>ERZ842401.8167-NODE-8167-length-10402-cov-5.120035_pt1 | contig 10402 bp, 1 predicted proteins | sample MGYA00521270_ERZ842401 | MGnify/ENA primary metagenome ERZ842401 (study PRJEB31892, sample SAMEA3878208) | bioreactor metagenome | biome: Moose rumen | place: Sweden | collected 2011-10 | study: EMG produced TPA metagenomics assembly of the PRJEB12797 data set... | reverse complement strand
CTTCATTCCTACCGGACATCTGGCAGACAATCGGACTTTCAACAACTCTTCAAATGAGATTTTGCTGTATGCATGGACCAGCAACAACAGTCCTCTCTACACTCGTATAGGAACCGAGCGACAAGGCTACTCACACATTTGCTATAGCTGGATTTCATTCTACAAAGCTCCCGTGGCCCGCAAGTATCACTATCATGCCGTGAAGTTCGAGGGGACAGAGAACAAGGGCGTGACATGGGGTGCCGTGCTGGAGCACGACTGGCTGACGCCGGTAGTGCTTGAAGACCAGATAGCCCGTCTCTATAGCAAGTATGAGAAGTTTGGAATGACTAATGACTTCCATACGCGGGAAGATCTGACTGCCCATTTGGTTAACGATACATACGATGCCCGTTTCTATCATGATGCGGAATTAAGTTCGCCAGTAAGCGACAGCAACTACGGTGATAATGTCTATCCGGAAATAGAAACCGATGCCGTCTACGACATCTACTTCAAATACCAGGTGGATGACGAGGCCACGGACGTGAACGGACTGACGCTGAGCGAGCTGACCAGCACGACGGCGGAAATTTCGGCTGATGTAGATTATCACCATGAGAACGGACGCCTGGACCGAGAGCATCTCGCGAGTGGCACGCACGCCAACTGGTGGTTCATGGTGCTTGATACGGACGAAGGTGTCACGGCGACCGGTTCGGGCAGCAGCCGCACGTTCACCGGCAACCAGTACTTCCTGCGGCGCGAGGATGACGGCACGGTGGGATGGATGGACAACGACTACTCGCTGCACAAGGAGCGAGAGGACAACTACAACACCTGGACCTACAACCGACTGGCCGAATGGTATCGCAAGGGCGACAACGACGCCTTCCGCGAGGGTCGCTGGCTGTGGGCCTTCGTGGGTGACGACCCGTACAACTTGCGGCTGGTGAACATGGAGTCGGCCGTGGGCGTGACGACCGAGGGTGAGGGTGTCTATTCGCTGGAAGGCAAAAACGACTGCTGGACGACCATATCGCGTGAGGCGCATACAACGACCACAAGCGGCGTGGTGACGACGACTTACACCTATCCCGTCACCATACCGGCCGACGAGCCGACGGACGCTTACACATGGGGACTGTGCGCAGGTTACGGCACGGAGCAGACATTCAGCCTGCTCTCGACGGCCCTGACCGACAAGGTGGATGACATCGACGTCAACCTGCCGTTATACTGGCAGATGACAGACGGTGTGAACGGCATAGCCTCCAAGGCCACAGACCGCTCGCAGTCTATACAGGTATTGGCATACGAACCCGTCAGGTATGAGGACGTGAACCTCGTCATCAGGCGCAGCGACGAGGTGGCAGCCTATCAGGATACTTACGCTTCAGAGCCAGGTACATACTCGGGCCTGAGCGAAGATGCCAGAGCCGCCCTCTCGGCCATGACGACAGGTATCTCGAAACTGTACTTCGCAGCCTCCGAGCGTATGTTCGAGGCGGGCGACAGGGTGGATGCCAGCAAGACGGAGACCCTGCCACTCAACGTGCGCCGTCAGTTCTGTGACTATACGCTTTATCGCGATGTGTTCAAGAACATAGGCGGTGAATACATCGTGACGGCAGGACCATACCCCACCGAATGGCAACTGACAAACATGGGCGAATGGGAATGGGTGGAGTCGAAAGGTGTCTGGACCTATAACCAGAACCTGGAGAGTTCCGGGTGCTATAAGCTCTACGACGAGGACAACAAGCCCATCTATGCCTACCTGAACACCGACCACACCCCGGCATACGGCGGTGCGCAGAGCATCTATGCCAGCTACGAGGTGACGAGCGACATCTTCCTGAAGACCGCACCATCGCAGGCCCAGGTGGAAGAGATGGCGAAGACCAACGACCACGTCTATTTCATGGACTTCCCGAAGGTGACCACGGGCAGCGCCCCCAACGGCCAGCACGCCTTCGTAGATGACAATCAGGCGTTCGACACCGACGGCAACCGCATGGTGACGGTACCCAACCGGCTGAAGTGGTACTTCGTGGGCGACCCCTATCATGTGCAGGTATATAACGTAAGCGGTGAGTGGGGCAGTGACAACGATCCTGACGATGCACATACCGTGGGAGCCGAACTGCGCCGCCCATACTACGACAACGTGAGCTGGCAGTACGAGATGGACAAGGTGCTGCTCGGATTGCCTAACCTCTCGGAAATCGATGACCGTGAAGAGTTGCCTATCTATGCCGACGGCAAAGAAACGGACGAGACACGCCATAACCCCGACTACAACAAGCCCAAGGTGGGCAAGTTCTACTGGGAGGTGGTGAGCGCGGCCAGTTCAGACCCCAACGACTTCGCACTCCGATTCAAGCAGGACAACGTGCAGCTGGACTACCGCAACGTATATTACTACCTTGGCAGCGACCTGCTTTCGAGGACTTACAATCAGGGCGGACAGAGATCGACACGCAACATACACCTCTGCTTCCGACCCGACAACGAGCGCCAGCAGTCGGGCGAATACAAGGGCTACCATGCCGCCAACAACGACACCACCGTCATACGGCTACGACAGCCGGTGAAGGTCTATGTGTCGGCCAAGCGTAAGTCTGACGAAACGATAGTGGTCAATGACGAGCTGTCGGAATACTACGGACTCGGGGAGACGCTCAACGAGGTGCCACGCCACCTGAAGCGCAAGTACGTGGCTTACGATGCCTTCTCGCTGCCTTTGACCGATGCCAATAAAGACTCCAATGACGACTGTTCAGTACATACCAGTAACGTCTTCGTGACCGGTACGAAGGTGGATTACAAGTTCCGGCAGGTAGTAAGCTACGAACCCGACGACTGGTCAACGACCAACGACGGAACAAGAGTCCATCTGTTCAGCAGCAGTTCTTCAGATGCCACATGGCTCGACGTCATGGTGGGATGGCTGAACTACAGCGACAAGGACAAGCACTGGCTCTATTACGATAAGGTGAAGCACGCCACCGACAACGAGTTTGTCAGCGACTTCCACGACTACGGCACCACCGACATCGACTACAGCATCGGATGGGACACCGGCCTGAAGGGCCTGCACTGGGCATTCATCGGCGACCCCTACGACTTCGTCATCCTGAACCGCCGCAACAAGCGCTATCTGGCAGGCAAGTACGACAAGCCGGAGAGCAAGTGGGACGTCGTGACAGAAGCATCGGAAGCATCGGAAAGCGGGACGACTCCCAATTCCGTCGCCTTGGAGGCACAGACGGATGGCACCTACTCTACCCACTGGTCGATGGTCTATGCCCGTACCGACAACGACAACTCACACCCCCTGCTGCGCACAGCATCGCCGAAGGCTACCGAGCTCGACCCGACCTACACCGAGGCGGGCAACGAGACGAACAACTACTGGCGAGTGGTGTCAAACAGAGCCATGAGCATGGATGCGTCAGGCTACCACTTCACAACCGAGAAGTTCGCGCTGACCACCGCACCCGCCATGATGCAGCGCGTGGAGATTCGCACTGCCGTGCTGAAGGACAACGACAACGCCGACAACAACTGTTTCGATGCCGACGTCTATGTGCTGGCCGACGGTGAGACTGACAGAGCCAATGCCAAGGCATACAAGCAGAATGCCGAGGTGAGGTTCGGTGACGTGATAACCTGCATGCCGCAGACCCTGAAGCGCTACGGATGCGAGTACGAGTGCTATGTGGGGTCAGACGACGTTTGGAATAAGATTACGGTATTCGACGAAGAATCGCTGAGCGATGCCGGCGGCAAAGTGACCATCATCTATACCTACAGGGTGAACGATGATGTCAGCCAGTACTTCACCACGATGGACGAGGCAACCCAGGATGCATACACATGGGCCAATGCCAACTTCGACTGGTGGCAGTACTACAGCGGCACCAACATACGCACGGTGGAGTATAAGGACTCGCTGGATCACTACATCTACAACGCCGCAGGCAAAATCATCGACGAGGTCTGGGTGAAGGTTGAGAAGGTGGTCTATAAGTCGGGCACCATATACAATCAGGCATACGGATGGCTCAACAGCCACGATGCCACTACCCGCGCATACGGCGACCAGCGCACCCAGAACGAGGAGGACCGACAGAAATGGGCCTTCGTCGGCGACCCATACGACTTCCAGATGAAGAACTACTCGCAGTATCTGGTCAATGCGAACTCGGCACTGGGTGTTACCAGTCAGACGGCAGGTACGGCTGTCAATGCCTCGAACATCGAGGCCGAGCAGTCCCACTGGGCCCTCATGCAGGGCGAGCAGAGCGTTTGCTGGGTACAGGGCGACGACGGCGTTTACCGCTCATTGCCGGTATATCAGCTGGCAGGCGGCGACCGTGTGTATAAGAATGGCAGTTCATATTATTATATAGTTGCCAGGGATGACGGCAAGACGGTCGTGGATCAGGCCAATCCGACGGTGACACCTGTCTATGAAACCTACCTGGCCCTCATTGACGACGACGGTAACATCGTAAGGTACGCATCCTTCGACCGCACCAATTCGGACTATACCAAGGACCTGGATGCCACCGACCAGTATCTATACCTGAAGGGCGGCGTAGGCCTGAACGGTGTGGCGGATGACGACCCGACGGGCAACCTCTATGATGCCACTGGAGTACACTCGTTCAACTTCGCATCGCTCATCCGATATGCATCGCTCATCACCTACCACCTCGTCATGGCTCATCAGCACTCGCTGGACTATGAGGACAAGGACCAGGCGCTGACGAGCAGCGGACATAACATCATCTATGTCTGTGACAAGCAAAAGATAGCCGAATGCATCAACACGCATCTTGAGGAGTTCCTGAGCTATAAGAATCCGGACTATATGAATTACATTGAGAAAAAGGACAAGACAGAATCGGACTCTACCTTCCAATACTACGCCTTCAAGGACGATGCTACCGCTGACCAGAAAAACGCACTGACCGCCCTGCTGAAGACGGGTACGCTGCGCGACTTCGTCAGCTATCCGATTGAGGATTACTCCGTGTCAGGAATCGGCGTGGGCAACCGCATCACAGTGCCATGGTATATGAAGCGAAAGTTCTGCAACTATACCATCTACCTGAAGGACGTCAAGTACTCGAGGACCACCAACATCCCGATGACGGCTGACACGGAGGACGAGCGCACGGCGTGGATTGCACAGGGCGGTACGCTGAAAGACGGCGTCGTTGTAGATGGCGAGACTTACAACAACGTCATGATTGGTTCCGACGGGACTATGCTGAAACAGGTCGAATGGGTATCGGTTTCTACTACCACGGATGACAAGTACGCGGAAGCCCGTCAGTATCTGACTGACAACCGAGGCAAGCCCATCACCAAGGTTGATGTCACGATGCACAACCGCCGTGTGGAGGTGGATGTGGTCTATTCGGTGAACACCGAGCAGTTCCGCTTTGCCGACAGGGGGCGCAACACGACGGCCTGGTACTCCATGATGACCAACAACGAGGCGGACGGTCTGATGAACTTCTCCTACCGTGAGGGCGTAGGAGCACGTCTGGACCGCAAACACCACTACACCAACAACTACCTCTGGGCTCCGGAGGGCGACCCCTACGGCTTCGTGCTCCGCTCGCGCTATGCCACCGTCAACGGTACAGGCTGGGATGACGTCGTCGTCACCACCAAGGGAGCGCTACCTAAGGAAGGCGCGGATTTCACGCAGACTGAGGATGGTGATGGTATCCCCATGTACCAGGCTACCTACACCAGCAAGCTGAACTCCGATGCCGTGGCCAACTTCGTGCATAAGCGCATAGTACACTTCCTGAAAGACCACTGGCGTCCAAACGGCACGCAGGTTGCCACCGACGGTGCTGCCAACGCCATATATGAGATGTTCGCGGGCGACGAGGTCAAGACGCCCAATGCCTTCATCATGCACCCCACAAGTGCCTATATCGACATCAATGACCCGGACTTCGAGAGTTGGTACATGATACATGATACCAAAAACTACCACTCGAAGCTGGTGCAAATGTCATCGAAGGACGCCATCGCCAATGCCGATGCCAACTGGCACCTGGAGACCACTGCCGAGCAGTTGCTGCCATACTTCGAGCGCGCAGGCTATGTGGGCGGTCTGACACCCGTCATCGCCAACCACTTTGAGAACGTCTCGCTCTATAACCGCCTGCAGGAGTATGTGGCCAACCCGTCGATGACGCGCGACTACAGCGTGCTCGACAAGGCGCGACGGCTGGTCTATGCCGGCGAGTTCTATGAGGTGGATGCTTCCGGAAGTGTCATCACTGCCGGACATTCAGGCACTGACGACGGCGCGGTGGCATACACTGAGGACCGTCCCGCTACAAACCGCATGCGCTTCGTCTCCACCAACCTGCAGAACATGACACAGGGCTACTACCGCATCCGAGCCTTCTCGCAACAGGCACTGAGCACCGACGGAAGGAATATGTCCGGGTCTGGCATAAAGGGCATCGTCGGACCGCGCTACATCAGCGGCTACCGCTTCAAGGACGAGATGGTCGATAACCCCAGCACGACATCCGTCACTGTCGGTGACAAGAGCTATGACCCCAGCACGCTGGGCGGACGCTGGCTGCACTTCGTCGAGACTGAGGCCGACAGCCCCACCATCCACACATGGGGAGCTTTGAAAGGCAAGATTGCACAGGTCGATAGTTGGGTGGTTGCAAACAAACCCGACGAGCGGGCTGCCTTGGAGAACCGCGACATCTTCAGCCACAAGGCCATGGTGGGCAACATCGAGATTCTGCCTGTGGAGTACGACCCCAGCAGCATCTTCTATTTCGAGCCCGTCGGAAGCGACCGCTTCGACCGCTACACTATCGGTACGCAGGGCTTGCAGTTACGGATGAGGCCGGGCAATACGCAGATTCAGCCAGGTGTCATCGACGATGCCTGCGGCCACACCGAGCTGGTGGATGCCACAGACGACCTGAAGACGGACTACGGCAACAAGTTCCGCATCGCCGACATTGGCGGTACTGCCGTCACGCTGCGTACCTTCTCTAACGAAAGCACTGAGACCCCTTGGGACGAACTGGTGGAGAGCAACATCAAGACCAACTACCTCTGCATCGACTCGCTGCACCGCTATCGCATCACCTGCCATACGGACAACGAGTTGAAGGAAATCGGCGACCACGATAATCACGGCATCAACGGCGTGCAGGACACGAAGTGGCTCTTGGAACCTGTAGGCGTGCATACGGATTGGCCCTACAACCAGAAGCCGCTGAGAGTGGAGGTGAACCAAGGCGGCGTGAAGGATCAGACGCTGTCTGGACTTGATCTAGAGGCAGAGGAGAACAAGGACAACAACTACTATGGTTCGCTCTACATGCCGTTCGACACCCGCCTGAGCAACACAACGGACGTAGCATTTACCGTTACCAGCGACCCGAATACCAGCGACGAGTCAGTGCGCATGGCCTCCGTCAGCCAGATTAACCAGATGGGCAACCCGCAGTACATCCCAGCCTCGTGGCCGGTTATTGTCCGTTCGAACGGAAGTCAGGTGAAATCCGACACTCTGATGTATGAGAATGGAGACGAGTATCGCGTGTCGAACTATGTGGAGCTCTACCTGCCCTACACCAGCCCGCAGACGGTCGATAAGACGGCCATCAAACTGCGAGGCCGATATCTGGAGCAGACGTTAAGCGACGAGACTGCCAACGGCAAAGTCATGGTATTCGGCCTGCCGTGGACAGCAAGCCACAGCCATGTGCCCAACACCAATGCCCAAGTCGGCTTCTACACGAACGACAACTGGGCACGTGGCGAAACGACAAACCTCGAAGCAACGGCAAACGGTAACACTCTGGCTACCGTGCAGTGGGCAACGGCCGCTTCAGCCGTCGATGACCAGCGCTCGAATCTCTACGTCTATCACAACAAGGTCTATTACGTAAGCGATGGCAGTGGTACACGTGCCGTGATTGGCGTCTATTTCGAGGGAGACCCCGAACCGGGCGAACATCCTATACAGGAGAAGACCGGAGGCGACATGCCGTGGCCGTGCGATGTCTATGACCTGCAGGGCCGCAAGGTGGCAGAGGACGAGACACCACAGACGCTGCTCCTCAACCATCCGACGCTGGCTCCAGGAATATATATCTTCGGAGGCCGCAAGATAATGGTAAGATGAATAACCTACAACGATGAAGATGATAATATATAATAAAGTACGCGTGCGCGCGACGATAACGGCGGTGGCAGGTCTGCTGCTGACCGTCGGCTGCGAGGACGAGTGGCGCAACAACGGTACTGCCGACGAGCAGCAGATACACTTTGCCGCAAGCGTGGTGAGCAGCAGGCAGGACACACGCGCCGACGGCAGCGTTGTCAACCGGATGGAGACCAGCCTGCCAGGGACAAAATATGACGTCGGCGTGTTCGGATGCTATACCGGTCAGGACACCTGGGCAACATTAGACACCGCAGAAAGCGGCTCGCAAGCCACGGCCAACTTTATGTTCAATCAGCGAATGAAGGTCGGCAGCCCGTCCGACGGTGTTAACGCGCTCGATTATTTCAGCTATAACAGACCGGACTCGCTGTTGCGCTTCTGGCCCAACAACCCCGGTGACAAGGTGTCGTTCTGGGCTTATTATCCATACAACCCCACCGACGACCCCGGTACGTATGGCGTGGCCATCTCAACAAATGCGTCGGGCTATGGGGTCAAGGACGGCACTGGCATGGGAACGGTGAAGTTCACCATGCATCCCGATGCCTCGCAGCAGAACGACTTCATGGTGAGCGACCTCGTGGCCGACTGCACCAAAGGCGACTACCCGCTGCTGGCTTCCGGAACACCGACGCCCGTAAGGTTCCGCCTGCATCACCTCCTGGCCCAGGTGCGCCTCTATGCCTTCATCCGAGGCACTGACCGGCTGGTGTATAAGGACAATGCGTTTTACGCAGTAGGCCAAACTTATACCGACGCATGGGGAAAGGGGCACACGGTGACGGCCGATGAGGCCAACACAATCCCTGTTATTGACGAAGAGAATTCCAAGCGATGGAGCCGCCTGTACACCGAAGATGGTGGGAGCCAGGTGGCCGTCACGTCGCCGTCCGGCAACAGGATACGCGCCAATATCTCGCTGTCGATGTCGTTCAACAACATCCACACCAGTTGTGTCTTTACGCCTCATTACGACTCCTCCACGGGCAGGACGACGTTCACCTTCGTTGATCAGGGCACGCTTGGCTCGGCCACTGTCAATCAGTATATCCAGAACCCCTACTGGTTTGAGTTTGACGAGACCGACCATGACAAGCGCGTCAGGCTGAACGACGAGTATATGTACGGCTATTTTGAGGACACGGATGCGAAGAAGGATTCGCCCAGTACGACATCGCAGGTTTACAGGTTCAGCCTCACAAATGACAAGTTGAAATACCTACTTAACGATGATGTCAAGGGCGCGCTACTGGATGTCCTTGGCAGCGGGAAACACTACAACTACGCCCCCGGCAACATCATCCTGGCCGTGCCGCAGGTGATGAGCGACGACGACGTACCCAATATCACCATCACTGCCACCGGCAAGAGAAGGGTTTGGAGTAGCACAGAAAACAAATGGGTAGATGGCGAGACAATCACCGCCAAAGTCACCATCAACATGCTCCAGATGAGGCTGAAGTGGGAGAGTGGCTTCATCTACTGCTACGCCTTCATCGATGACCTGATGCCCGACGATGACAAGGTGCGCGGCCCTGAGAGCATCACCGTCGTCTTTGACGAATCGAAACAGACCGACCAGTGGTAATTGCCTGTTGGCAATGCCACAGGCCGATTTCAACAGGTCACAACGGCAGGATAGTCCGCAACGTCACCTCAACAGTATAGCCTGATGCCAAAGATCCCTCATCGCCTGATTCGTGTCGATTACTATGACCGTCGCATCTATCACATCACCATGACCGTGGAAGGCCGACGGCCGATATTGGGCACCCTCGTCGGCGACCCCGCCATCCCCGTCGGACAGCCGGGCGCTCCGGAGGTAAAGCCCTCACAGTTGGGTGCCGAGGTGCTCCGCTGCCTGTCGGCCATACCGCAGTACCACCCTCATTGCCGTCTGCTGGCATGGCAGCTGATGCCCGACCATCTCCACTTCGTCCTCTTCGTGCTTGACGGCTCCGGCCCTCATCTTGGCCGCATCATCCTGGGCTTCAAGCAAGGCTGCAACAAGGCATACCGCCTCCTCTTCGCGGCGCCCCCGGCTCCAGCCCTTCCCGGGGCTGCCGTTCCAGAGGTTGCCGTTCCTGGGGCTGCTGTTTCCGGGGCTGCCGTTCCCGGGGCTGCCGTTCCAGAGGTTGCCGTTCCAGAGGCTGCGATAGTATCGCAACCCCATCAACC
>ERZ842401.8166-NODE-8166-length-10402-cov-11.735092_pt1 | contig 10402 bp, 7 predicted proteins | sample MGYA00521270_ERZ842401 | MGnify/ENA primary metagenome ERZ842401 (study PRJEB31892, sample SAMEA3878208) | bioreactor metagenome | biome: Moose rumen | place: Sweden | collected 2011-10 | study: EMG produced TPA metagenomics assembly of the PRJEB12797 data set... | reverse complement strand
TGGACTACGCCCGCTTCAACTACGTGGCCCAGCCGGAGGACAACATCTCCAAGGAAGGCATCTATCCTCGCATCAACGAGTACGACAAATGGGCCATCGAGTATGGCTACACCCCCACCGATTTCAAGACTCCGAAGGAAGACCATCTCTATTGGAACAAGGTGATCGTGGCGCGTCTGGCCGACAATCCCCGCCTCTGGTTCGGCGGAGAGGGCCGTGATGCAGACCCCCGCGCCCTTACCGAAGACCTTTCCGACGATGCGGTGGCCGCCAGCAACTACGGAATCCTGAACCTGAAGCGGATGATCGGCCAGATTCCCGAATGGAACAAGGAGGAAGGCGACCAGTATGAGAACGTGAGCCGGATGTACAGCGCCGTCACCGGCCAGTTCAACCGCTACATGGGCCACGTGGCCGCCAACATCGGCGGACGCTTCATCACCAACAAGAGTATCGAGGAAGCCGGTCCCAAGTACGAGCCCGTCCCCAAAGCCCGCCAGAAGAGGGCGCTGAACTTCCTGAACGAGCAGGTCTTCAACAAGCCCTCCTGGCTGGTGGACGTGCCTTACATCTTCAACATCACCGACCGTCCGGACAACAACCTGTACCCCATCGTGAACAGCGTCGTGAGTGCCCTGGTGAGCACCGCCAAGCTGGACCGCATGGAGCAGTTCGCCCAGTACGGCCCCGGCAACTACACCCCGGAAGAGTATCTGGACGACCTCTACGGCATGGTCTTCTCCGAGCTGGAAAAAGGCGGCAAGGCCGACAGCTACCGCCGCTACCTGCAGCAGCGCTATGTGACCACCGCCCTGAATGTGGTGAAGAGTGATGCCTCGGCCAATTCCGGCAGCCGCGCCCTCCTGCTGGGCCAGCTCCTGGATATCCAGAAGAAGGCCTCCAAGGGCAAGGGCGGAGACGCCGCCACCAAGGCACACTGGCTCTCCATCGCCCATCAGATCGAGACGGCGCTGAAATAGGCAGGTCTCCGCTTACGGCAGCTTACACAAACCGACCGGCACGCTCTGTTGCCGGTCGGTTTGTGTAATAGTCGGAAGGCCAGTTGTTTCCGGATGGAATCTGAAATCCTAGAAGGCGGCGATCAGTTCTTCGTTCGAGTAGGCATCGGCCCCGTAGCAGGTTTTCAGGTAGGCCAGGCCGTTCTGGTAGTCTTCTTCGGTGAAAGAGTCGGTGGCTTCCTTGGCCACCACCACATCATAGCCCAGGCAGAAAGCATCGGCCGATGTATGGCGGACGCACATATGGGCGTGGAGGCCCGTCATGATTACGGTTTTTACACCCAGTTCCTTGAGGAGGATGTCCAGGTCGGTCTGGAAGAACCCGCTGTACCGGCGCTTGGGCACCACGAAGTCTTTTTCGCACAGGTTCATTTCGGGAATCACCTCGGCTCCGGGCGTGCCTTTGATGGCATGGTCGCCCCAGATGATGAGCTCCCGGTCGATTCCGGGCAGGTGCTCGTCGTTGCAGAAGATCACGGGAACGCCTTTCTCGCGGGCGGCATCCAGCAGCCTGGCGGTGGCGGGAACGATGGCACGGGCGCGGTCGCAGCCCAGGGAACCGGTTACAAAGTCATTGAGCATGTCAACGACCAAAATGGCAGGATGATTCAGTTTTTCCATTTTTACTTTTTGTTAGGGTTATGTACCGTCCCGCCCATGCCGCAAAACCCGGACCAAATCTTTTTCCTGTCGGAGATTATTTGTAAATTGCAGGCGCTTTAAACACAGATAGATGAAGAAGTTTTTTTCCGCAATCCTGGCCGGTGTGCTGCTGACTGCCTCTCTGCAGGCGCAGGAGCCTTATTTTACTACGGAACAGCTGCCGGACCTGATCAAGTGCCTTCCCGCACCGCCCGCCTTTGACAGCCCCGAATTCGCCAACGACATGATGCGCTACGCATGGGGCAAGCAGCAGCGGCTGGATTCGCTCCGGGCCGATATGGCCCGCAGGGACGCAGTCTGGTCGTATGAAGCGCTCCTGACGGAGTTCAACGAGCCGGCGGGGCTGGTCATTTCGGCCGAAAACACCCCCGAGATCTGGAAACTGCTGACATCGGCCCTGGCAACGACGGACCAGATGCGCGTGGCCCCCAAGGCCTATTATCACCGCCAGCGACCCTTCGAACGCTTTGAAGACAAGATGCTTACGGACGAGGAAGATGCCCTGAGAGGAGAGGGTTCCTATCCTTCCGGCCATACGATGCGGGGCTGGACGGCCGCCCTCCTGCTGGCCGAAGTGGCTCCCGGGCGCGCCAACGAGATTTTCGCCCGCGGCTGGCTATACGGAGAAAGCCGGGTCATCGTCGGAGCCCACTGGCAGAGCGACGTGGATGCCAGCCGCGTAGCCGCCAGCATCGGCTATGTCGCCCTCCAGGGCAGTCCCGCCTTCCGGGAACAGATGGAAAGAGCCCAGGCCGAATACATCGTCAAAACCCAGATCCTCTGCCCGGGCTGTTCTTTTCATATAGGTGGGGAGAGTGCTTCGGCAAAAAATAAAAACGTATCTTTGCAGGAGAACAATTGATAATCGATGAAAAAACTTTGGATCCCAGCCTTTGCCGTGATGGCAATCCTGTTTTCCTGTTCCAGGGAGCCGGTACAGAAGCCGTCCGTGACGCTTTCCTGCGCTGAACCGGCCTTTTTGAAGCCGGGAGACAGAATCGCCCTCATTTCTCCCTCCTATCATACGCCGATGGAAAATGTGGATACGGCAGCGATGATCCTGCGGGAATGGGGCTTTGAACCCGTTGTGGGCGCCAATGTAGACAAGACCTATCTCGGGCACTATGCGGGCACTCCCAAAGACCGTATTTCAGACCTGGAATGGGCGTTGACAGACCCTTCCATCAAGGCCATCCTGTGCAACAGGGGCGGCTATGGCACCATCCGCCTGGTGAATCAGCTGCCGGAAGAACTGGTAAAGGAAAACCCCAAATGGATGATCGGCTTCAGCGACATCACCACCCTCCACGGAATCGCCACCCGTTCCGGCGTGATGAGCATCCACGGGACGATGTGCTCCCTGCTGGCCAAGTCCAAGGGCGTGGACCTTTCCAGCACGCTTTTGAGGGACATCCTTACCGGCACCATCCCCGAATACGAACTTCCGCCGCACCCGCTCAGCATCCCCGGCACCGCCACCGGAACCCTCGTCGGCGGCAACCTCTGTACCTTCTCGCCCATCCTGGGAACCGAGGCCGATGCCACCATGGGACGGGACATCATCCTCTTCATAGAGGAAGTGGAAGAAGACATGAGCCATATCGATCGGCTCATCAATACCTTGATTCTGAATGGCGTATTCGACCGCTGCAAAGGCGTGATCCTGGGTGAGTTCACCGACTGCGGGGCCAACCTGGACTTCGGCAGCGTGGAAGAAATGATCTGTTCCTACCTGGACGATTACGACATTCCGGTCCTGTGCGGTTTCCCTGCCGGCCACGACACGGTTAACCTCCCCCTGCTGATGGGCGCTCCGGTCACGCTGGATGTCGCGGAAACAGGCGCCAGGCTCACCTTCAATGTGGATGGCTTCCGGAAAGCCGTCTGGACGGACGACGCCCTGGCCGAGGCGGCCGATACGGTTAAAATGGAAATCGAGAAACAGCGGAAAATCGTCCGCCTGCTGGATTTCGTCAAACACTATGACGGTATTAAACGTTAAGTGAATATGAAAAGGATACTTTGCGCAGCCGCATTGGCCGTTCTCTTCGGAGCCCTCTCCTGCAAACAGGAACAAAGCGATTTCGTAACGCTGACCGACGCCGTTCCGGACGCCATCCTGGAAATCCGCTACTACAGCACCTACAACTTTGTCGGGGCCCGTATCGACGGTTATGAGGAGCCCACGGCCTTGCTTACCAAGCAGGCGGCAGCGGCGCTGAAGGCGGTCAGTGACGATGTAATGGCCCAGGGATACCGGCTTAAGATCTACGATGCCTACCGGCCCCAGAAAGGGGTGGACCACTTTGTCCGCTGGGCGGCCGACCTCCCCGATACCAAAATGAAGGATTATTTCTATCCCGACCTGGACAAGAGCGTCCTTTTCGACCAGGAATATATCATGGAAAAAAGCGGCCATACGCGCGGTTCCACCGTGGATCTGACCCTTTTTGACATGGCCACGGAGAAAGAGCTGGACATGGGCGGGACCTTCGACTGGTTCGGCCCCGAAAGCCATCCCGATTTCTGCGGAAATCCCGAAACGGGCGAATATACCGGTGACAACAGCAAGAGCCCGGACGGCCGCAGCATTACCCCCGAACAGTTCGCCAACCGTATGATCCTCCGCCGCGCCATGCTTCGCCACGGCTTCAAGCCGCTGGATACGGAATGGTGGCACTTCACCCTCAAGGACGAACCCTTCCCGGAAACCTATTTCACCTTCCCGGTAAAAGAACTGTAGGCTGTTTATCGACCCGCTTGGAGATCCATCCGGCCGCCATCAACTTGCCGTGTTGCAACTGAATTCGGCCTCACAGCGCATTCTAGCCTGCAACATGGCCACGGTTTTAGCCGCAGGCGTGGTTTTCCTGGCCATGTTGCCATGAAAAACGGCCTTGCAGCGCACTTTTGCCTGCGACATGGCAAGCGCCGCTGCATGATCATCTTTTTCGGGTCAGTTTCTGTTCCTAAAGTTAGCCCTTCCTCCGCACTTGTGCAAATCCGCCCCTGCCCTTGGTCGATTATTGCAAGCAATTGACCATTTTTCCAAAAAATGTTTAAATTTGTATCGGACACAACAATCTGATACTATGCAATCCCATATCGACATCCGGGAAGAAGCCAACCGCTGCCTTCTCTGTGAAAACGCTCCGTGCAGCGCTGCCTGCAAGAGCGGAGACCCCGCCCGCGCTGTCCGTGCCATCCGCTTTGAGAACCTTCCCCTTGCGGCAGAATGCTTTGCCACGGCATCGGACAAGGATCTGGAAGCCGCAGAAAGTGCCTGCATCCACTACAGCCACTCCATCCGGCTTAAGGAACTGGCCGCAGCCCTTCCGTCGGCCCCATCCTTCGACAAGCTGCCCTCGCTGGAAATGACTTTCTGCGGCATCCGCTGCGAGAGCCCTTTCTTTCTGGCGTCGTCGGCTGTCTGCACCAATTATGAGATGGTGTCCAAGGCCTTTGAAGCCGGCTGGGCGGGCGTTTTTTACAAGACCATCTGCCTGCAGGACATCCAGGAGGTGTCGCCCCGGTTCGATGCCGTCAAGCGCCCGGACGGCCATTTCTCGGGCTTCCGCAATATGGAGCAGCTCTCGGAGAATCCCGTGGAAACGGATTTTGACATCCTCCGCCGGCTCAAGCGGAATTACCCCCGCAAGGTGGTCGTGGCCTCCATTATGGGCCAGACGGAAGAGCAGTGGATCGAGCTGGCCAGAATGGCGGAGGAAGCCGGTGTCGATGCCATCGAGCTCAATTTCTCCTGCCCGCAGATGCGGATGGCCGGTATGGGCAGCGACGTGGGCCAGAACCCGGAACTGGTCACCTTCTATACCGCTTTTGTCAAGCAGGCCGTAAAGGTTCCCGTCATCCCCAAGATGACCCCCAACGTGGCCTCGCTCACCCAGGTGGCTATGGCGGCCTATTTCGCCGGGGCCGACGGCATATCGGCCATTAACACCATCAAATCCGTGACGATGGGCGGTGAGGTGTCCGGAAAAAAGGTGATTTCCGGCTATTCGGGGCCGGCCGTGAAGCCTATTGCCCTGCGGTTTATCCTGGAAATGGCCAAGAATCCGGTAATGAAGGACTTGCAGCTGTCCGGCATCGGCGGAATCGTCACGTGGCGGGATGCCCTGGAATTCATCCAGCTGGGCTGCCGGAACGTGCAGGTGTGTACCGCCGTCATGGAATACGGATACAGGATCATCGAAGACCTCACGGCCGGGCTGCAGCACTATCTGGCCGCGCGGGGCGTCTCTTCGCTGGAAGAGGTCATCGGCGAGGAATTGGACAGTTTTGTGCGGGTGCAGGACTTGGACCGCAGCACCAAAGTATTCCCCACCATCGACCGGGACAAATGCGTGGGCTGCGGCCGATGCTACATCTCCTGCCGGGACGGCGGGCACCAGGCGATTGCCTTCGAGGAGGACCGGAAACCCCGCATCGTGGGTACCAAGTGCGTCGGCTGCCACCTGTGCCGCCTGGTCTGTCCCACCGGCGCTATGGGAGTCTCAAAACGGGTGAATAAATAGCCGGCCCCCCTGCTGGAAACAGATGGCCGGCACAACTTCATTCCGGGGGAGTCGCACCTGCGCCATTACCGTCCCAGCACTTCCTTGAGCCAGGAGTAGGCCTCCGGGACGTCGTAGTCGCCGCTGTGGGGCTTGAGCCAGGCGAATCCCACGTTGTGGGCTTTCACGGCGGGGCTTGAGCGTACGGAGAGGAAGAGGGTGGTTTCCACGGCGAAGGAATTGTCGCGGTCGTCCATACCGTGGCGGACATACCAGTAGGGGGCCACATCGGCCTTGTTCTCCAGGATATAATCCATCGCGCAGGTCATCTTGATCTGCTTCAGCAGCGCTTGGCCGTCCGCGGTCCGGAGATACTGTTCCCAGGTGAGGCCGGTGTCGTCCAGGCCTACGCTGTTCCTGCGGGTGTCGTGGTTCCAGGACCAGGCGTTGAAGGGGGCGTATTCCTGCTCCCGGGTGCCGAAGAGGTTGTCCTCGTTCATACGGTTGTCGTACAGGCCGATGTTGGAGAACGAGGGCGCCACTTTGAGCGCCGTGTATTTGGCCAGATAATAGAGGTGCTTGTCCAGGTCGTACCTGTAGCTGCCGTCTTCGCTGAAGGTAATCCAGCCGTTGTTTTTTCGGTGCTGGACGGCCTGGTTTCCGCCCGCCTGGGGGCCGCCGTTGCCACCGGGCCGAAGCTCACCTCCGGGCCGCATCTGGCCGCGGGGACCGCCCATGCCGGGGCCGCCGAACCCGCGGGTGCGGATTTCCTGTTCCACATCGGCCTTCATCTGCTCCGGGCCTATCTCGGCCAGGGTCTTTTCAATCTCCTCTTTCATCAGGCGGGTAATCTGGTCGCGGAGGTTGCTGTCTGTCACGGGGTTGCCGAACTCGTCCTTGAGCCCCAGGCTGTTCAGGTAAGGGACGTACAGAGCCGCGAGGGCGTCCGAAGCCTCCAGGACGGTGGCCTCCGGCGCATAGCTGTAGTCCATCTCTCCGGCCAGGTACAGCGCCTTGCGCGTATGGCCGAAGAGCCACTCATAGCCATAGCAGGAATGGCCGAGGTCCGTGATGGGGCAATAGGCGATTACGCCCAGCACGTTGTCACCTATGCCGGGGGCCGACACCAGGGAGCCGTCCTTGGCTTTGCTGATGCCCGCAGCGCCAATCTCATACAGATCCTCGAAGTAATCCGGGCTGTTGCCGCTGGCCGCAATCACGGTGGAGAGGGCGCCGCCGCCGGAAGTGCCTGTTACAAAGATCTTTTCGGTGTCGCCTGCCGGAAGGGCTTTCTTGTTGAAGCGGAGGTAGCGGATGACGGCCTTGGTATCTACCATGATGGCGGGGGAGTGACCCAGGTACCGGCCGTCCGTGAGCCCGTTGCTGCGGCTGCGGCCGCCGTAGGACACCACTACGTAGCCTTCCTTCAGGGCCACGCCCACTTTATTGGCGGTGCCGTCGTAATCCTGTCCGTCGGCCAGGGTGTTTTCCGGGTATCCGTTGGCCTGCCAGCCGGCGTTGTTCACATAAAGGACGATGGGCGAGGCCTTGGTGGCCGTTTCCGGCACGTAGATGTTGATCTTCTGGTCTTCCGGCCGATTGGGCCGGGTGACATAGTTGTCCGCGAACCAAGTCACCTTTACGGGCGCGCCGTCCACTTTTACCTGCAGGACGGTTTTCCGGGCCGATTTCAGGGCGATGCTTTCGCTTTTCGTTTTTCCTGCACTGAGCGCTGCCGAGCAGACGGTGAGGGCCAATAGAAACAGGGCTGTTCTTTTCATAACGAGGCGGGTATTTCGGCAAAAATACAAAAAAAACAGCCAAGTTGCGCACCGGACGCCGTGTTGCAAGGCCGATTGGCCTTGGAGGGCGGCAGATGGTCGATTTGCCTTGCAACATGGCGCCGGTTTCTGGCTCGCCAGCTATTTTCCTTGCCATGTTGCGAGCCTAATCGGCCCCTGAGCGCAGTTGCGTGGCGATTTGCCTTGCAACATGGCTGGGGTTAGTGGCGGCGGTGATGGTCTGTTTACTTTTGGGAGAGGTTTGCCCCCCAAAGAAACTAACACGGTGCCCCCCGGTACATGGCATTCCGCGAAAAAGGGTAAAAACGTGTAATGCGATGTGCCACGGGAGTTTGGCGGGGAGGGGCAGGGTGTCCGGGAGGCGAGATTCCGCTGCGCTGCGCTTGCGCTATCTCTTTCCTCCCGGAGGGGTCCGGCCAAACAGAGAATGGCATCCGGTAACTTCGTTCCCTCTGTGCTTTTTTCGCTGTCCAGCCCTTACGAAAACAAGTTTTCGACGTGCCGGCCATCAAAAAAGCACCGCAGCTACGCTGCGATGCCATTCTTGGTTTGCGGAGAGGACGAGAGAACCATTTACCCGCCTACCCCCTTCAGACAGCCGTAGGAAGCCGTTTTTCATCCTGGAAGATAGCAGGAAATACCACTTATTTGCAGCTGAATCTGGGGTAACATTGGGGTAACGGATGGAGTGAACTCCGCCCTTTCACCGGCTAATGATACTCAGAAGGAGAGACCCCGAACTTCTTCTTGAAGACCTTGGAGAAATGGGCGAGGGAACTGAAGCCGGCCAGGTCTGCGACTTCCGAGACATTGTGTTTCCCTTCCCGCAACATCGCCGCGGCCTTGTTCAGTTTGTAATTCTTGAAGAGCTCCGACGGGGTCGTTCCGGTCAGTCCCTTGACCTTGTAAAGGAACTTCGAATGGGAGATATGGAGTTTGTCCACGATATTCCCGATATTGAATTCGGAATTGGACAACTCAGCTTCCATCAAGGCGTACAGGTCGTTCAGGAACGATTTGTCCTGGGGAGACAGGGCATCGTCGGAAGGAATCTCAAGCCCGGCATTGTCCGTGAGGGCCTTCCGAAGACGCTCGCGTCCTTTCAAAAGATTGTCCACCAGCGAAAGCAGGTACTCGGCATTGAAGGGCTTGGTCACATAGGCATCCGCCCCGGCTTTCATCCCGTTAATTTGGTCCCGGACACTGTCTTTTGCCGTAAGGAGGACGACCGGGATGTGACAGTATTGCAAATCCCCCTTCAGGAAGTTGCAGAAGTCATAACCTGTCTGGCCGTTCATCATGATATCGCTCAGGATGATGTCGGGAACCCTCTGGGAGAGTTGTTTTTGCGCCGATTCCACATCATAGCAGCAGCTGACCTGATAGGAAGGAGATAACAATGTCCGGAGATAGAAGGTGATATCCGAATCGTCGTCGACGACCAGGACAAAAGGTCTGATTCCTGCGGGCTCATCGTCCGGAACGGGAAGATCCTTGGTAACCGGCCGGTCATGACCGATGGACTGCGGTGCAGGGCCGCGGTCCGTTTCTTCCGGTTTATAGTGCTCCGGGCCGGACGGAAAAGACAGGGTGAAGCAGACGCCGCTGCCGTCTTCCGCATTGGCGCAGCTTAAGGTCCCATGGTGCAGTTCCGCCAGTTTCCTGGCATAGTACAAGCCCACGCCGGATCCCCAGTTATAGCGTCCGTGCAAGGTCGCCCCGTCAATCTGGTAGTAACGCTCGAAGATTCTCTCCAGCTTGTTTTCCGGGATGGCCGGTCCGCTGTTGGAAACCTTCAGGACGGCCTTCCCGTCCATGTCGGAGAAGGAGACGGAAATATAACCTCCCGCGGGCGCATATTTGATGGCATTGGACAGCAGGTTGTCCAGGATATTGACGACTTTGTCTGCATCGGCGTGGACAAACGTGTTCCCGTCCAACCCGTCTGACAGGAAATGGATGCCCTTTTCTTGTGCATTGATCTGATAGATATCCAGCGTATTGCGGAGGATGGGTGTGATATCCACCCGACGGACTTTCAGGGCCAGCGCATCGGTCTCCAGGGCGTTGAAATCCATGATCTGGTTCACCAGATGCAGCATCCGGTCGGTGTTGTGACGGACGATTCTCAACAGATTCTTGTCGCTCCCCTTGATGGCGTCGGATTCGGAAAGGGTACCGATTGGACCGGAGATCATGGTTAAAGGAGTCCGGAGCTGGTGGGCGACATTCGCGAAATACCGTTTATTGATTTCATTGGTCTTCTGCTCCTGTTCTTTCTCCAACTTCGCCCTTCTTGTCTCCTCCTGTTTCTTCACATTCCGAAGCCAGGTAAGGACTATTCCGGATAGTAAGGTGCAGGCAAGGAGCAGATAGAGCGTCCGGGCCCACCAGCTCGCCCAAGGGG
>ERZ842401.8165-NODE-8165-length-10404-cov-7.419171_pt1 | contig 10404 bp, 7 predicted proteins | sample MGYA00521270_ERZ842401 | MGnify/ENA primary metagenome ERZ842401 (study PRJEB31892, sample SAMEA3878208) | bioreactor metagenome | biome: Moose rumen | place: Sweden | collected 2011-10 | study: EMG produced TPA metagenomics assembly of the PRJEB12797 data set... | reverse complement strand
CCTTAATGGAAACAACTTCCTTCACTTTTTTTGATAATTATTTAGGACACTATTGGAAATTTTTGTAATTTTGCATCACTTTTTTAATTAGTAGGGCAAAATAGTAGCATTATGTATTATCTGATTTCTAAACGTCTAATACTTGTTTGCTGGAGTTTCTTTGTTTCAACTCTCGTTTTTGCACAAAATATAATTACAGGTACCGTGACAGACGAGGAGAACAATCCGCTTCCTGGTGTCACTGTACGACTTATCAAGGCAAAAACAGGAACAATCACAGACCAGCAAGGGCGTTTTGTGTTAAAAGGGAATTGGGATAAAGGGGAAAGGTTGAGTTCTCGTTTATTGGCTTTGCCACACGTACATATAAACTTAATGGGCAGACAAAGTTTAATGTGGTGCTGAAAGAGAGTGCTACAGATATAGAGGAAGTCGTCATCACCGCAAAGACCAATATCAACGCAATTGACTTGCGTGGCAAGGCAGGAGTGGTGGAGAACGTAGATATGAAGCGGGTAGAGTCAAAGCCGATGATAGACTTTGCCCTATCCTTGCAAGGACAAGTCCCTGGACTTGTCGTGGTCAATACGGGTGAACTCGGTTCCAAACCTCAAATCCGTATCCGAGGCAACTCGTCACTCCGAAAGGGCAACTCTACCAATGAGCCTCTGTATGTGTTGGACGGTCAAGTTATTAACTCAGACGTTTTCTATAATCTTAACCCAACAGACATCAAGAGCATCAAAGTTTTGAAAAACGCCGCAGCATGTGCCCTTTATGGTGTGAAGGCTGCTAATGGTGTACTGGAAATCGCCTCCCAGCGTGGCTATCAAGGGAAACCGACTATCTCGTATTCCACCAATATCGGTGTCACCACCCGTGGGCGCAGAGGTATTAAGATGATGGACTCTTCCGAGAAATTAGAGTTGGAACGCCTTTTGCAGAACCCAGAGACTCCCGGCTACCTGTATAGTGCGGATTATTATAACAAATACTATGCGGGAGATCCCAACCTCGCACAACTGATTAATGACGGAGCGCAAAAACTGGACTCTCTACGCAATATCCATACAGACTGGTTTGACGAGTTGCTCCGAAACAACCTCTACCACCGCCATTCTCTCAGCATCAGGGGAGGCAATGGCAGTACAGCCTATTATATCTCTGGCAACTATTCTTATCAAGGCGGTCGTATTGAGGGAAATGACAAGCAGCGCATGGGAGTGAGGCTGAATCTTGACCAGCGCATAGGGAATATTGGCTACCTGATGCTTAGTGTGGATGGGGGCTATACGAAGACCAACACCCCCAACGGCACCAATAGCAGTCCTACAGGCTTAGTATATGAACTGAATCCTTACGAGCAGAAACAGGGGAGACTATGGTCTTATCCTGGGCAGACCTACGATGACCTGATGCACCAGTATAGTGCGGACTCTGAGGATAAGAACGCCGGAGCCAGCGCCAGTCTGACACTGACACCATTGAAAGGGTTGGATATCGCCGCTGTCGTCGGAGTGGACTTCATACTCGGCGAAGGTTCCCAGTTTACCCCTTCCACCGCCTATTCAGAGACCCATGGAGGTGTACCAGAACTGGCACGTGGCATCTATTCGCAATACAAGAACACGACAACTAATATCACCAGCAACATCCGTGTCACCTATAACCATACGTTCAACGAGAAACACGATCTGACCGTCGGCGCAAATATGGACTACTACCGTACCAATACCAGCAACCAACTCATACGTGGCTATGGTGTGGGCACAATCAACTCCCCGGCAGCCATCAACCAGTCGCTGAGTGGCACTCGACAACCCTATATCAATGCTACCCGTGATAAGATGGCGCAGATAGGATTCGGAGGTGTCTTCGGATATAGTTATGACAACACCTATGACCTCTATGGCACCATCAAAGCCGATGCGTCATCCGTGCTCCCTAGCGACAAGCGGTGGAATACAGCATGGGCGGTGGGCATAGGGTGGACACCTACTAATTACGCATTCCTAAAAGATTGTCAATGGCTGACACACCTGAACCTCAAAATGAGTTATGGACAAACAGCAAACCTCAATGGTGTCTCCGTGTCCCAGACGGTAGCCAGTTTCCAGTATGCTACGACCAGTTACGAGAATCAGCGGCCCTTGGATTTCGTCTCCTTATATAATAAGGACCTTGTTCCTGAGCAGAATATCTCGACAGACCTTGGTGTCAGTTTCGAACTATGGAAACGACTTTCTTTTGATATCAACTGGTATAACCGCAAAACCAAACAGGCCTTGCTGGATGTCCCCATTCCCTCCTCCACGGGATTCACGGTGCTTAAGAGAAACATCGGCATCCTGCAAAACAGGGGTATAGAGGTCGGTGTCAACGCTAAGATCATAGATGACCTCAACTGGAGATGGAGCATCGGAACGACACTCGCCTATAACGAGAACAAGGTTCTTGACCTCTATTATACAGACCGCATCTACACATACGAGGAGGCTCTCGTTCCTGATTATGAGATAGGAAAGTCGTACGACATGCTATATGGTCCTGTATCACTGGGCATCAACCCCATGACAGGCTATCCCGTCTTCTTGGATGGAGATGGGGAGGAGAAACAGGCAACCAAGCCCTTGACTAAAGATGATGTGGTCGCTTTGGGACACCTCACCCCTCCCTATACAGGAACAATCAGTATGAACCTTGGCTATAAGTCTTTGGACTTTGACATTGATTTCTATTATGTGCATGGTGGTGTGCAACGCTACAACTATACCTATGTCCGCAACCGTGACAATGCCAACAAGAATGCGGTGGCAGGGCAGACGGAGAAAATGTGGTTCCACCAGGGAGACGAGAACAAGACCTATTGGACCCCTTTCTATACCTCTGCGACAGCGGAGGAGAATATCGCTCTCTATCCTAACTCCCGTACGATAGGCAAGAGTGACTACCTGAAACTCTCTATGATCTCCTTGAGATACCGATTGCCGTCCAACTGGACACAGAAGCATCTTCCTTTCATACAATACTGTACCATCGGACTCCAAGGCAGCAACCTCTACACATGGACAAGTTATGATGAGAGCGACCCCGAGAGCGGGCAGTTGGCAGGAACGACACAGCCGGTATTCACGCTCAACCTAAATGTTACTTTCTAAGCGTTATGAGACAGACTATTATAAAATATGTATTGGGATTATGTGTGGTAGTCACCACTTCTTGCTCTGTCAATGTGCCACCGCCAGACTTATACAGTGATCCTGACGCCATCACAACGGTGGAGTCGGCACGGTCGCTCCTGACATCGTGCTATCTGACCTATCCACATTATGAGTATGAGTTCTCCACTATAGGGAACGACTTCTGCCTGACCTCACTCTCTGGAAAGGATGTCGAGCAGCAAAACCTGTATAACTGGCAAGACCTGAGTATCAGTAAACTGGCGACGGAGGTGTGGCTCGCCTATTATAATACAATAGCCAACTGCGATGTTCTCTTGGAGCGCCTCCCCCAAGTGACAGACACTGAGAATTATGAGAAAGAGGTGATTACTGCTGAGGCAAAGACGTTGAAGGCAATGTGTTACCTACAACTGCTGCGCATCTTCGCACCCGCTTACGCCAAAGGAGCGGAGGCGGACGGTATTATTCTTAAATCACAAGTAGGACTGGAATTTCCCGCACGTGCAACGATTGCGACGTGTGCTGACTATATCCGCAACTTGCTGACAGAGGCGGCTTCTGTTGATCACACTGCCACACAGAATGGCTGGTTGTCCCAGACTGCTGCCCAATACCTGTTAGCGGAATTGGAACTCTATGTCGGCAACTATGCGGAGGCTGCCCGTTATGCACTACAGGTTCTGGAAAAGGCACCAGATGGAGTGATGGCGGCACAAAACTACAGTCGCCTTTGGGAGACTTCCTCTTATGAGGGGCGCATCTTCGCTTTCAACACGACCACCTCCTATTATGCGTCTATTGAGTTTGATGCGTCACAAGGAGATTATTTCGCCTTAAACCCAGCACTATATCTCGATAAAGAGGATGCTAGAAAAGAGGTGAATGAGTTTCCTATGACAATGGGCGAGGCAGAGCGTGTGTTGTTGGGAAAATATAACCGTAGGAACAAATTGGGACAAACCATCTCCTATATCAACCAATTCCGTTATGCTGGTGTATTGTTCATTGCCGTGGAGGCACTTGCCCGAAGTGGGGAAGAGGGAGAGGCGCGCCAACTGCTTAACGGCTATCTGGCGGAGATGGGAGCCCCGACAATTGCCACTGATGTCAATGGGACTGCATTGATAGAGGCGATATTGCTAGAGAAGGCAAAAGAGTTTGCAGGCGAGGGTGTCTCTTGGTTTGACCTCAAGCGCACCCAGACCAGTCTTCCGCGTCTGAGCCGATGGGGCGCATCAGTGTCTGCAACGATAGCGTCCTCAGACTATCGGTGGTCGTTCCCAATCCCTTCCTCGGAATATAAATACAATGAAAATGTCACCCAAAACGAGGGGTGGCCTATTAACCGATAATTATTTTATATTTAATGAATAAAAAACTGAAGACAATGAAAAAAATGATGTTTGCCTTTATAGGCATGATGTCACTGATGCTCATCGCATGTGGTGACGATGACAATGGTGGCGGTACCACAATCAAGAATTTCTGGACGCTGACCAAGGAGAACAAGACCCTTTATGAAAATGACACAGAGGGTGTGGAACTCACCGTTACCTTAGCCTATACGGCAGAGGAGAGCATTACCTTGGTGCCTACTATGAGTGGCGACGCTGAGTATCTGAGCACTTTTGAGTTGAGCACCAGTGCCGTGGTGATAGAGAAAGGTCAGAAGACGGCAAGTTTCCGTGTACGTGCCCAAAAAAACAAGGTGATTTCCAAGACTGGTTCCCTGACTGTTGGATTCGAGGCACTCAGTGCCCTGAACAGTGGTGAAGCCATCACCGTCGACGTAGCCCCCAAGTTTGAGGTGGAATTAACCGATGCCCAAATGCAACTCATCCAGAAATGGCAGGAGAAGTACGGCATTGACGTGCGCCAGTTCATTGGTAATCTCGCCGTCAAGACCACTGTCATCTTTGGCGATGACGACAAGGATCAGTTCAACCTTGGTGACGACACAGCCTCTTTTGAGGGCGATGTCACTGCTGTCACCATCAGCGAGAACGCTACCGAGGAAAAAATCGTGCTGAAGATGCTGTCAAACCCCATGGGCATGACCTCGTTCATCCGCAATATGTATGCCGCTGTGACTATCGAAGATGAGGAGTACTGGCAGCAGAACCCCTACGCTCAGGCTATGCTGCCTCTTGTGCAGGATAAGACGGATATGGGCACATTCATGGTGTCGCTCGACAACATCGTCATCAACCCCGAGAAGAAGACCATTGAGTTTGTGGGTGAGAATGACGATGAGATGAGCATCATCCCCTTTGAGTACGACTATCCCGCTTGGAACACCTTGAAGAAGATGGCGGACGAAGGACAGGTTGTTACCGTTAATGAGGGCGATACCAATGTAGAATACGCCATCTCCGATTTGATAGAGAGTGACGGTACCCTGAATCCCTACTACTATCTGGGCAACACTGATGTCACGACCGATGAGTACGGGGGGACGAACTTCGTAACACCTACCGCCAACTTCAACAACGACAGCATGACCTTCCAGTTCTCATGGGACTTCGGTGCAGGCTCTTGGCTGTACGACTATGTGAAGGTGTCGGTCAACTATACCCTTAACAAGTAATTCTAATGCGGAGACTCCTTGCTGCGGCACTACTTGCCGTGACAACCTATCATGCCCTTGCGCAACAAATAGCACTTCCACCAGAAACGGTGGAAGGCTATTTGCGTAATGGCATGCGCTATATCATCAAGCCTAATCCCATCCCACGCCATACCATAGAGTTCCGACTGGTGATGCGTGTCGGATCCCTTCAGGAAACCGAGGAACAACGGGGGGGCGCCCATTTCTTAGAGCACATGGCAACCAACGGCACGAAGATGTTCCCAGGGCAGTCCATGATTGACTTCTTCGAGCGGCAGGGCATGAAGTACGGGCGCGACATCAATGCCTTCACGGGCTTCGACCGTACCATCTACTGGTTCACCGTCCCGACTTTCGAGGCTTCCGACCGTACCATAGACACTACCCTGATGGTGGTCCGTGAGACCTTGTCGGACATCACCTTTGACGAGCAGCGTACTAAAAGGGAGCGGGGGGTTATCGTGGAGGAATTACGTGGGTATAATACCCATGACCCTTTCTATGACCTGAAGATAGGCAACGGGCGTTACAGGCAGCGGATGCCTCTTGGCAGTGAGGAGGACATCCTGAGTATTGACCGAAACAAACTAATTGACTACTATCAACAATGGTATGCACCACAATTCGCGACACTGATTGTGGTCGGTAATGTCGATGCACGACAGATAGAAAGCCTTATCCGGCAATATCTGAGTGATCTTCCGCAACATGGCATCGGACAACTCAAGAACTATCCTGTCAATTACAAGGCTGGTGTAACATTGATGGAACTTCCTGACACATTAAATACCAGTTCCCGCTTAGAACTAATCATTCCGCACCAGACGACTGTCACCTCAACTGTTGAGAAAACGATAAAGAAAGCCCGTGATGACCTGTTCCTGCAAATCGTCACTGAGCGTTTGGACGCAGCACATATTCCATGTCATGTCAGTGACAAATGGTATCTTGCTGATCAAAACCATTTCGTATTCTCCTATCATAGGGAACTGCGAGACTCCTTACTCTCTGATATCACACGAACTGCAGCGGAGATAAAGTATCTTGCCACCTATGGACCTACCTTGGAGGAACTTGACAGGGCATGGGGCACGAAGTCGCAGAAATTACGTTGTGACACAACCTTGTCTTCCTCCAGCAAATGGTGTGACGACTTGATCGACTATGTAATAACAGGTGATCTTGCCATTTCTTCCCCACAGGAGTTAGAGAAAGTCAAGGAGGGTATATCCCTGACCAGTCAAAAGCAGATGAGGTCTCGTGCCAAAGCCTTGTTGAAGGCTATGGGGAAACATCTGCTTGTCGCTTATAGCAACCATCAGACAAATCAGGAACCTTTGTCTGAGAGCATGATTATGAGGGCATGGGAGGTTGGCAGGGCGAGTGACGCTAAGCCGTTGGTGCCCCGTCATCATGACGCACCGACACATAAGTTTCCTATCCCTGATTTCCTGACCGCCAGCCATGATGATGACACTTCCACTATTGTCTCCCGAAAGAACTATCAGGACCTGGGAGTCCACGAGGTGACTCTCCATAATGGCGTAAGACTGCTGTTCCGTCCAACTCTCGACGAGGAGAAACGCCTGCAACTGATGATACTGGGGCGAGGAGGAAGTGCTGATCTTGATGACAACGACTACTATCGGTTGAGAGACGCTGTCGCCTATATGGATATGGGAGGCATCGAGGGTGTCGATGACAATGACCTTGGCGAGATTATGGGACAGCAGAATATCTCGATGAATGTCGGCTTGGAGAACCAATGGCACCAGTTGATGGCAACGGCAGACGCTGAGGATGCCCAGTTACTGATGAACTTAGTCTATGAGAAAATGCACCACCCCCGGAAGAACTACCACGATTTCGAGGAATCACAGAAGTGCGAGATTGATAGTTGGGGACATGAGACACTGCTGTCCCGTCTGATGCGTCGTGATTCCGACCGGATGATGAACAACTGCATCGACTCCATTGTAGGCAATGTGCTTACTCGCCGTCCTATGGGAAAAGCGGACCTGGAGACAATGAGTCTTGATGATATGGCTACCTATTACCATCGCCTATATACCAATCCACAGGATCTGACCATTATCCTGACTGGTAATTATGACCTTCAGAAAGTGGAGAGGGCTGCCGTCGGGACCTTTGCCCGTATGCAACAACCTGACTCGGTACTGCCCATCAGCGATGAGCCTATACAGCCTGTCCGTAAATATCAACGCCAATTTGATAATGACAATCCATCCCAGACGGTCTTTAACTATATCTTCGCAGGTAACTATTATCCTTCCCTGCAAATGACCCTGACGTTCAAACTGATGCGCGACTTGCTGCAACAGCGTCTGTTGCAAGTGCTACGTGAGCGGGAGAATATCGTCTACTCTCCTTATAGCGACCTGTCCTATCACGGTCTGCCACAACGCACTTATTATTTCTGGTTGATTATCGCTGTGAAGAACGAGAACACGGCAAGGATGAAAAAAGCACTAAGGGAAATCATCTCTGATTTGCAAGAGCATCTTGTCAGTACTGATGAACTGAATAAGATGAAACGCTCATTCGTGGTCACGAAGCGCCAGCAACTAAACGATATGGCGCCCACGGAATGGAAAAACATCATGGCTACGCTTCTTAAGAACGGAGAGTCACTCGACCATTTTGACCATTATGAGGAGATTCTTGGGCAGATTACACCAGACACCATCCGTACCGCCTTCCGAAACTATATTGATCCCGATAACTATATATTAATGTATAAAGCAAAATGAAGAAGAGACTTAATATCATCATCGCTTCCCTGATACTGGGACTGTTCCCCCTATGGGGACAGGAAATTCCTGAGGCGTACCGACTTTACGACGCAAAGGGAGAGATTGTCAGTTATCAGAAAATGATTCAGGACCTTGCCCTTCAGGATGTCGTCTTTGTGGGAGAGATGCACAATTGCGTGATTACCCATTGGCTGGAACTGCGTATCCTCCAGTCACTCTATCAACTCCATGGAGACCAGACGGTGATTGGCATGGAGATGCTGGAGGCGGACAACCAACTCATCATTGATGAGTACCTGCGAGACCTGATTACCGCAGAGCGTTTTGAGAGTGAGGCACGCCTATGGCCTAACTACTCCACAGACTATGAGCCTATCGTCTCCTTTGCCTATGACCATCATCTCCCACTGATTGCCACCAATGTTCCCCGCCGTTATGCGAACGCCGTCAAGAACCATGGACTGGAATGGCTCGACTCATTATCAGAGGAGGCGAGACGCTACTTCCCACCGTTGCCCATTCCCTATAAGGAAAACGAGCAGGTGCAAGAGGCTTTCGGCTTGATGGCGATGATGGGAAAGAACAAAAATGCAAATCCTGCCTGGATGGGACAGTCGCAGGCGTTAAAGGATGCCACCATGGCATGGAATATCGCCCGCCACACAAAGGGAAAGTTCGTTCATTTCAATGGTGGCTACCATACTGATTCCGGTGATGGGATTATTCCCTATCTCCGTCAATATCGCCCCGGAGTCACGTTGAAGACCGTTTACGCTGTCCGGCAGGAGGACATCACCACATTAGAGAAAGACTATCTGGGCAAGGCGGATTATTATATCTGTGTCCCAGAGGACATGTCAACAAGTTATTAATCAAAAGAAGTAATTATAATGAAGAAAACAATGCTGGTCCTTGCCTTATGTATGGCAAGTTTGATGAATGTGAGTGCCAAGAAGGCGCTTGTCGTGATTGCCCATGGCTCTCCTATGGAGCAATGGCGCAAACCAGTATTAGACCTTGAGCCCCAACTTCGCCAAGTCATGGGTGATGTGAAGGAGATTAGTTATGTCCGTGTTGCCATGATGGAGTTCACTGAGCCCATCATCGCCACTGTTGTCGCTGACTGTGAGGCACAGGGTGTTGACACCATCTTCGCAGTCCCCCTGTTTATTGCTCCTTCTGGGCATTCAGAGGTGGACATCCCTAATATCATCGGACATAAGTATGATCCTAAGGTAATCACCGAACTGGTTGAGGAGGAGACGAAGTTTGTCAAATCACGGATTCCCATTATTCTTGGTCCCACGTTAAGTTATGACGATTTCTTGGAGAAGATCATGCTGACGCGTGTCCGTGAGATGTCTTTGGACCCCCAGCACGAGGCAGTCCTGCTCGTGAGCCACGGTGACCGTCAGTTCGTCGGTTATTGGAGTAAGAAGATGCAGGAGATATGCGACCATATCAAGAAAGAGACTGGTATCGAGATGGCAGACTATAAGTTTGTCGCCATGGGTTACAAAATGGTGAGGGAGATGATGCCTGCCTTGAAAGAGATCTCCCAACAGAAGAAGCGTATCTTGGTGCAAGGTGTCTATCTGACCTCCAGTGCTAAGGAGATGGCCGACATGCTGGATATGGAGTCTATACAGCAACAGGAGATTCTTGATTCCGAACTAAAGGTTGTCTATAGTGACAAAGGAATTCTGCCCGCTTCTGCCACAGAAGTTTGTGAGTGGATCAAACTGCGCACTCAGGAATGGTGCAAGGCAAATCTTTGCCTTGCACCCAATAGTGTCCTAAATAATTTTGTGTAAAATCACGTTTATCGTCATCAAATCGG
>ERZ842401.8163-NODE-8163-length-10405-cov-2.871208_pt1 | contig 10405 bp, 9 predicted proteins | sample MGYA00521270_ERZ842401 | MGnify/ENA primary metagenome ERZ842401 (study PRJEB31892, sample SAMEA3878208) | bioreactor metagenome | biome: Moose rumen | place: Sweden | collected 2011-10 | study: EMG produced TPA metagenomics assembly of the PRJEB12797 data set... | reverse complement strand
GGCAATCACAACGCCGCTTGCGCGCATTGCGCGTGCAATAATGGCGATGCCTTCGGTAAGCTTTTCTGTTTCATGTACTGCTAAAAAGCGCTCTACAACGCGGGTCGGGTCGTCGTCAAACAGCCGCACAACCAGTAAGCGCGCACTTTTTGCGTGGAGTGAGCGTAACTGCTTTGCAAGGCTTTTACAGCCGCAAAAGGTATTCACTACGCCTAAGCGTGAAAAACATTCGCACAAGCGCTCGTCATCGCTTTCTTCCCATGCACGCCGATGCTTACGGCGTCCGGTATAGCTAAAGGCACCTGAAAGCGCAATTATCGCGGCTTCTCCTTGCCTACCATTAGGATATTCACAGTTTTGTAAGCCCGTTACAACGCCAGGCACGCTTGCGTGTACTGAAATGTCCTCGCCGCGGGCAAGCTCCTGTCCCTCTTCTACGGTATCGCCAACGTTTACAAGCACCGTTAGCGACTGTCTCTTGCTGTCGTCGGTCTGTATAAGGGGAACTGTTGCTGTTGCAGGAAGAAACGCCTGCGCCGTGCACGTAAAGTGGTTATCCTCAGAAACAATATTACTTACCGAAGCCATACCTTCTCTTCCTAAGCGTACAATACGCCGTTACTCCCAGTGAAATCGTCGTGCACATCGTTAAAAGCAGCGCACCAAGCCGTTCCACAGCTTCATTTCCGTTGCGAACAAAAGCATAAATCGCCGTTCGTCCCTGCTTTACCAGCATTGCTTCTAGCGCAGGATAATCAAGCGTCTTTATGGTACTTAAAATGTTGTCTCTAAAGCCGCCATCAAATACCAATACGGTCTCTTCTCGCGCTGTAATGGCGCCACCTTCTTCGCTGTAGGTAGGAAGCGTTATGCGCTCGCCTTCCTTTGGCGCCTCCGTGGTTGCCGCCTGCGACAGCCGCTGATACGGGAAGGTTACGGTCTTCCAGCTCCAAACAAGAAAGTCATCTAAATTTGGGAGCACGTCCGCATTTCCGTAAGAGACTGGCGCCGGCAAAGCAAGCTTATCGGAACTACCCGATGACGCCTGCACCGTGCGTCCCCACAGCGACGCGAGCAGTACCAAAATGCAGGCACCGGTAAGCGCGGCGAGCGCTTTTACGTCAACGGCGTTTATAAACGCTATGTCGTAAGCGGTACGAATGTAGATGGGAGAAAACGCATTTTTGTAGTACAGCTCGCGGAGCGCTTCAATAAGCAGGAGCGCGCTTATTGCGCCTGAAAGCGCAAGCACGTAAAAGACGGTATTAACGGGGCTTGACGCACACAACACAAAAAGCGGCATAATCAGCAACAGCACGGCAATCGGGGAACGCATGGTACGGCGTAAAAAGCCCTGACGCCCGATAAGCTTTAGCAGAATAAAAAAGCCTGCAAGCGCAAAGCTACTGCACGTTGCAACCGTAAAGAGCGGGCGCGAAAACGCAAGCGCAACAAAGAAAAGCGCACACGGCGCAAAATACAGCTTGCGCTTAGAAAGCACGAGCGTAATAATCGCAAACACAAGCGTAAAAAGCGGCGCTAGATACGGAAACGCCGCTGCACTGTCGGTGCCGCACTCGGTATTAGGATTATGCTCTATCGCTTCTATTGCACGGCTTAACGCTGCGCCCTCGCTATCGGGCACATAAAAGACCATCGCCTGCGACGTTTCATCAAAAAAGAAGGCGTTGCGGCGATTAAGATAGGAATCTGCGCTTACGAGCTGCAACGGGCTATACGGCGAAACGATGGGAGACCGCTGATTACTGCGCGAGATAACGTTCTTACAGCCGTTGTCGGTAAGCGTTGCGAGAATGTCCGCCTCGCTTAGCACCGAGCTTTCAACGTAAAAGACCGTCCAGCCCTTCCACAAGCGGCTTTCGGGAACGGTATGAAACAAATACAGCGTAAACAGCGAAAAAAAACAAATTGCGGCAGGAAGAAACACCTTTGCAGGAATCTTCATTGCTTATAAAACGGAAAAGGCAACGCCAATAAAGAACCCCAGAAGGCTTCCGATGAAGACCTCCAGCGGCGTGTGCCCCTGCACTTCTTTAATTTTTTTGAATTCATACAGACCCTTTTGCTCTAATGCTCTTCCCATTTCATTAAGCATCCTTGCCTGAATACCATTTGCCCTGCGCACGCCAACCGCATCACGAACGGTAACGAGGTAAAAACATAGCGCAAGAATAAATACGTCAGAGGTAATGCCGGAGCGGAACGCAATCATCGTGCAGATACACGCCACCAGCGAAGAATGAGAGGACGGCATACCGCCCGTGCGCCAAACAAGCAGCTCTAACAGCTCAGAAAGGCTATGAACCTTACGAGTAAACAGCTTAATAAGCGTTTTTATAAACTGTGCGCAAAACCAGCTGAAGATAACAGCAGCAAGCACGGGGCTAGAAAAAAACGCAAGGAGCTGTTCCCTAAAATTCATAAAAGCATTTTAACAGTCTGCTATCTTTTGTCTAGTAGTAAAAGAAGATTTTTGCCGCTAGATTCAAGAGCGATGGATTTTACACAGGTCATTGCCGGAGCTGACGACGACGGGCGTCGCCTTGACCGCGTTATGCGCCGCTACCTTAGCTCTGCTTCGCTTTCGGCGCTGTACAAGAGTTTGCGCTCCGGGCTGATTAAGGTAAACGGGAAAAAGTGCGACGGCGCCTACCATATTCACGCTGGCGACACGCTTACGATAGCGACGCTGTTGTTGCAGCCGGCGCCGAAAGCAGTTGACTCCGCCAGCGCTCCCGTAGCGCAAAAGGCCGCCGTCCCCCGTAGCGGCCATGCAACGCTTCCGCCGCCGCCCGCTGTCTCTAGTGCTGCATCCGCCGCGTCCGTCGCTCCCGCTGAGCTTGCGGCGTCGCTACCGCGCGACTGGGTGCTTTTCCGAAGCAAAGACCTGCTTGTGCTTAATAAGCCCTACGACATCCCCGTGCAGCCAACGGCAAACAAGGCGCTGCTTGCGCTGAGCACGCTCGTCGCGCGTGATTATGCCTTTTTCCACCGCGGCGAAGCCTCGCTTTCGTTCCATGCCGCCCCGCTGCATCGCCTTGACCGCAAAACGACGGGCGTGCTTGTCTGCTCGCAAAGTCTTTCCGGCGCGCATTGGTTTACAGAGGCGCTCCAGCGCGGGCTTGTAGAAAAGCACTACGTTGCGCTTGTTTGCGGTACGCTTACCGCGCAGCAGCACTGGCATGACGACATCAGCCGGCAACGCGATGCAAAGCGCGCCTTTCATACCGTAGCGGTGCGTCCGCACGCCCACGCCGACGACGGCGCCGCCGGAAAGCCCGCGCTTACTGACGCCGTGCCGCTTGCACACGGCACGTATAATGGAAAGCCGATAACGCTCGTGCAGCTTATCATTCACACGGGGCGTATGCACCAAATCCGAAGCCAAGCCGCTTCTCATGGCTTTCCGCTGCTTGGCGACACCGCTTACGGTTCTCCTGCGCTTGCAACTGCCTCGCTTTTTCTTCACGCCTACGAGCTACGTCTTTCTCCTGCTGCGCTAACGTCGCGAGCGGCTATCGGCGACGAGAGGCTACCGCCCTATTTTCGCGCGCCGCTTCCCGCTGCATTTACAAAAAGCCTAGCCGCTAGCTTGATAAATTGGGACGGGCGTCTTATACTATAACGACGCTATGGATTCCCTGTTCGAGCTGCTAAACCTCAAAAAAAAGCACATCGCCGTCTACGCATTTTTTGGGCCTTCCGGCACGGGAAAAAGCTTCCGTGCAAAGCTCGTGGCGCAGAAATTCGGCGTAAAGGCAATCATCGACGACGGCTTGCTCATCTACGAGGACGACATCGCAGCAGGACACTCCGCCAAGCTTGAAGGCTCCTACATGGCTGCCGTCCGCGTGGCGCTCTTTGACGACAAGGAGCACCGTGACGAGGTCGCGCGCAAAATCCGCGAGCTTAGGCTCAAGAAAATCCTGCTTTTGGGCACCTCGGAAAAGATGGTGCTCAAGATTGCGCTCCGCCTGCAGCTGCCGCCGCCTGAGCGCTTCGTGCGCATCGAGGACATCGCCACCAAAGAGCAGATTGCCGAGGCGCAGCGCAGCCGTCTTATCGAAGGCAAGCACGTCATTCCCGTGCGCGCGAATGCCGTCAAAGGCAGGAACTACTCCAAGATTTTCGTGGACTACATACGTGTGTCGCTTGCGCGGCGCAAGCTTTTCTCGCGCTTTTTCAAGACGAAGAAGGCTGACGCACCGAGCGCCACGGCAAAGCTGTTTGAAAAAAGCGTGGTGCGCCCGTCTTTCTCGCGCAAGGAGCGTAAGGCAGTCTCCTTCGCGCAGCTTGCCCGCATGACGAGCCTGAACGTCGCCGCATTCAACGCCAGCAAGTTTGTCTGATCCGAGATTGCCGCGATCGCATCGACGATCTTGCCGATCTTATCCGATTCCTCGCCGAGCAACGCAATCACGCCTGCCGTGTCGCTTACGGACGACTCGACGACCTTCATTTGATCTACCGCCGCCGCCACATTTTTATCGCCCAAATTCGCCGCTTCGTTCGTCGCTTTGATCTTATTCTCCGACGTCGTCAACATGTCGGTAAATTCCTTCATGTGTTTCTTCAGCTCTTCGGATTGCGTGTTGGCATTTTCGACTTCGGTGAATTGTTCGGTGCAGGCACCCGCCACGTTGACGATCGAGTCTGCAACCTGATTGATCGCAATCGTCGATTGATCCGCCGAAGCAGTCAATTGTTCGGAAGCCGCCGCGAATTGTTCCGCCGCGCGCACGACTTTTGACAACATCTCGCGAACATTGGTACGGAGATCGACCACGGCACGCCCCATGATTCCAATTTCATCATCGCGATCAGGATCAAAATGCTCGGTTGCGGGTTTTCTGAAATCACCGGTTGCAAGCACTTCGAGCGTCTTCGTCACGTCACGGATCGGTCCGATCAATTTCGCCGAAAGCGGTCCGGCAATCAGACAAAGCAAAATCTCGAGGACGATAACGCCGCCGATCGTCAATTTCAGATTGTCATAGAACTGTTCATCGGTTTGTTGCTGCATTTCTTCAACTTTGGTATCAATGTAATCAACCCAAATTCCCGTGCCGATAACCCATTTGTACGGCTCGAAGGCAATTGTGTAATTTCTTTTCGGAAGCGGATTCGACTGATTCGGCTTTGCAAACATCAGATCGGTATAGCCGCCGCCGGATTTTTGCCCGTTTTGGATCATCTCGCGAATGTATTGTTTGCCATTCGGATCGGTATTTCCGATGCGTGATTTGCCTTCCACGTCGGCACGTCCGAGCAGGACAACGTTGACGCCGTCGTACGTGTCAATCCAGAAATATCCGGCTCCGCCGTCGTAACGAAGCTCGCGAATGAGATTTGCCGCTTCGAGTTTTGCCTGCTCTTCGGTAAGCAAACCCGCCTGTTGCTTTTTGTAGCTCGTCTGAATGATGTTGTATGCTATCTCGGTTTCGTTTTTGAGTTCGCGCTCGACATCAAACATCAGCGCGCTGCGATAATTTTCGATTTCCGCATCGGAGCTGCTGAAAATATTGCCCATGAAAATTGCTCCGACACACAGCATTGTCAACAGCGATGCCATGACCATCATCAGGATAAACTGCGTCCTCATCGATCGTAGTCCGCTCATCTTGATTCAACCTCCCAAAATTCGTTGATATAATTGTTTGCTGTATTCGATTTTGACATTTCAAAATCCTGCCGCCGATCAAATTAAGTATTGCCGTCTCGAGCGATCTGTTATAAAATGACGGCGGTTTTTTGAGTTTCAACAATTGGGAGGAGATATCGGAATGGAATATTCTGCATTGTCAATATTGCCGCCGCTCGTTGCGATCGTGCTCGCGTTGCTGACCAAGGAAGTTTATATGTCGCTGATCATAGCGATCTTCTCGGGCGCGATGCTCTTCGCGGACGGCAATCCGCTCGAGGCAATCGTCGCCATGTTTGAAGTCATGGAAGCAAAAGTCGGCGGCAACGTCAACATTCTCGTCTTCCTCGTGATCCTCGGCATTCTGGTCGCGGCGATCACAAAATCCGGCGCAACCCGAGCTTACGGCGAATGGGCTCGCTCGGTCATAAACGGCAAGAAGAGTGCGCTCGGCTTGACGGCGTTTCTCGGCATGCTGATCTTCATCGACGATTATTTCAATTGCCTGACGGTCGGAACCGTGATGCGTCCGGTGACGGATAAATTCAAAATCGCGCGCGCGAAACTCGCTTACGTCATCGACGCGACGGCGGCTCCGATCTGCATCATCGCGCCGGTTTCGAGTTGGGCGGCGGCGGTCGGTTCTTCATTGCCGGAAGGCGCGACGGTCGACGGCTTTACGATTTTTTTGGAGACAATCCCGTTCAATCTTTACGCATGGCTGACGATGGCGTTCATGATCTTCATCATCGTAAGCGGTCGGGACTTCGCGACGATGGGTAAAGTCGTTCGCGAAAACAAGCAACATTTTGAAATTCCGCCCGAGTACAGAGACTCCGTCGATGAAAACAAAAATATCACCGGCAACGGCAAGATCATCGATCTCGTCCTGCCGCTGTTTGTTTTGATCGCGGCGTGCGTTTACGGCATGCTCTACACCGGCGGCATTCACAACGAAGGCGTCGGCATCGCGGATGCTTTTGCCGATTGCGATTCCTCGAAAGCACTCGTGATCGGTTCGTTCTCGGCGTTCATATTCACCGCATTTCTCTATCTTCCGCGCGGCGTGGTGACTTTCAGCGAATTCTGCGAGTCATTCACGCAAGGTTTTAAGGCAATGGTTCCGGCAGTGTTCATTCTCTGCTTGGCGTGGACTCTGTCGGGCATCTGCAGCGGAGATTATCTCAATCTCGGCGGCTATGTCGGCGAAATTGTTCGCGAGCACATGTCCGTGATGATGATCCTGCCGCTGCTGTTTTTCCTCGTGGCAATCGGTTTGGCGTTCGCAACCGGAACTTCGTGGGGAACGTTCGGCATTTTGATTCCGATTGCAATGGCGATTCTCGACGCGACAAACACCGATCTTTATCCGATGTTGGTACTGTGCGTGGCGGCGATCTTGTCGGGCGCGGTCGGAGGAGATCACGCCTCGCCGATTTCAGACACGACAATTCTTGCTTCGGCGGGTGCGCAATGCAATCACTTGGATCACGTCGCGACGCAAGTGCCGTATGTGCTCGTCGTTTCGACTTGTTGTGTCGTCGGATATATCGTCGACGGAATTACGCGAAACGGCTGGCTGGGCTTGGCGACGGGCTTCGCGGCGTTGTTCATTGCGATGTTCATCATCAAAGCAAAAGTTGAGCCGATTGATGTCGATTGAGGACTCGCGCAATGGAAGGTTTGTACACTTCAGAGCTCACCGTGCTCGGCGTCGGCAATACGATTTTGACTGACGAAGGCTTCGGCGTCCGAGTCGTCGAGCATCTTCAACGGCATTTTGAATTTCCGAAAAATGTTCGGCTGATTGACGGCGGCACGCTCGGAATTGAATTGACGCATTTCATCACCGGCACGAAAAAACTGTTGATAATCGACTCGATTGACGGCGGTTTGGAAGCGGGCTCGATTTACGAGTTGCGCGGCGACGAGATCAAAGCGCATTTTCGACAAAAAATCTCCGCGCATGAAGTTGGCATTGAAGAAGTGCTGACGCTTCTCGAGTTGACGGGCAAAGCAATTCCGGAAGTGATCGTGCTCGGTGCACAACCTTTCGAGCTGAATGCGGGCGTCGAGCTGTCATCGGACATGAAAAAAATACTGCCGCCGATTGTCGACAGAGCAATTGAAATTCTGCGCGATTGGAATGTTGACGTTCGAGTCGCGCGATAAAACAATTCTGCCGCTTCGACGGCAATTTTTTTTTGCCGGAGTATTGCGTTATCGATTAAAATCATTTATCATTGACAATGGAAATATTAATTGTTGGGAGGCGAAACGATGTTTAAAAGAATTTTGATCGCGAATCGGGGCGAGATAGCCGTGCGAGTTATTCGCGCGTGTCAGGAGCTCGGCATTGAAACCGCCGTGATTTTTTCCGACGTCGATGAAAACGCGCTTTGGACTCAACTGGCGGATATCAAATGTCGGGTAAGCACGAGCGATCCCGCCGGCGGATATCTCGATCGCGACGCAATCCTTTACGCAATGTATGTCACCGAAGCCGATGCGATTCACCCGGGCTACGGCTTCCTCTCGGAAGATCACGTTTTTGCCGAAATGGTTACCAAAGCCGGTTTTACATGGATCGGTCCGAACTCCGAGACTCTCGAACTGGTCGGCGATAAAGACGCGGCTCGAAACTCGATTGCGCCGAGCGGAATTCCCATGGCAAAGGGCAGTTTGCCTCTCACGGACAACGACATGGCTCTCGAAGCCGCGCGCGACGTGAAATATCCCGTCATTCTGAAACCGGTCAGCGGCGGCGGCGGCAAGTCGATGTTCATTGCGCACAACGAGGACGAGCTCAAACGCATTCTTCAGATCGTCGACGTTACGAAAGTCCGGTTTTACTTCGAGCATTACATCGAGCGGTCGCGGCATATCGAAGTGCAGATCGTGGCGGATAATTTCGGCGAAGTCGTTCACCTCGGCGAGCGCGAGTGCTCGATCCAACGCCGCAATCAGAAATTGCTCGAAGAGTCGCCGTCGATTGCATTGACTGACGAAATGCGCGAGCGCGTCGGCAAACTCGCCGTCAAAGCCGCAAAAAGCGTTCACTACTCCAACATCGGCACGGTCGAGTTTCTGCTCGATCTGGCAACAGGTGAATTCTTCTTCATGGAGATCAACCCAAGGGTGCAAGTTGAGCACGGCGTTACGGAAGCGGTTACGGGCATCGATCTCGTCCGTACTCAGATCAGAATTGCGGCGGGCGAGCCGCTCGACTTCACTCAAAAAGACGTCAAGTTCCGCGGGCATGCGATCGAGTGCCGGATCAACGCCGAGGATCCCGACAATCACTTCCTGCCCGCGCCCGGCAAGATCGATTTCATGCACGAGCCGAGCGGTCCGCGCGTGAGATTCGAGTGCGGAGTTGCCGCCGGACTTTCGATCGAACCGTACTACGACTCGCTTATTGCAAAAGTGATCGCGCATGGGCGGACTCGCGGCGATGCGATTAAGATCATGCAACGCGCGCTGAATGAATTCATCATCAAGAGTGACGATGTCAAGACGACGATTCCGCTCCACAAACGCATTCTCGAAGACCCGCATTTCAGAACCGGCAACATCGACACGCAATTCATTAAGAAGCGGCTGCCGGTTTACGAGACGACGGCGAAGAAACTCACTTTGAAGGAAAAGATGATGCTGAAGGAGCAGATGAGCGAGCACCTCGCGGCGGCAATCGAAGAAGGGCTCGATTACACGTAAGTTAGAGCATCGAAAATTCATGCGATCAAATATCGGAAACAAAAAGCGGAGTCGGCAACGGCTCCGTTTTTCATATCCGAATCTCGATATGTTTCGTATCGTCTTTCTTCGGCGCGGGCGTTTTTTTCAACGGCGGCTTCGGCGGCGGCGGCATGTCGGTTTCGAGCGTGACTTTCACTCCGGCGGGCGATTTTCTTTGCGGACGACGCCTCGGCTTGAGCGGATCATGCGCCAATTGCCGCACGAAGATAAAACCGAGCACCGTCAATATCGCAATCAACACAACCCATTTCATTCCGCCGCTCGGAGGCTCGATTCCAAAATCAAACGACGACGATTTTTCGTAATGCGGCTCGGATTTTTTCGATGTCGTTCGCTGTTCCGCCAGCCGCCGATCTTCTTCTTCAAACTCGCGGAGGATCGCCTTGCCTCGGTCGCTCGGCTGTTGGACATATCCCTGCTCCGCATACGCCGCCATTTCGCTCGGCGTCGGCAACGCACTCCCCGATCGCCCGCCCGCATCCGCAGGCTTCACTTTCACTGTCGGCTCACGCCGAGTCTCGGCAGGTTTTTCGACGGGACGCTCGATCACCGTGCGCTCTTCGTCGGCGGGAGTTTCTTCAACGGCTTCTTCATCCGAAACTTCTTCGGCTTCTTCGACTTCTTCACTCGACTCCCCGTCGTCGGAAAAAAAATCGTCCTCGACTTCATCGCCCGACTCTTCGCCGGTCTCGTCTTCGGAAGTCTCTTCTTCGATAACTTCTTCCGGCTCGTCCTCCGGCGGAGAAGTCGTCACCGTGATAAAGCCGTCCCGCTCCCGAAAATGCAAAGTCGGAGCTTCAGGTGCTTTCAATGCCATGCGCCATCAACTCCGCCTCAATATATTCAAACATCAACATTCTCCGCGCGGCGTCAATCATCAACTCAACATCGACAATCGGACGCGTCTGTTGTTTGCTTCTTTTCAAAAGAAGTGGCGGAGAGGGTGGGATTCGAACCCACGGTGCCTTTCGACATCACCGGTTT
>ERZ842401.8162-NODE-8162-length-10406-cov-3.326152_pt1 | contig 10406 bp, 10 predicted proteins | sample MGYA00521270_ERZ842401 | MGnify/ENA primary metagenome ERZ842401 (study PRJEB31892, sample SAMEA3878208) | bioreactor metagenome | biome: Moose rumen | place: Sweden | collected 2011-10 | study: EMG produced TPA metagenomics assembly of the PRJEB12797 data set... | reverse complement strand
ATTGCTAGACCGACGCCGTTGCCCTCGCCGGAGTGGGATTCGTCGGCCTGATAGAATTTCTGAAAAATCCGCTCGCGGCTCGCTTCGGGGATCTCACTGCCAGAATTGATCACGGAAACCACGGTGCACTCTGCGTCGTCTGCGATGGTGATCTCCACCACGCCGTAACCGTTTCCCGCCTCGGAATCATCATCTCCGTTGGTGTATGTAGCGCTCTGCGCGCTGTAAGTCCCGTCCTTATAAGCGGGTCTCCCGCCGCATCCCGCAGCCATTGCTGCTGCCATTGTACAACAGCCAAGCACCATAAGCCATCTTTTTTTCATGATCTGCCTCCTCAATCTTACGTCTGTCGATAAAATCCTATTAATGAAATCTGATATGTCCTGTGAAATTCTGATTGATCGTCTCCTTACTGATCTTGCCGTTCCGGAGCACCACCATTCTCTGTGCCGTCTCCGCTACCTCCGGGTCATGGGTGACCACGATCAGGGTGGTGCCCTCCCTGTGCAGCTGGGCGAAGAGGTCCAGCACGATGTTCTCGTTGGCCTCGTCCAGGTTGCCGGTGGGCTCGTCGGCCAGGATCAATTCGGGATGATTGATCAGCGCTCGCGCCACGCACACGCGCTGCTGCTCGCCGCCAGACAGCTGGCTGGGCAGATGGCGGGCGCGGTCCCGCAAGCCCACGCGTTCCAACGCCTCCAGCGCTTCCTTTTCATCGGGCATGGAGTGGTAATACTGAGATACCATCACGTTTTCCACGGCCGTCAGATAATTGACCATGTGGAACTGCTGGAAGATCAGGCCGATCTTGTCGCGCCGGATATCGGTCAGGCGCTTGCTGCTCTCCCGGCTGATATCCACGCCGTCCAGCAGCACCTCGCCGCTGGTGGGCTTATCCATGCAGCCGATGATGTTCATCATGGTGCTTTTGCCGCTGCCGCTGGGGCCCATAATGGCCACCCATTCGCCCTTGTCCACGTGGATGCTCACATTATCCAGGGCCTTGAGCTCGCCATAAATCTTGGATACGTTTTTAATTTCAAGAAGGCTCATGCTTATTCTCCTTTCAGTACCAACGCAGGATCAATGGCCACGGCGCGCTTGATGGGCAGCAGGCAGCTCACCGCCGCCACCGCCATGGAGACGATCACCGCGGCGGGCAGCAGCAGGGGCTGGAAGGTGATGGAGGAGCCAAACACATTGACGCTCACCACCTGGGCGAACACAAAGCCCAGCACCGCCCCCAGCACGCCGCCCAGGGCGCCCAGGAACAATCCCTCGCCCAGGAATTCGGCGCGGATGGAGCCATCCGACGCGCCCAGGGCTTTGCGCAGGCCGATCTCCCGCCTGCGTTCGGAGACCACCGCCATCATGGTGGTGGATACGCAGATCATGGTCAGCAGCAGCACAACGGCCGTTACCAGGAACACCAGGGACTGCAGCTTGGTCAGCACGGCGGCCTCCGAGCGGGTGACCCGCTTGACCAGCCTTGCCTGCGCGCCGCTGCCGCCTTCCGAAATCGCCTGCACATAGGCCTCCAGCTGCTCCGCGCCGGCGGAAACGCTGAGCTCCGCCACATCTATCTGGTCGCTGCCCGTCATGGAGGCCATATCGTCCAGCGAGATGAAAACGTAGGCTTCCTCTTCGCCGCCGGTGGTCAGGATGCCGGTGACGATGAAATTGACCGTCCTGGCCTGCGCCTGCTCCGCGGAGGCAACGGCCCGGTTCAGGGCGTCCACCACGGCAGCCGAGGAGACAGTCGCCCCTGTGTAGGCGTCCACATCCTCATTCAGCGCCAGCGGCAGCGCCTTGCCAACGAACTGCGCGGCAAAGGCCGCGTCCTCCGAAAGCTGCCCGCCGTATTCCGGCGTCTGGGTGGAAACGTCGATGGAAAGGGAGGCGATCTTCGCCTCGCCGTCCAGCGCGGCGGTCACATACACCATGCCCCCGCCAAAGCCCTCCGCGCTGCCGGACAGCGACGCGCCGGGCACGCGGCTTTCCTCCGGGGTCAAATCGGAGCTGCTGGCCGCAGGCTGCCAGGTGAGCGTCATGGTGGAGCCGTTTCTGACCCCGATGGTCTCGGCGATCTCCTTGCCCACCAGCACCTCCCGGGTATTTTCGGGATAACGGCCCTCCACGCTGAAGTAGGGGCTGGTCTTTTGCACCTGGGCAAAGTCCGTGCCGGCGGAGGTGAAGCTCTGCTGGCGGCTGGTCATATCCAGGCGGATATAACGGTACGGCGACGCGCCCACCATTTCATCGGTGGGGATCGCGGACAGGGCCTTCTGCAAGGTTTCAGGGGTCAGCGTGCCGCCCTCCTTGGGCAAAATCAGCATATTCGCGCCGTAGGAGCGGAACTGCGCGCCCATCTGCCGGGGCACATCCACATAGATGGTCACAAGTCCAGCCAGGATCGTCGCGCCAATGGCGATGGATAAAAGGGCGATCAGCATGCGGGAACGGCGGCGCAGCAGCGAGGCCGTGATCATGCGTAAAAACATTCTTCTTTTCGTCATATGCGCACCTCCTTAGTGCCCGCCATGCAGCACTTCAGCGGGACGCAGCCGCAGCACCGTGCGGATGGCGGGCAGGCTGCCGGCAATGGTCACCAGCGCGATCAGGCCCGCCACGATGGGCACCACCTGGGGGTCCATATCAATGGAGGAACCGAACACGCTGCGGCCGATGAGCTGGGCAAAGCCGAAGCCCAGGAAGTAGCCCGCGCCAAAGCCCACCAGGGCGGTGATCAGGATCTCGGTCATCACCACGCCGGTAATGGAGCGATCGCGGGCGCCAATGGCCTTGAGCAGGCCGATTTCCTTGGAGCGCTCCATGACGGAGGCGGTGACCAGATTGCTGATGCCCAGCGCCGAGCCGATCAGGCTCAGGGCGGTGATCAGGATCATCAGCAGCTTGGTTTTATCCAGAATCGCGCCCTCGCCCTCGGCCACCTGGCGCACGGCGGAAGCCACAGAGCCGGTGATGACCTCCTGGATCTGATAGCAGATGGCGCTGACATAGGCCGTGCAGTACCAGGTTTCGTAGTCGCGGGAGGACAGCGCGGCGGGATTGCGGGCCGCGCGCCGGGCCAGCTCGTTATCCGGCGTGGTCAGGGCGGATACCTCGATGGAGGCCACCTTGTTCTCCCGGTCGGTCAGCTGCTGCACCAGGTCCAGCGCGGCAAAAATCTGCTCGTCCTCGTCGCCGCCGGCGTCATAGATGCCCGCAACGGTCACGTCCTTTTCGCCTTGGGAGGCCGCGATATGCACGGTATCCCCGGCATGCCAGCCCATTTTTTCGGCCAGCATCGCGCCGACCATGATCTCGGACAGCGCGTTTTCGTCCTTTTCATCCAGCCAGCGGCCTTCGGTCACATCCCACCAGGAGCGCATGCCCACCACGCCCGCGTCCAGACTTTCGCCGGTGGGCAGGTCCAGGTGATGGTTGAACCAGGTGCCGGTCAGCTTCGCGGCGCTGCCGTCGGGCAGCGTGACCTGCGCGTCCAGGAAGGGCGTGAAATCCACAATGTTAAAGGCCCAGAAGATGGTCTTCAGCTTGCCCAGCTCGTCCTCGCGCAGGTAGGCGGTGTTCAGTTCGCCGCCCTCGCCCACGTCATAAATATCCGAAAGCAGGGAGGAATCCTTGGGCTTCACCACGATGTTGGCCCCGTAGTTTTTCAGTTCCTTGTTGACCTTCTCCTCCACGCCCAGCACCACGTTCAGCATACCGGTGGCCAGGGACGCGCCCAGAGCGATGGTCAGCGCGATCAAAAGCATTTTGCCCTTCTGATGAAAGAGCACGCCGCGGATCATACGGAAAAGCATAACGAAGCATTCTCCTTATCTAAATTCCTTTTCGCCGGCGATGATGTCATTCAGGTCAAACACCACGTAACCGTTCGCCACCTCGTAGCTGAGCGGGATGGGATTGCACCCGCCCTTGAAGCCGATGGTGTTGATGTTCATCACCACGTCGCAGCGCTTGCAGATCACCTGACCGCTGCGCTCGTAATAGCCCGCGTTGCCGCATACGTCGCAGGCGTCCAGGCCCACGCCGAAGGCGGCGGAATTGGGCTTTTTCACCACGATCCAGCGCACGTCGATGTTCTTTTCGGTCCGATACTCAAAGCGGTGCAGGTGGCCGTCGCTGACATTCTCAATGGGGATCAGGATCTTGCCGTCCTCCACCGTATAGGTTTCAGGCGCGGACAGGGTGACGGGCTTGGTATCCTCGGCCTTGACATAGGTCATGGCGAACAGGCACAGCCCCGCGCACGCCAGCGCCATGCCCGCCGTGCGGCGGAAGCGGCGGTTCTTGGCGCGCAGCTTGCGGTGCTGGGCGGGATTGGCGTAGGGCTCGCGCACCTGCAGGCTCTCGCAGAAGAAAACCACGGCCACCAGCGCCGCGATGCCTACGGCGATCCAGATAAACAGCATGGCATAGTTGGCGGAGAACATCATCAGGTCGCCCGCCCAGCCAAACCGATCGGATACCTCCCGGTATTTGACCGACCAGCCCAGCCATTTGGCCCCGTTCACCCAGGGGATGAAATAGCGCCCGAAGCAATAAACGGCAAAGGTCAAAAGCCCAAGGTTCAGCGCGGCGGGCACCACCCCGTAGGGCCTGATATGCAAAGCGCAGTGATACAGCACGCGCGAATAGACAAGCAGCAGCAGCAGCGCCAGCACCCATCCAGCCAGGCGCTCCATGTAATACGCGGAGAAAAAGCCGTTGCCCATGGTGTTGAAGCTGAAGGGATACAGCAGCACACCCGGCAGGGCGTAGAAAATCAGCGTGGCGGAGGTCAATCCCCCCACGGCGCACAGGATCGCGCTTCCGGCGTGAAGGCGCGCCTTTTTCCGGCGGCCGAAAATCAGCGTCAGCAAAAGGAAAAGCAGCGTCAATACGATATACACCGCGTAGATGTAATGATTCCAGCGGCTGGAGATGATGCGGTTGGTGGTGTATTTCACCGCGGCCAGCGCCACGGAGGCCGCTACGCCCAGGCCCAGGGCAATGCCATGGAACATACGCCCGCTGCGGCCCAGCAGGCGCGCCAGCATGGCGTGCATCAGTGTTGCATAGGTGACGGTCAGAAACAGGTCCTGCGTCACCGACCACAAATATTTCAGCAAAGGTTTCTCCCCCCAAAAAAGAAGGTTCTTTATACGCACGGAATGCTGGCATGCCTTCCCCCGCGGAAGACATGCCAGCATAAATCAGATCAGTTTCAGCCGATATGCTGAATTACCATTCCTTGACGAACTTCCAGCCGGTCCAGGTCGCTTCCAGGGGCTCGGTCCAGAAGGAATCGGCTTCCACGCCGGTCTCGGCGTCCACGTGCAGCAGATAGCCGTTCTCCGCGGGGCTCTTGATGTACAGGGTGATGGTGTATTCGCCCTCAGCCAGCGGGATGTTGTTGCCATAGTGCGGGCCATCGCTGGCGGCCATGGGCATCATGGAGCCGCTGTACACTTCCTTGCCGTCCAGATCCTTGATGACGAAATCGATGCTCAGGTAGGGCACCCAGCTGTCCACGGGGAAGCCGTAGGGGTTCTCATTGGCGGTCAGGTCCACTTCGATGTGCAGGTCGCTGCCCTCCTTGGGGGTCGCGTTCTCAACGGGCGCCATATCCACGGGCTGGAAATACACCATGGCCATGGTCATGAAATCCACTTCCTGTTCGCCCTCAACGCCCAGCTCGTACTCGTCGAAGCCAGCCTCTTCCTCAGCGGAAGCGACGGCGGCAAAGCTCAGCAGCATCATGGCAGCCAGCAGCATAGCAAGGAACTTCTTCATTGTAAAATCCTCCTTATACGATCCATTTGGGGTTTGTATGGCCAATGCCGCCTGCGCGGGGCAGGAGGACATGGGACATCGGGTTTATTTCGCGGCGGCGTACTGCGCCTTCAGCGCGTCGATCTTGCCGCGGTAGTGCGCCACCAGGAAGGTGATCAGCAGAATGACGGACAGGATCAGCTGCGGCACCAGCGTCTCCAGCCAGGGATAGATGCCGAAGATCTGAATCACGTCATTCTCAGGGATGCCAGGCACGTTCATCGTCAGGTCAAACACGTTGCCCTCAGCCAGCTCCTTGATGCCGCTGCCCAGGAAGCTGACGCACATCACGGCCATCAAGATCGATGTGGCGGTGAAGAACACCTTGATGGGCAGCTTGATGGACAGCTTGGTGATGGCGAGATACACGAACACCAGCAGCACGCAGCCCGCGCCGAAGCCCGCCCATACCATGCCGGGATAGCCCTCGCTGAGCATGGGCTGGTAGAACAGCACCACCTCCGCGCCCTCGCGGAACACGCTGAGGAAGGCGGTGAAGGCCAGGGCGAAGGCGCTGCCCTGCTCCACAGAGTTCTGCACCTTGCTGTCGATGTAATGGCTCCAGCTGGCGGCCTCGGCCTTGCTGATCATCCAGTTGCTGACGTAGAACAGCACGCACACGGCGATCAGAGCGGTGATGCCCTCGATGACCTCCTGCGCCAGGCCCGCGCCTACAAAGGCGCTCTTGGCCCAGGCCAACACGGCGGCGGCGATGAAGCTGGCCACGATGCCGGCGATCGCGCCGATGTACACGTTCTTCAGGCTCTTGCCGTTGCCGCTCTTGACCAGGTAAGCGATGATGGCGGCAATGACCAGAATGGCCTCCAATCCTTCGCGCACAATGATGCCAAAGGCGCCCAGGAAGGTGAGCAGCCGGGGATCGCTCTGCTTGGTTTCGGTCTCGGCCGTTTCGGCGGCAGCCTTCTCGGCAGCCTCGGCGGCAGCCGCGGCCTTTTCCTCCTCCAGCTTGGTGTCGATGGCCTTGGCGTACTTCAGGATGGCGTTCTTGGCGGCATCTGTGGTGGTGCGGTACTTGTTCTTCTGATATTTGGTTTCAGCGTTGGCCACCAGGCTCTTCAAATTGGAAAAATGCTTTTCCATGGCCAGGCGCTCGCTGATGGAGAGATCGGTATAGATCCTGTGATCGAGGCCGCTCTCCTCATATACGGAATAGTAGGCGGTGTTCAGGTTGTCGTTGGCCGCCTCGAAATCCTTATCCAGGTAACCCATGTAGGCGGTATCCAGCAGCTCCTTGACCAGCGTGGCGGCCTCGTACCAGTTTTCGTACTTCGCGGCGGCGTTGGGATCAGCGCTGAAATCGGCGTAGGGATCGCTGGAGACCAGCTCGCCCCGCAGATAATATTTGGTTTCGCTCTGCACGCCGCCCTGCATGGCCGCCAGCTTGTTGCCGTCCTCGCGGATCATGGCCTTCAGCTTGCTCAGGGCGCTGTGCACCGAAATCTTGGTATCCAGCGTTTCGTTTTCCTTTTTAACGGCGGCCTTACAGGCCGAAAACTGCATTTCCACGGCGTTTTTGCGGTTGCCGCTGATATAGCTCATGGTCTGGCGCTCAAAGCCCGTGGTTTCATATACGCGGAAATAGGCGTTGCTCACGTCGCTGTAGGCGGTGGAGGCATCACCATCCAGATAGGCCTCAAAGGCAGCGTCCAGGTATTTATCGATCTCGTCCGCCGCGTCGGCCCAGCGCGTGGAGGCGGCATCCTCCGCCATTGCCGGGCTGATGGCCAGCGTCAGCAGCATACAGAACAGGGCGATCCATGCCCCTGCTTTCTTCATCGTTCAGCGCATCCTTTCCTTGGCAGTGTTAGAAATATCTAACCCGCAGACGATATATTAGCATAAACTAACCTTGATTGCTATTCTGATATTGACTTTATCCTTTTTCATTTTTGTCTAAAATTGACCTTCTGAAAAAAATGATAGCATTCTTGGTTAGATTATGCTAACATATAACAGTAAGTAAAGACTAACCGCAAGAAAGGAGACGGCGCCCCATGACCAGGGAGGAATGGCAGATCCTCAGCGACCGCGATCCGCGCTATGACGGCCAGCTGTTTTGCGGCCTCAAGGGCCCCAAGGTGGTATGCAACGTCTCCTGCGCCCTCCGCAATCGGGAAATCACCGGCGTTACCGTGTTCTATTCGGTGGAAGAGGCCATGCGCCAGGGCTATTCGCCCTGCTGCCGCTGCCGTCCGGACCGGCCGGGCTGGAAGGGCGCCAAGCAGGAGCTTGTGCTGGCCGCCCAGCGGTATATCGAGCAGCACAGCGCCGAAAAATTCTCGCTGCAGGCGCTTTCGGGCGCGCTGTACGTCAACGGCAGCTATCTGCTGCGCACCTTCCGGGAGAATACGGGCAATACGCTGCTTTGGTATCACAATCACATGCGCTGCGAAAAGGCCAAGCAATACCTGCAGCAAAGCGAGATCACCATTTCCCAGGCCGGCGAAATGGCCGGCTTCACCTCCTCCTCGCATTTTTCCCGCATCTTTAAAAAGATGACCGGCGTCACCCCCACCGTTTACCGCCGCGCTTATTTTGAGCAAACCGTCTGATTTCAACGAGGGACACCATGAGCGAAAGCATCCGCAGCCGCGATCGATACCTGCGCGCCATCCTGGCGCTGAGCCGCAGGTATTTTTGCGTGCGCTCGGTGGATGTGGCGCAGTATTTATCCTGCTCCAAGGCGTCAGTCAGCGTAATGACGCGCCAGCTGATCGCCGAAGGCCTGCTGTCCGTGGGCGAAAACGGCGCGCTCAGCCTGACCGAGGCAGGCGCAGCCCGCGTGAGCGCCTATGACGCCCGCTGCGTCTATTTTCAGCAGCTATTGGAAGCCTCCGGCGTACCCGCCCCCGACGCCGAGCGCGAGGGCGCGGCCCTGGCCGGCAGCCTGAGCCAAAGCAGCTTCGCGCTGCTGCGGACGCATTTGAATAATTAAGGCAACACCGCACAAAGTAAGCAGGTAGTAGCAAAGCATAGGGAAATATGGTAAAATGGGGATATGGATAAGCAGATGACGATGTCGTTCTGGACAGACGAACTCTCGGAGGTCAGAACGCACAAGAAGGAATTCCTGGAGCAGATGGACCGACTGGTGCCGTGGGGCGAATGGGTGAAGAAGATACAGCCGCACTATTACAAAGGAGAGCGCGGGAACAAGCCCTACGACATGGAACTGATGCTTCGGATTTATGTGTTGCAGAACGTGTACAGCCTGGCGGATATGGCGGTGATGAATGAGATCATTGATAGCCGTGCGTTTTCGGCGTTCTGCGGGGTCGACTCCAGCAACCAGATACCGGATGGCGACACGATCGGGCGATTCCGCAACATTCTGATACAGCATCATCTGCAGGAAGAACTGTTCGAGGATGTGAGGAAACGGCTGCAGGAGAAGGGGCTTCTGCTGATGAAGGGCACGATTGTGGACTCAACGCTGGTGGCTGCGCCTTCATCGACCAAGAACCAGAAAAAGGAACGTGATCCGGATGCCCATCAGGTGAAGAAGGGAAACCAGTGGTACTTCGGGTACAAGGGGCATATCGGCGTAGATCGGGATACCGGACTGGTCAACAAGATTGAGATAACCGCAGCCAACGTACACGACACAGCGCCGGTTCCGAACTTGCTTGAGGGAACGGAAGAGGAGGTATTCGGAGACAGCGGATATCTTGGCGTTGATCAACATGAGGAAGTGCCCAAAGTCAATCGTGAAGGAAACCCGATTCAGTTCAAGATCAATGTACGCCGTTCCTCTCTAAAGAAGTTACCGGAAGCAGAACAGGCAAAAGCACGCGCAGCCGAACATGCCAAGTCATCCATCCGTTGCAAAGTGGAGCATGTATTCGCAGTCGTCAAAGGGATGTTCCGATACCGGAAGACGCGATTGCGAGGCTTGCCCAAGGTAAACGCTCAACTGCATATGTTGTTCGCCCTGGCGAACCTGATTCTGGCCGACCGACCTTCGGTTACGGCTTGATTCAGGTTTCGCTCACGGCGGGCTGATGAGGTCAGATGAGTAGAATTTGCCCTGAGGCATGTTGATTCGTTGACTACTACGAATTATACGGTATTGCCTTATTTAAAATCAGGAGAGAACACCCATGAATAGGATCATTGTCAAGAACGCTATACGCTGCAACCACTGCGGAGATGTGATTGAGAGTGATAGCCGGCATGATTTCAAGACATGCAGATGTGGAAGTGTATGCGTGGATGGCGGTAAGGACTATCTGCGCCGGTGCGCCAACAGTCCGGACGATTATACAGATTTAAGCATCACGGAGGAAAGCGTTGGAGACGAAGAGGATTGACGCGCAGACCCCATGGAATCCTTGAACAGGAAATCCGGCGGCACTTTATGCGCGATAAAGAAGACGGACCAAACGAGTATTATCGGTATTTATGCAGTCGTGACGATGTGGGAGATGAGACTGGATGAAATACGAGACACGGGTATGGCGACCGTTAATGAAAGAACATTATCATGAAGCGTGGCAGGATAAAAAGCTTTGGGGCGTGATCCGGCTGTTCGGGCGTGAACTCCGACG
>ERZ842401.8160-NODE-8160-length-10407-cov-5.625966_pt1 | contig 10407 bp, 4 predicted proteins | sample MGYA00521270_ERZ842401 | MGnify/ENA primary metagenome ERZ842401 (study PRJEB31892, sample SAMEA3878208) | bioreactor metagenome | biome: Moose rumen | place: Sweden | collected 2011-10 | study: EMG produced TPA metagenomics assembly of the PRJEB12797 data set... | reverse complement strand
GCACCACCAACGGCGCTTTGGCAGGCCAATTCTCCATTGCCAGCGACACCGTAACCGTATCACCCTCCGCCTCGGCTACCCAAACCCTCACAGTGAACCTCTCCGATGGTACCAACAACTACATCGACATGGCAACCGAAACCTACGTTTACGTTTTCCTGCCACCCATGGCAGCAAAAGACCTGACAATAAAAATCTTCAACACCGACGGCAATTTTACTAAAAAAACCGTGTCAAGCGCCACACTTGCACGCAGCCGCATCTACACCACCACTGTGTCCGGCATTGCTTTCAGCGATTACGCCATCTACTACTCTGTAAGCCCCACAAAAAAAGTGCTTTTCGCCCCCGGCAACCTGCAGTTCAAGGCTACGCAGAACGGCGTTTGGGGCGACCTCACCCACACCACCGCCACAGGCACCGCCAACGGCAAATGGCGTTTCGCCGAGAACCAGTGGGACTTTGTGGGCGGAACCTACTCCGACGGCAGCAATTCTGTCGGAAATGTTTATGAGAACGGGGTAAAGTGTACGCACACTTTCGAGGCCACTGGCACCAACGCCCAATTTACTTGGCTAAACCATTTCAAGACTTATACCGGTTGGATAGACCAATTCGTATTTGGCACAAGCGGATATAACAACGGCTCCCCACTTTATCAGCCATACGAAGACGACTTTTGTGACAATTATGACCGAAATGGAAATGTACCCAGCTACACATGGATAATTAGCGGAGTTAGTTCATCCGCAGTTCCATTTACAGAAGACAATTTGACAGGAAACAACGCCAATGCCGACTGGGGAGTGTTCAATGCCATTTATAATCCAAAAACCAATACAACCGACGCTCCGGGCTATTGGTACACCTTATCGGGTGACGAATGGGCGTATTTACTCAACACAAGAACAGGCGCCACCAGCAAGCGTGGCTTAGCCAAAGTGAACGGGGTGGATGGACTTATCTTAATTCCTGACAACTTCATCGATCCCAACACTAATAACGGAAATGCGGCTTTCAACCCCAATGCATCGTCATTTTCGGGAAATACTTACAATGGCTCCGATTGGACTGCTATGGAGAACTTGGAAGTGGCTTTCCTTCCATTTGTACAGCCATTGAATAAGATTGTTTTAATAAACACCAGCCCATCATGGTCTTGTACATCATTCGCTTCTTTTGCCAACACAAACCAGCCGTCAATGTATCACACGTCCACGGCAAAACAAATTTTTATGACTATGGTTGTTGGTTCATGGGCGTATATTGCGGTATCTAATGCGGACGTAACAATGAGAGGACCGGTCCGCCTTGTGAAAGACTATGTGGCAAATTAATCTGTAATTATAATACTTTAAACAGGGTGTCGCGATTGCTCGAGGCACCCTGTTTTTGTTGTAATGCGCCTGAAAAAGAACTGATAAAAAACAGTGGCGCAAGCCAAGCAGCAATTGCTTTTTGAAAAAAGAGAGACAAGACTTCCGAAAGTCGTAAAAAAAATGTATATTTGCATTTTACTTTTTGTTCAAACAAAAATATAAGCTACTGATAATGAGAATAGATTTTTCAAAAGTTGATTTCAAGTCGAGCGAAAAAGGGCACGAGTCCTTCTCCGATTGGCAGAAAAACGAAAAAATAGAGAAAAACTGGCGCACTCCGGAGCAGATCGACGTGAAGCCGGTTTACGGCGACAGCGACCTGCTGGGCATGGAGCACCTGAACTACGCCGCAGGCATTGCGCCTTTCCTGCGCGGACCATACAGCACCATGTATGTGATGCGTCCGTGGACCATACGCCAATACGCCGGTTTCAGCACTGCCGAAGAGAGCAACGCTTTCTACCGCCGCAACATAGCCGCCGGACAGAAAGGCCTTAGCTGCGCTTTTGACCTTGCCACACACCGCGGCTACGACAGCGACCACGAACGTGTGGTGGGCGATGTGGGAAAAGCAGGCGTGGCCATCGACAGCATTCTGGACATGAAGATACTTTTCGACCAGATAGACCTTGGCAAGATGTCCGTTTCCATGACCATGAACGGCGCTGTGCTGCCCATTCTGGCGTTCTACATCATTGCCGCCGAAGAGCAGGGCGTGCCTCAGGAACAGCTGCAGGGCACCATCCAAAACGACATCCTCAAGGAGTTTATGGTGCGCAACACCTACATATACCCTCCGCTGCCGTCGATGCGCATAATCGCCGACATTTTTGAGTACACCTCGAAAAATATGCCCAAGTTCAACTCCATATCCATCTCCGGCTACCACATGCAGGAGGCCGGCGCCACCGCCGACATCGAGCTGGCCTACACCTTGGCCGATGGCTTGGAATATCTCCGCGCCGGCGTCAAGGCAGGCATGAGCGTGGACGATTTCGCACCGCGTCTGTCCTTCTTCTGGGGCGTGGGCATGAACCATTTCATGGAAATAGCCAAAATGCGCGCCGCACGTATGCTCTGGGCAAAGATTGTACGCCAGTTCAACCCCAAGAACCCCAAATCGCTGGCACTGCGTACCCACAGTCAGACATCGGGCTGGAGCCTTACGGAACAAGACCCGTTCAACAACGTGGCACGTACCTGCATCGAAGCCATGGGCGCCGCTTTGGGACACACCCAGAGCCTGCACACCAACGCCCTCGACGAGGCAATAGCCCTGCCTACCGACTTTTCGGCACGTATTGCACGTAACACGCAGATTTACCTGCAGGAAGAGACCAATATCTGCCGCGTGGTGGACCCATGGGCAGGCTCATACTATGTGGAAACCCTCACCAACGAGATAGCACACCGCGCTTGGGCTCACATACAAGAGGTGGAAAAACTCGGCGGCATGGCCAAAGCCATCGAAAGCGGCATCCCCAAAATGCGTATCGAAGAGGCTTCGGCACGCAAACAAAGCCGCATCGACAGCAACGTGGACACCATCGTTGGTATCAACAAATACCGACTGGCCCACGAAGACCCCATCGAGACCCTCGAAGTGGACAACACCGCTGTGCGCGAGGCACAGATAAAACGCCTTGCCAAACTGCGCGCCGAACGCAACAACGACGAGGTGCAGGCCTGCCTCGACGCCCTTACACGCTGTGCCGAGACTGGCGAGGGCAACCTGCTGGCCCTTTCGATAGACGCGGCACGCAAACGCGCCTCGCTGGGCGAAATCAGTTACGCACTGGAAAAAGTTTTTGGACGATACAAAGCAAAAATAAACCTTATAAGCAACGTGTATAGCAGCCAGACCAAAGACAGCGACAGCTTTAAACGGGCCAAAGCCCTTACCGACGAATTCGCAAAGATAGAGGGACGTCGCCCTCGTATTATGATAGCCAAGATGGGACAGGACGGACACGACCGTGGCGCCAAAGTGGTGGCCACCGGCTATGCCGACCTCGGTTTCGACGTGGATATGGGACCGCTGTTTCAAACACCGGCCGAAGCTGCCAAGCAGGCAGTGGAGAACGACGTGCACATACTCGGCGCCAGCTCACTTGCCGCCGGACACAAAACCCTTCTCCCTCAGGTTATCGAAGAACTGCACAAGCTGGGCCGCGACGACATAATGGTGGTGGCCGGCGGTGTGATACCTCCGCAGGACTACCAGTTCCTTTTCGACGCTGGCGTGGCTGCCGTGTTCGGACCCGGAACGGTAATCAGCGAGTCGGCAATAAAAATGCTGGAGCTGCTGCTCGAAGCAAGAAAATAGTAATACCGACATAAAATAATAACATCGGACTGTGCCACTGAGTGCAGTCCGATGTTTTGTGTTTCTTTATTTGTGTTGCATGCTATATCCTTAGATTGTGCTTCCACCGACTGTGCTTTGCTTGTCAGGGGATATTAGAATGATGTGCCGTTGGCGCATTTTTGGTTTTGTTTTACAATGGGGGGGGCTTGGATTACTCTTTGAGTCGGTGCAGTTTTATGGTGCCCATGTCGCCAAGCAGGCTGTGGCGGGAGAACTGCGCCGCTTCGAAATCCATATTGAAAACCGTTTGTTTGCCCGAAAAACCGTCCATATACTGCCGGTAGTCTATCTGCTGGTATTCGCGGCTGCGGTCGGGCAGGCTGTCGGGATTGAGTTTGCCGACGGTTTGGTATTTTATATCACGTTTGTCGAATTTCTGCCGGCTCATGCACGGGGCGGAGATTTCGAAATGCACGTTGTAGTCGTTGCTGTATAGCGTAAAACGGCCTTGCCGGTCGGTGAAGGTGTTCATACCCACGCTCCAATCGTCGTTCCAGCCACGGACTACGGCACCCTCCACCGGTTGGCCGGAGGTCTCGTCAACAATTTGTCCGGTTACGAGTATGTTGCTGTACGCCAACATATTATAATAATTAGTAGGAATATCCTTACCAGCATAAGCAACGGAGTAGGTCAGCATTTCTGTCAACGCCTGCACGGCGGGTTTGTTTTTTCCTTCGGCATTGCGCAAGCCAGTGTATTGTGCTTCGAAGTTCACACCTTGAGGATCGTCCTGAAACTCCCACCATCCGTAGCCGGCTGCCCCCATGCTTTTGGCCCAAGCAAAGGTCTGCACAAGAAAATCGGCTTGCCATGGGTAAGGCACGGAGTCGCCATCGGCAGGCAGTCCGGTCTCGCCCACCATCCACGGTTTGCCGCAGTAGTGACTATACCACCACATCTCGCTTTTAACGCGTAGTGGGTGGTATGTGTGCATCTCGACAAAATCCACCGGAAGCAGTGCCGGGTCCCATTCAAAAACCTCGATAGGTTCGGCGGTGGCCACAGTGAAGAGCTGATGCGGTGCGTAGGTGCGTACCCAGTGGCGCCATTCGGCAACCAGCCGGGCGGCATCCATCTTGTCGCGGTCTGGTTCGGGGTCGAAATAGAGGGGTTCGTTGAAAAAATCGTATGCCCACAGTGCCGGCAGGTTGGCCAGATGGCGAAGCAACCCCTTTGTGTACGATTGCCAGTAGGGCTCGAAAGGCGTCTTTATAAGCAGCATCACACGAAGTCCGGCGCTATCGGCAGTTTGCACCATACGCCGTGTAGCCTCGAACTTGGCGGTGCTGTCGCCCTCGCTCATCACATCAAGGCAGACCCTCACGGCGTTGAAACCCCAGCTGGCGATGGTGTCGAAATGTTCGCGCAAGTTAGTGCCGGTGTAATAAGGTGCCGGGATCACACTGTCGCCTTGGATAAAAGCCTTGTAGTTGAGCATCAAGGGGAACCAAGGTTCGCCGTTGAGGACGAAATGTCCGTCCTGCAGACCTACATACCCGTCGGTAACGGGCGGCAGCGATTCGTTGTAAAGAACCGGCGTCTCCCCGCCACGATGGCAGGACAGCAGGAGTGCAAAAACCACAGGCGGTAGCAGTATACGTTTCATAATCAGCGTTCTTTTATTCTTATCATTTCGTCTTTCAATGGTATATTGTCGATGTAGCGTTGACCGTCGGCGAAGGGCACGTGCACACCTTCGGGACGCACAAGCAGATGGTGGAACATCACAGGCGACGGCCGCATCTGCCTGTTGCGCATCGTGATACGCAGCGCGTTGCATCCGTCGGGCAGCGTTGTATGCAGGCGGAACAGACCTTCGCCTATGTCGATGTCGACGATGTCGAGCAATACGTCGACGCACCAGCCGAACAGCTGCTTTTCATCATCACCTGTTGTGGCGAAGACCTTGATGTCCGAGCGGCTGTACTGGTCGTCGAGTATGTGCGACATCCAGAAGCTTATCTCCACGTCGCCCGTCAGCGCCACCGGCCCGTCGTAGACTGTCGTCCAGCGGTGTATGTCGCCTTCAACGGTGTCGGGAACGACGAGTGCCGCCCGGCTGAAATCGATGCTGTCCGTCGTGGCTGTTTCGTAAAGGGCCTTCAGCACGTCGCCCGTCTCTACTCTGACAAGGCGCAGCACGTCGGGATGAAGCGAATAGAGTTCCATCTCGTCCAGCATCATCAGCGTGTCGGCGTAATGAAGTATCATCTTCTCGGCATCCGACAGCAGGTCCTTGTTTTTGGTGACGGCGAGCAACAGAAGTCTGTCGTCGGGCAAAGCGTCGGCAAATCGCAGCAAATCGAACGCTGTGCGCGACAGGGCTATGCAGTCCCACGCCTGGCGGATGTCGGAGCGGGCACTCTCGTTGCACACCAGGGGCAGGCCTGTCTTCATCGACAGCAGGGCACTGCGGGCAAACATACGGTCCTGCGAGGGCAGGTAGACCAACTCGCTGCCAGCGTTGAAGACTGGTAGCGTCAGGATGGCTTGATACTGGGAAGCATCTATGTTGTTAACCCATTGGTTCTGTGGCAGCTGGTTGTCGTAGTCGGTCCATTCGGCCCATTGGTTTGAATACCAAGCCTTGTTCCGCCAGTTGTAGGCGGTGGCTTCGGCAGCCATAACTACGAGGGCGACGGCGAGCACCACCTTGCGAAACGTCTTTGGACACGACTGCATCCAGCGGAACAGCCCGTAGAAAGCCACAATATTGATGACATACACAAACAGCCACACAAAGCGTCCCTGTGCGCGGAACTGCGCCAGCGGACCGATGTAGGCCACGATGTTGCGCGGAAACCAGTTGAGCGGCATTCCGCAGGCAAAAAGCATCAGCACCGTGGCGACAAGCAGGAACAGGTTGAGCTCGCGGCTGTCGGTGGGACGCAGCAGCGAAGCATAGCGTTTCTTGGCGATATTGCGAAAGAAATACCAGACAATCAGCACGATGGCTACAACAGCCACAAGACCCACATAGTTGCGAGCCTCCCATTGCACACGGGCAAACAGCTTGCTGTCCTCCCAAAAATAGAGGCGTCCGTAGGGGAAGAAAACACCCTCTATCCTGCCCTGATAGTTGAAAAATCCTGCCGGCACCGCGGTGCGTTCGCCGTCGGGCATACCCACGTGCGACAAAACGTAAAACACGCCCAGCGGCAACACCAACTCAACCAACGCGGCTATGCCAATCTTGAGCCAGCCTTTCTCCTTGCACCATTCAATGTTTTGGCGACGAATAATGACATACGCCAGCTCCCCGACGGCGATAACGGCATAAAACACAAGATAATAGGGATGGCACAAAGCAAACCACAGCATCGACACGCCTATCGCCAACGCCCATCCCCACGCGCCGTTGCGAAGGTGGCGCAGCGTGAAGTAAAGCAGCATCGGGATGGCGCAGTAGTAGCTCAGCGACATATGTGCCCCGATGCGTTGTAGCTGGGGCGACATCAGAGTGAGAAGCAGAGCCACAACGACCGAATACCACACCGGCAGCTTCAACTCGCGCAGCAGCAGGTACAAGAACAACGCGCATAGGACGATGGACAACAGCGACATAAGGTTCATCAGCGGCAGCACAGCCCTTTCCGTATGCTCGACACCAGCTTTGCGCAGCAGTTGCAACGGAGCCGCAACAATGGGGTTCAAGCCCGTGAAAGTGTAGTATTCGCCGTAGGGATAGTTCATCGCGTCCGATATCGTCATTCCGTCGTCGTAGGCAACGTGGTAGGTGGTCGTGTAGACATCCTTTATCAGGTCCTCGCTGCCGGTCGAGAAGAACATAGTGCTCCAGTGTGTCAGCCAGCCAAAGCCCCAGAAAAGACCTATAAGGACAATAGCGGCGCAGACGGTTATGGCACTTCCAAGAAGATGTTTGGGATGAGAATTGGATTTTGACATTGGGAGGCTTCTATAAAAAAGGAATATGCAAGCCTCTCACGGCTTGCATATTCCATTGGCTCATATACAGATTAATATCCGAAAATCTCGTCAAGGGTAAGTTTTTTCACTTTACCGAATTTGGAGAGGGCGTTAAAATCCATCTCGCTCTCTTTGCCAAGTATGAGGTAGGTCTTTTTCTGGCCTTTGATGTGTTTTTGCTGGAAATCCACAAGGTCTTTCATCGTCATATTCTGGTAGGCTTGGAAGTTCTGTTTGCGGAGTGGTTCTTTCCATCCCATCTGCTCGCAGGTGAGGTAGGCGCTGATGATGCCGAACTTGGTGGTGCGGGCGGTGCGGCTGCCGGCCAGCAGTGCATCCTTGGCCAGTTTGAAATTGGCTTCGGCCTGAGGCATGTCGTTGAAGAGCTCCTCGTAAGCGTTGAGGGCGTCCATCAGCTTGTCGTTTTGGGTGATGACGTTGGCGCTGTTGAAGAAGTAGCCGTCCTTGTCTGTGCCGTAGGTGTAGTGGCTGCTGGCGCTGTAGGCAAGGCTGTGTTTCTCACGCATTTCTTGGAACACTATGGCGTTCATCGAGCCGCCGAAATATTCGTTGAAGAGGTTCATGCCGGGCACCTGTGCGGTGTTGAAATGTTCGCCGCGGAAGTATTCGGTTACGTAGGTGTTTTTGGCGTTGTAGTCCACAAAAAGCACCTGATTTTCGTTCACTGCCTGAGGCTGGAAAATTTTGTTTGCTGGCACATCCTTGGTGGGTTTAACTTTGTGGATGCGGTTCACAGCGGCGGTGGCATCCTTGAGGCTCAGCGGGCCGTAGTAAAGCACGCGGTGCTTGTAGTTGAACAGGTTGTGCAGGGCATCGGTGAGCTGGCGGGCGGTGTAGGCGCGCAATTCGGCATCGCTTTCGTTGGTTTCTTTGATATACTCTTCGCCGTAAATGCCATAGCGGTTGAGGGCGCTGAAGGCGGCGCGCTGGTTGGTCTTGTTGTCGGTGCGGCTCTTGATGGCACGTTCCACAAGCATTTTCAGAGCTTCGTCGTTGGGCTGGCATGTGGCCATCACCTCTTCCACAAGGGTCATTGCCTTTTCCATGTTTTCGGCCAATCCGCTGATGCTGACAGTAACGGCGCGTCCGCCAACGCTGATGCCCCACGAACAGGCCAGACGGTAGAACTCCTCTTTAAGTTGCTCGGCAGAGTGTTTGTCGGTGTTGAGGTATTCCACAAGGTCCGAGGCAAGGTCGATGGTTTTGTCGGCGGAGGAACCGAACTCGAAACGGTACTGCAGGTTGAAAGTGCCGTTTTCAACATTTTTAACGTAAAGTACATCGCTGCCGTTGGCGGTCTTACCTTTCTTAAGGTCTTTGCCAAAGTTGATGAACTGAGGCTGTATGGGTTTTGCCTTGTTGGCGGATTCTTTGATACTGGCAAGGAACGGGCTTTCGTTGTCGCGGCTTACATAGATGGGTGTGATGGCAGGTTTCTGCACTTTGGTTACGGGGTCGGGGGTGTCCTGCTGTTTGTAAACAATCACGTAGTTGTTGTCCTTGCAGATACGGTTGGCGAAATCCACAATGTCTTTCTTGGTGATTTTGGCAAGCTCATCGATTTCGTTCACCACGTCGCCCCAGTTGCGGTGTTCCACAAAAGCGTAAGCCATCTGGCTGGCGCGGCTGTTGTTGCTCTCGGCCTGTTTCATTATGCGGAGTTTCAGCTGGTTGATCCAATCGGGACGTCCCTCGCGGAACCAGGGTTCGTTGGTGACGTTCCAACCGGCGGAGACAGCGGGGAACGTAGCCCACTTGTGGCCCGGGCCGAAACGGGACGAACCATCGCGGCGGATGGTGAATTGCAGCATATAGCGCTCGTCGAAGTTGTAGTCGAAGCGGAAGAAGTAGGAGGCCAGACGCTGCACGTCGTAGCCGCCGGTGCCGCCGCTGGTGCGCTCGTCATCGGTGTCGCCGATGGCGGAGTCGATGTAGGCCATGGCCGGGTTGGTCTCCTTGAGCTGGTAGTCCGTGCCGGACACATAGGTGTAGGAATAGCTCATCGCGGACTGGCCGAGCACGGCTGCGAAGTAGTGCTTGCCAAGCTGCTTGTTGTAGGAGAAATAGTTCTCCGTCTGCCAGCGGAGGCCTTCGTTCATGCCCATGTTGACCCAGCTGGTGAGGGTCTGGTTCATCGAACTTTTGTACTGCTCGAAACCGTAACCTCGGTTGCGCCAGAAGGAGAGATCCACGCCGTAGTTAGTCTTGAACTTCAGGCCGGGCATGATGTCCAGTTCGGCACCGAAATTGGCGACGAATTTGTCGGAATTGCCGATGCTGTTGGAATTGGTGGCCAACTGCGCGAGCGGGTTGGTCAGTTCCTGGAATCCGGACGGCGGCATGGAGAACACCCGGCCGTCCTTGTCCACGACAGCTGTCGGGGGCTCCGCCAGGATCCGGGCAGCCTCAGCCTCGGAGGCATACACGGGGATCGTCGGGTTGAAGGCGATGGCGGAACCCAGAATGGAGCCGTACTCGGAGTTGGTCTCGATACCCTTGGAAACGATGCGGGAATACGCCACGTTGGCCGTGACCGTCACCTTGTTCAGGAAATCGCGGCTGTCCGTCTCGAAAGGAATGTAGCTGTTGTTGGAACGGATGGACAGGCGCCAGAGGGAACAACATAAAATATTTAATTGGAGGTCAAAATGAAGAAGAAATCGAACGATAAAAAATTGATGTATTGGTTAGCTGGAATAGTAGTTATTA
>ERZ842401.8157-NODE-8157-length-10410-cov-4.295027_pt1 | contig 10410 bp, 10 predicted proteins | sample MGYA00521270_ERZ842401 | MGnify/ENA primary metagenome ERZ842401 (study PRJEB31892, sample SAMEA3878208) | bioreactor metagenome | biome: Moose rumen | place: Sweden | collected 2011-10 | study: EMG produced TPA metagenomics assembly of the PRJEB12797 data set... | reverse complement strand
AAATCACGCAAAAACAGCGTCTTATCGACAAAATAATAGTTATGCTCTATCAACATTTTAAAATCTTCAATCCCAATTGGAAAACCTTTTTGCTTAGCCATGAGATACACCTTCTTTTCAGTAATTTATCTTGTTTTTATTATATCACAATCATACCAAAAAAGCAAGGTATTTCTGAAAAAATAACCGGAGTTGAGTACTCCGGTTACATGCTCAATATTGCAAAACTTCATCAAGTTAATGACACTCCCAATGCTTTGGCGAAGTCATACGCTGACATTTTCCAGCCTTCTCCTTCTACTTCAAAGAAATGAATTGGTGCAAATAAATCACTTTCCCCAGCGATTTCCACATTCACATCGAAGTAATATCCTTCTATAATTTTTGGGTGTCCGCCATAGTAATACTCATATGTGTGCATGATATCATTCAGCTCATACTCATCTAGTGGAAGAAATGAAGATAAAAAGGAGGACAAGGATGATGAGGTAAATTCAATGTCACCACCAGAAAAACTATACCAGAAAGAAATTCCTTTTTCAAAACGTGAAAAATCCTCTTCTGTCAGCTTTCCATACATTTCCTTGTCAAACATTGTCTGACAGAGTAAATGTGCATCTTTATTAGCCACAGCTTTGGAAACGTCTTCCAGTACTTCGTCATAGTCATCATAATGTTTAAATCTGACAGAAGACACACCATCATCTGGAATTAATATTCCTATCAGAAAATTTTAATCTTTATAAGTCTATAAACCAAGAAAATGCTACACTCTAGTACTTTACACCATTGCAACGCCCATCGAATGCAAAAACATCACATTCACATTCTTTAGGAACTGCAACTGTAAGGTCAGCTTCACGCTTTTCAAAGTCAATAGAAAATGCGTGCCAACCAAGATATCGCAAAGTCCTTGGAAGTTTAATTGGTAACAAATTTGGACAATCTGCGAAAGCAAGTTTTTCAATTCTGGTTAATCCTTCATGAAAGATTACCTTTTTCAAGTTCGGACAATTACTGAATGCACCTTCCCCAATTACCAAAACACTAGCTGGAATTTCTATGCATTCCCAATTTGTACCTTTAAATGCATTCTTACCAATACTCGTAACACTATTAGGAATTTCAATGCTATTCAATTGGTTACAATTATTAAATGCAGCTTCAGCAATACTTGTAACGCCATCAGGAATTTTAATGCTTTTTAACCTTGTACACTGAAAAGCACCAAATCCTATTTGTTTGACACTGCTTGGAAGTTCAATATTGCTCAACTCAGAACAAGCAAATGCGTTATCTCCAATGCTTGTGATACCGCTAGGAAGGTCAATATTGCTCAACCCAGAATGAGCAAATGCGCTATCTCCAATGCTTGTGATACTGCTAGGAAGGTCAATACTACTCAATTGCTGACACCCTTTAAATGCTCGCATATCAATACTTGTGATGTTACTAGGAAGGACAACGCTACTCAATTGTTTACATTCTTCGAATGCAGTACTAAATTCTGTGAGGCTACTAGGAAGAACAACACTGCTCAATTGTTCACACCCTTCAAATGAAGCCATAATACTTGTGAGGCTACTAGGGAGGTTAATACTTTTCAATTGCTTGCATCCTTCAAATGCATTATAACCTATGCTGATGAGCCCGTCTGGTAAGTCAACACTAGTCACACTTGCTCCTTGAAACGCCAACTTAGCAATATGTTTTACCCCTTGAGGAACTACCACATGTGTTTGGGTTTTATCAATCTTTACTAAAACGTCCGAAAAAATTGAATCAGTAGGCAAAAATTCAAACCACGGCGTATCTCCAAACGCAATTGGCAACGACATTGCTTGCTCTTCTGTAATTCCGTCAGGAAAATTTACAGTCATTAACTTTTTACAATCACTAAAGGCAAAAGCAGAAATATCAACGCCCCTCGGAATTGTTACTTCACTGATTTGACTTCGACTATCCTTAAATGCAAACTGACCTATCTTGGATACATTTGACGGAATTACCACCGAACTGTCGTTACCGTTGTACTTTTCTAAAAAACCATTTGAAATCACGAACGGTTGTGATGGGGCTGGTTCTGATCCTGCGAAGAAATTTTCAATCGACTGAAATAAACCACCTAACATACAAATCACTCCTTTTTCACAAATTCATCATATAATAAGTATTGAGACGGTTTTAGTCACAAAAGTACGGCTTTTATGACTCACCTATGATTTCCTTTGAATTTAGGAGATGATTGGGTTTTATTGACGAAAATTTTGACGGCAAATTTACTTTTTAAGCAACCAATCTAAGCAAGTTCATGCACTCTTTTTTCCGTTCTATTGAGGAATGAACATACAGTTTTAGTGTTGTTTCAATAGAGGAATGTCCCAGTATTTCGGAAAGCGTTTTCACGTCAAATCCTATTTTAATGCAATTCGTAGCGAACATGTGACGGAGACTATGATAGTTGGTTGACGGCAATCCTGCTTTTTTTAGAATGGATTTGAAACGTCTTTGCATGGTTCGTGGTTCAGCGGGATGATTTGCCCCTGATAAAATATAACAATCGTTACCACTTTTGAAATTCTCCAGCAATTTCAACAAAAATTCCGGAATAGGAATGCAACGGCAGGAGCTGTTTGTTTTTGGCATATCAATTGAAATAATTGTACCATTTTCTGTTGAAATGCGCTGAACTGTTCGCCTAACGGTCAAAATGCTTTTCTCAAAATTAATATCAGACCATTTCAATCCACAAACTTCCCCGACACGAAGTCCTATATACAGGCTCATCAAAATGCAAATTGACGTATTGTCTTGATGCTGTAATAAATAATGGGTGAGTTGTTTTTGCTGATATTCAGTGAATAATTGCATTTCCTTTTTCTCTGGTTTGGGTAAAATGACATCTGCAATCGGATTTTTGAATCCGTGTACACGACTGACATATTTTGTCATTGTCTTGAAGACAATCACGATGTCAGAGACATATTTTGCAGACAGACCAGAATTCAACTTTTTTTGCATGAAACTGTGCAAATGTTTTGCAGTCAAATTTTCATAGCGTAAACCGCCAAATTCAGGCAAAATATGCTTATTTGCTTTCATACGGTAATTCGCATAAGTGGAAGCCTTGACACGCAATTTCACGGAAAACAGCCATTCTTCAAAGAGTTCTTTTACCGTCAATTTACCAGATGATTGAAACTGTTGCTTGCTAAGTTTCAATTTCAACAATTTTTCTTTGACTTCTTGATATGATTTTGCATAGACAGAACGATATTTTGCTTTTCCATCTGGTGAATATCCGGCTAAATATCGCCCTTCATAACGTCCATCTTTGCGCTTATAAATATTTTCTCCTCTTCGAGCCATGAAATTTCCTCCCTGATAGACCAGAAAATTGACGGTTTAATTATTTTTTAATGAATGTCAAAATGAGTAAATAGTAAAACAAAAAAATATGCAATATGCTGATTTCTATGCAGAATCACAAATTTTTCTTGACAAATTCGCTTGAATGTGCTACAATTTGAATAAGATGTCTGGTGTCGCAAAAGCCGTACCTTTATGACGAGATGAGCCTGTGATTTTCGGTCACAGGCTTTTTTGATTTCTTGACAAGTCCTCTTTCCTGTGCTAGAATGATAATAACACAATTTCGAGGTGAGTTTACTCGGAAAATGCAAGTTTTTACTCGGAGGGGATTTTTCATGAATCGATTGACATTCAACATCTTGTTTTTTCTCATCATACAGACAAAAATCACAAAATCGGGACGAATAGGAAACGGAAAAATTTTGATAAAATTGTTGTCTATTATTGCAGATTGTGAAAATGATGAGATTTCCAAAGAATGGAATATGTTGAAATTGTTCGATTTAGGAGCGAACAAATCAGCAATTTATAAGAAAATTGACCGCCTCACAATTGATTTCATGAAGACAGGAAATCGATTTCCTTCTGAGAAAATTCAGATGCAAAATTTCGAAAAAAAGGTCAATTTCAAGCGCAAAACTAATTGGGAACAGTATAAATTTTATCTTGCAGAAATGGGAAATTTCTGTGAAGGCATCCTTGATAAAGAAAAAGCTCCAGCATTGATTTTGGCATTGCTAGAGATAATTAAATATGATAATTCCATTACTACAGTTTTCTACGGCGGTGAATTTTTGCCAAAGGAAAAACTGTTTGGAACTCCTGCGCATCCAAAAAGAATTTGTATTGAAGCATTACTTTTAGGCTTGCTATATCAGACTTTAAAAGACTTTTCTCCGGCGAATGCCGGAGATGTTCAACTTTTGCATTCAAAAAAATTATTGTTTCATTTGACATGGCTAGGCGATGAAAAAAGCCCGATTTTCTGGAAAAGTACAGATGAATTACAGCATATTTTAGATTTAGAAATTTCCGTTTCTGTGAAAGAGAGCCTGCAAATCAATCAAGCAACTGTGAAGGAATCTTATCCGGTTTTAATCGTCCGCAAAGGGAAGGAATTTTCTCCGGTTGATGACCTGAATTGGCACGCAAAATATGTGGAATTATATGGTTCATACGAGGAGAAAAATGCATTTTTATTTGAGACGAAAAACGGCTTATATCCTTCACTTTTAGATTTTCAGCAAGGAAAATATATTTTCTTGTATGGTGCAAGTGCAATGGGTAAAACCTTCTTATTGCAACATCAAAAAGGATTATATTTGTCGCTTGTGGAATATGAAAACGAAATTCGAAAAGAATTTTTTCGGGATGTTTCGTGCTGGATTCTGGTGCAAATTTTATTGAGGTATCACTATCAATCTGAGTATGAAACATACGAAATTTGCACGGTTTCAGAAGGTAAAGAAAATTTATGGAAACAATTATCAGAATTATTACAAATATTCCAGAATTCTCCAGAAGATGGCAAGCCCAGTTATACCCTTTTGTTGGATGGTATGAATGAAATTTCTCCCGAACTACAAGACAATTTTACAAAAGAATTGCAGATGATTTGCGAAAAATGGCACAATGTGAGAGTCGTTGTTTCAGGGAAAAATTATCCTTTTCAGAAAATTTTTAAGCAATTTGAAAAGGTGAAAATTGAAGGGATTCCGAAGCCCGTTCGAAAAACAATTTTATCAGATTTTCCGCAAGTTATCGAAGATTTTGAACTTTTTGATACGCTCAAAATTCCGCTTTTCATGCATTACTTTTTGAATACCAACTGTGAAACATTCCCACATACGCAAGGCGAAATTTTAGATTTCTATTTCACAAGTAATATTGAAAAATATGATAAATCCATTCAATTCGTTGTCATGTATGCATTGCCATTTTTGGCGCAAAATACAGATTTTCACTCTATTTTCAAACGTTCCGAAGTTTCGGATGCAATCGAAAAGGCGGTTGAAATTTATATTCGTCATGAAAGCGTTTGGCAAAATATCATTTCGCCGAAAGGATTCCGAAAAAAGGCACTTTTGAACGCCATCCCCGAAATAGATTTTGTAGAAATTTTAATAGAACAATTAGGGATTTTGCAGTCTGTCAAGGGTTGCTATTTGCAATTTTCAAATTTCTACCTGAAAAATTATTTTCAGGCAAAGCAGATTATTAACGCAGTTTGGGCAACTTTTCTCTGCTATGATAAACAGCCTGAACAACAGAAGCAATTATTTGAATCTTTCAATCTTAATTCAATCTGGAACAGCACCCTAGATGCACCGTATATTATGCTAGGCGAAATATGCAGAGATTACCGCAATATTCCTAACGAAAGTGATGTTTTTAATTATTACCAAACAGAATTGGATGTGTTACTTGATATTGCAAGAAAATTTGATATTGGTATTATTGCAAATAATGTGATTCGTACTATGAAATTTTCTCGAAACTCCTTAATCTGTGGAGTGGATTTCAGCGGTTTGTTCATTTCAGGTTATCATATGACAGGTGTCAACTTCAATCAAAATGGCGATTATCCTTGTGATTTTCATGGATGCCGAGTGCTGGGAATTCCTAAGCCAGACCCTGATTCTAACCCCTTTAAAAATTGCGATTTTCGAAATTGTAACTATATGTTCAATCCCGAAACAAAGGAAAAATTGCAAAAAATGGGTGCGATTGTAGATTAAATTGATGGACATTCGAGAATATCGAATGTCCATTATCAAAGTATTATTTATAATTATTTTTCTCAAAAGCGAGCCAAGTCGGATTGCCTGTCACATTATGAACATAATCGCAAAATTGAAGCAAAAAAATCCGGTTTTGATGCCGGACTTTTTTATTTTACGATTACAGAAAATCTTTCAATCCGCTGATTTCCTCGATTTTCAGCCGTTCCGTAACATGAGCATACACATCAAGAGTAAAACCAACGCTGGAGTGTCCAAGGATTTTTGACAGCGTTTTGACTGACATTCCCGACTCCAGCGAACGAGTCGCAAACGTGTGACGGATTCCATGAACATTGACAATTGGCAAGCCATTCTGTACCAGAATTTTCTTGAAATCTCGCTGAAAGTCTCTCGGTTCAATCGGTGTTCCGGTAGTAGATGTGAACACAAATTTTGCAGGTGGCAAGCCGATAGAATGCAAATAGGATGTCTGCTGTTCATGGTAATGATTCAGCTTTTCCGCAATTTCTGGCAATAGCGGAATCGTTCGGATAGAGTGTCTTGTTTTGGGTTCGCAGATTGTCAGAATCGTTTTGTTGGGGGAATTTTCGTCAGGGTTCTTGATGCGATTTAAAGTCTGTGTCACTCGCACATAGCTTTGACCCTTATCTTCGATATGAACATTATCCCACATCAGACCCAACAGCTCCCCTTGTCGCATACCAGTGTAAAGGTCAAGCAGAATCGCCATTTCCAGCTTATCACCCTTGATAACTTCCTGCAAGCGTTTCTGGTCTTCGGGCAGGAAGTAACGCATTTCCACTTTTTTTCGTTTCGGAAGGACAGCAAGGTCACTCGGATTTTTTGGAATCATCCCCAAATAAACCGCCTGATTCAGGGCTTTATGAAGCATATTGTGAAGATTTTTCATTGTTTTAGCACTCAATCCACCAGAGCCATCCAATTTGCCGGATTTGACTTTCTCGTTGTAGAATTGCTGAATGATGAGTGTGTTCAGGTCGCAAAGCTTGTAACCGCCGATTGACTCCTTGATATGGCGGTGAATGTATGTCTGATAATTGACCTTGGTTGTCATGCGAATGTCCGTGCAGTAGCTTTCATACCATGTACAGAGCCAATCATACAACGTCATTTTACACGGCTCAATATAGGTATTTGTGCGGAGCTGCTGGAGGAGTTCGTTCACCTTGTTGGTAACTTCCTTTTTGGTTTTCCCATAAAAATACTTGCGTTTGACTGTTCCGTCAGCGGTAGGGATTCTGACCTGTCCACGCCAATGCCCCTGCTTGTCCTTATAGACAGAACCTTCGTTGTTTCCATTTTTAGCCATTGTATCGCTCTCCTTTTGAATATAGATGACTATTGACATAGCCTCAATATAATCATATATCTGTGAAAAATTGAAAAAGTTGAAGATTTCTTTTTGGCGATATTTCTTGAAAATGTACTACATTTCTTGTAATAAGCGAGATGGAGTGCATCAGATGGCATTCTAAAATTTCGCTTCAATCACTTGAAGGAGGTTTCAGCGATGAAACAGAAAGATTGGAATTTGACATTGAACCTGTCACCCGAACAGTATCAGCTTCTCAAAACGAAAGCTGACGATAAGGGCGTATCAGTCGAGGGTTATGCATTGTTTAAGGTACTACATGAGGAACAGTCTTCTCACTTTGCACCGACCGAAAAATTGCTTATCACTCCTGCGGAAGCTTGTGAGTTGTTGGGTATCGGTCGCACCGTGATGTATCGGCTTATCAAAGAGGGAGCTGTTCCGGCAGTGAAGTTGCCCAATTGCAAACGTCTCTATTTGTCCATGAAGGGCATCCAAAAAATGATTGACGAATACACAGTTTCTTCCTCTGAGATTGGTGGTGAAGATGATGAGTAAAGCTGCAAATGGTTCTGGTACGGTTTACAAGCCGAAACATCCGAGCAAGAACTTGCCTTTCCGTGCGGAAGTCTGGATTACTGACCTCTCCCATCCAAAAGGAAAACGCCGTATCAGCAAAAACTTTAAAAAGAGAACACAGGCAGAAGCATGGCGTGACGAAATGATTCAGAAGTATCATGCTCCAAATCACTTCATCTGTGACCCCTGTATCACATTCTCACAATGGTTGACCTTCTGGCTCAATACATTTACGCTCAACATCAAGGATTCTACTAAGACTGGTTATGAGTGCTATATCAAACAGCATATCGCAAAGCATCCGATTGGTAATATTTGTCTGAAAGATTTGAATGTGTGCAATTTGCAAAGTTACATCAGCTATTTGACAAACAATGGTAATCTTAAAGGTAGCGATGGTTTAAGTGTGAAGACGATTCGTTCCATGATGTTGATGATTCGGAAAAGTCTTCATTCTGCTGTGGGTGCTGGAATCCTTGATAAGAATCCGGCTGACTTTATTGTACTTCCACGATTGGAACAGAAACCTGTTGAGTATCTTTCAATCGAACAAATCAAATCTTTGATAGAAATCAGCAAAGCAGAAAGATGGGGAATCTTCTTTCCGCTTGCTTTTTTGACAGGTTGCCGTATTGGGGAATTGGGTGCGCTCCGTCAAAATTCGCTCAAATGTGAAGGTGGCATCTGGTACATCTCCGTAGAAGGTTCATTGAATCGGGTGAAAGATTTCTCAGGTGAATCAGGGAAGCAAACAGTTCTCCGTGTCGGCTCTACCAAAAATGGAAAGGCGAGACAAATTCCCATTCCATTGGAATTGGTTGCAGCATTACAGTTCCACTTCACCAGACAAAAGGAAGAGGCGGAGCTGTTGGGTGATGCATATCTGAGCGACCCATACATTTTTTGCAACGAGTTTGGTAATTTTGTTGACCCCTCCACATTGCGGAATTGGAGTAAGACCATGGCTGTGAAGGCTGGAATCGAAAACTTTTATCCACATATTCTCCGTAAGTCGTTCGCAACTCTCGCATCAAAGAACATGGACATCAAGAATATCAGTGCTATCCTCGGACATAGTTCCTGCAATGTTACAGCAACTCATTATATCGCTAATGACCTTGGTACAACAAGCATTGCCATGACAAGGATGAATCCCATCTGTCAGGAGCTGTTGGGAAACGATTCTTAATTTTAAACCATACATCAAACAAGTAGGCAGCCCCATTGGGGCTGCCTAAAAATCAAAAATCATACTAAAATGGGCTTATTCACAAATATCAGAATCATAAACCATGTCATCTAAAATTTCGAACTTTTCAAGGTAATCATCAAGCAATTCTTGTGTCAGGTCGGAATCTTCTAGCTTTGTAAGCGTAAAATAAAATAGCGACTTTCCAAGAACAAAAATCTCGTGTATAATAAAGGCTAAGCAGCACCATAGAGCAGATGAGAAAATGCAATTTAGTCTATGGAGTAAGCTGGAGTAAATGAGACACGGGAGGAAAAGTAATGAAACCGAGTACAACAGTGAAACAGCAGATGAAACTGCGGGAATGGGCAGAACAGATTGAAGCCAGGCGTGCGAGCGGAATGACTGTACAGAGCTGGTGTGCTGAGAATGGAATGAATGTCAAAACCTATTACTATCACTTGAGGAAAGTGCGTGAACAGTGTGTAGAATCAGTACCAGAAATTGTTCACCTGACAATGCCGCAGCAAACAGGCGATATCCATATTGAGAAAAACGAACTGCAAATTTCATTGCCAGCGGATATTTCCAAAGAAACCCTGATTGCACTGGTACAGGAATTATGCTGAACAATCTGAAGAATACCCAGCAGGTGTATCTTGTGACAGGATGTACGGATTTGCGACGTTCCATAGACGGACTTGCTGCGATTGTACAGGCACAGTTAAAGCTTGATCCATATAATTCGGCTCTGTTTCTGTTTTGTGGAAGACGATGCGACCGTATCAAAGGCCTGCTCTGGGAGGGCGATGGATTTCTGCTTCTTTACAAGCGGCTGGATAACGGAAAGTTTCAGTGGCCACGCAATGAAACGGAAGCTCTGCAGCTCACGCCGCAGCAAACCAGATGGTTAATGGAAGGCTTGAAAATTGAACAGCCGAAAGCAATCCGAGAAGGAAAAAAAGGAGCATTGTATTAACAAATTTTTTTAGAAAATTAATTGATTTTGCTTGCTTTTTCTGTCGTTTTGTGGTATAATGGAAGTATCACAGAACGACAGGAGGAGTGCAGAATGTCAGAACAGGAAATTCAAAATATTGTACAGATGAATACTGCACTCCGGAATGAAAATGCAATTTTAAAAGAACAGCTTGCTCTTTTGCAGGAACAGTATGACTGGCTGAAAAAACAAG
>ERZ842401.8155-NODE-8155-length-10418-cov-2.740809_pt1 | contig 10418 bp, 5 predicted proteins | sample MGYA00521270_ERZ842401 | MGnify/ENA primary metagenome ERZ842401 (study PRJEB31892, sample SAMEA3878208) | bioreactor metagenome | biome: Moose rumen | place: Sweden | collected 2011-10 | study: EMG produced TPA metagenomics assembly of the PRJEB12797 data set... | reverse complement strand
TGCTGCAATCCCGAATCATCAGTCCCTTTCGGATGCAGCGGTCGAAGAGGAGGTGTGAGGTCAGGTCGTCCTCCAGAATTTTCAGAAGCATAAAATTGGCAGCGGGGCGGAAGGGCTGAAAGCGCGGGCTCTCTTCAAACCGATGAAACATCCGCTCCCGCTCCGTGTCGATGAGGGACCTTGTTTTTTCGATATATTTCGTGTCAGAAAACATGGTGGTCCCTGCCAGAGCCGCAATCGCGCTGACGGTCCAGGGATCGGAGCTTGCCGCGACGCGGGAGAGGAGGCTGCGGCTTCCGGTGACCGCGTACCCGAGGCGAAGCCCGGGTGCCGCAAAAAACTTCGAAACACCCCGGATTACCACAAGATTGTTGTAATCATTGGTCAGGGGCACCGCAGTGGCAGCATCGGGATTTGAAACAAATTCGATATAGGTTTCATCCACCATCACAAAGATTCCATGCTCCATGCAGCAATCCAGAATTTTCCGCATATCCGGAGCGGAGATGAGAGTGCCGGTGGGATTGTTCGGATTGCAGATCACCAGCAGGTCTACCGAGTCATGGAGCTTTTCCATCAGGGCGCTAAGTCGCAGAGAAAAATCCTCGGATTCCCGCAGTGGGAAGTAGACCGAGACGCCTCCGGCAAGGGAAACGGAATGCTCATACTCCGAGTAGGTGGGACCTAAGATCAGCGCCTTCTTCGGGGAGGTAAGCTCCGTCACATGAGAAATCAGCTCGGTGGAGCCGTTCCCAACCAGAATCTGTCCCGGGTCGCACCGGAGGTACTCCGCGAGAGAAGCCCTGAGAGCCGTGTACTCGCGGTCCGGATAACTTTCGATGCAGCGGATGTTTTCCCGCATTGCGTCCTCCATCCTCGGAGAGATGCCGAGGGGATTGACATTTGCGGAAAAGCTGGTAATCTCTTCTTTTTTGATTCCGTAAAGCCTCTCGATGGTCTCAAGATCGCTTCCGTGAAAATGATCCTTGTGCTTTATCATGTTTAACGTCTTTTCTTGCGTGTTACAGTGAAATCCTATATAATGATGGGTAGGACAAAAGTCGCATGTCACGAAGTGCACATGCGGCTTTGCCGCATGACACTTTTGTCCTAACCATCATATAATTATAATGATTATGGGAAAAAATGCAATTCTGTCACAAATAATAATGATTCCAGACGGAGATTATCGTGCGTAAGCGGATGAAGGAGCTTGCGGCAGGCATGATTGACTATGGAAAGCCGCTTCTTCGTTTTTCAACCGACAAGGTAGAACTGGAGGTCCTCGAGGGGCAGACCGTTTCGGGTGAGTTCCGGATTGAGGTGCTGTCCGAGCAGAAGGTACGCGGGGGGGTTTATACCACCGGCATGCGGATGAACTGCCTGACGCCGCAGTTTGACGGGGAATCCGCCACCATTCGCTACGAGTTTCACAGCGAGGGACTCCGGGAGGGTAATATTGAGAAGGGCTATTTCTATTTGGTGTGCAACAGCGCGGAATACAGCCTTTCTTTTGTTGTGACTGTAACGCGCCCCTATGCGAATGGGAGTCTCGGACGGGTGCGGACCCTCCAGGATTTTCAGAGACTTGCGGCGGCAAGCTGGGACGAGGCATCCAAAATATACGCCTCCTCTGTGTTCCGGAGCCTGTTCCGCGAGGAAAACCGTCGGGAACGCCTGCTTTACGAGGTGCTTTCCGGAACGCCGTATGCCGGGAACAGCATGAACGAATTCCTTGTAGCCTCCGGACGAAAGGAGGCAGGGGACTTTGAAATCAAGGACAAGAGAGTATTCTTCCCGTTCCCGGAGTCGGATGTGAAGGAGGCCATTCCGGTAACGGCAACAGGCTTTGGTGAGCTTACGATTGGAGTCACCGCGGACCACCCTGCGATTGAGCTGGTTCGGGACACGATTGTTCGGCTGGACTTTAACGGCAGCACCTTCGATTTCCCGTTTCTGATTCGAAGGGATCTGCTGCATGCCGGAGAAAACCTTGCGGTGCTGACCTTCCGCACCATTACAAGGGAGGAGAAGGTAGTCCTAGAGATTCGCCGCAGGGAGCGCACCGGGGAAGAGGAGGCAGCGCGGGAGAGAGTGCTTGAAATTGCCCACTGCCGGATTCGCCTTTCGGAGGAGTATCTTGCCTACCGGCTGAAGCGGATTGTCACCGGAGAATGGGCAAAAAATACCGTGGATATCTGCCGGCACCTGGAGGCGCTAGCGCCCGGAAATCCGTGGTACACGCTGATGCAGGCGCAGGCGTTCCTGGTGAATAAACAGAAGCAGGAGGCGCGGTGGATTCTGGATGCCTACCGGAAGGAGGCAACGGACCATTCGTCGCCGGTTTATGGTTATTTTCTCTATCTCTGCACCCTTTCCGAACGGGAAAGCAGCTATGTGGACAAGGTGACGGAGGAAATTGAGGAAATCTACCATCAGCATCCGGACAGCCTGATTCTGTTCTGGACCCTTTTGTTTCTGCGGGAGGACTACTGCGAAAACGACGCGAAGCGGCTTGATGCAATCCGCCGTGTGTGCAGCGAGGGGGTCAGCAGTCCGTTCCTCTATATGGAAGCCTATTATCAGATGTGGATGGACCCTCATGCGCTGGAACGGCTGGAGGAGTTTGAAATTCGGGTGCTGCTCTGGGCGGCGCGCCGCAATGCGCTTTCCAAGGATCTGGCGCTGCAGATCGGCTCTCTTGCCGATTCGAAGAGAGAGTATGACCCGCTTCTTTACCGTTTGCTCTGCATGACCTATGATGCGTTCCCACGGGATGATCTGGTGCGGACCGTCTGCGCTTATCTGATTCGGACCGAGCACATATCCCCCCGGTATTTCTACTGGTTTGAACGCGGAATTGAGCTGAATCTCCGGATTACGGGACTGGCGGAGGGATATCTTCTCTCGATGGATTTAAGGAGCTCCGGGGACCTTCCGAAGGTCATTCAGATGTATTTTCAATACAGCTCCTCTCTTCCGAAGGAGAAGCAGGCGGAGCTCTTTGCCCGGATTACGAAAGAAAAAAAGCAGAACCCGATGCTGTACCAAGAGTACCGGCGAAGCATGGAGCATTTCGCGCTCGGGGAAATGCGGGAGAGCAATATCTCCGAGGACCTGGCAGTGGTTTATGACGACCTGCTGCGGGAGGGACTTTTGAATTCCGAAATCGCCGCGTCTATGGAAAACATCATGTTTACCTATCTTGCCACCTGCCCAAATCCGGAAATTTTGTATCTCATCATCCGGCAGGAGGAGCTTAAGGAGGAGCAGAGGGTTCCGGTGAGAAAGGGCAGGGCATACTTCCGGCTCTATACGAACCATTACAGTATCGCTGTCGAGGATACGTCAGGACGGCGCTACTCCGCGCTGACTGCCGAGCTGACGATAAACCGTCTCATGAATCCCGGGAAATATCTGCTTCGCGTGATGGAGCTCGCGCCGGGAAGGCTTCCCTACGCGCTTCACCATATTTCGGGAAAGGAAAAATTCCGGGAGTCCCTTTCCGGAGAGAGAGACAATCTGCGGCTCCTGATGAGCTCGGACCGGATTACCGACGAATACAAGCTCCGGCTTTGTCCGCTCCTCGTACGGCTTTACGACGACTATTCCGACCCGGAGGACCTTTCTGCGTATCTTCGGATTATTGACGGGAGAAAGCTTCCGGCAGAGAGCCGCGTAGAGCTGACGGAGCTTCTGATTGAGAAAAAGATGTATACCGAGGCGTATCAGATGATTCGCCAGTTCGGGATGGAGCTTCTTGACGCGGGACGGCTGGTGCCTCTGATTTCCTATCGGATTGAGGAAAACGACTACGCAGAGGACGACTTCCTGTTAAGCCTTACGATGGAGGCGTTCAAAAGCCAGAAATACAATGACATCATGCTGACCTACCTCTGCCGGCATTATAACGGACCCACCGGGGACATGGAAATGGTTTACCGGGCGGCAGGGGAGTTCGAAATCGACACCTTTGACCTTTCGGAGCGCATCCTTGCCCAGGCGCTTTTTGCCGCGCATCTGACGCCGGGGGTGCAGACCGTATTTCAGTCCTATGCAAGAAGCGGCGGGCGGCAGCTCATTCTGGAGGCGTATTTCAATTACTTCTCCTATATCTACTTCGTGAAGGACGCGGTGGCTCCGGAGGAGATTCTGGAGGAGATGCTGCTGGAGTTCAAGGATGGCGCGGATTTGACCGAAATTGAACGCCTCGCGCTGCTTCGTTACTGCGCGGAGGAAAAGGCGGAGGACTTTGAGCTCATCCCGGTTATGGACGAGCTCCTTTCGGATTTCCTGGAAAAGGAGATGTACTTTCAGTTTTATCGTCTGCTGCCGGAGCGGCTTCTGGAAAAATACCAGCTCTACGACAAGACCTTTCTGGAATTCCGGACAGACCCGAAAAAGCGGGTCCGGCTGCATTTTGCGCTTTCCGAGGCGCCGGAGGAGTATGTGACCGAGGAGCTGCAGAATATGTACGGCGGTATTTTCGTGCGGCAGTTTGTCCTGTTCTTCGGGGAAAGCGTCCAGTATTACATTACAGAGGAGGACGAGGGAACCGAGAAGGTGGTGCTGAGCGATGAAATCGTCAGCAGCGACGTGTTTGGAGAGCAGAAGGAGACGCGGTTCGATCTCCTGAATGAAATGATGCTTCACAGCACCTTGAAGGAGGAGACGGAGCTGCTTCGGAGCATTAAGAATTACGAGGCGAAGAAACAGGCGGTGCGGCGGAACTTTAAGCCGCTGTAAAGGGAGGAGTCATGCTGACGGAAGAGCCCAGGCTGTATCTTGGAATGGAACTGAATGCGGATTATGCGATGATCAGCTCGGCAATGCTGTCACGTCCGGAGCCGGAGACGATCAGCCGGATTACCGGAAGCGAGATGTACCAGATTCCGGTGGCGCTTGCGAAAAGGCGCGGAATCGGGCAGTGGTTTTACGGCGACGAAGCGGAGCGGCTGAAAAAGGAGCGAGAGGTCATCGTTGTGGACGACCTTCTTCGGAAAGCCCTTGCCGGGCAGGAGATCACGGTCGAGGACGAGTCCTATCCCGCGGAGGAGCTGCTGGCGTTATTTGTGCGAAAGGTGCTGACGCTGCCCCGGAGACTTGGAAATCATTTCGAGATTGAAAAGCTCGTCGTCACCATGCCGGAGCTCAGTGAGGACGCGGTCCGGGTGATGAAGCTGGTGCTGCGGGAAAATGCGCTCCGGGACGGACAGTTTCTTCTTGTGGATAACCGCGAAAGCTTTTATTACTACGCGCTGAGCCAGCCGGAGGAGCTTTACCTCCACGATGTGGCGCTGTTTGACTACACCAGCGGGACGCTCCGCTTTGCCTGTCTTTCCAGGAATGAGCGCACCGAGCCCCAGACGATCAGGCTGTACATGTCAAAGATCGTATCTCCTCCCCCGTCCAGCACTCCGTTGATCGTCACGGTATTGACACAGCGTCCGATCATATAGACTGCCATGATCACCATCATCCCATTGAGAAGCTCACACGCCTGATCCGTCAGGATCACCATCTTGACCACTGCCGGCGTCACAGCCAGAACAAACGCCATGGAGAATAATCCAATCAGATAAGAGATATTTTTTAACTTGATCCCATATGCCTTTCCCATCTCCAGCCGCCCGGCTCCCAGCTCATTTCCTACCATAATGCCAGCAGCGCTTCCGATGCCGTTGCAGATACAGCAGATCAGATCCCGCACCACAGCCGCCACCGAGTTCGCCGCTGCGGCATCTGCTCCCAGATGCCCCATGACAGCGGTATAGGACGTAAATCCTATTCCCCAGCAGAGAGATCCTCCCATAAGGGGCAGACATTGCCTCGCAAAATCTTTGCCCAGCCCACGGGGAACCGTAAGGACACGCCGGATATCCGGTCTGATAAAGTTTTCTCCCGCTGATACCGCCAAACAGAATAAAAGCTCCGCCACACGGGAGATCGCCGTCGCAAGCGCCGCTCCCCTCGCCTCCAGCCGCGGTGCCCCCAGAAGTCCGAAGATCAATACCGCATTCAGCCCGATATTGATAAGTACAGCGCCGGAACTGATAAAAGCTCCCGGCTTTACATGATCCGTCACCTTCATCATGGTGAGATAGCACTGGGAAATCCCGGTACACAGATAAGACCACCCCGCGATCCGCAAATAGGCAGCTCCGATCCTGATCAATTCCTCATCATGTGCAAAAAGATGCATCAATCCTTGCGGCATCAGTTCGCATGCCGCAAAGAACACGACAGACACCAGGGCACAAAACTTCAGCATCAGATGGAAAAGATCACGCAGGGTTTCTCTGTCCCCTTTTCCATAATACTGTGCTCCCAGTATGGCACCTGCTGCCGTGATGGCGGCCAGAAACATGTTCTGCACAAACTGGATCTGTGTCGCAAGAGATACCGCTGTCATCTCATTCTGCGCAACCCGACCCAACATCATGGCATCTGCCGCTGCCACAGAAGCAAGCATCAGGCTCTGGAGCGCAATGGGTAAAGCTAACCTCGTCAATTGTCTGTAAAAAAAGTGTTTATCAATATCTATGGTTTTTGCGCCTGTCCTCATCCCTATGTCCTCAAAAAGACTGCCGCAGATCATCTTTCCATCTGCGGCAGTTCCATTTTTTCTTTGCTCCGGTTTTCCCATATCAGGCAGGATTCTTACTATGCCTTGCGCCTTTTCAAATAATCTTTCAGCTGATTGATCCGGAAAAAATTCATGATCTCCTTTTTAATCCAAATTACATCAGCTGTCTGAACATGGCAATGACTTCTTCCTTGGTCGCCTCTCTGGGATTTCCGGGATAGCATGCATCTGCCAGCGCATCCTTTGCCAGCTGATCCAGATCCTCCTCGCGGATCTTCTCGTTCTTCTTGGGAATTCCCACATCCTCAGAAAGCTTGCGGACTGCATTGATGCAGGCATCCTTGTATTCCTCAGCGCTCATGGAGTCAACGCCCTCCACTCCCATGGCTCTGGCGATCTCACGATATCTCTCGCCGCAGGCATCTCTGTTGAATTCCAGAACGATCGGAAGGAACATCGCACATGCCACACCGTGGGGCGTATCATAATACGCGGACAATGTATGAGCCATTGCATGATCGATTCCAAGCCCTACATTGGAGAATCCCATTCCGGCGATATACTGCGCAAGCGCCATTCCTTTTCTTCCCTCCGGCTCACCATTTACGGCTCCCCTTAAGTTCTGGGAAATCAGCTTGATCGCCTCTAAATGGAACATATCGGTAAGTTCCCATGCCGCTCTGGTGGTGTACCCTTCGATCGCATGGGTCAGTGCGTCCATACCTGTGGAGGCTGTAAGACCTTTGGGCATGGTAGCCATCATATCCGGATCCACAACCGCGATCGCCGGGATATCATTGGTATCCACACACACAAACTTTCTCTGTTTCTCCACATCCGTAATCACGTAATTGATGGTAACCTCCGCTGCTGTTCCGGCAGTGGTAGGAACTGCGATGGTAGGAACCGCATGATTCTTGGTGGGTGCCACACCCTCAAGACTTCTCACATCCTCAAACTCCGGGTTCGTGATGATGACACCGATGGCTTTGGCCGTATCCATGGAAGAACCGCCGCCAATAGCCACAATGGCATCTGCTCCGCACTCCTTAAATGCCTTCACACCGTTCTTTACGTTCTCGATGGTAGGGTTCGGTTTAATATCACTGTAAAGAGTGAACGCAATCCCTGCCTCCTTCAAGAGATCTGTAACCTTTGCCGTAACCCCGAACTTCACCAGATCCGGATCTGAAGCCACAAAGATATGCTTGTACCCTCCTCTCTGAATCTCCGGGACGATCTCTTTGATCGCACCAGCCCCATGATACGACACATTGTTCAACACAATTCTGTCAGCCATTAAAATACCTCCTGTTTTATTTTTTTTAGTACTTTTCTAAAGATTTCCCCATTTCATATTTATTATAACATTTTTTATGCGCGCCGTCTATTTTTATTTTATCCTTTTAAAAACTTCTGATTACTGCCATCAAATTTCTTTATTGTCTTCTAACAGGCCGATGTCCTGCAAGCCTCTGTAGGAAAAGTCCGGAGCTGATCATTAATACCTTGCGCACAGCCTGTCATACTCCTCCTCTGTGATCGCAAGCACGGAACCGTGTCTTTTCATGGTCCTCCCCATGTCGTATTCCTCTTCCGGGACTTCCTTAAAATCACAGGTACTCAGATCACTGCACAGAAGCGGCATGTAGCCTCTGTGTGTCGCAAAGCGATCCAACAGAAGACACCAGGTCTTTTTCTCGGGAATATAAAACGTGGCAGGTCCTTCCACCCCCTTGATCTCACCAAATTTTTTCCCGGTGATCTCCGTAAATTTTCCCTGCAGATCATCACCGCAGTCCACTACAATGCCTTTTGTCACTTCATCCTTGGAAAAACGGTAAAAAATTCCATTATCCTCGGCGATCGTCGTATCAATAACATGCTGGTCTCTCTCTATGTAAACCTCCGGTTCAGAGAATTCCTTGAAATCCCTGGTATAGGAAGCATATATCTTAAACTTCGGCTCCGTCTCATAAGCCTCTTTCGAAAAGGAGGACCAGAATACCAGATAAGCCCCTCTCTTCTCATCATAGACAGACTCCGGCGCCCATACACAGCCGAAATCCTCCCTCGGGAATTCATACGCCCAGGGTTCACCCCAGTTTATCAGATCTTCTGAGCTCCAAATGATCATCTTCCGGCTTGCCCTGGATCTGGCCGCATCCCAGCCGCCGCCGGATTTGATACGCAGATCTGTCGCAATGATATAGAACTGGTTGTCTATTTGAGAACGCAGGATAAAAGGATCTCTCACCCCTTTGGTTCCTATTTCGGAACGAAGAATCAGGCAGCCTCCGTTTAAATCCTGCCATTTCATCCCGTCCTTGCTGACGGAAAAATAGATTTGTTCTCCATCTTCCGTTCCTTCTCCAGTAAAATGTACAAATAAATATGCCGACATAGTTTCTCCTTTCGTCTGCCGCATGCAGGCATGCGCGGCTCTGCAGCTTTCTGCTTCCTTCTCTCTTCGACAGGCAGCCTCGTAAGCCCTCCGGGCTTTCGCGGTTTTTCTGTTCTCTGTTTCCCTCTCTCCTCGACAGGCAGCCTCGCAAGCCCTTTCGGGCTTTCGCGGCTGTGGCTGGTCGCCACATAGGCTGCCGACCGCATTACCGATTGCATGCAAGCATGCAACGGCTTTGCGGCCATCAGCCTGCCTGTCTCGTCAGGGTTATCACGTTCCAGCTTTTGGCAGGAAGAAGAGAGGTGAGGATTCCTTCCTCTGTATTGGAATTGCTGCACTCCACAGGTTTAACATTATCCGGATTTTCTTCCGTATTGACTGCTTTTAAATCATCATGGGTGCATACAATATGTTCTGTGACACGATATCCCTCAAATTGTCTCAGATCGCAGGCCAGCTCATAGTCATCTGTCAGGGATTTGTTCACCGCAAAGACTGTCAGGGAATCGTTTTCTTCATCCATTGTCACCACGCTGTCCACAAATGGCGCATCCCCGTGTCTGCTTTCATAGGTATCCACATCCACCAGTGTGTTCAGCACGGTTCCTCTTCCATAAACGCTGGCGTGCATATAGGGATAGAAGATGGTCTGTCTCCATGCCCCCGTATCGGAAGTCATGATCGGAGCGATCACGTTCACAAGCTGCGCAAGGCAGGCGATCTTCACTCTGTCCGCATGGCGCAGAAGTGTAATCAGCATGCTTCCCACTAAAAGCAGATCCTCAAAATTATACACATCCTCCAGCTGATGGGGATGCTGCACCCATTTCTCCAGCTTCTTATCCTGCTCATTGGAATGATACCAGACATTCCACTCATCAAAGGAGAGATTGATGGTTTTCTTTTTGCGCTTTACAGCCTTCACATAGTCGCAGACGGAAACCACCTGTGAGATAAAGCGGTCCATCGCCACGCTGTTTGCGAGGAAATTCGGTGTATCATTGTCGTGATTTCCATAATACTGGTGCATGGAAAGATAGTCCACATTGTCATAGCTTTCTTCCAGCACCGTGCGCTCCCAGTTACCGAAGGTTGGCATGTCCAGATTGGAAGATCCGCAGACCACACATTCAATGGACGGATCCACCAGTTTCATCACCTGCCCGGCCTGGGAAGCCAGCCGACCATATTCTTTCGCTGTCTTATGCCCGATCTGCCAGGGGCCATCCATCTCGTTTCCCAGACACCACAGTTTGATATCATGCGGTTCTTTGACACCGTGACTCACCCTCAGATCACTATAATAAGTGCCGCCCTTGATATTACAATATTCCACAATATTTCTCGCCGCATCAATTCCCCGGGTCCCCAGATTGACCGCCATCATAGGTTTTGTACCCGCCTTGCGGCACCAAACCATGAACTCAT
>ERZ842401.8154-NODE-8154-length-10418-cov-3.710895_pt1 | contig 10418 bp, 8 predicted proteins | sample MGYA00521270_ERZ842401 | MGnify/ENA primary metagenome ERZ842401 (study PRJEB31892, sample SAMEA3878208) | bioreactor metagenome | biome: Moose rumen | place: Sweden | collected 2011-10 | study: EMG produced TPA metagenomics assembly of the PRJEB12797 data set... | reverse complement strand
TGTCTATCGGATAAAATAATGATTTGAGGAGATAATGTAGAAGATTTTTATATAACATACACTATATTTTTATGAAAAAAAATAGTTGTATTACCATAATTTCAGAAAAACAACACTATATAATATAAGGTAAAAATTATGCTCTAATAAAAATAAATTATGTATATTTGCAACAAAACAAATAATCAAAGAAATGAGACAACGGACAGGTCAAATAATTGAAAATGTAGAGATTACCAATGTTGCAGCCGAAGGAAAATCTATTGCAAAGGTTAATGATATTGTTATTTTTGTAAAGGGTGTTGTTCCTGGCGATATTGTTGATATAAAGATTGTTAAACGCCAGAAAAACTTTAGGGAAGCCATTCCAATCGCATTCAAAAAATATTCAGACATACGTGTAAAACCAGAATGTGAACATTTTGGAATATGTGGTGGTTGCGTTTGGCAAAGTTTACCATATAATTTACAATTGAAATATAAACAACAACAAGTTGAAGACGCATTAAACCATATTGCAAAAGTTGAAATTCCACAGGTAAATAACATTTTACCGTCGGAAAACATTTATTATTACCGCAATAAACTTGAATATACATTTTCCTGTAGTCGTTGGCTAACCGATGATGAAATGGAAATACCCGACACAGAAAAAGAAATGCGAGGATTGGGTTATCACATTCCTGGACGTTTTGACAAAGTACTTGACATAAAGAAATGCCATCTGCAAGCAGACCCTTCAAACGATATTAGATTGGCAGCAAAACAATACGCTATTGAAAACAACCTTACTTTTTATAATCTCCGAAGTCAAGTTGGTTTTTTACGTAACATCCTAATTCGTAGTTCGTTAAACAATGAACTTATGGTAATAATGGTATTTGGCAACGATGACCAGCAACCAAGGAACAAAATGATGGATTTTTTGTGTGAAAAATTTCCGCAAATTACCTCAATGATATATTTTATAAATACCAAACTTAATAGCGATTATTCCGATTTAAAAGCATATTGTTACAAAGGAAAAGACCACATAATTGAACTATTAGATGACCTAAAATTTAAAGTTCAAGCTAAATCGTTTTACCAAACAAACTCCAAACAAGCAGCAAGACTTTACAATGTGGCAAAAGATTACGCTCAACTAACAGGAAATGAAATAGTTTACGACTTATACACAGGCACAGGAACTATTGCTAACTATGTAGCGCGACAGGCCAAAAAAGTAGTCGGCGTAGAATATATACAAGAAGCAATAGAAGATGCAAAGATTAATAGTAAACTAAACAATATAACCAACACCGTTTTTTATGCAGGCGACATGAAAGACATTCTTACAGACCAGTTCATTGCTCAAAACGGACAACCTAATGTAATAATACTTGATCCGCCCCGTGCTGGAGTACATCCCGATGTAATAAAAACAATACTGAGGTCTGCTCCTGACAAAATAGTGTATGTATCGTGCAACCCTGCAACGCAAGCTCGCGATGTAGCAATGTTAAACGAAAGATATAAGGTGGACAAAATACAACCAGTTGATATGTTTCCACAAACACACCACGTTGAAAATGTTATACTTATGACCAAAAGATAGCAAATAATTACTATGAAAATATGTATTACTGCAATATTTTTATTTTTTGCTACTATTAGCCATGCTCAAATACTAACTGTAATTGGTTACCAAGAACGCATACCTGACAATAATGCAGAATTGCGTTGCAAAGCCATTACACTAAAAAAAACAATGACAATAATTTCGGTAGAAGGCACACACAACGGCTTTTGGATAATGCGTAATAATAAACCAGAAAAGGCTTTTTGGGGTATAAAACACTCTGAAAAAGCTATAGGAGAAAAACTAAAGGCAGGAACTTACGTTTTTTACCCAAATTTACAACCAAATAGCGACAGCGCATACGTAGAAATTAAACTTAAATAACATTACAATTTATTACAAAAAGACATTTTTCTTCGCAATTTTCTGTTTTGACAAACAAAATTGCGAAGAAAAAATTTAGGGATTTTTTATGTTAAAACCAATATTTTTGTAAAAAAAAATAGGAATTAGCAATAAAAAAAACAACATAAAATAAAACTTTTTAAAGTCCAAATCGTATAATTTTATGTAAACAAAAAAAATTTACCAAGTTTATTAACCACTAATAAAAAAGAAATGGCAGAAAACAATATTTCTCAATTTGCATCAACCCTATTCGGATCAGAAAGCAAAATGGATTCGGTTTTCGATAGTTTAAAGGGTATGCAAGCATCACAAGTAAATAACTTTATTGGACAAAATTTCGGAAGTATAGAAAAATTTCAAGGTGTAGCAGCCATCTTGCAAGCTGCAGGGAAATTAAATAACGACAGCATTAGTCAATGGCCCGACCAATTAAAAAGCCTTGTAAGTAATGCAGCTTTCGCAAGCATAGTTAGCAGTTTAGCAAGCGCATTTTTCAACAAAAATAGTTCAAACACATCTACAAGCCAAAGCAATGGCGGATTGTTGGGTTCAATATTAGGCTCTGTTCTTGGTGGAGCATCAAGTACCGCAGCAAGCCAACAACAAAGTAGCAATCCAGACTTGGGTTCAATAATTGGAGGTCTTGGAGCGATACTTGGTGGCTCAGCAGCAGCTAGTAGCGCACAACAACAAAGTAGTAGTCCCGACTTGGGGTCTATAATTGGCGGACTCGGTTCCATACTCGGAAATGCAACTGCTGCCAACAACGCAAGCCAACAACAAAGTAGTGGTCCTGATTTAGGCTCAATAATTGGTGGTTTAGGCTCATTGCTCGGTAAAAAATAAAACAAAAAAATAACAAATAATGTTGGACTGTTTAATGACAAAAAAATTAAACAGCCCAATTTTGTTTTTTCTATACAAAAAAACACATGGCACAAACAAAAGCAGCGTTAATATATGATTTTGACGGCACACTCTCACCTGGTAACATGCAAGAGTTTGGATTTATAAGTGCAATAGGTAAAGATAACGATGATTTTTGGAAAAAAAACCGCCAACTTTCTATTGATAACGATGCAAGCGGCATACTCTGCTATATGTACCTAATGATAGAAGAAGCCAAAAAAAACGGTATAAAACTCACCAAAAATTCATTTAGAAAATTTGGTAAAGACATTAAATTCTATGACGGTGTAAAAGATTGGTTTAAAAATATCAACAACTATGGCAAAAGTATTGGTGTAAAAATCAAGCATTACATTAATTCGTCGGGACTAAAAGAAATGATTGAGGGCAGCGAAATAGCAGAAGAATTTGAAAACGTCTATGCTTGTTCTTTTCTTTACGACCAAAATGGTATAGCATATTGGCCTGCTGTTGCTGTTGATTATACCACCAAAACACAATTTTTGTTCAAGATAAACAAGGGAATAAAAGAAATAAGCGACAACAAAAAAATTAACGAATTTATTCCTGAAAATGAACGACCTATGCCGTTTAAAAATATGATTTATTTTGGCGACGGAGAAACAGACATTCCATCTATGAAAATGATAAAAGAACGTGGAGGACATTCCATTGCTGTTTATAAACCTGGAGATAAAGCAAAAAAAGCAGTTGCGGAAAAACTAATACGCGAAAACAGAGCAAACTTCGCCTGTCCAGCCAATTATTGTTCTGATAAAAGCCTATTTAAAATTGTTAAACGAATATTAGACAAGATAAAAGCCGATGACGATTTTAACAGACTACTGAAAGTAAACAAAAATAGAATTACAAATAATAAGAATACAAACATTGGATAAACATAAAAAATAAGCCGCCAAGAAAAATTCTAAGCGGCTTGATAACTATAATATCAAAAATTTAAAATTCATCGTTAACCATCATAGGCATAAGCAACATAAGTTCGTCCTCGTTTTCAGATTCTGCCTCAAGAGGAGTAATGATGCCTGCGCGAGAAGGATCACTCATTTGCAAAACAACATTTTCAGAACTCATTGCATTGAGAATATCAACAAGGAACGACGATTTAAATCCAATACCCATAGCCTCGCCTTCGTATTGTGCGCTAAGCTTTTCTTGTCCAGACATTGAAAAATCAATATCTTGCGCCGAAACAACCACCTGACCATCGTTAAGTTCAAGTTTTATAAGATTGCTTGCCTGATTTGCTACTGTAGCAACTCGTTTTACAATAGTAACAAAATCAAGTCTATTAACAGTCAACTTGTTAGGATTGTTTGTTGGAATTACAGTTTCATAGTTAGGATAAGATCCTTCTACAAGACGACAAATAAGTTCATAATCGCTTAGATTAAAATAAGCGTTTTTATCATCAAACTGCAAACGAATTTCCCCACTTTCTTTTGGCAAAATGTTTTTCAACAACGATGCTGGTTTTTTGGGAAGAATAAACGATGATTGACCATTTACAGTAACGTCCTTTCTTTTATAACGAACAAGTTTGTGAGCATCAGAAGCAACAAAAGTTGATCCTTCTTCAGAAAACTGCATTAAAATTCCATTCATTACTGGACGTAAATCATCAGAGGCTGTTGCAAAAATGGTTTTTTCTATGCCTTTTAACAAAGCATCAGACGACATATTTATCGAAAGTGTATTTTCTTCTGCAAGACTTGGCATATCAGGATATTCGCCTCCGTCTTGCCCCATTATAGAAAATCTTCCATTATCAGAAAGAATATCAATGGCATAAGATTCGTTGTTAATCTCAAAAATTAATGGCTGTTCGGGAAATTCCTTTAGTATGTCTGTAAGTCTTTTTGCTTCAATAGCCACTTTTCCCTGCCCTTCCACATTGTCAAGCGCAATACGAGTGCGCATTGTGGTTTCAAGGTCTGACGCGATAACTACAAGACCTTCTTCAGTTAACTCGAATAAAAAGTTGTCTAATATAGGAAGTACGGTTTTTGTACTGATTACACGGTTGATTGATTGCAACCGGCTTAACAATTCAGTGCTTGATACTACAAATTTCATTTGCGTTTTTGTTTTTTTTAAAGTTTGCACAAAAGTAAAAACTTTATGCGGATAAAAAAAATATTTCTATTTTTTTGGCAAATTAAAAAAGTGCATAACCTTGCCTTTTGAGGTTACATAGTTCGTATCACTTTTTTTTCTTAAAAAATATGGAATAACAAATAACCTTTCAGGATGTTTTATCACTCTATTTTTCTTATTGAGCGGATGAGTAAATTTTATATCGTTTTTACGTCCCTTCAATCGACTATTGGCTTGTCTTACCCTATTATCAAGTTTTCTAAACCACTTTTTGGGTATTAAATCTCCTTGTCCTGGTATATATCCATTTTTATCAAGGTTACGCGCCTTTACCACAGCACTAAAAGCTGCTTGCGCAACGTCTATACACGAATTTCCTGGTCCTATTATACCATAAATTTCAGATGAAGCAACCATTTTTGATGCATTCAAGGCAAGACTATCCTCATACGGCGTAGTTTCGATACGCCTAAAAAAATCATACAAATGTTTTTCGTTTGGATTTGTAGTATTAACGCATTTTACAGCCTTACGCGAATTGTAAATTACATTTCCTAAAGTATCTAAAATTTTTGTTCCAACATCAGCATAAAGATTTGTTCCCCAAGGCTTTGCACCTTCACCTGTTCCGTTTATTGATACATAATACCAACCAGAAGTTTCGTTGCCAACCAAAATGGCAATATGTCCTTGTTTGTTAGCCGCATCTTTGTCTAAAAGAAAAATTATGTCGTTTTTTCCGCCAAAACATATCAACGGAAAAAACAACATAAATAATAAGGTGTTATTTTTAGTTTTTTTTGTCAAACTACAAACTATAATTAATAAAAGTGTACGGAGGAATTTCCAACTTGTTATCTTTTATTACAACTTTTTGTTTGGCAACATTTGCATTGGTTTGCTGAGGATAACCAGTTATACTCTCCGTTTCAACTTGCTTTCCAAACGTAAGGCCATAGACACTTATTTCGGTTGGTACTGGCAACGCATTTACAATTCTGAGGTATGTTTTTTTGTTTTTTGCATCTTTTACAACACTAACAGCCACACGATGCTTTACATTTTCGTCAGCGGTTATCTCCGAAGGTACATACGATGAACCGCTATAACTTCCAAAAATACGTTGTGTATGATAACTTGGTGTTAAAAATACATCGGTATTATTAAAATAAATCAAGTCAGGATCCCAATTTTTGTTGGTTTGTTTACACAATAGTGGAGCATAACTTGTCATCTCAACTACATCGCCATTACGCTCAACGTTGCATAAATATAATGCTTCGGCAAGGGCAGTTTCAATGTTACTTTGACGTGGGTCTGATGAATAAGCTGAATATTCTCCAAGATAAACCTTTGAGTTAGAGCGACTATATTTGTCGTAATAATCGGTATGATTGATAAACCAACCAGTTGACTCGTAATAATGTTCATCAACAAGATCAATAATGTCGGTATGTTTGTTAACAAAATCCCAACCTTCCACATAGTCGGCACTTGGATAATGGAATGGACCAGCTGTTCCACAAATTTTTATGTTGGGATATTTTGCTTTTACAGCAGTTGCAATAAGTTCAAACCGTTCTTCAAAAACAGTTGATATAATATCCTCATTACCAATACCTATATATTTGAGATTGAATGGTTTAGAATGTCCAGCAGCTGCCCTAAGTTTTGCAAGAGAACTATTTTTTGGGTCGCCATTAGCCCATTCTATAAGATCAAGGATTTCTTGAATATAAGCAGGAATGTCATCCATTGGAATACCACCTTGTTGCCCCGCATAATGATTTTCGTTTTCTAACGAATTTTGACAAGGAACACCAGCCGCAAGCACTGGCAAAGGCTCTGCTCCCATCTCTTCACACCATTGAAAAAACTCGTAAAAACCCAATCCACGAGTTTGGTGATAATTCCAAATATTCATATCAGGTTTACGTTCTTCAAGATTTCCTACAGAATGTTTCCAATGATAAATATTATCAATACCTTGTCCATGTGTCATACAGCCACCCGGAAATCTAACAAATTTTGGGTGTAATGCAGCTATTGCCTCGGCTAAATCTTTACGCAAACCGTTTTTATGTTTTTTATAAGTGTCTTGTGGAAAAAGACTTATCATGTCAACAGCAGTTTTACCGTCTTTTTGGGTAGAAATGCTAAGTTCGGCATTATCGCAACCATACATACAAAACAATGTAGCAGAATATTTTGCCCATGCGTTTTTAGGAATGGTTACCTTGGTAGATGCAATTGTTTTTCCATCTTGAGGATTTACAATAGAAACGCTAAGTACTTGATTTTTAGTGTCGATATTTTTTGCAAAAAGAGAAAAATCATATTTAGCTGCCTTTTTAACAGCAATTCCACCAAACCCTGAATTTGTAAGTGTTTGATTTTCTAATATTGCATAGTTGGCATTATTATCAGATATACCTCCATCATTGGCAATTTCAATATTTTTATCAGATTTCCAAGCAGTTGTAGCGTTAAAATCTTTATTATCACGTTCTGAATATTCAAAATCGCGATTTTGAACAAGTTCTGCATAAAGTCCACCATCAGCAGCATAAGAAATATCTTCAAAAAAAACACCAAGCAAGTTTTGACTTATCTTTTTTTCACCCGAAAAATTTACACTTAATTTTAGTTTTACTTTTCCGTCAGTTAATTTGAGATTTGGTAGCAACTCCGTGCTATCGTTGAACATACGCTCCGAATTTCTTTGATTCTCAACTGCCAAATCATCGAAATGTTGAGTAATATTTTCCAAAAATGAACCCAAAACAGTAAATTTTTGCCCCGATACATTGTTGCCATCAACAATTTCAATAACACGATTATCCTCTGGCTGTATTTCATCAGTTGGTACAATTTCAAATTGCCTAAAATCAAAAGTAGCCACAGCCTTAGCCGCACCTGCATTGTAATAAATTTCAAAATTACCATCCTTTTCGGTCATTGCCAAATCGTTGCAAGGCGAAATTTCCATTAGCGGAAATTCTTGCGGCCTCCATGTAATAAGATCTTTGCTATATGCCGCAGCAAATGTTGGTGCAACGCCGTTAACAGTCCATATTGCTCGCCATGTACTATCTGATGCCATCACAACATACGGACGATACATCTTTTTATCCACACCCCAAGCACCATAATCAGAAGAACACAACTGACCAAGGTGTTTCCAACTGCCATCAGAATTTTTTACAGCAACATGTAGTCCTTCGCTTTCCGATGGACAATAAATAAATAAATTACTATTGTCAACAGGTGGTTCTGTATTATTACAACCATAAAAACCAGCCAAAACAAATGCTGACAAAAAAATAATAGTTTTAAAAATAGTATTCATTGGTTTTTCCTTACTTATATTTCTTGATTAGCAAAATTTAAATTCAAAATTTTCCACAAAATTAGTCTTTTTTTACAAAAGCCTAATTATTTTTCAAAAAAAAGAAAAACTACCACCCTTGTAATTAAAGAAAACAATTTAACTTACAGATACACAACATATTTTATTCAAATTAAAATTTTCATAATGCAGTATTTATCCATTGACAACAAAAAAAATAATGTTTAGATAAACTAACTTTCAAAAAAATTAACTTATTTTGCAATGTTAAAAGTAACCAAACATAAAAAACAAAAAACATTAACTTTTATCATAAATGAAACTAACAAAAACGCTTGCAGCGGCATCACTTTCACTTTTTGCTATTGGAGCAACAGCCCAAATTGATAGTTCCAAAACATTAGTAATTCTTGGCAATCAAGAAGGACCGTTAGCCTATAACAGAGGAATTAAAGAATTTAACGCACAAAAAATTGATAATGCGTTAACAGAATTTTCATCAGCCATATCAGCCAACTCTCAATTTGACAAAGCATTATACAACCGTGGAATAGTATATCTTCAAAAATACGAAAACCAAAAAGCACTTGAAGACTTTACATCAGCAATACAAGCAAACTCGCAAAAACCAACGTACTTTATTGGCAAAGCAATAGCAGAAACACGACTCGGCAAATACGACCAAGCCCTCAACGACATAGAGCAGGCAGAACAACTCGGCTATTCCGATGCAAATCTTTATTATTATAAAGGTATGGTTTACACGATGAGTGGAAAATATAGTTTGGCAGAACAACAATATAACGCCGCAATAGAAAGAAACAAACGTAATGCACTTGCCTACTGCGATAGAGGAACAGCAAAAGTTAAGCAAGGTAAATATAAAGCAGCGTTGGACGATTTTAATACTGCAGCAGAAATAACTCCCAAGGCTGGTTATATATACATGTATCGTGCAGAAGCCAAAGCTGGTCTCAACGATTTCAATGGCGCAATTGCAGATTTAAACCAAGCAATAAGTCTTGAACCAGAAAACTACGACTATATCAATGCTCGTGGAAGAATATATGCCAAAGCAAAAAAATATGCCAAGGCACAAGAAGATTTTGAAAAATGTATAAGCATGGATTCTCAAAAAACAGGTGCTTACAACAATCTTGGACTTATGTATTTTGAACAAGAAAACTATCAAAAAGCCGAAGAAATTTTTACAAAAGGGATAGAAGCCAACCCAGAAGACGGACTTGCATATTACCACCGTGGAAATACAAGAGAATTGCTATTTAAATTTGATGCAGCATGCAAAGATTGGGCAAAGGCAAAATCTCTCGGAATTGAAGTCAACACAAAAGGCGAATGTAAATGAAACTATTGCGCCAAACAATACAATTTCTGCTTGCAGTCATTTTTTTGACATGCAATAGTAATGTGTACGCTCAAAAAATATATGCCGAAATAGACCAACAAACATTCAAAAAAGAAAAAGAAGGTTTTGCAGAAGCTTGGAAATCGGTAAAAAACGGCAACAAATACTTCGACACAGGCAATCCTGCCCTTTACGCCGACGCATTGCAACAATACCTTGATGCTTATCGTTACAACAGCGATGATGCTGCACTCAATTATAGAATAGGTGTATGCAAACTTAGCACAAAAAACAAAGCAGAAGCACTCCAAAACCTCGAAAAAGCAAACAAGGTCGATAGCAAAATTTCGCCACTTCTGCCCTATTACCTTGCAAAAGCTCAGATGCTAAACTTGCAATTTGACGATGCTGAAAAAAATCTCAACTTATTTGCAACATCAAAAACAGATGAAGCCAAAGCCGCAACTGCAGAAATAAAATACCTTAAAGAAAAAATGTCCGAGATTAATAAAAGACGCTCGGAATATGAAATTTTGCCTGTTGAAAGCGAAAATTCAGGAATATTGTATGCATTAAAAATTACACCTTTAGATAAAGTAAAAGTTTTGATTTTCGGTCAAGACCCGTATCCTAATATAAATAATGCACACGGTCTGGCATTTTCCAATAAAACAGGTAAAATTCCCGCTTCATTAAAAAACATATTT
>ERZ842401.8153-NODE-8153-length-10420-cov-4.663386_pt1 | contig 10420 bp, 8 predicted proteins | sample MGYA00521270_ERZ842401 | MGnify/ENA primary metagenome ERZ842401 (study PRJEB31892, sample SAMEA3878208) | bioreactor metagenome | biome: Moose rumen | place: Sweden | collected 2011-10 | study: EMG produced TPA metagenomics assembly of the PRJEB12797 data set... | reverse complement strand
CACAATATTTAAAACTTACAAGAAAAATTTTGACACGAGAATGTGCAAAACTTGCAGAATTTTAGTTTACCTCTTTTAAAATTAAACTTGCATTACAGCCACCGAACGCAAACGAATTGCTCATGCAGCATTGGATTTTAGAATTGTGGTCGAGCGGAGCCGAAAGAGCATAGTTTTCTGTTACCAAATTTAGCTTAGGAATTTGTTCATCAAGAACGCCGTCCCACACATGAAGCGGGAATTTCTGTTCTTTTATGGCGTAAAAGCAAACCGCAAGCTCAAGGCTTCCCGCCGCACCCAAAGTGTGCCCTGTCAGAGGTTTTGTAGAACTTGCAGGCACCTTGTATGAACCGAAAATCAAATCGACTCCGCGTGACTCCATGCTGTCATTCAAATGAGTTCCTGTTCCGTGCAGATTAACATAATCAATTTCAGCTGGAGATAAATTTGCGTCAGAAAGAGCTGAATTCATTGCTTGCGCCGCCGCAGTTCCTCCACGATGGCCCGCAAACATACCGCGTCCAGCGCCAACGCTTACGCCTCCTCCGTAAAATTCCCCATATCTTCCCTGTCCTTCATCATGGCACAAAAGAGGGTATTAATCCGTTCCCGATGCCCCTGCAAATACAGCCAGCCGAAGAGCCCGTGATAGCCGGCTGTACCGAGCGCCGACGCGCCGAGCGTAAAAAGCGCATAGCCGTGAAAGAAAGCAAGCCAGAAGCTTGAAGCCAGATGACAGGCGAGCGCTTGCAGCGCACAGACGAAGAATGCTTCGTTGTAGCTTTTAGAGCGGACGACTGCAAGATATAACGGCGCAAGTGAAAAGAGTCCGATAAGCGGAGAGCCGAGCTTGTATAGCTCATTTGGAATAGCTAATGCTAACAGCAAGCCGGAAAAAACAGCACAAAAAACTTGTAAAAAGCGGCGCATTGTAGTATTATTCTATAAATATCAGTATAAAATTGCAACTGTGGAGCGTTGATTCCTGCATGAACAAAGTTTATGAAGCACACCTAGCCGAGTACAAGACACAGCCCCAGGTCGTCGTAGAGACGCCGGGACGCTTCCATCTCATCGGCGAGCACTCCTGGTTTTGCAGAGATAAAACGCTTTCTATGGCGGTGAATTTGCCCGTGTATGTTGCAATTACGGCGCGTGACGATAGCACCGTTCGCTTTTATTTTGTTCAGCTTGACGAGCGCAAAAAAATCAACCTAACTTCGCTTAAATTCCGCAAGGAAGACCGCTGGGCCAACGTAATCAAGGCAATGCTGTACGGCTTTACGTCGGGCGGCTACGAGCTACGCGGCATGGACATTACGGTCTACTCGGATATTCTGCCGTCAGCGGGCTTTGGCATTACAACAGCAATCAAAGTGGGAAGCGCTTTTGCCGTGCGCGCGCTTCTTTCGCTCCGTTGCTCCGACGTGCAGTTGGTGCAGGCTATCGAGCGCGGAAACAAGCTCTTCCTTAATCAAGAAATTCCTGCTGCCGACACATACACCGCGCTGTTTTCAAAGCGTAATAGCGTTATCCTTACCGACTATTCTACCAACAGCTACGACGTGCTGCCGTTGCAGTTTACCGAAAAAAAGCTGTTGCTTACCGATGCCCGCGTGCCGCGTATAACGACCTGGAACGAGGAAAGCTTACATCAGCCGGAGAACGTGCTGCTGCTCGGCGAGCTTCGCGAGCGTAAGCGCAATGTCTACGGCGGCTGGCAGTACGAAGAAAACCCCACGGAAGTAAATGAGGTGCTGAACGTAGTGAATGAGGACACCCGCCGCCGGCTTTTGTGCGTTATGCGCGAGCATCGCTGCGTGCTAGAAGAGCAGGCGGCCATAGCGAAAAACACGTTTGGCCGGTTTGCGCGCGCCGTCAACCTGAGCCACGAAAGTATGCGCGACCTGTATGATATTTCTTGCCCTGAAATCGACTGGATTTTAAAGCGGCTTTCCGAAATCAACCCGAACAACGACGATTCCCGCAATCCGTTCAACTGCGGGCGCATTACGGGAAAGGGCTTCGGCCGTTGTTTGTATGCCATCTTGGACGAAAAAGATGTCCCCGAATTCAACAACAAGCTTTCCGAATTCACCAAGATTTTCGGCTTCAAGACTTCAAGCTATATCGTAGAGCCTGCTCAGGGAGTGCATCTTGTCTAGTTCTGCCTCGTCCCTGCGCAAAAAAATTCTCATTACGAACGATGACGGAATCGACGGCGAGGGCTTGAAGGTTCTCGCGTCTGCGCTTTCAAAAGTCTGTGATGTCTACATTCTCGCGCCCGATTCAAACCGTTCCGCCGTTTCAAGCAAAATCACAATGGGGCACAGGCTTTCGTATCAGAAAGTGGGCGAACGAGCCTACGCTTGCTCGGGAATGCCTGCCGACTGCGTGATTTCTGCGCTCACTTCCCCCTTGTTTTCGGTTCGCTTTGACGCGGTGTTTTCGGGAATCAACGCAGGTCCGAACATGGGAACTGATGTCGTGTATTCGGGCACTTGCGCGGCGGCTCGTCAGGCGGTCTTAATGGGCGTTCCCGGGGTTGCGGTGAGTTTGGAATCTGAATTCTTGGATTATGCGCGCGAAGGATTTAATTTTGAGCCGTTGGCAGAATTCTGCGCGAAGAATCTTGAAAAGCTCATTTCTCTGTGCACGGGTGAGGTTTTTGTAAGTCTTAACGCAACTTCCGCCGATAGTTATAAAGAAGCGGTTTTTGCTTCGGGCTGCGTGCGTGATTATGGCGACAAAGTGCTTCTTGAAGGCTCTGAATCCGATGATTCGCTTTCGGGGCTGTGCACGAGCGAGGGAATTTCGGCTTCGGGAAAAGCCGATTCCGACTACAATATCGCACGGAGCGGGAAAATCGCCGTTTCGCTCATCTATGCCGAGCCTGTGCTTAAAGAGATGAACGCGAAAACGGATTTTATGTTCTAAATTGGCTATTGCGGGAGGGCGTATGGCTAATACTATTCTTCATGAGGGCATCGAAAAGTACAGAAGTGCTGACTACAACGGTGCGCTTGCTTTTTTTCTTTCTCTTCCTGAGAGCGATGACATCGACAATATTGAATTGGCGTATTATATCGGTTTGTGCTACGCAAAGCTGAATCATTACGACGACGCGCTCTTGTATTTGGAGCAGGTCGTTACGGGCGGCGCGGAGCTTGACCGCGTGTTGCAGTGCCGCTATGTGCTCGCGGTGATTTACGCGAACAGCGGGCGGAAAAAGCTCGCCGAATTTGAATTGAACAAACTCTTGGAGTCGGGCTATAAGCCAGCCTCGGTGTATTCTTCGCTCGCCTATGTGGCGTGGAAGCAGGACGATGTTGAAAAATCGCTCGATTTCTACCGAAAGGCAATCGAAATTGAGCCGGAAAATTCAACCGCGCTCAACGGCATGGGCTATGTGCTTGCCTGCGAGAACCGCGATTTAACGAAGGCCCTTTCGTTCTGCAAGCGCGCGCTCGACAAACAGCCGAATTCTGCCGCCTGCCTTGATTCGGTCGGCTGGGTCTACCTCAAACTTGGTCTCATGGACGATGCCTTCAAGTATCTTAATCAGGCGCAGGAAAAACTTCCCCAAAACGAAGAGATTGCCGAGCATTTGAGAATCGCGCAAGAAAGTTAGGAATTGAAAACGGAAAATTGAAAAATGAAAATTGAAAAATTAAAGATTTTAGCGACGACTTTTCTCATTCCCCTGTTTGGATTTTCAGCCTTTGCGCAGCAGAGCGGGGCGTTCAAGAGCGAAGAAACGAACGCTCGTTCTTCAATCGGGGCGCGGAGCGCGTCTTCGGGGCTTGCCGAGCAGGAATTTCGCCGTGGCGTGCAGGCGTATTACCGCGGTGCGTTCAACGACGCAATCTTGCAGTTTGAGAAATCGCTTTCATATCTTCCCGAAGAAAACATCATTCTCGACTGGCTCGGAAAAGCCTATTACCGCTCGGGTGTTGAGGGCGCGGCTCTTGAGCACTGGCAGTACGCGGCGGGCGAGGGCTACGGCGGGCTTCTTTTGCAGAACCGAATCGAAATTGTGCGCGACCGCCGTTTGCTTGCCGGTGGTGCGCTTGATAAACCCGTGCGCTACACCGAATCAGGAAGCTATCCCGGAAAAAACAGCGAGGGTGTCTATGTTTTCAATCAGCCGGTTTCGGTTTTGCCGAACAATGACGGCACAATGTGGGTGCTTTCCTACGCAACGAACGAACTTTTAAAGCTCGACTTGAACGGGCTTGTCATTGAGCGGAACGGCGGCTATTTCAACGGCTTTGACCGCCCCATGGATGTGATTCGTCTGCACAACGGCAACCTTCTCGTGAGCGAATTCGCGGGCGACCGCGTGAGCATGTTCTCCCCGAAAGGCGTATTCATCAAATCATTCGGCGAAAAAGGCGCAAAAGTGGGCGGATTGGTCGGTCCGCAGTATCTGGCGGAAGATTCAGACGGAAACATTTATGTCTCTGATTTCGGAAATGCCCGAGTCGATGTATTTGACGCTGAGGGAAAGCCGCTCTTCTATTTCGGAACAAAATCCGATGATTTCGCGGGCTTGAAAGGACCGACGGGAATCGCCGTGTACGAAAATACGGTCTTTGTGGCGGATTGCCTTACGGGGGCAGTGCATCGCTTCGATGTCTCGGGGAACTATCTCGGTCTTCTCTGCAAGAACAAGACTTTCAAAAAGCCCGAGTCAATGAAACGATGGGGGCGTTATCTCGTTATCTGCGATAAAAATAAAGTCTATTCGATTGATTCTGACACTGGCTCTCTCTTTGAGAACCTTTCTTCGGGGAACGCGCCTTCCCGCCTTACGAGCGCAGTTCCCGACATCAACGGAAACATTCTCGTCACTGATTTTTCTTCAAACGAAGTCTATGTGATGGCGAAACTTTCTGAGGTTGTGGGCGGCCTTTTCGTGCAGATTGAGCGCGTTGTTTCCGATTCGTTCCCGCGCGTTACGCTTGAAGTAAAAGTCGAAAACCGCTCGCGGCAGAGTGTCGTCGGTCTCAAAGAAAACAACTTCCTTATCACTGAGAACAAGGCTTCGGTCAAAAACTACAAGCTTGAAGGTTCAGCCTACGCGAACGAAAACGCGGATATTACGCTTTTAATCGACCGCTCGCATTCTTCTGCTTACTACGATGAGAGCATGGAAAGTGCGGTCAAAGAAATCGCCACCGCAATGGAAAACCGCGGTACGCTCCGAATCGTGAGCGCGGGCGCAGTTCCGCTCATTGAGTACGAGGGGGCTCCGAGCGGTGCGAGCAATTTCAAGGTCAGAAATCTCAAAAATCCCGCTTCTTCCACCGTTACGCTTGATGTCGCAATCCGCATGTGCGCGAATAACCTCATCAACGCAGCGAAAAAGAGCGCGATTGTCTACATTGGCGACGGGCGCGTTACGCAGAATGCCTTTGACAAGTACGGGCTTTCTGATTTAACGGCGTACCTCAACAACAATTCGATTGGATTTGCGAATCTGCTTTTGGCGCAGGGGGCGAGCGACAGCGAACTCAATTTCCTCTGCTCGCACACCGAGGGCGGCGAGTATTATGTCTACCGCGACGAGGGGCTTGCTTCGCTCGTTGACGACATTGTGAACATTCCGTCGGGCATTTATGTCCTTTCGTATGAATCTTCGCTTGCGACTGATTTCGGGCAGAAATATCTCCCCGTGGAGCTTGAAGCCTTCATTATGAACCGAAGCGGTCGCGACGAAACGGGCTATTTCGCACCCTTACAGTAATGCGGTTCATTCACACGGCGGACTGGCATTTGGGAAACCAAATGCACGACATTGACCGAAAAGCCGAATACGAGGCATTTTTCCGTTTCTTAAAAGCGCAGATTTCCGAAAAAAACGCGGAAATGCTCATCGTTGCGGGCGATGTCTTTGACACGGTGAATCCGAGCGTCGAAGCCCGCCGATTGTACTACACTTTTTTAGCTTCTCTTGTTGATTCCTGCTGTAAAAATGTGGTCATTGTCGGCGGAAACCATGATTCTTCCGCCTTGCTTGATTCTGCGAAAGAACTTCTTGAAGTCCTCAATATCCGCGTGGTCGGCTCAATCAACAATCTTTCGTATGCCGACCTTTGCTTTGAACTCAGAGATTCCGATGGAAAAGTGAACGGCATTTGCATGGCGATTCCGTTTGTGCGGGAACTGGAGCTTCGGAATCTGCTTTCTGAATCCAAAAAAATCGAAGACGGTGACTTGTACGCGCTCGGCTACAAACTGCTCTACGAAAAAGCCTTTGCCGAAGCCGAAAAACTCCGCGCGGGAAGGACAATTCCGATTATTGCGACGGGGCATTTGTACGCTTCGGGCTTGGAAGGTCGTCTTTCAGAAATAAAATCGAACGAAAAATCCGATGACGGCGTGAAAGTGCTCGATGTTCTCGGAACGCTCGGAAAAGTGCCGCCCTCTGTTTTCCCCAAAGCTGATTATGTCGCGCTCGGGCACATTCATTACGCTTCAATGGTTGAAAAAAATCCCGCCGTCCGCTACTCAGGCTCGCCCTTTGTGATGGGCTTTGACGAAGCGAATCTGAGCCACGGCGTTCTGTGCGTTTCCCTCGGTGAAAAAAACGCGCTTTCGGTCGAAAAAATCGAGTCTCCGCGCACCGTTCTCTACCGCCGCATTTCGGGCACGCTCTCTGAAATCAAAACGGAGCTCGCGCACCTTTCAAAAATCGAAAGCGAAAAAAAATGCTACCTTGAACTGTGCTACAAAAAAGAAATCGGCGTGAACGCGCAGGAATTTTTGAGCGAAGAAATTCGCGCCTTAAGCGAAAAGTACGCCGTCGTGAGCTGGAAAATCGCCGAAAGCGACGCGGCTTTGCTTCACGGCGGATTTGAGGGCTTTGACGCGAGCGAAATCAAAAATCTTGACGACAAGGCGGTCTTCACGGAGCTGATTCTTTCAAAATCGGGCTTGGAGCGTGAAAGCGAGGAAGGAAAAGCCCTGCTTGAAAAATTTCTGCCGCTTTTTATGAAAATCGCTGAGGGAGTGTAAGTGCGGATTCTAAAACTTGAACTCGAAAATCTCAATTCTCTCAAAGGAAAGTGGTCGATTGACTTCACCCACGCCGATTACGCGAAAAACCACGACATTTTCGTGATTTCAGGCCCTACGGGGGCAGGAAAAACGACGCTCCTTGACGCAATCACGCTTGCACTCTACGGTCGCACGCCGCGCCTTGAAGCAATCAACAACGGCGAAAGCGGAAACGAAATCATGACGCGGGGAACGGGATTTTGCCGCGCGAGCGTCACTTATTCGTGCAAAAAGGGCATTTTCTGCTCGGAATTTCAACAGAACCGCGCGGGAATGAAAGCGGGCGGCAATTTGCAGAAAGCCTCGTTTAAAATCACGCGCATTGACGGCGAGCAGTCTCGTTTGGGCGATTTATTTTCACAGGCGGGCGAAGTCGTTGCGTCAGGAACTGGTTCTGCGCTCGAACGGGAAACGCAGAAAATCATTCAGCTCGACTACAAGCAGTTCTGCCGTTCGATTATGCTCGCGCAGGGCGAATTCAGCGCGTTTTTGGAAAGTTCTTCCCGCGAGCGGGCGGAAATTCTTGAAAAACTAACGGGAACGGAGCGATACCGAAAAATCGCGCAGGAAGTCGCCGAGCAATTTAAAGAAATCAAAAAGAATTTCACGCTGAAAAAAAACGAAAAAGAAGAAATCGAAAAAAGCGTTCTCAGCGAAGAGAAAACGCGCGAAACGGAAGAAAAAGCCGCAGATTGTGAGAATGCGCTTTCGCTCAATGACGAAAAACTCGCTGAAATCCAAAAGCAACTGGCATTTTTCGATGAATTGGAACGACTCGAACACGCGCTCGCGCTCGCAAAAACAGAAAAATCGCGCCTCGAAGAAGAAATTTCGGGCTTTGCCCCCGAAGAAAAACGGCTCGCGCTCGCAGAATCAGCAAAAAACTGTGAAGCGGAAGCCGTAAGCGCACAAAGTCAGCGGAATGCGCAAAAAAACGATGAAACTCAGCTTTCCTTCCTTGTGCCAGAAATTGTGCGGGCCGAAGCGGAATTCAAAGCGGCAAGCGAACGGGCGGCTTTGCTCAAATCGAAGCTTTCGCGCGAAGAAAAAGAATTTGCTGATTCGCAATCCCTTTGGAAGAAAGTGCGCGAGCTTGATATTCAAGTTTTGCACGCGGGAGAAAAGGCGCGGGATTGTGCGGCACGGAACGAAAAAGCGGAGAACGCAAAATGGCAGAGCGAAGAGAAAATCGCCGCGCTTACCGAACGCCTTTCCCTGCTTGAAAAAAATGCGGATTCGCTTTCGGCGTATCTTTCTGAGCATAAAGACGACGCGATCCTTTTTGAAACAATCGCAAAAGTCGAAACCATAAAAAATTCCGCGCTTCTCCAGCAAAAAACGGCGGAACATCTCGAACAGCAAAAAAACGCACTTTCTCAAAAAGAATCTGCCGTGCAAGCCGAACTTTCCGAGCGGGAAGAAGAACTTCGCGCTCTTGAAGAAGAAATCACCCGCTTTATTTCGGCGGATTCCGTGTTTATTGCGCGATTGCTCAAAAATCAGCTTTCTGACGGTGCGCCGTGTCCTGTCTGCGGCTCTGCCTACCATTCTGTGCATAAAAATGAAGGCGAACTTGCCGAACTGGACGCGGAAAAAGCGCGGAAAATCGGCGAAAAAAGCTCGAATCTTTCTGTTCGGCGCGATGAGCTTTCCCTTCAAGTGCAGAATCTCAAAAATCAGCTTGAATCACTGAAAAACGACGAAAAAAATGCGTCTGAAAACCTAGAAACTGCCCAAAACACGCTTTCGGAACTTCTTTCGCAGATGAATGAGCTTCTTGCGCCATACGAAAAAACGGCGGAACTCTCTACGATAGAATCTATTCTTTGTGAACTCCGCGAGCGAGCCGCAGTTTTTGCACAAAAAACAGAAGACCTTTCTTCTTCTGAAAGCGAAAAAACGGGAGTGGCGGCAGAATTACGCACAATTTCTGATGGTTTTGCGCTTCAAACCGAAGAATGTGAAAAATCCCGTGCGGAACTTTCGAGTGCCCAAGCGCAGTTTTCTTCACTCAAAGCGGAACGAAACGCCTTGTTCGGCGAAAAATCAGTCGATGAAGCTGAAAACGAAAAAAATGCGCTCATTTCCCGCCTGAAAACGGATTCTGAGCAGTCGGAAAAAGCGGAGAGGGCGAAAAGCGAGCAAAAATCCCGCCTTGACGCACAAAAAACACAGCTCGAAGAAGCAATCGAAAAGCGAAAACCGCTCCTTGTGCAGGCGGAGCAGGCATTTACTGAAAAACTTTCGGCAAACGGCTTCTCTTCGGAAGAAGCATTCCGCGCTTCGTGCATGAGCGACGAAGAATTTGCCGCTTTGAGCGGGCAGGCGGAGAATTTAAAAAACCGTGCGAAAGAAGCGGAAGTCACGCTTACAAATGCCGAAAAATCCTATTCTGATTACAAGGCGGGCGCGAAAATTTCCCGCACAAAAGAAGCCGTGCTTTCCGAAAAAGAGATGATTACGGCGGAGCGGGAGGCGATTCAGAAAAATCTTATTGAAGTGAAGTCACTCTTGCAGACAAACGAACAGAACCGAGAGCGTGCGGAGAAAATCCGTGCGGAATTTACCCTTTTGCAAGAGGAATTTTCGACTTGGGAGCAAATGGACAAGTGGATTGGCAAGGCTGACGGAAGCGATGTTTCGGTGTTCGTGCAGAGCCTTGCGTTCAACTCGCTTTTGAATCTTGCGAACAAAAATCTCTTTGGCATTACGAACCGTTACAAAGTCGTGCAGACTTATCCGCTTTCCCTTGATTTTGAAATCCAAGACATTTATTTTGAAGAGCCGCGTTCGGTCGCAAATCTTTCGGGCGGCGAGAAATTCTTGGTCTCGCTTTCTTTTGCGCTCGGCATTTCCGAATTCGCAAGCCGAAATGTGCGCGTGGATTCGCTTTTCTTGGACGAGGGCTTTGGCACGCTTTCGGGCGAGCTTTTGACCGAAGCAATCAACGCGCTCAAAAATCTTCAGAAAGACGGAAAAATGCTCGGAATCATTACGCATGTGCAGGATGTCATCAGCGAAATCGACCAGCGCATAGAAGTGAAGCCCCTTTCCCTCGGCCACAGCGAGCTGATTGGCAGCGGAATCACAAAATTCTCACAGAGCTAAAGAGCGCACAGAGAGTGTTTCAAGTATGAAAGACAGGATGCTCTCTGTGAACTCTGTGCCCTCTGTGAGGAATTTATAAAAAAAATCCCAAAAATAGTAAAAGTGTGCTATAATTAAGAATCTTTTTTCTGGAGAACGCTATGCCCACTCTCTCTCAAAAATTGCATTCGAGCGTCACTTTTGTCGCGATTATCGGCGCGATTGTCATTTCTGCCACGCTCGTTTTTACGACGATTTGGATTGGTCGGAA
>ERZ842401.8152-NODE-8152-length-10421-cov-3.578815_pt1 | contig 10421 bp, 7 predicted proteins | sample MGYA00521270_ERZ842401 | MGnify/ENA primary metagenome ERZ842401 (study PRJEB31892, sample SAMEA3878208) | bioreactor metagenome | biome: Moose rumen | place: Sweden | collected 2011-10 | study: EMG produced TPA metagenomics assembly of the PRJEB12797 data set... | reverse complement strand
CCGCCTGTACGGCTATACCTATACAGCCCCCAAGAGCGACAAGACTCGTCTCGGTACGGTAGCTCTGAAGGTTACCAACGGCGCCCACGTCGTCTACCGTCCCAGTCGCGACTGTGTCCACACCGTGCCCGAGGGCAGCTATGTTCATGCCGACGCGTCGGGCACCGCCGACAACCTCTGGTCGATGATCTACCCGCCGTCGGAGACCATGCAGAACCCCAACCTCTCGAAGGCTCCTATTGCCTATGACTTCAGCGACATCATCAACCGCAAAAATGACTACCATCATGAATAAGACCGTCCTTCAAGTATTGCTGCTGATAGCAGCCGTAGTCTTCACATCGTGCAGCGACGACGACGAAGCCCCCGTCATCGACAGCGTATGGAAGAACATGATCTCGGAGCCCGTCGTCCAGACCGTCTATGCTTATCCGGGCCAGACCATCTGCCTGCACGGCCATGGCTTCTCCGATCTCAGGAAGATATTCGTCAACGGCACCGACATCGACCTCCAGAAGTCGCAGATTTATGATACCGACCGCTACATCACGTTCCAACTGCCCGTCGATGTAGAGCCCACCGTCGGCGACCAGAACTATATCCGTGTGATAACGGCCTACGGCGAGGATGCCTACCGCCCCTTCATTGTGAAGTCGGCGAAGGAGCAGCCCACCATCACTAAGTTCTCTTCCACAATCCTTGTGGCCGGACGCACACTGACCATCACAGGCACCAACCTCGACGGTGCTACAGGCGTATGGCTGCCACTGGCCTTCGACGACCAGGTGAGCTGCGAGATTACCGGCGAGCCGACGGCTACCAGCATCAGCGTCATCATCCCCGACGGCGTGAAGTTCGCCACCGGCAAGTGTGTCATCGCCATGCAGAAGACCACCGACGGCCAGACCTACACCGAGCATGTCTACTCAAAGACAACTGACTTTGGGAATTAAGGATAATTAAGATTTAAGAATTAAGAATTAAGAGATAAGAATTAAGAGATAGAGATAAGAGATATGATGAACAAGCTATACAAAGGTATTTGCCTTTTAACTCTTTTGCTTATAACGGCCTCTTGCAGTAAGGAGATCGACGGCCCGGTGCTGCCCGACCCCGTCGGCACGCCCATCCCTCAGGCCGTATCGCTCGATGCACAGCAGCTGTTCGGTATCTGGGGTGCCACCGTCAGTCACGACTATACACAGTCCTACCGCGTGGAGTTCCAAAGCGTCGACGACGGCGAGGCCGTGCTCTCCCACTGGTTCACTGATGGCGAGACAGAGATAGAAGACTCGGTGTATCAGGCAGAGTACACCTACACCTTCGACGGCTCTACCGTAGAGCTGACCCCGAAGGCAGCCTGGAAGGCCACGGGCGCCAGCAGCATCAAGGCCGTACACATCGGCAACAACCGGCTGGCACTCTATACCAGCAACGAGCACTTCACCGACACCATCTGCACGCTGAGCCGCATCGGCGACCCGGAGCCGACCATCACCAGCGTAGACCGTACGATGCCCCATGCCGGTGAGACCGTCACCGTCACAGGCCGCAACCTCCAGTTTGTAGATCACGTGTATCTGCCTGCCCGCAGCGGCGAGATCGAGGTGAAGGATTTCGTGCCCGGCTCCAAGCAGATCAGCTTCCGCGTGCCAACAGGAAGTTACGCACCTGGCTCTATCCGCTTCCAGTCTACTTCGGCCCACGTCAGCTGCTATTCGCCCGCCTATATGTTCTGCGACGATTGTGTTTTCTTCTATAGTTTCAACAACTTTAATACCAAAGCGCCCTATACAGGTACCGAGTTCGAGTACACCATCAACGCCATGGGATCGCTGCGCGACAATGTGCAACCCGTCAGCACCAGTAACCTGCCGAATGGTCACTCGCTCATAGTGGCCGACAAGAGCATTGCCCATCCCGACTCCCTGCTGAGTTTCTTCGGAGAGTCGCTCGTTGCCTGGCCTCAGGACGCCAGCACCGACCCCTCGAAAGGCTACCTGCGCTTCTCGAGTGCCGACCGCTTCCAGTACGTCATCGACCATAGCGACGGACAGGTCACCGGTCGTATGCGTGCCAACGACCTGGCCGTCCAGACAGATGTCTACGTGTATAGCGACGGTCTGCCACAGTGGAACACGGGCTACCTGTCGTATCGCCTGAACAAAGACCAGAACTCGCTCACCAGTACGATGATTGCCAATGTGGCTATGTGGGACAAGGAAACCCCAGCCGACTTCAGCGACGGGTGGAAGACGCTCACCATTCCCCTCTCGGCCTTCCGCTTCGTGGCCAATGATGCCACCATGAGCCTCAGCGCACTCATCGGACAGCTGAAGAGCAGCAACCTACAGACCATCATCAAGCTGGTGAACTATCCGCTCGACGATATGCACCCCACGCAGGCCATCAAAAGCTTCCAGTTCAACATGGCCAATATGCGGCTCGTGCCCTACCGCACACCGGCAAACACAAAAGAATAGGAATATGCACAAATAGAAAGGACAGACGCAACAAATAATGGGGGCGATGGAACAATATCGAATGCCCGTTTCGCCTAAAACGTCTAACTTTGCACTCAACAAAACAAGTATAAAACTTAAACTCAAAATGAATATGAAACAGAACAAGTTTTTCCTCGGCCTGGCAACGATAGCTGCCGCCCTGACATTCGCAAGCTGCTCTTCCGAAGAGCCTGAAATCCAAACCCAGTCCAAAGAGGACGGCGGTATCATCAGCCTGACCTCATCCATCTCCAAGACCCGTACTACCAGCGACCCGCAGGCTACAGCACTGAACACAAGTAACGCTGTAGGCGTGTTCGTAACCGATGGTACGGCTGCTATTACTAATGGTACTAACAACCAGCATTCGGTAGGTAGTGACGGTACGCTGACCACCTCTAACGCCATGACCTATCCTTCTGAAGATGGCGCTACTGTGAATATCTATGCCTACGCACCCTATGCAGACGGAATGACACTCGGCGACAATAGTTTCAGTGTAGCCACCAATCAGGATACAGATGCGGGCTATCTGGCCAGCGACCTGGTTTGGGCTTCAAAGGAAGGTCAGACTTCAAGTTCAAGTGCCGTATCATTGGCCTTCACACACAAGCTGAGCTTACTCAATATCACTATTAGCAATGCATCAGACTCAGGTATCAGCCTGGACGATGCTGTGGTTTCTATCATTGGCACCAAGATTGCCACGACATTCAACACGCAGACGGGCGAAATCGGGACTGCCACAGGCGACGCTACAGAAATCACTGCAGTGGCTGACCTTAATGGTGGCACAAAGGCTTGCGCCGTGATTGTTCCACAGACTGTTGCTGCAGGAACAGCATTGGTAAAGATTGTTGCAGGTGGCAAGACCTTATCTGCCAAACTGGCCAGCAACATCGCTTTCGCATCGGGTGGACAGTATAACCTGACCGTCAATATTCCCAGTGCTCCAAGTGATCCGGGCGATGGTCCGACTCCTGTAACTGAGGTAACTATTTCACTGACTTCTACATCTATCGGTGACTGGAACCCGACAGACCTTGATGCTATCACAATGGACGGTGTTGCTTCTCCGCTCAATGCAACAATTACGAAACCTGGATCTGTAACAAATGGTAGTTGGGATGCCAGCACATCTACCTATACTTGGACAGGTACAACCAACAACTTGTTAAATTGCTTCACCTTTGCCGCTGGAGTACTGGCCAATTATACCAAGCTACATTTTACTTTAGCCAACCTTACTGGCGGATCTACACGTATTAATCTGCTATACAGCGACAACAGTAACAATAGCAAGACATACGGCTCAAATGGTACAAAAGACGTAACGCTAACAGAACTTCTTTCAGATGGTAAGTCTCTGGCTGATGTTACTGCTATACGCTTTGGCGGTATGACTATGAATGACGGTGTTGAGTCTGCCTCTGTTACCCTCACCAATATGTATCTGGAGAAATAAATAATAACCATATCAACTATTTTGATGATGATTCGAAATTGCATTTCCCTCGGACTGGCACTGATGTTTGCCGCTACGGTGTTATCCAGCTGTTCTTCGGACGACATGGACGAGCTGGTACAGAAACAGCAGGAAGAGAAGGTTATCAGCCTGATCTCCTCTGTAAGGACTACCCGTGGCACCAGCGAGCAGCAGACGACTGCCTTAGCTGAAGGCATTCATGTAGGAGCGTTCGGCCTGTCCGAGGGGAATACAATTACGAATGGCGATAACAATGAATACGCAGCAGGCAGTGACGGGGCCTTAACGACAACCTCTGAAGATATGAAGTGCCCAGGATCAGCCACCATCTATGCCTACGCACCTTTCCAGAGTGGATGGGGGCTCACTGCAGACAACTGCTTCAGTGTCAGCACTGATCAGAGTGGCGACGGCTATTTAGCCAGTGACTTGCTTTGGGCAACAGCTTCGACCAGCGAAACAACGGCAAGCCTTACATTCGCCCATAAACTGGCAAGAGTTTGCATCACAGTAACCAACAACACTGGAGCTGATCTGACAAACGTCTCTGTAAGCATTCTCAACACGAAGATACAGACCTCGCTGAATCCTTCTACTGGTAGTGTCGGCGAGGCGAACGGCGAAACAACTCCCGTTACATTGGCTACAGGACAAGCCATCGCTGCCGGTGCGAGTATGACGGTCTATGGAATCATTGTACCACAAAGTATCTCAACAGGTATAGAACTCATCGACATCAACGATGGGACAAAAGACATCAAATGGAATACTACCGACGACATCAGCTTCGTTGGAGGGCAGTCGTCTAACTTTTCGGTAACTATTCCTTAACTGACTTATAGAAATCAAAAAGAAAGAATAAAATGAAAAGTAGCAAACTATACTTTAGCATCATGGCCTTAGCAGCCACTATGGGCTTTGCCGCCTGCTCTTCCGATGAGACAGAGAGCCAGCCCGGTTCACAGGCAAACGACGTGATAAACCTGACTTCGAGCATTGCAGGAACACGTGCCACTGAAGAGCTGCAGACCAATGCCGTTAGCACGGATACGAAAGTGGGCGTGTTCGGCATTAGTGGAACGACAGCCGTTACCAACGGCGCCAACAACCCCTACGCTGTAGGTACCGACGGCGGTCTGACAGCAGACTCCAAGGATATGAAGTGGCCGTCTGACGAATCGGCAAAGGTTGATCTCTATGCATACGCTCCCTATCAGAGCAGTTGGACAGCCTATGACAATGCCAACGCATTCTCTGTAGCAGCAGACCAGAGCACGAAAGCCGGCTATCTGGCCAGCGACCTGCTCTATGCCGCCACCAAGGGTGTGAGCAAGACGGGGTCGGCCGTGGTGCTGAACTTCGGTCACAAACTGGCAAGAATCAACGTGAAGCTCACCAAGGGCGACGATGCTGCCTACGACGTGAGCAGTTCTACCGTATCTATCTGCGGTACAAAGACCGGTACGACCTTGAATCCCTCAACAGGTGCCCTTGGCGAAGCCACAGGCTCAGCCACCGACATCAAGATTGGTACAGGTGTAAATATCACAGCCACAGGCGTTACGACCTATGGTGTCGTAGTGCCTCAGTCGTTGGCAGCCGGTTCACAGTTTGTAAAGATTGTGGCCGACGGCAAGATCCTGTCAGCCAAGCTGACCAGTGCCGTTACCTTGGAGGCTGGAAAAGCCTATAACTTCACAGCCACTATCGGCTCATCGACAGATGTCGCCCTGAGTCTTGGTTCTGTTACCCTGACAGGCTGGGGCGATGCTACCGACATCGGCTCTTCTGGTACGGAAGAGGTGGAGCCAGAGCCCATCACCCTCACGGCTACCTTCGGCACACCTGGCGGCAACGCTGATTACACAGCTCCGACCTATCACTGGACAGCAGGAAACAGCAACCTGATGACAATATTCGAGTTTAACAGCGGTGAACTGGCCAAGTACCATACACTGAAACTAAAGTTCAGCAACCTGACAGAAGGGGCAGGAGTACGCGTAGGCTATTATATCGGCTCTGACTGGACAGAGATTAATAATTACTATAGTGAAGGAGAGAAAACCATTGATCTGACAGCTCTTGGCATCGACCTCTCAACAGTGACAAAGATTTCATTTGGCGGTAAGAGTGGTTCAGAGGCTTCGGTAGATATCTTAGCCAGTGACGTAGTACTCATCGGTAATCCCGAGGGTGTAGACGGCGGTTCTGGTGACGGTGGCTCTGGTGACGGTGGCAGCGGCTCGTTGACCGCAACATTCGGTACCCCTGGTGGTAATGCCAGCTATGACGCAACCACCTTTACCTATGCATGGACGGGCAGCACCAACAACCTGATGACAGTCTTCGAGTTCAGCAGCGGCGAGTTGGCCAACTACACAAAGCTCTCATTCACCTTCGGAAGCCTGGTGGACGGACCTGTACGCATGGGTTACTATGTAGGCTCCACCTTCACAGAATTTGGTAGTGGATACTATAGTGCAGGAACCAAAGACATTGACTTGACAGCTCTCGGCATTGACCTTTCTACCGTGACAAAGATTGCCTTCGGTGGCAGAAGTAATGCAGGCTCCTGTACTATCAAGGCCAGCGAAGTTATACTGTCGAAAGCTTCAGAATAATTATAATTAAGGTATAGAGTATGACCAAATATCAATTATTCATTAGCCTTCTTGGCTTTGGCATCCTGTCGCTGACAGGATGCTCCAAGGAGGAGAATGAAAACACTACGCCCAAGGAAGAGGGCTCGGACAAGATTCAGCTCACCAGTACGGTGACGCAGACCCGAAGCCTCAACCAGAGCATACAGACCTCGCAGTTGTCGAACGGCAATACGGTGGGGGTGTATGTGATTGATGAATCTGACGACGCGGTGTGTGATAATGTAAAAATTACCGCCGACGGCGACGGTGGCTTCACCTACGACCAGGACATCTTCTGGCCAGTAGAGGGCAAGGCCGGCATCTATGCCTATGCACCGTATCAGGAGGAATGGAAAGGGAAGTTCGATGGCAACAACAGCTTCTCTGTAGCACTCGACCAGACCACCGATGCAGGCTATCTGGCCAGCGACCTGCTCTATGGCGTTCCTGTCAACGGGAATCCGATGGAGCAGACCGAAAAGACCGTGGCCCTCGCCTTCCACCACATGCTTGCAAAAGTGAATATCAACGTGACAAACAGCACGGAGACTGACCTCGGCGGCAGCACCGTATCGCTGACTGACGTAGCCACTACCGCACCCATCAGCCTGAAGACCGGTGCTTTAGGAAGTGCCTCTGGTTACGGCACGGTGAAGGTTGCCACGTTCGCGACGGATGCCACCACCTACAGGTGCAGTGCCGTGATTATGCCGCAGAAACTGACCAACGGCTCCAGCTACGTAGGCATCACATTCAAGGACGGTACACTCGTGACTGCCAAGATGCGTGGTGACTTTGAACTGCTGGCTGGTAAGACTTATAACTTCACCATCAACGTGGGTGTGGGCGGTGCTGACATGACTGCCGGCACATCGCTTACCGACTGGGATGACAACACGGCAGGCCTGACGGGAGAGATCGACCCGGACGAGACTGAGGAAGTCGGGGTGGAGAAACTCTACGCCACCTTCGGCAAGCCCGGCGGCAATGCCAGCTATACAGCTCCTACCTATCACTGGACTGCCAGCACCAACAACCTAATGACTATCTTCACTTTCAACAGTGGCGAACTGAAGAAGTATAAGAAGCTGACATTCACTATCAGCAACCTGACAAGCGGTGCCAGTGTACGTCTGGGATACTATGTGGACAAGACCTTTACAGAGATAGGAAGCGGCTATTACAGCAATGGTACGAAGGAAGTGGATCTGACCACCCTTGGCGTAGACCTTGCCACCGTGACATCTATCGCATTCGGCGGTAGAAGCAGCTCTGAAGCCAGTGTAGACATTAAGGCAACGGATGTATTCCTGAGCGGTAGCAGTAGCGGCAGCGGAACAACCTCGTTGACGGCAACCTTCGGCAAGCCCGGCGGCAATGCCTCGTATGATGCACCCACCTATATCTGGACGGCCAGCAGCAATAACCTGATGACGGTCTTCGAGTTTGCCAACGGTGAACTGAAGAACTACACGACCCTGAAGTTCACTATCAGCAACCTTTCGTCGGGCTCGAGTGTCCGCATGGGCTATTACGTAGGCTCTGACTTCAAGGAGTTCGGCAATGGATTCTACAGCAGTGGCACGAAAGAGATAGACCTGACAGCCTTAGGCATCGACCTCTCGACGGTGACGAAGATCTCGTTTGGCGGGCGCAATGCCAGCGGTTCTGTGGACATCAAGGCATCGGATGTCATACTGTCTAAGTAACAAACGATAAAAAAGAAGAACGATATGAAGCAGAAAAGACCGTTTCTACGATTCAGGCGAGTATCGCTGACAGCCGTCACTATGCTGGCGGTTGCGGCTTGCGGCTCGTCGGAAGAGTACAAATGGGATCCGTGGGATGTCAGTCAGAACCAGGTTGCCTCCGTCAACATCACCCTGGAAGACGGTACAACCGAGGAGCTGAAAACTGGTAGCACAATCGGCATCTACGTGATCGACGGGAATGGCGCTGTCAGCTTGGTGACGGCTACGGTCGATGCCAATGGCAACATCCAGTTGCCGCCAGAGGCTTTCGACGGACGGGTGATAGCATACTCACCCGTCCAGCCAGGCTGGAATACGGCCACCTTCAACGGCACCCCTCTGTTTGAGGTGCAGCCCGACCAGTCGACACAGGCAGACTATGATGCCAGCGACCTGATGATAGGAACGGCCACCATGACAACCGCCGCGACCAGAAGCGCCAGCATGGAACTCTCGCTGAAGCACATGCTGGCCAGGGTGATGGTGAACGTGGTTGACGAAACGGGCTCGTTAGACACCGAGAACACCTCCATGCGGCTGCTAAGGATGGCCGGGAGCGTGTACGTCAGTCTGTCGGCCATGAAAGTAACCACTGTGGAGAATTCTTCGTTAGACATCGACATGCTGCCCTACAGCATGACCGACCGTCGCATCACGATGATAGCCATCGTGGCACCTCAGACCATACAAGAGGGGGCGGATCTCTTTGAGTTCAGCATGGCCGGTTCGCAACGAAAGGCTACCATGACATCGACCGAGACGCTCGAGGGCGGCAAGACCTTCGTCTTCCAGATGAGGTACACTGACGAGGGACTGGTACCAGACGGCAGCTACGTCGCTGACTGGGAAGTAGACGACAACGACATAGATTTGAACATCAGAATCAAGAAGTAATGATGAAAACGTGTAAATACTTCTTCATCGGGATGCTGCTCTTGGCGGCACTGCATGCCGAAGGCCACGACGGCCCCGCCCTGCGGCGCACCATCTCGCCAGCGATGCCGGCATGGATCATCCATATCGATGTGTGGAACAATGCCGATCCGCAGAAAATCATCGACCTCGTGCCTGAGGATATACGTCCGTACGTCATCTTCAATATAGCTACCTCGTCGGAAGACAGCCGTTCGGCCGACGGCCCCGCCGTGTATGACTCCTGGATGAAGGTGTGCGCACAGAATAGGGTGTGGGCCATGATACAGTGTGCCAGCGGTGCCTACAGCCGCATGCCGGATGACGACACGAAGCCTTACAGGCGCTATTTCGAGAACTACCCGAACTTCTTGGGATTTAACTTTGCCGAGCAGTTCTGGGGATATGGCGAGAACGGCAATGCCACTTTCGAGGAGCGACTGCAACTGTTTGCCGATCTGTTGCCCCTGTGCCATGAGTACGGCGGCTATCTGGCCGTCAGCTTCTGCGACTCCTACTACAGCTCCGACAAGATGCCTGTGGCCTATATGCGGCGCAACGCACGGCTGAGGGACTTCCTGAGCAGCGACCCCGACCACTTTCTATGTTTCGAGAAGTACACGCTGAAGAAGAACTTCTTGGAGATAGAGAGCCACTGCTTAGGGGCATGGCTGGGCGGATATGCGGGACAGTACGGCATTCGCTACGACCAGTGCGGATGGCTGACAAAAGACGACGTGACCGACGAGACGAAGGGCAGCTCGGACTTCGTGACGGCGGCCGGGGCCATACCCATCGCCGAGCACGTGATGCTGACGGGAGAGACCATCATCGACGGACCGGAGCTAATCAGGGAACAGTGTACTTACGAGGCGGGAGAGACCACGACCGACAATGGCTACAAGCGTCGCAACTGGGCCCTCTTCCCGCAGTTCCAGAACATCAGCATCGACCTGTTCCGAAAGATTCTCGACGGCACCATCCGCATCATGCCGAGGAAAGAGGTGATCGACCGTACGAAGATCTGCATCGTGAACGACCTGTCGACCTATCTGACACCCGTCAACCTCTACGACGGTCTCTACCGTTCGGACAGCGAGATCGGAAGAGCGTCGTGTAGGGAAAG
>ERZ842401.8151-NODE-8151-length-10421-cov-5.642774_pt1 | contig 10421 bp, 8 predicted proteins | sample MGYA00521270_ERZ842401 | MGnify/ENA primary metagenome ERZ842401 (study PRJEB31892, sample SAMEA3878208) | bioreactor metagenome | biome: Moose rumen | place: Sweden | collected 2011-10 | study: EMG produced TPA metagenomics assembly of the PRJEB12797 data set... | reverse complement strand
TGGTGATGGTCCTTCCATCAGCCAGTTGAAGGGTCTTTGTAATTACGTTCATCTTGTTTTAAAACATCTAAAAATAAAAAACTCTGTGGGTTAAGGAACCCCAAAAACGGCGCAAAGGTACACATTATTATATAATTAAACGAAGAAAGCTGCAAAAATTTTCGTTTTTTTTGGTATTTTGCACGCTTATTCGTAACTTTGCACCCGCAAAACGAAAAAACGAGGAATGGACATGAAGTATATCTCCAAAGTGGCAACCGTCGTAATAGTTGCCTTAAGTGCTGCCGCATGCAGCAACAACAAATTCAAGGTGGAAGGCAAAATCAGCAATGCCGCCGATTCTGTACTCTATTTCGAAAACGTAGGGTTAGAGGGTGTCAACGTGCTCGACTCCGTCAGGCTCAGCGACGGAGGCAGTTTCACCTTCAGTGGCGAGGCTCCAGAAGCACCCGACTTCTACCGTCTGAGAATCGCCGATCAGATTATCAATGTCAGCATCGATTCTACGGAGACAGTCAACATTGAGGCAGCGTACCCACAGATGGCCACCCAGTATGAGGTCAGCGGTTCCGACAATTGTCAGAAGATCAAGGAACTGGCTCTCAAGCAGATAGCCCTCCACCAGCAGGCTATGGCCATTCAGCAGAATACGGCCCTCGGTGTCGACGAGGCCAACGACAGCATCCTGGCCCTTATCGCTGCCTATAAGGACGATGTGAAGAACAACTACATCTTCCGTGAGCCGATGAAGGCCTACAGCTACTTCGCGCTCTTCCAGACGCTCGGCAACTGGCTGCTCTTCAATCCCCGTACCGACAAGGACGACATCAAGGTGTTTGCCGCCGTCGCCACCAGCTGGGACACCTACTACCCTCATGCCGAACGCGGCCAGAACCTGCACAACATCGCCATCGAGGGCATGAAGAACATCCGTATCGCAGAGTCGGAACAGAACCAGACCATTGATGCCAGCAAGGTGTCGGAGGCCGGTGTACTCGACATCGCCCTACAGGACAACCACGGACAGACACGCCATCTGACTGACCTGAAAGGCAAGGTCGTACTGCTCGACTTCCACATTTTCGCCCTTAACGATTCCCCTGCCCGCATCCTCATGCTCCGTGAGCTTTACAACAAATACCAAGCCCAAGGTTTTGAGATTTACCAAGTAAGCCTGGACAGCGATGAACATTTCTGGAAGCAGCAAACGGAAGCCTTGCCATGGATCAACGTACGTGATGCTGATGGCATCGACTCGCAACGCCTGATGATGTACAACGTACAGGCTGTGCCCGACTATTTCATTATCGACCGCGGCAACAATCTCATCAAACGTGCTGCCCAGATCAAGGATTTAGAGGCAGAAATCAAGAAACTGCTGTAGAATAGGATACAAATATGCAAGAAAATTGCCGATTTTCTTGCATATTTGAAATCTTATGCTTACCTTTGCACCCGCAAAGGGAAATGTCGGCATAGCTCAGCTGGTTAGAGTATCACCTTGACATGGTGGGGGTCCTTGGTCCGAATCCAAGTGTCGACACACGAAAGATGGCAACCCGTAAAGGTTGCCATCTTTCGTGTTCAGAAACTCTGTAGCCAAGCCTTCAGCTCGAAAATCACCAGATAATGGTAGGTGAACGTCTCACGGTAGCCCCAGCCATGACCGCCTGTAGGATAAATGTGGAGGGTAGCGGGTACATCGTGCCGATAGAGTTCGGAATAATAGTTGAATCCGTTGGCAGCCGGCACGGCACGGTCGTCATCGCTCAATGCAATGAAAGCCTTCGGGGTAGTGCGGTTCACCTGGATGTCGTTGCTATACTCCAACTCCAACCGTTTCTGCTGTTTCTTCGAGAGGTCAGTGCCGAGGAAATTATCATGTGAGCCCTTATGGGTAAAGGCAGGATCCATCGTTATGACCGGATAGAACAGGATCTGGAAGTCGGGCGCCGCATCACCTTTTGAATGTGTGGCAATGGTGGATGCCAGATGTCCCCCGGCAGAGAAGCCCATGATTCCCACGTCGTTTCGGTCGATATGCCACTCTGTAGCATGACGGCGTATGGCCTTCATCGCTCCCTCGGCATCAGAGATGGGTATCTTGTAGTTTCCATGAGGCATACGATACTTCAGCACGATGAGCGCAATGCCCTGACTGTTGAAGAAATTGGCCCACTGGTGCCCTTCGTGATCCATGGCGAGATGAGTATAGCCACCACCAGGACAGCACAAGACGGCTCGTCCCGTAGCCTTCTTGGCGTCAGGCAGATAAACGGTCAGTTCTGCCTTGTCTTTCTCATCACCATTGTTGTTAGGAGCCCCTTCAGGCCACAGGTCCATCGTCTTTCCTTTCTGTGCAAACGCTGCTACTGAGAGTGTTAGCAGTAGCAGTGCCATAATAGTTCTTAAACTTTTCATTTCCTTTTTTCGGCAAAGGTAGGCAATAATCCTTAATTAGCCAAACTTTTAGGATTTTTTTGCAGCTTAGGCGATAGATTACTCAAAAACATTCCTGACCCTCCGAGGAAGGGCCAGGAACAATTGTTATCTTAAGTCTATAGAAACGAAACCTTAGAAATTGAAGTAGACGCCAAAGGAAACCTTGTTGCTGAGATCGAGACCGAACTCACTGCCGCTCTTTCCACCGCCCTTCGGGCTGAAAGTCTCGAAGCCGAGGAATCCGAGGTGCGTCACAAAGCTTATCTCATCTGTCAGCGTGATAGCAACACCTGGACGAATGCCTAAAGCAAAGTTCGTACCGACATCCTTCAGACTCTCAAAGGAGATACCGCCGTCAAAGAACAGCTTTACCGACTCCCACTCCACAGGAGTGAATCGTGCATAAGGTTCAATACCGAACACCTCTGTCTTTACATCCTGGCTATAGCCCAGGCTGCCCAGTGTGCAAGAACCTTTCTGGTAACCTAAGGCGAGACCGACAGCCCACTGATCGTTGAAGTTGTAACCAATCTCAGGCACAATCTTGTAAGTTGCCTCAGAGTCACCCCCGCCAATGGGTTTAACACTGCCGAAGCCAACAGAACCTCCGACAAAAACCTGTGCACTTGCTGCCACACTGGCAAACATTACCATCACCATTAATAGTACTTTTTTCATAATCTTTTTTATTAAAGGGTTAGTACTTAAAGTAATTAAAATCTAAAATCTGACAGCAAAAATACAACTTTTTCCCGAAACCACCAAATTTTAACACCCATTTTATTTGAATCCCCCATTTTTTTGGATGAAGTCGATAAAAAAGGCAATTTATTGTCATTTAGAATACGTTTTATGAATTCTTTTTTGTACCTTTGCACACAGAAACTGAAAACTTAAGGCAAGACATGAAGAAGATTTTGACGATTGTGGCCCTCTCAGCACTCACACTCAGTGCCCAGGCCAAGGTAAGGCTGCCGCATATCATCTGCGACAACATGGTATTACAACAGCAGACAGATGCCCGCCTGTGGGGTTGGGCCAAGCCTGGCATGACAGTGAAAGTCACCACCTCATGGAGCAGCGAGACCTCAACAGCCAAGGCCGGCAAAGATGGCAAATGGATTGTAAAGGTAAAGACACCAAAGGCGTCGTATGCCCCACAGACAATCACCTTTGACGATGGTGACCAGGTGACAATCCGCAACGTTGTAAGCGGTGAAGTATGGGTCTGTGCCGGACAGTCAAATATGGAAATGCCCGTAAAGGGCTTCGGCATGTGCCCCGTTGACGGCTATAACCACCACGTTGTAGACGCCATCCAGTCTAAAGGCGTACGGTCGGTAAAGATTCCCAGCATCATGAGGGTTGAGCCCCAGGAGGATGCCCAGTGCGAGTGGCGCGTCTGCTCCCCGAAAACCGTAGGCGACTTCTCCGCCACCGGCTATTTCTTCGCCCGCCTGTTAAGTCACACGCTCGACATCCCGGTGGGTATCATAGAAGCTAATAAAGGAGGTTCGCGCGTGGAGAGCTGGCTGACAAAGGAAAATCTTGAGAAGTACACTAATGAGCCGACAGACTCTATAGGTATCGTGAACTTTAAGAAAGAATGGGACTACCACCGTGCCATGCTGTGGGGCAACGGCACCTTCAATCCCATTCTCAACTACACCGTCAAAGGCATCTTATTCTATCAGGGCTGCTCCAATGTAGGCGACCCCGGCAACCAGTACTCTCAGCGGCTGAAACTACTTGTTGACCAGTGGCGCGGACAATTTGGGCTGGGCGAGATACCTTTCTACTTCGTGCAGATTGCACCATACGTCTATGGCGACGGTCCGGAAGGCACCAGCGGTGCCCTGCTTCGTGAGCAACAGTGGAAGGCATCACAGATCATCCCCAACAGTTCGCTTGTCTGCATCAACGACCTGGTGTATCCCTATGAGACCACCCAGATTCATCCGGCACAAAAACAGCCCGTGGGTGAGCGCCTGGCCTTCACGGCACTGAACCGCGACTACGGCTTCGAGACCATCCAATACAAAAGCGCGTCGTACAAGGACATGACCATCAAGGGTGATAGTGTACTGATCCACACCCAGGACAACTACTGGTGCGATGCGCCTTTCGAGCAGATGGACGGCTTCGAAGTGGCCGGTGACGACCATGTATTCCATCCTGCCGAAGCCCGCCATTTCTGGCAGCCCGGCGGTGGTTACTGGGACGAGGCTATCCTTATCAGGAGCAACGAGGTGAAGAAGCCCGTGGCTGTGCGTTACTGTTTCAAGAACTGGCAAATCGGCAATGTGAAGAACGGTGGCAACCTGCCTTTGTTCCCCTTCCGCACAGACGATTGGGAGAAGTAAGAAGTGAAGCGTGAAATGCAGCATCCATTAGAGTTATTCAAATATTGTCCGAAGTGCGGGAGTGAGTTCTTTGAGATCAACAACTTCAAGAGCAAGCACTGTTCCAACTGTGGTTTCACGTATTACCAGAACCCCAGTTCGTCGACAGCAGCCTTTATTCTGAACAATCGCGGTGAACTGCTTGTAGTGCGGCGCGGCAAAGAGCCCGCCAAGGGGACGCTTGATTTGCCCGGCGGTTTCGTAGACAATGGTGAAAGCGGCGAAGAGGGTATCATCCGTGAAATCAAAGAAGAGACGGGACTGGAGATAGACAACGTGAAGTATCTTTTCTCCATCCCAAACATTTACCGCTACTCGGGCATGGACATCCACACACTCGATATGTTCTATGTCTGTCATATAGAGGAAGATGTCACGGTGAGTGCTGCCGATGATGTGGCCGAGTGCATGTGGGTCCCGCTGAGGGAGGTTTATGTTGAGCGTTTCGGCCTGCGTTCTATTCGTCAGGCCGTACATGCTTTTCTGCAATCAAATAGTTAATAAATCAAAAAAACCTCTATATATATAAGGTGGGAGCAAGTTTTTTGCTTACTTTTGCACCCCAAAATCAATATAAAGACAAAAGTATGCAGAAAAATCTCGTAATTGTAGAGTCTCCTGCCAAGGCAAAGACCATCGAGAAGTTCTTGGGCAAGGACTTCAAGGTGATGTCGAGCTATGGTCATATCCGGGACTTGAAGAAAAAGGAGCTGAGTATCGACGACAAGACACTCGAACCAGAATATGAAATCCCCGCAGAGAAGATAAAGCTCGTGGCCGACCTGCAGGCAAAAGCTGAAAAAGCCGACAAGGTGTGGCTCGCATCCGATGAAGACCGCGAAGGAGAGGCTATTTCCTGGCATCTATGTGAAGTGCTCGGGTTAGACGAGGCAAAGACCAATCGTATCGTGTTCCATGAGATCACCAAGCCCGCAATTCTGGAAGCCATTGAGCATCCCCGGCATCTTGACATGAACCTTGTGAATGCCCAGCAGGCTCGTCGGGTGCTCGACCGTCTGGTTGGCTTCAAGTTGTCACCCGTATTGTGGCGCAAGGTGAAGCCCGCCTTATCGGCAGGCCGCGTGCAGAGTGTGGCCGTGCGCCTCATCGTGGAGCGTGAGCGTGAGATCGACAATTTTAAAAGCGAGGAATTCTATCATGTGAATGGCGTGTTTGCCATCACCAACCCCGACGGTTCAGCCACAGAGGTAAAGGCCACATTGGACACCCGCTTCAAGACCCACGACGAGGTGACCGCCTTCCTGGAGAAGTGCAAAGACGCCACATTCACCGTGGAGAGTGTCACCAAGAAGCCCATGAAGCGCACCCCGGCACCGCCTTTCACCACCTCTACCCTGCAACAGGAAGCCGCCCGCAAGCTCGGATTTACCGTCAGCCAGACCATGATGCTGGCCCAGCACCTTTACGAGAACGGACTCATCACCTATATGCGTACTGACTCTGTCAACCTGTCCAAACTTTGCCTGGGTGCCAGCAAGGAAGAAATCACCCGGCTATACGGTGCGGAGTACAGCAAGACCAGACAGTATCATACCAGTTCAAAGGGTGCCCAGGAAGCTCACGAAGCTATTCGCCCCACCTATATGAACCAGACGGAAATAGAAGGCAACCCGCAGGAGAAGCGACTCTACGACCTCATCTGGAAGCGCACTGCTGCCAGTCAGATGGCCGATGCGGAGATAGAGAAGACGACCGTCAACATCAAGGTCAGCGGAACCGACAATCTGTTTGTTGCCCAGGGCGAGGTCGTGAAATTCGACGGTTTCCTGAAAGTGTACCGTGAATCCGTTGACGATGAGGAACCGCAGGACGAGTTCTCCCACCTGCTGCCGCCGCTGACAGAAGGTCAGCAGCTGACACGCCGTGAGATTTCTGCTTTGGAGAGGTTTACGACCGGTCCACAGCGCTATACCGAGGCAAGCCTCGTCCACAAACTGGAGGAGTTGGGTATCGGCCGCCCGTCGACCTATGCACCGACCATCTCCACCATCCAGCAGCGTGAGTATGTGCAGAAAGGTGACAAGAAAGGTGAGGAACGCTTCTACACGGTTGATACGCTGAAGGGCAAACAGATTACCCAGAAACAACGCAAGGAGATAGTGGGCAGTGACAAGGGTAAGCTGTTGCCTACTGACATCGGCTTGGTGGTGAACGATTTCCTGATGGAACACTTCAAAGAAATCATGGACTACAATTTCACTGCCAAAGTGGAACAGGACTTCGATAAAATCGCTGAGGGCGGTGAACAATGGCAGTCAATGCTCAAAACCTTCTACAACGGATTTGAGCCCACTGTAGAGGAAACACTGAACTCGCGTCAGGAGCATAAAGCCGGTGAACGCCTGTTGGGTACTGACCCCAAGAGCGGCAAGCCCGTATTTGTAAAGATTGGTCGTTTCGGACCCGTTGTCCAGATTGGTACGGCTGACGACAAGGACAAGCCTCAGTTTGCCCAGCTGACCAAGGAGAAGTCGATGGAAAGCATCACCTTGGAGGAGGCTCTCGAACTGTTCAAGCTGCCTCGCACGCTCGGCGACTACGAAGGCCAGACCGTCACTATCGGCAACGGCCGCTTCGGTCCCTATGTGCTGCACAACAAGAAGTACACATCGCTGCCCAAGGGCGAAGATCCCCTGACCATCACGCTCGAGACTGCCATCAAGCTGATTGAGGGCAAGCGTCAGGAGGAGACCCAAAGACACCTGAAAGTCTTTGCTGAAGACCCGAAGCTGGAGATCCTCAATGGCCGTTACGGCCCCTATCTGGCCTACGACGGCAAGAACTACCGCCTGCCTAAGACACTGCATGAGAAAGTGGCAGGACTGAGTTATGAAGAATGTATGAAGATCATTGAGGGGACAACCGTCAAGAAAGCCAAATGATACGCATCATCCTCATCGGCTATATGGGTGCCGGCAAGACCACCATCGGCAAGGCCCTCGCCAAGGAACTGAACATTCCGTTCTACGACCTCGATTGGTATATTACCAGTCGTATGCGGAAAACCGTGGCCCAGATTTTCGAGGAACGGGGCGAGGAAGGTTTCCGCCAGATAGAGCACAGTATGCTACACGAGGTGGCTGAGTTTGAGGATGTCATCATCAGCTGCGGCGGTGGTACACCTTGCTTCTTTGACAATATCGACTACATGAACCAACAGGGACAGGTGGTCTATCTGAAAGTAGAACCGGAGACGCTCTACAAACACCTGAAGATGAGCAAGAACGACCGTCCGCTGCTGCGCGGCAAATCCCAGGAAGAGCTCATCACCTTCATCCGTGAGCAGCTGGAGAAGCGCGAACAGTTCTATAATAAGGCCCGCTATACCCTTGACGTCACCCTGATGGACGACTATTCCAAGATAAATACCAGCGTGAAGAATCTCATGCAATTACTAAACCTATAAACCCTACGCCCAATGAAGAAATGGACCATCGACGACTCTAAGGAACTGTACAACATCAATGGATGGGGAACTTCCTATTTCGGCATCAACGACAAAGGCGATGTCTATGTCACTCCCTGCAAGAACGGTACACAGATAGACCTGCGCGAAGTGATGGACGAACTGGCCTTGCGCGACGTTACACCACCCGTGCTGCTCCGCTTCCCCGACACCCTCGACAACCGGATCGAGAAAACGTGGAGTTGTTTTAAGAAAGCCGCTGAAGAATACGACTACAAAGGTGAGAACTATGTGGTCTATCCCATCAAGGTCAACCAGATACAGCCGGTGGTTGAGGAGATCATTTCCCACGGCAAGAAATTCAACCTGGGCGTAGAGGCTGGTTCAAAGCCTGAACTCCATGCCGTCATCGCCGTGCAGTGCCAAAGCGATTCTATCATCGTCTGCAACGGCTATAAGGACCAAGGGTATATCGAACTGGCCCTTCTGGCTCAAAAGATGGGCAAACGCATCTTCATCGTGGTTGAGAAGCTCAACGAACTGGACATCATCGCAAAGGTGGCCAAGAAGATGGACATCAAGCCCAACATCGGCATTCGCATCAAACTGGCCTCTTCCGGCTCCGGCAAGTGGGAGGAGAGCGGAGGCGATGCCTCTAAGTTCGGGTTGACAAGCGCCGAGCTGCTGGAAGCTCTGGAACTGTTAGATAAAAAAGGTATGCGCGACTGCCTGCGCCTGATCCATTTCCATATCGGTAGCCAGATCACCAAGATACGCCGTATCCAGACGGCCCTCCGCGAAGCCTCGCAGTTCTATATCCAACTGCATAAGATGGGCTATAACGTGGACTTCGTGGACTGTGGCGGTGGCCTTGGCGTGGACTATGACGGCACCCGCTCCCCTTCGAGTGAGAGCAGTGTCAACTACAGCATCCAGGAATATGTCAACGACTGCATCTACACTTTCGTGGATGCCGCCAACAAGAACGGCCTGCCCCACCCCAACATCATCACTGAGAGTGGACGCTCGCTGGCAGCCCACCACTCCGTGCTCGTCATCGACGTGCTGGAGACGGCCTCGTTGCCAGAGATGCCTGAGGAATATGAGCCCGATGCAAACAGCCATCAGCTGGTAAAAGACCTCTATGAAATATGGGACAACCTCTCACCGCGCAATGTGTTGGAGGACTGGCATGATGCCGAACAGATCCGCGAGGAAGTACTCGACCTGTTCAGTCACGGCATCGTAGACCTGAAGACGCGTGCCGAGATTGAGGCCATGTACTGGAGCGTCTGCCATGAGATCAATATCCTGACAAAGAGTCTTAAGCACATTCCCGAGGAGTTGATGAACATCGACAAGCTGCTGGCCGACAAATATTTCTGCAATTTCTCCCTCTTCCAGAGTCTGCCAGACTCCTGGGCCATCGACCAGCTCTTCCCCATCATGCCCATTCAGCGACTCGACGAGCGCCCGACACGGAATGCCACCATTCAGGACATCACCTGCGACTCTGATGGAAAGATCGCCAGTTTCGTCACCAATCGCAACAACTCACACTCCCTGCCTGTACACGCCCTACGGAAGAATGAGCCCTACTATCTCGGCGTGTTTCTTGTAGGTGCTTATCAGGAGATCTTAGGTGATATGCACAACCTGTTTGGTGATACCAATGCCGTGCACATTTCAGAGAAAGACGGCAGCTATCACATCGACCAGATCATCGATGGCGAAACCGTGGCCGAAGTGCTCGACTACGTACAGTACAACCCGAAGAAACTCGTGCGACAGTTGGAAGTATGGGTATCTAAGAGTGTCAAGCAGGGCAAGATATCGCTTGAAGAAGGCAAGGAATTCCTCTCGAACTATCGCTCCGGGCTCTATGGATATACTTATTTAGAATGACCCGGATATTCCGGATATCCCGGATATCCCGGAAAATCCGGATTAACCAGAAAGAAGATGAAAGAAAAGATAACAATCGTAAAAGTAGGCGGAGCCATCGTAGAGGACGAGGCCCAGCTCTCACAACTACTCAAGGACTTCAGTGCCATTGAGGGCAAGAAAGTGCTGGTGCATGGCGGAGGCCGGCGTGCCACGCAGGTGGCAGCCAGTCTGATGAGGACAATTTGGACAATTTCTATTTGGAA
>ERZ842401.8150-NODE-8150-length-10421-cov-7.694675_pt1 | contig 10421 bp, 9 predicted proteins | sample MGYA00521270_ERZ842401 | MGnify/ENA primary metagenome ERZ842401 (study PRJEB31892, sample SAMEA3878208) | bioreactor metagenome | biome: Moose rumen | place: Sweden | collected 2011-10 | study: EMG produced TPA metagenomics assembly of the PRJEB12797 data set... | reverse complement strand
TCCTTCGCTGAATTAAGGCTCATAGAATGATTTAATGCCTTCTTCATGCGTGAAAATACGATTGCTGAATTATAGCATGAATGAGTTAAAAGCTGTATGTTTAGCCGTAAACATGATACTTTGAGGCTGAGCGAAAATCTGTATTCTAATCATCACCGCATAGTAAACCGCATCTTACCGGTAAAAGGCTGCCATTTCAGGTCGGCCACTCCCCCGCCCGCTCTTAAAACCTAGACGCGCAAGAGTATTTCTGTGTCCTTGATTTCATTACGATCAAGTAAGTCAAAACGATTTTGTTTAGGGCCAAAACCGTCGGGGGTTGGACCTTTCTGTACTCTTCTTATGTATTCCTGATGAGATTTTGTAATGTAATGATTTAAACGTATTTTATCAAAATGAATTTCTGGATATACAGGGTTTGACAAATTTCCATTTTCGTAAAGTTCTTGATATCCTATTCTATATAAGGGATAATGTACGTGTCTGAAACAAATTGCTTTGACCGGATCACATATTGTTTTAAAAGAACGATGAATTTCACAATCATCTTTTGCTCGCATTATGAAATTCTCAAGCAGCCCCCCTTCAGGCTTTGTTTCGTATCCGCTTGAGCCGAATATACACCAGTTTACTATTATGCCTCCGGCCTTAGGATGTTCTTTCATAAAGTTATCGATAAATTCATAAAGATTAATATCACCTGCAGACTTACGAAGCAGTAAAAATTCATCCGCGTCAATGAAGCCCATATACTTGAATTTATCTCCGTAGTTAACAATTGCCTTAGTGTAAGCGTCAAACTGTCTAGCTCTCCCGTGAATTTCATGATAAGAGACTAAACCGGACTCAATATAAGGCTTCAGGACTTCGTGGAAATTATCCGTGCTGTCATTGTCGAAAATTATGAAGTGTGATACTCCATTTTTATGATGATAATTTATCCATTCTTCAATATAAGGAGCCTCATTTTTGGCGATTAAGACTAATGCAAGACCCTCACGGCCTGGAACATTTCGTATATGAAAATATTTTAGGATACAATAAGGTGTTACTAAAATCTTCAAAATTGTACGAATAGCATTACCTTTAATATTACCGCCCTTGATGTAATCGCGGCATGTATAGACTAACTTGCTGCTTTCTCCGGAATATCTAATAATGTTTAAAATATGTCGGGCAAAAATATAAATCCTTGCGTTATTCCTTAGCAATTTTTTCATAAACTTGATCAACAAAAATAACCTCCTTAATACCTAAAAATACGATTTTTGAATTATAGCATGGATGTATCTCATAAAATTAAATGCGTGAAAGTATTTATGTATTATGAATATTAATCTTGTCAGAAAAATAAAAAGATTTCATCATAGTGTAAAAAGTGTAATCAGCTCGTCCGGAGCTTTCTTCGCAAAAAATTCTTTCGTTACATGGAATAAAATTAAGCGTGTGTTATAATCAGCAAAATCTATATTGACACACGGAGGAAAACTCGCTAAAATGCAACAAGCAACAAGCAACCTAATGATTTTCACAAAAATTTCCCAGTCAGAATTGCTCACATAATCGGTAAAATGCGCAACGGTGGAGTTGAGTCTGCTTTACTCGGTTACTATAAATATATCGACAAGTCAAAAATACAGTATGATTTTATCATCGATGAAGATTCCGTGCACGTTCCAGAAAAACAAATGACAAAATCCGGCGGAAGAATTATCGTAATCCCTCCGTATCAAAAGCAATTTGCTTACCAGAAAGCTCTTCACAAAATTTTCACGCAAAATCATTACCCTCTCGTGTTCTCGCACATAAACTCTCTATCAGTTTTTCCCCTTTTTGCCGCATGGAAAGCCGGAATTCCCGTTCGAGTTGCTCTCAGTCAAAGCACAGCAGGACAGGGCGAATTTCTCCGGAACGTCATGAAATACACTTTACGCTTATTCTCGAAAACTTTCGCAACCGAATACTGCGCATGCTCAAAATTGGCCGGGCAATGGCTGTTCGGTAAACGTGCAATGAACTCCGGACGCGTCTTAATCTGGCCGAATGCTATTGAGCTTGAACGTTTCGCTTATAACGAGGCTGTACGTAATGAAATGCGAGAGTATCTTAAGCTAAATGATAAATTCGTCGTCGGTCATGCCGGAAGATTCGCTAATCAGAAAAATCATAAATTCTTGATTGACATTTTCGCCGAAATTCACAGAATGAGAAGTGATGCTGTGCTTCTTCTGGCTGGCGACGGGCCATTGATGGACGAGATTGCGCGTAAAGTTATGGACTTGGGACTTAATGACAGCGTAATTTTTCTCGGAAGCGTTAATAATCTGGAAAAATATTATCAGGCTATGGACGTGTTCATTTTCCCAAGTTTTTACGAAGGATTAGGGATTGTTGCGGTTGAGGCTCAAGTTGCCGGACTTCCGACTATATGCTCAACAGAACTTCCAGAAGAAGCGAATGTATGTAAAAATTTCCGTGCTGTATCTCTCAAGAAATCCGCGCATGAATGGGCTGACGAAGCATTAAAGCTCTGCGAAAATCATGTGAGACGAGACATGAGCAATGAAGCACGAGAACACGGCTTTGACGTAAAAGTTCAGGCCGCGAAAATGTCAAAATGGTATTACCGTTTACTCGGAATATAGCCTACAAAAACGAGCTATGAAATTTCTCAACATAGCCCGTTAAAATTTTTTTATTCTCTTCCGCCGAAAATTCTTATCACCAGCGGCCATATCGCAACAACATAGAACATCAGGATAAATCCCAGCGCAATACGTCCCGCGTAAACTCCCATGTACGCAACACAATAACCTTTTAAGCTCTCAATCATTACGGCCATAATCGCAAGCCCGAGAGCGCCTAAAATTATTCCACTGAAGCTCCAACCAAGCGGCTTAAACTTGATAAAATTCTTCTCAACGAAACGTCCAGCCGTGAAGCCAAGCATTAACGCCATATCACTCACGCCCGAAATCTTCATTTTCTCCGGGTCAACAAGCAATTTCCCGTCAACGTAATCCATAGGGTAACTCTTGAACTTCGTATAGCATAACGCCGCAATTCCAAGCAAAAAGCCGATTATCAAGAATAAATTTTCACGTTCTGGATTAGCTTCAACATAGTTAAAAATTTTTGCGACGACGTAAAGCGCGAGTGAACTCACTGTTACTCCGACAAGGACATCTTGAGGCGTATGAACTCCCAAGTAATTACGTGAAAACATCGTTAGCAGAATTAACACAACCCAGATTAAGCACGCTAATTTTCGTCCGGCCTTCGCAGAAATTACCGCTAAGCCCCCGTAAATCGGCGTTACTGTCATCGTATGTCCGCTCGGAAATGAATATCCTCCTGCTGTAGCTATTGCGTCGCCTGCCGGAATTATTCTCGCGTCCCTAATCCATGGACGATATACGCAAGCCGTCATCTTGATTACAGGGTTCAACATCAAGCTCAAGCTCAACGAAGCCGCAACGTATAATCCATTACGCTTATTAAAGCACCAGTAAACCAGAGCCGGAAGCAAGTAAATATAAGTTATTCCGAAAAGTGAAATCCCTTCCATGAAAGGCGTTAATGCGTCGTTAATGGCAATCCTGAAGTCCTGTAGAAATAATAAATATGTTATGTCCATAAACTTTTTCTCTCCTTGAACACAAAAAACAGGCCGCCGAAGTTATCAACGACCTGCGTAAAATTTTTCTCTTAAGTTATGCCGCCTCAATTTTAGCAACATCATAGCCCGCTTCATCGATTGCTGAGATTATCGCCGTGTCAGCAACGTCCTGAGTGAGCGTGATTAATGCCGTGTTAGTCTCAAGGCTGACTTCCGCGCTCGTAACTCCATCGAGAGCTTCAAGAGCTTCTTTGACATGATGCACACAGTTCATGCACCCCATGCCTTCAACGTGAATTAATTTCTTCATGATTTACGCCTCTTTGCTCGCAGGTGAGTAAACTTTTACCCAGTAAATCAAGAAGAATAACACTGCAAAGCCAATTCCTATGCCGTAAGATACGTTTCTGGAAATTGCTCGGTAAAGTTCAGGAATATTCCAGCCGGAAACGCTCATAATTCCGCGAATTACCGCAGGATAACACTCATCAGCAATGCAGAAATACGTAATGCTGACCGCTGACATGAAAGCCGCCGGGATTGCCGCAATAAATCCTTTTCCTGCTCCGACGTTCCTGCAAAGGTAAACTGCTCCTGCCCACAAAGCTATCATTGCAAGCGTCTGGTTTGACCATGAGAAATAACGCCAGACAATTCCGTAATCCTGGAATGAAATTAAATATCCGATTGCAAGCAAAGGAAGTGAAAGAGCAATACGCGGGAAAAATCCCTTCTGGTCAATCTTGAACCAGTCAGCTAACGTTAAACGCGCGCTTCTGAATGCCGTATCTCCTGAAGTAATCGGGCATGCAACGACACCGAGCAAAGCTAAGATACTTCCGATGGGCCCTAAAAGTCCGACGGAAATTTGATAGACGCTCGTTGAGTTTCCTCCGCCGACTGCAAAAAGTCCTGCTGTTGAGAAGCCGCCGTCAGTCGCATTGTAGAAAGCTATACCGGCTGAAGCCCAGATTAACGCGATAATTCCTTCAGCTACCATTGCACCGTAAAATACAAATCTTCCCTGACGCTCTGACGTTAAGCATCTCGCCATCATCGGTGATTGTGTCGCGTGGAAACCGGAAATTGCTCCGCATGCTACCGTGATGAACATTAACGGCCAAATCGGCATTGCGTCAGCTTTCGGGTGCATGTTGTAAAGTCCTTCCCAGAGTTCAATCATAGGCTTCGTGCCCTGAATATGATTGTAGACAGTTACGCCGCCAATTCCAATTGCCATGAAGATTAAGCAAAGTCCGAATAACGGGTAAATTTTTCCGATAACTTTATCAATGGGAAGAAGTGTAGCCAAGAAATAATAAACGAGGATTACGACCGTCAAAATCTTTGTCCAGTCAGCCGCGCCATAACCCATGAACATCGCAGGAGCAGAACCAGCAGCACTAACAGCCCCGCTTGTTCCCTGAGTGAGCATTAATGCAAGCAGTCCAGCCGGACCTACCATGAAGACGACTCCGACCATTACGAGCAAAATTACTGAGAATAAACGCATAACCTGAAGCATAAAGCCGCCGAGATATTTTCCCGTAATCTCACTCACGCTAGCGCCGTCATTTCTCATTGAGAGCATTCCAACAAGATAATCATGAACAGCTCCAGCAAAAATTGTTCCGAAGACTATCCATAAATAAACTTGAGGCCCCCAGATTGCTCCTGTTAAAGCTCCGAAGATTGGCCCAAGTCCTGCGATATTGAGAAGCTGAATTAAGAAAGCACGTCCTGCAGAAATCGGCACAAAGTCAACGCCGTCAGGATGTTTCACGCATGGTGTTTCTCTGTCGTCAGGCCCGAAGACATAATTAACAATGCCGCCGTAAATAATATAGCCTAATATTAAAAGCACAAGGCCGCCTAAAAACGAATACATGAAAAAATTTCTCCCTTCTGAAAGTATAATAATACGTGTAAAATTTTAGTCCATTCGTGATTATAAGCAAGAAAAATTTTCACAAGGGAGGAATTATTTATGCTTACACGTCCGCAAAAAGTTTTAGGCGTACTCGGAGGAATGGGGCCCGCTGCTTGTGCTGAGTTCTTGAGGATATTAGCTCGTGATGCTCCGGCGAAAAGCGACGCTGAACATCCAAAAATTATTATGCTCTCTGACCCTGAGACACCAGACCGAAGCGACGGCTTAATGGGGATTGGTCCTGACCCGTTGCCCGTAATCCGCAAGAATTTGCTTCAGCTCGTCGAATGGGGAGCAGACGTTCTCGCTGTTCCGTGCAACACCGCGCATTATTTCATTGACCGTTTTCGTGAGGAATTGCCCGTGCCGTTAATTCACATCGTTGAAGTTACTGTTGAGGCCGCAAAGGAACTCAGCAAGGGTAATTGTTCGTGGCTCTTAGCAACTGACGGAACCCAGAAGAGCTTGATTTACCCGGAATGTGCTGAACGAATGCATTATCACTTCTTGAAGCCGTCTCCTGAACAGCAGGATAAAGTCCAGTCGTGCATACGTTACGTTAAAGCTGGAGATATGAAAACTGCCGGAGAAATCATGAATGAAGTTGTCAGTGAGTTATGGCGTGAACGTGATGTGCCGGTAACTATGGGCTGTACGGAATTGCCGCTCGCTTATGAGGCTTCGGGGCTTACGAAAGAAAAGCAAGTGTCGAGTTTGAAAGCTCTTAGTGATGCGTGTATTCGTGTGCTTTATGAGCTGTAATGTTATAATCACACGAAATTTATATTTTTTTCTTGAATGAAAGGATTTGATGTAATTTTGCCGCTCGACGAAGAACAGTATGATGAAATATCTATACTCGATATATTTGAAGTATTATGGCGAAAGAAATTTTTTATTATATTTGTCACATTTTTATTCGGTGTTGTGTCTTTAGTGTATGCTTTCACAAGGCCCTTTACATATAGAGCTGAGAGCAGAATACTCCCGCCGCAGAACAGAGGTGCCGCAAGCGTTATATCGCAGTTTGGGGGACTTGCTGACTTAGCAGGACTTCCTAAAACATCAACAGCCGGACAAGTTTTAATTGGAATTATGCAGGGTAATTCTGTAGTCGATTCGATTATTGATAAATTTGATATGATGCAGCGCTATAGTTCTGATATACGTGTTGGAGTCAGAAGTGCGGTGTTAGACTCTCTTTCTGCTTTAGAGGACGCTAAAAGTGGAATTATCAGTATTGCTTATATCGACGGAGATCCTAAATTTGCCGCAGATGTAGCTAATGCTTTCGTTGCTGCATTACAGAATAAGTTGCAAGAAATATCAATTGAGGATGCCCAACAGAGACGAAACTTTTTCGAGACTCAGCTCAAACAGGCTCAGCAGGAATTGAATATTGCAGAAACGGATATGATAAGCTATCAACAGTCTCGTGGAGTTATAGCGCTTGAGTCTCAAGCCGGCGAAATATTAGCCTCAATTGCAAGCCTCAGAAATCGTATAGCAGCAAAAAATGTAGAAATTTCAACAATGAGCAGTTACGCAAAACGTGATAATCCTAGATTGAAACTTTTACAAACAGAACTCGACGCAATGACCCAAGAACTCCGAAAACTCGAAGAAGAACAGACCAGAAACGATTATTCAAGACGAAAGACATCCACAGGCGAAGGAGATCTGCTTTCATCAATCGGCCAGGTCCCTGAACTTGGAATTGAATATCAGCGCTATGTTCGAGCTTTACAGTTCGCGACGGCAAAATATGAATTAATGCTGAGACAGTATGAGAATGCAAGGCTAAGTGAGGCAAGTGATTTATCAACGCTTTCCATTATCGACTACGCAACCCCACCGGATTATAAATACGGGCCTAGACGTGCTAGAATGACGTTAATAGGATTAATTGCAGGTGTAAGCATAAGTGTGTTTTGGGCATTCTTATCTGAACATTTGAAAGCAGTACGCAAAAACAGAAGAGAACGGGTATACGACGAAGATTTTGACGAGTAAACAAACTTTTTATCCCTCCGGCTCAAACTGGGGGGGAATTTTTTATCTTCCGTAAACTTGCCTGTACATTAAGGCTTCGGCTAAGTGTTTCATTTGAACTTTATCGTCTCCGGCCAAGTCAGCAATAGTCCGTGAAACTTTCAGAACTCGGCTTAATCCTCTTCCTGACAAATTAAACTTTTCGGCCATTTTAACAAGATAAGCATGTTCTTCATCGCCAAGCGTCAAAAATTTCTTCACGAGTTTTTCCGGAAGTTCAGCGTTGCACACAAGCCCGAATTCCTTCCAGCGTTCCTGTTGAATTTTACGTGCCTTGATAACTCTTTCACGAATTGACGCGCTCGACTCAGGGGGATTATTTTTGTCGGTGAACGATAATAATTCCTCAGGCGTTAATCTCGGTACGTTAATCTGCAAATCTATTCTGTCTATGATTGGCCCGGATAATTTGCGTTTATAACGTTCAATATCGAAACTTGAGCATTTACACTCAATCATAGGATCCCCGAAATATCCGCAAGCACACGGATTAGCCGCTAAGACAAGCAAAACTCTAGACGGATAAGTTACAGTTCCTGCCGCCCTGCTCACGGTGATTTGTCCGTCCTCAATCGGTCCTCGCAAACTCTCCGTCAAATCCCTTTTGAACTCCGTATACTCATCAAGAAAGAGAACTCCTCTGTGAGCTAACGAGACTTCGCCGGGCTTCAAGTTATTTCCTCCACCGCAGACTGATACAGTACTCGCCGTAAAGTGAACTGTCCGAAACGGCCTTTGTCGTCCTGTTGTCGTCTCAATCCCCAGAGTGCTCCGGACTAAAAGAGTTTCAACGAGTTCATCATCTGTCAATGGCGGCAAAATTCCTGCGAGGGCTTTTGCGATTAAAGTTTTTCCGCTTCCTGGTGAGCCTACAAGCAGTAAATTATGATGACCTGCGGCGGCAATCTCTGCGGCTCTTCGTGCTTGTAATTGGCCTTTAACGTCGGCAAAATCAGGCTCAGAGTTTTCCGGCATTTCAGGGATATAAACCGGCGGAACCGGACGAGGCTCAATTTCTCCTTTCAGCATTAAGACGAGTTCACTCAAGCTGTCAACGCAATACGCGTTTACCCCTTTAACGAGCGCAACTTCTTCGGCATTCTCAACAGGAACATAAAGCGGAATATTCATCTCACGAGCAAGAAACGCCGCCGGAACAGCTCCACGAACTCGCCTTAATCTTCCGTCTAAAGCAAGCTCTCCCATGTATAAAGCTCGCGGACATTCTTTGAGATTTTTTGCAGCTGTCAACATTCCTAAAGCAATCGGCAGATCTAATAATGCTCCTTCTTTTGGAATATCGGCAGGAGCGAGATTAACAGATATACGACCCTTTAAGTACAGCTCTAACGAACGCAGAGCAGCCCTTACACGTTCCTTTGATTCTCTTACGGCAACATCGGGCATACCTACGATTGAAATTGCGAAAAGCCCTCCTGTAATTTCAACTTCGACTTCAACAGGAAGAGCTTCCATACCTCTTAGAGTTACGGCAGGAATTCCGCTCATGATTTTTTACGCCTTTTCAGGAATAAATAATATCCTCCTGAAATTATTACAGCTATCGAAGCACACGCTATAGTTATTATGTGTAAATATTCTTTGAGGAGGTTTTGATGTTCACCTAGAAAATATCCTGCGAAAGTTAAAACAACTACCCAAGAACCTGCACCTATTGTTGTAAAAATTGTAAAAGTTTTCAAGGGCATTCTAGCAATTCCGGCAGGTAAAGAAATATATTGACGAATTACGGGCAATAAACGTCCAACGAGGGTGCTAACATGTCCGTGTTTCGAGAAAAATTCGTCAGCTTTATTAATTGATTCGGGAGACACGAAAAAAAATTTCCCGTATTTCAGCAAAAACGGCCGTCCTAATTTCACTGCAACCCAATAATTGAACAAAGCTCCCAATAAACTCCCTGCAATTCCCGAAATTAATACGAGTGATAAAGACATTTCGCCCTTCCAAGCAAGATAACCCGCAGGAGGCATAACAACCTCACTTGGAAAAGGGAAAAACGATGACTCAAGGAACATTAACGATATAATTCCCGTATAACCCATTCGTCCGATAGTATCAACCAGCCATTGAGTTAATGCTGTTAATATGTGCATAATAAAACCTGACTTTCTTAAAATTTTATTCCAGTCCGTACTCTTTTAACAACTGCCTGTAACGTTGTTCAACCTCACTGATTTTCGGCTCTTGTCTCTTAGGTGCAGGAGGGTTGCTCTGCTTAGGAATTGCGGCCTGAGTTGCGGGAGCTGTAACTTGCTGTTGAGCAACAGGAGCTTCAGATTGACTTGACGATGACGACTGAGACGCTTTTTCCTCAGACCTGCTTTGCATTTTCGCATAATAAGTATCGTCATTTTCCACCAAAAATAATCTCGGGCCTCTGGGATCATTATTAGCGGCTGTGTAACTCCCTCCGTGAACAGGACATGAAGATGTCGGAGCTTTACCTTTCGGGAAATATAACGGAACAGCTTGACAACCTTTACGGGCAAGATAACCTGTGCTTCTGCAAATTGAAACTTTACTGACATCGACCCATGAGGGAGGATTATCAAAATTTTGAGGAGATTGCATAACTTGTGAAGCATACGCCATAAATTTTTTCCATACAGGAGCAGCCATAGTTCCGCCAAAAGCCTTTTTACCCATAGTCTTATGATCGTCTCGTCCTACATAAACCGCTGTTGTTAATCCGGGTACTCCTCCTACAAACCATGCGTCTATAAAATCGTTTGACGTTCCTGTTTTGCCGAAGACATTTATTTTAGGAAGTGCTGCGGGCTTTCCTGTTCCTGAGAT
>ERZ842401.8149-NODE-8149-length-10422-cov-9.614546_pt1 | contig 10422 bp, 10 predicted proteins | sample MGYA00521270_ERZ842401 | MGnify/ENA primary metagenome ERZ842401 (study PRJEB31892, sample SAMEA3878208) | bioreactor metagenome | biome: Moose rumen | place: Sweden | collected 2011-10 | study: EMG produced TPA metagenomics assembly of the PRJEB12797 data set... | reverse complement strand
GTTAAAATGTCCTATTTTTCCTGTACGAAATTTGGAAATTAGCACAGAATCTTAACCGTAAGTCTCTATCAGGTATTTCACAAACTGCGGGTCACCGAAGTTGACGGTGCCTGTGTCGTGCTGGTTCATCGTGGCAATCTGAGCCATATCTTCGTCTGTCAGGGAGAAATCGAAAATGTCGAGGTTCTGTGCCATGCGCTCCTTATGGGTGCTCTTGGGGATGGCTACAATGCCGCGCTGGGTGAGCCAGCGAAGAGCCACCTGTGCAGCACTCTTATTATATTTCGCACCGATGGCTGCCAAAGCCTCGCTCTTCACGATGCCATCGACGCCCTGTCCGCCAAGCGGTCCCCATGCCATCATCTTCGTGCCAAACTCAGCATGTATCGGCTCGATACCCGTCTGCTGGATGAGCGTATTGCACTGCAACTGGTTCACCATCGGCTTCACCTCCACATAGTGAGCGAAGTCGAAGAAGCGGCCTGCCTGGAAGTTGCTTACGCCGATGGCACGAACCTTTCCGGCACGATAGGCCTTCTCCATAGCCCGCCACGTGCCGAACACGTCGCCGTAGGCCTGATGGATGAGCAGCAGGTCGATGTATTCCGTCTGCAACTTGCGCAGGCTCTCGTCGATGCTCTTGGCGGCCTTTTCCTCGCCAGCATTCGAAATCCACACCTTCGTCACGAGGAAAAGGTCTTCGCGTTTCAGTCCGCTCTTACGCCAGGCATTGCCCACGCCCTCCTCGTTCTGGTAGGCCTGTGCGGTATCAATCAGGCGATAACCCACACTCAGCGCATCCGTCACGCATCGTTCACACTCTTCAGGACTCACCTGAAACACGCCATAGCCCAACAGGGGCATCTCGACACCATTGCATAATTTCATGTATTCCATCATTATAACTCAATTAAAATTCATTTCGACGGCAAAGGTACGAAGATTATTCCATACTATTATTTCACAAAAAGCGTCACAATTTTCACTTTTTGCCGAAATTGTTCGTTTATATATAAAATAATGTGTAATTTTGCCCTCATGAAGATAGATTTTCAGTATTCCACCGATTTCCACGCGATGAACGCACCAGAGCTGAGCCACACCTGCATGCACTTGCTCTGCACGGCTGGCGAGGGCAGTTTCGTGTTCAACGAGCGGTGCTATCACATCGTCAAGAACGATCTGGTGGTAATACCCATGCCTGTCCGTGTCAGCAATATTGCGGCACACCCTGATATGCAGGTGGAGTGGTTTGCAGCCGACTATAAGTTCTTGCAGAACCTGCTGCCATCGAACAACTATAGTATCGGGGGCAGCCTCTGCCTCACCATGATGTACGACATCTTCGAGGCACATGCCCAGCGTGATGCTACCGACACTCACAGCGACCGCACAGCCTATATCGTGAAACAACTTATGGCACTGCTCGCCACCGGTATCAGCCGCACGGAGCGCGACGTGAGTTATTACGCTGAGCGACTAAACGTATCGCCCAAGTACCTCTCTGCCACCGTCAAGCGCGTGACGGGCTACAGCGTCACCTCTTACATCGACCGCCACACCGTTCCCTTGCTGAAAGACTATCTGAATGACGAGCGCCTGTCGCTCACCCAGATAGCCGAACACATGAATTTCGCATCCCTCTCGTACTTCAGCCGCTACTGCACCAAGCACCTCGGCCAGTCGCCCAGCGAGTACCGACAGAGCCTGCAGCCGAAATAACCAAGTGGTTTTACATGCTCTCATGAAGAATCTCCGTGATGTCCTCTGGCTTCAAGTCCATATAGCCGGTGGGATAGCAGATAGTGCCCTGGGTGATGTCTGGAGTCATGTCGGGCGTGGCACCAAGTTCTGATGGAGTTCGTTTTAGTAGTTATTCTCGTTTCCCTTTGAACTCAAATCCAGCCTGATTGACAGCTGCCCGAATGGCAGACTCGGACGCGGTTCCCGTGACGGTGAGGGTGTTGGCAGAGGGATTGGCCTCAGCAGCCGAGACTCCGTTGAGTTTGCCGACGGCGCATTCAACGGCGGCCTTGCAATGGTTGCAGTGCATGCCTTCGACACTGTAAACAATGGTGCCTTCGGTTGCCTCTTCTTCCTTAAATCTACTGAACAGTTTCATAGTCAAGGCATTTATAATGAAAATTACTAATAGACAGGAACAAATGATACGGAATATGCTGGGCGATGCCGGCTCTGCCGTGCAGCAGGCATCGTGACTTGCCATCATCGGCATATCTGCGCCGATGCCCATCAGGTTGATGAGCAGACCGAAGAGCACGGAGCAGACAACAATGGTGAACAGATAGATGGCGGTAAAACGACTGCCGAGCGACTTCCTGACAACCAGGATGGAAGCCATATTGACAGCAGGGCCGGCCATCAGCATCACCAGCGCGGCACCAGGCGAGAGACCCTTCATCATCAGGGCGGCCGCTATCGGGATGCTACCTGTAGAGCAGATATACATCGGCACGGCTACCACCAGAATGACCAGCATCTGTAGCAATGGCTGCGAGCCGAAGGTAAGGAAAAACTCGTCGGGTACGGCGACGTTGATGAGTGCTGCCAAGAGTAAACCAATTGCCAGTCGAAGTCCAATATCCTGAATCATCTCGAAAAAGGCATAGCGCAACACGCGCCAATATCGGTTTCCTCGTTCTATGGTACAGGTGCATTCCTCTGACGCACTATAATTGTCGTCCTTGACCAGCCGGTTGATAAGCAGTCCGCCACAAAGGCCCGTGACAAGTGCTGCCACAGGGCGCACAATGGCAAAACCCAGCCCCAACAGTGAGAACGTCGCCAATATGGAATCGATACCCGTCTGCGGTGTGGCAATCAGAAACGATCCCACAGCGCCCTTCGATGCCCGTTCGTTCTTCAGTCCGATGGCGGTGGGGATAACTCCGCAAGAGCAGAGCGGAAGCGGGATGCCCAGCAGAGCAGCCCACAACACTGACCATTTATTGTCGCGCGACAGGTATCGGGTATAGAACCGCTTTGGCACGAATACATGCAACACGCCTGCTATCAGGAATCCCAACAACAGGTAGGGGCTCATAACATTCACCACCTTCAACAGCGACATCCAGAAATCTTCCATAATTCAGTTCTTGACGACAAAGGTACGAAAAATCTCCCATACTGCCAACACCAACTAAGAATGCACCTATCACCCCCGCCAGTCGCCCAGCGAGTACCGACAGAGCCGGAGAGGATGAGAGAGGAAAGAAAATCTTATTGCAATTGTCCTCGCTGGGCACCTGGTCCTCGGTCACACCTGGGAGCGAAAGGGCGTATTCCCGTACTTGCTCAATGTTCATAACTTCTATTGCATCTTTGCTTTTTCCTTAGCCTCTGTCCGCCAAACTCTACAGCCCCCGCTCCGCCCAGTCGCCACGGTCGAGATTGCGATAACCGATGGCTTCGGCAATGTGGTGGGACTGTATGTGGTCCGTCCCCTCGAGGTCGGCAATGGTGCGGGAGAGTTTCAGTATACGGCTGTAGGCACGGGCACTGAGCTTCAGACGTTCCATGGCCGTACGGAGCATCTCTAACGAAGAGGCATCGGGCTCGGCAAATTGGTGGAGCATGCGCTCGGTCATCATGGCATTGCAATGGGTGCCACGGTAGTCGCGGAAACGCTCTTCCTGTATCTTCCTCGCCCTGATGACCCGCTCACGAATGGCAGCACTGGGTTCACCAGGTTGCATCTGACTGAGCTGGGCAAAGGGCACTGCCTGCACCTCGCAGTGGATGTCGATACGATCGAGGAGCGGACCACTAATCTTATTCATGTATCGCTGTATCTGTCCGGGCGTACAGACACAATGATGCAATGGGTCGCCATAATATCCGCAGGGACAGGGATTCATGGAAGCCACGAACATAAAGGAACAGGGATAGTCGACGGAATACTTGGCACGGGAAATGGTGATGCGACGGTCCTCCAAAGGCTGACGCAGGACCTCAAGCACCGAACGGGAGAACTCGGGCAGTTCGTCACAATAGAGCACACCATTATGTGCCAGGCTTATTTCGCCCGGCTGCGGATTCTGGCCGCCACCGACGAGAGCCACTTGAGAGATGGTGTGGTGGGGACTGCGGAAAGGGCGTTCGGTGATTAGACCGCACTCGCTGCCAAGCTTTCCCGCTACGCTATGTATTTGGGTCGTCTCCAGGCTCTCGCTTAACGTGAGAGGCGGCAGGATAGTTGGCAGTCGCTTTGCCAACATACTCTTTCCGCTTCCCGGAGGACCTATCATGGCAACATTGTGGCCTCCAGCTGCTGCCACCTCCATGGCACGCTTCACGCTCTCCTGCCCTTTGACATCGGAAAAGTCAACATCGAAGCTGCACTGATGGGCATAAAACTCAGCACGGGTATCTACCACCATAGGCTGAATGGCCTCGGGCGAACCGTTCAATAACTCTATCACCTGTTGCAGGTTCTCCGCACCATAGACATTCAGGTTGTTCACGACGGCAGCCTCACGGACATTCTTTACAGGAACTATCAACCCTTCGTAACCCATTTTCCGGGCCATGATGGCCGTAGGCAAGGCCCCACGGATAGGCAGCAACGAACCATCGAGACTCAGCTCACCAACCATCATGAAACGCTCCAAACGCTCTGTGTTCAGTTCGTTGGCAGTTGCGAGCACGCCGATAGCAATGGGAAGATCATAGGCCGAACCCTCCTTCTTGAGGTCGGCCGGGGTTAGGTTAATCGTGATATTCTGAACGGGAAAATCGTAACCACTGTTCTGTACGGCAGCCACCACACGCTCATGGCTCTCTTTCACTGCATTGTCGGGCAGACCCACAAGGTAGAACATCACACCGCGCGAGGTGTTTACCTCCGTCGTGACAGGTATTGCCGTAAGTCCTTGGACAGCGGCAGTTTGTACTTTTACCAACATTAGTCTACTATTCCTATTATGTCACGCACCGAGGCAAAGCCGTGACGTTCCAGATAGTCGTCAATGCCCTTTGCGACCTTCACCGTAATAGCAGGGTCTACAAAGTTCATTGTGCCAATCTCTACAGCCGTAGCACCAGCAAGAAGAAACTCCACTGCATCCTTTGCATCGGAAATTCCACCAAGACCGACGACGGGAATCTTCACTGCACGAGCCACCTGATAGACCATACGCAACGCCACAGGCTTCACGGCTGGTCCGCTCAGACCTCCCGTACCGATGGAGAGCACACGTTTACGCTTCTCCGCATCAATAGACATCCCCATCAAGGTGTTTATCAAGGAAACGCTGTCAGCCCCTTCGGCTTCCACAGCACGAGCTATCTCTGTGATATCTGTCACATTGGGAGAGAGTTTCACAATCAGCGTCTTATGATAAACTTGACGTACCGCACGAACCACACTGGCCGCTCCCTTTGCCGTCACACCAAAGGCCATCCCACCCTGCTTGACATTCGGACACGATATATTGAGCTCTATTGCAGGTATGCGCTCCAATTCGTCGATACGTGCAGCGCATTGCGCATAATCCTCCGGGGCAGAACCGCTCACATTCACTATCATATTAGTACGAATACTCCGAATCTGGGGATAGATATGCTTGCAAAAGTAGTCCACGCCCTTGTTCTGCAGCCCCACGCAATTGAGCATCCCGTGGGCAGTTTCCGCCATACGCGGATAAGGGTTGCCCTGGCGAGGTTGCAGCGTAGTACCCTTCACTATGATACCGCCTATCTCTTCAAGATTTACGAAATCACTGAATTCCAGCCCATAACCAAAGGTTCCGCTGGCTGTCATCACGGGGTTTTTGAGCTGCAGTCCCCCGATAGTTACACTCAAATCTGCCATTTCAGTTCGTTTATGTTAAACACGGGGCCCTCCTTGCACACACACACATTGCCCTGCTGCGTATCTTCAACACAACAAAGACATGCCCCCAGCCCACAGGCCATCAGGTTCTCAAGCGAGACTTCGCAATCTATGTTGCACCCCTTTGCGTAGCACGCGACTGCCATCATCATCGGACGAGGGCCGCAGCATCGTATCGAGTCGAACGATTGTTCACGGAGGACACTATGTTGGGTAACGAAGCCTTTCTCACCTGCCGACCCATCTTCGGTTGTTAGATAGAGAGGCCCCAAGCGCTCAAAAAAGCGAAGTTGAAGAAGGTCTGCCTTCGTGCGAGCCCCCAGAAGGAATGTAGGCGTAACGCCATAACCTCGCAGGCTTTGCCCCAAGAAAAGCAGGGGAGCCACACCCACACCACCACCTACGAGCAGTATCTTCTCGTCTTTCCTGTCCGGCATCGTAAAGCCCCTACCCAGCGGCAGAACAGCATTAAGCACATCACCCGGCCGAAGAGAGCCAAGCCACTTCGTACCCGCACCAACCAACTGCACCAGAAACCACACCTCGTTGGCCACAGGATCAACAAAATGGATACTTACAGGACGGCGCAAAAAGACGGAAGGCACCCCATCAATACGCAGTTGCGCAAACTGACCGGCCACCATAGGAGGCAGACTGCCCTCAACTGTCGTCAAACGCAACAGCGCATAACGCGGATGGGGGCATTCGTTAGAAAAAACCCGAAGGTCGAGAATACACTTCTTTAGCATCGTAACGTGTCTTTTACCTTATTATATATAAATACGCATACAAATATACGACTTTTAAGGCAAAAGACAGCAACTGCGGGCACTATTTATGCAAAAAGCAAAAAAAACAGCAAAGAAATCAGCCTTTCGAGAACACTTCGTAGGTGCCATCGTCAAAGAAAACGCGTAACTCAACAATCTTTCTCGTCGGTTTGTTCACATTTCTTACCGTATCCTGTACACTCTCACCTTGACAAGAAAGAGCGGAGACTGGAGTTTCAGAATTTGCCACATGAGACGAAACAGTCGAAGCCACATCCGACATGGGTGTTTCTGTGGAGGGGGTATCAACGATGTAATCCAAACCAGAACTGTCGAACGTGGGCTGGAATGATTCGGGGGCACTTTCGGAAGAAGACCCTGAAAGATAAGGTTCGCCTTCACCAAAGAGAAGCCACTCCATACGCAAATTAGGAAAACGGCGGTGAAGTGCCAAGGCATGATTTAGAGTTGCCGAAGTTCGGCCATTGAAAATATTGGACAGCGTAGCGGTAGGAATACCTGTTGCCTGGGAGAACTCCTTCTGGTTCATCCCACTTTCTTTCATAATCTGATGGATGCGTTCTTTCATTATACCAATAGAAAACGGTTCGACGATGCGACTGATTTAACGGAACAAAGGTAAGGAAAGAAATTCAAATATCAAAATTTAAGTATCAAAAGTTGATTTGGCTTTCGAGATTTGTGTTTAGAAACCCAAACTTCAGGAACACGAATCAAGAGAATACAACTGCGGAGAAAAAAGGAGAACCGCAAGAACATAGGCATAAAGTAAAAACTTTAATGAAATACGAGCAAAATACTGGTATTCTGCATAATAAGAAAACCAAAATAAAAAGAAAACAGGAAAGATGGGCGGTTTTAGGGCGGTTTTAGGGCGACAAACTGAGGTGTTTGGTAATGCAAATTGCAAGAACAAAGACGGATAAGATTGGTTCTCAACCAATTAAAAAGACTTGTATTTACGGAATGAATATACATTTGTGAATTCAAACCGAAGGATTTATGTTCTGATATTCCGGATTTAGAAGTTAAAACACGAGTGGGCAACGGAATTGTCGTGTTCGACAATATGAATCACTGTATGGCGAATTCCGAATCGGAACCAGCGTACAAAATCTCAAAATTTGTAAAGCCGAACTCTCGGTCAGGTGGATTCTCCCGTTTTTCGCAAAAATGAAGAATTCACGGACAATCTGCAGAAAGGAGAAATCCGTGCGATTCTCACAAAGCAAGGCTATGCCATAACTTGCTTAAATTGAGAAAAAAGAGGATAAAAAAGCACTTCCAGATTAGCTGAGAATCTGGACAAAAATCAGTGCAGGATGAAGAAGATTAGCTCCTGAAGCAGCTCTCCTGGAGCTGTTCTGCACCCTCCTACCCCCTTAGATTTGGCATCAGTTTCGCGTATCTGCGCTAAAATGTCTACCACTTTGCGAGCAGCGTACTTTCGGCGAGCGGGGATTACGGCCTGACGCGCAGCCCACGGACTCTTACCTATCCACTGGGCTATTCCGCTATCAGTTTGCTCCGGAGCATAGTAAGCCAACATAACGTCGGAGAAAAAACTGAACAGGCTGGTAAGCGTCAGTTGCATGACAAAGCCCTTGGGATTATTGTTATAATAATTTACTATCTTATTTGCCTTCAGTATATCGCGGAAGGCCAATGCGTTTTGCAACTCAAAGTTATTGTAGTCTTTACTCACTCCCGTCTGGTCTTCCACAAGCGGGGCCCCTACCCTCTTTCCTCCTTCCGGTAGTGCCAAGCGTAGTTTGTCCATCTCCAATGCCAAGCGCGTGAGATCGCTTCCCACGTGTTCACAAAGCATCTGTACGGCCTGCGGTTCTATCTCCAAGCCGTGTCGACGCATGTAACTGGTAACGAAGTCGGGAAGACGGTCCTCGTAGAGCCGGCGCGATTCCATCACTACGCCGTGTTTCTTCACCTCGCTGGCAAGCTGCCTGCGCCCGTCCAGCGTGCCGTGTTTGTGGCAGAGCACAAGTACGGTGCTGGGCATGGGGTTGCGGACATAGGATACCAGCGTGTCCTTGTCGGCACAGGACTGAAACTCACGCACGACGACGACCCTGCGCTCAGCCATCATGGGAAATTGGCGGGCTATGTTTATAATATCGTTCGCGCGCGTGTCGGCCCCATAGAGTAGGTCGAAGTTAAAATCACGTTCCTCGGCCTTCAGCGCATGCTCGGCAATGTACTGACTCACCTGGTCGATGTAGTATTCCTCCTCCCCATGAAGCAGGTAGACGGAAGCAAATTGCCCCGCATTCACACTTTTCACGATATCCGTGTAGGTGGTACCCGTCTCCTTGGCCATTCGTGAGGATTAGAATTATAAGAGGTAGAGGTGAGACCGTTAGTAGTCAAACTTCAGATGACGTACGGTTTTCTTCTCCTGTTTAATCATCTCCAGTGCCTCGATGCCTATCTCCACATGGTCTTGCACATAGTTAGCGGTCACCTGATTGTCGCTCTCGGCCGTCTTCACTCCTTCGGGAGTCATGGGGTTGTCACTCACCAGCAGCAGTGCCCCGACGGGGATGCGATTGGCAAAACCGCAGGTGAAGAGCGTAGCCGTCTCCATATCCACAGCCATTGCGCGTGTGCGCCGCAGGTATGCCTTGAACTCATCGTCGTGCTCCCACACGCGGCGGTTGGTGGTGTACACGGTTCCCGTCCAATAGTCGTGCCCCAGGTCTCGAATGGCACTGGACACGGCGCGCTGCATCATGAAGGCAGGCAGAGCCGGAACTTCGGGCGGATAGTAGTCGTTCGACGTACCCTCACCGCGTATGCCTGCGATGGGCAGGATGAAGTCGCCCTTCTTCGTCTTCGTGGATATGCCTCCGCACTTGCCCAAGAACAGACAGGCCTTGGGACTGATGGCGGAGAGCAGGTCCATGATAATGGCAGCGTTGGGGCTGCCCATGCCGAAGTTTATCATCGTGATACCGGCAGCTGTGGCCATGCGCATGTTGGACCGATAGTCGGGATGTTCTATGCCATAGCGGTCACAGAAGATGTCGACATAGTTGTTGAAGTTGGTAAGCAGAATATACTCACCAAAGTCCTCCAGCGGATGGTTGGTGTAACGTGGCAACCAGTTCTGCACGATTTCCTCTTTCGTTTTCATCGCAGTGATTTTTGTGAATTGATGACTTTTTATTGATTTCCTTGCAAAGATACAAAATAATTCATAATTCATGATTCACAATTCACAATTATTTTGTACCTTTAAACCCATGGAAACGCTAAATCTGCCCCCTGCCTCACTGCGGTTAAGCGAGCGCAACGGACATCCGTATGTGTTCGACCCCCTGCGCCGTCGCCATGTGCGGCTGACTCCGGAGGAGTGGGTCCGACAGCATTTTGTCCACTTCCTCGTCCAACAACTGCACTATCCGCTCGCACTGTTGGCCAACGAGGTGTCGCTCTCGCTCAACGGCACGTCGAAGCGCTGTGACACGGTGGTCTACGACAGAGAAGCCCGTCCGCTGGTGATTGTGGAATACAAGGCTCCCGATGTGCAACTCACGCAGCGTGTGTTCGACCAGATAGCGCGTTACAACGTGGTCCTGCGCGTGCCGTGGCTCATTGTCTCCAATGGCATGCAGCACTTCTGCCTGCGTGTGGACTACGAACACAACCGATGTGAGTTCATGGCGCAGATTCCGTCGTACGAAATGCTAAGGAAAGAATAAAACGAAGAGGGTGTGTCAAAATAGGCACATCCTCGTTTTCTGTTTTTTCATGTTGGCA
>ERZ842401.8148-NODE-8148-length-10423-cov-3.187114_pt1 | contig 10423 bp, 10 predicted proteins | sample MGYA00521270_ERZ842401 | MGnify/ENA primary metagenome ERZ842401 (study PRJEB31892, sample SAMEA3878208) | bioreactor metagenome | biome: Moose rumen | place: Sweden | collected 2011-10 | study: EMG produced TPA metagenomics assembly of the PRJEB12797 data set... | reverse complement strand
CGGCTATTTACCGACGACACACTCACCAGCTTCATTCCAAGAATGGGCACAAACGAGCCAGAAATCAAATCATTCTTGTAGACGGTGTAGCCAGGATTTTCAGGACGTTCGGCAAGGTAGACAATGTTCTGCGTTTCCTCGCCAGCGTCGTTACGACTTGTAACAGCGATGACCGTCTTTGCCGCATACCGAAGCAGGATATTCTGCATATCCTCTAGCGTGGTAACAGGCTCACCGTCAAGCGCAGTAATGACGTCGCCATTTGCAAGCAAAGCACGGCTTGCGCCGCCGCCGGGCATCACGTACTGCACCTCAAGCCCGGCGTTCTTGCCCAGCTCGCGCTTGGTGTGCCCGTAGGCGGCGAGCCACGGATGGCGCACCTTGCCGCCGTGATACAGCGCGGGTAATACCGCCTTTAGGTACTCTACCGGAATAGCGAAATTCAAGCCCTCGTATTGCAACATACCCGCAAAAGCAATCGCCTGCACATAGCCGTTCTCGTCAATGCACGGGCCGCCGCTATTGCCGCTGTTAATCGCTGCGTCTATCTGCATAACCGAGCCAGTCGTAAAAAGCTTGCGGTCAGTAGCACTTACAATGCCGCTTGTAAGCGTGCGCTCTAAGCCAATCGGGGAGCCTATGGCGTAGATACGGTCGCCCACGTCTAAATCCTCACTACTCCCAAGCTGAAACACATAGGGCGCATCAACTTCTGCTTTTATAAGCGCAAGGTCGATTACGCTATCCCAGCCGATAACCTTAGCGGGAACTCGCGTGTCACTGTCACCCGCAAGCTTTATATACAGGCGGGCGTAGCCTTCGTACTTGGTGTTCACAAGGTCTTCAATGACGTGGTGATTGGTGATGATATAGCCGTTCTGCGCAATAAAAAAGCCAGAACCGATAACGCGGTCGGCATAGCCCATGCCGTTTTCTACCTTAATGCCCTTGTCAACCCAGATAGTAACGGTACCGCTTATGTAAGAAGAAACCTTTGCGCGACTAGCCACAGGCGCGGCACTAGCGTCTACACGAGGAGCAAGCGCAGGCACGTCCGCAGTTGTGAGCGCAGTAAGCACGGCTTCGTCTTTTGCAAGCGCGCCTAAATCCGCATAGCCGCACACAGAAAGCGACTTATACAAACTGCGCGCCGTAAACCAATCCTCAGCCTCCAACGCAGCTTCATAGTCTGCAACAACCGCAGCAGCACAGGTGGCTATGGTCGCTTCGTCTCCCAAAAGCTTTGCGCGCCAAAGCGCCTGCACGGTATCGCGCTCGCGAAGCTCTGTAATGCGCTTTATCTCCTCCCTGCGCACATCCTCGGCGGTGTAGTCCGGCTGTTCGTAGATGTGCTTCGGCTCCTTTATCGACGCGCAGGAAGCAAGCATAAGCGCCGCAGCAAACACAGCTACTAACAGCGCACCTGTCGTTCTAGTCAGCTTATTCTGTCGTAGCTTTTTCATCATCTTGCGCTGCCGAGGGCGGCAGCAGCTCTCCAAAAATCATATTACCCACACGCACAGCAAGCATACGCTCGTCGTCAGCGCTGTTTTCTGAATCTTTGCGCTCCACAATAATCGAAACGCCCTGTGCACCAATCTGCTTGACAGCCTGTAGAATTTCTTGCACAGCCCCATCGCTACCGGCTTCCCCAACCCAGTACATGCCAGAAGCTTCTGTTACAGCAAAATTACGCACCCCATCGCTTACGGAAACAGGGACATGATTTTCTGTGTTGACCGTAACAATAGAATCGGTAAGCGGCTGATGAAACTGCGCAGCCTCACGCAAGACGCCATCAGCGCTGGGCGCGTACCGAATGTAACGAATATCCCACAACTGATTTCCATCTAAGTCCCAAGAAGCAATTTTGCCGCCATCTGTAAGGTACTCTTCAACAAAATCTGGAATGGTGTCTCCGTTTTTATCAATCTGAATCATGCGAATGTAGTAGCGGCTACCGTCCGGCTTTGAACCAAACAGTGTTAAGATTTCTTGCATTTCTTCAGCAGCAGCGGCCGCTGCATCGGCAGCAAGCTCGCCATAATACTCCGTTGTCTCAAAAAGCCCATCGCCATTCGTATCAACCGTGCGAGAGAAGGGCTTTCCCGCTTCAAATTGCGCCTGTGCATATAAAACACCCTGCGCCGTGTAATAACGCGCTATTTGCGGAACGCCATCAAGCACGCTTATGTGAATTTTTGCACCAGCGCGCTCGCGTGCTGCTAGCTCATAGCTTGTAGAAGCTTTTAAAAGCGTTTCCGCGCTAACGCTTGCTACAGCAGAATCCGGTACAAGCACGGGGAAGAAGAAATCTAACGAAAGCGCGGTTCTTACCGGCGCAAGCACCTGTACTGTAAATGGCGACCATGCAAGCGTCTCGCCAATAAGATTAAACTCAACGCTTATAGTCTCTTTGTCAGTAAGATACAGTACCTTCTGTATCCACGGCCACGCCGCGTACTGTACTGCAACGCCTTCGTCTTCAAGCCGTACCTGTTGAGGAACGCCAAAATCGCATTCTGCAGACCAATCCTGCACGCCATCCTGATTTGCATCGTAAGAAATAACAGCAGGACGACCGCGCACATACGCAACCGTCAGATTTGGCTGTAAGTCGCCATCTGTATCGGCAAAAACAGCACCATTGTAGGCATTAAAATACTCAGCAAGATAGCGCTTTGAATTTTCTTCCTTCACGACACCAACAAAAGCTTCCAGCACGCTACGGTCAATCGCGGAATCCGCAAAAAAAGTAAACTCATCAAGCGCTTCATCTTCGCTTAAAAGACCGGTGCGAAGCGCAGCTTCTGCATACAGCGGCGCTTTTAACCCTCGCGCCTTAAAAGAATTAAGCATACGGCGCTGCTTTCCGCCAGCTGCAAAAATTGCTGCATACAACTCTAGCTCCGCATCTGCATCGGCATAATGTGCCACCTGCAAACAAAAGGCGTCTATCAGCTTTTGCACTAACGGCGGAAAGCGACGCTCCGCTGCATATAACGTATTCTTATAAAGATTGTACTCATGCGCAAAAAAAAGCTTTGCAAAACGCGCATCATGGGGATAGATTCTGCGCGCAGCATCAATTTTTTCCCGCGCTTTTTGCACATCAGCGTCTGTATGCAAATTATAAAAGGCCTTTGCACGGATATACTCTGCATCTGCGGAATATAAGAGCGGCGCTTCATCTAACAAGGCCACCGCTTCAGAAAAGCGCCCTGTGTTACCGAGGAGGTCAGCGTAAAGGATTCTTGCATTATCGCAATTATAGTCAACCCAATCAGTACCGTGCAGCGCCTTTTCGATAAGTGGAATAAGCGTCGCGCGCGCAGTTCCCTGCATAGACTGCGCGACTGCGGTAATATACCATAAATCTGCAATGGTTTCATCATACGCAAGTCCCAATTCTGCCTGCGACTGCGCGGCACTCCATTGCTTTTCCGAGGCAGACTGCTTTGCAAGCTGCAAATAACGCATTGCAGTACGGCGATTTGCGATAGCCGCAGAGTTTTGCGCAAACACTGCACACGAAAGCAATACTACAAAAACAAAAGTTATCCTTTTTTTCATACGCGCTACAAACTCCTTTCTCTTACAATCCAGTCCTTTGCTCCCTGAGTGGAGCCTAATACAGCAATTATCGGCTGTCCTTGCGTTACAAGCTCCTGCACAATAGGAATTTTCATTCGCAGCTCCTTTGGTATATGCCAGCCGGAAAAGATACCCGAAAGCGAGCGCATTTTTCCATAGCTATCAGCAATTACATCATTGCTTTGTGCAGTTCGCACTAAAATAGGCGGTTGCACTACACATACAGGTACTGCAGTAACAGTAGCAGTACATAATAAAGTATTGTTTTTCCCAAGCGCATAGGTAATACCATTACAATGCGCACAAGAGCCTTCTCTTTCTAGTATACCAAGAAAACCGATTTCAGTCGCCCTATTTTGCTTTTTTTTTACAAAAAGACGCTCATTTTTTATAAATAAGCAGATTCCAGCCACTTCAATGTACGCATTCTCGCTAGAAGCTGTCCAATGACAAACAGTTCGTATGCTGTTATACGGAAACCGAGCTTCGCAGCGAAGCTCGGTTAGCGCGCGATACAGCAGCCGCCGACGAATTGCGCAAGGCTGTGCATAAAAAACACTCGTAGGCATAGCTAATGCGTCCGGCGTAGCAAGACGCTTGCAGCCGTGCGCGGCTTCGTCTGCAACGCTATCGCACGCCTGCCAGTTAAAACCTGCCGCAAGTGCGCTAAGCGCATTGCTATCATCAAGCGCCTTTTCCGCACCAGAAAGCGCAGCTTGCTGCCAACCGGCAAAATGCGCATCTAAAAGCGGCAATACGTGATGGCGCACGGCATTACGCAGATATGCTGTATCTGCATTTGTAGCATCGGTACGCCAACTAATGCCTTGAAGACGCAAATAGCGCTCTATATCTGCACGAGACGTATACAATAGCGGGCGAATACATTTCCCGCGTCGATAAGCAATGCCGCTTACAGCATCACTGCCCTGCAAAAAGCGCATAACAAGCGTTTCAAGCTGGTCATTACGATTGTGGGCAAGACAAAGCGCCCATAGCTTTTCTTGCAAAATAAAGCGGTCAAAAGCCTCATATCGCAAAAAGCGCGCGGCTTCTTCTTCTCCACGCGAGCGCTCTCGTGCTATAGTATGCACAAGTCCAGCCTCCAATGTGACAACAGTACAAGGAATACCGCGGGTGTTACAAAAGGCGGCAACAAAGTCCGCATCGCCCTTAGTTTCCGCTTCTGGACGCATATTATGATTTAGCGTAATGACCCGAAGCCTTGTAGCAGGAAAACGCCGACTAAGCGCTGTTAGCAGGGCTATAGAATCCGCTCCTCCAGAAACAGCAACGCCAATACGTGCATCTTCAGGAATGTCTGCATCAAAATAGAGCTTTGCCTCAAAAGCTGAGAGGAAAGAAATAGCAACGTTACCATCCATGGTGTAATCAATAAAAAAGTCCCCGTTTACATCGGGGACTCTCTTTTAAAACGCCAATTTTAGCGAGCCGGCGCTACCGTAACTAAAGAAGCTTCTGCATCAGTTAGTATTGTAACCTTATCACCAAGCTGTAAATCCTTCACCCGCAAATTGTCTCCAATGTTTACTTTAGAAACATCGACCGTCAAGCGTACCGGCAAATCCTTCGGTAAGCACTTTACTACAATTTCAGGTACATGCTTTACCATAAAGCCGCCCTTTAATACACCAGCAGGTGTACCAAGATACTGCACCTTGAATTTACGCGTAACCGGCTTTGTGTTGCTTACAACAAAGAAATCTGCATGAAGCACTGCATCAGTCTTTATATCATACTCAGTATCACGGATAAACGCATCATAAGATTGGCCATCTACCGTAAGCGTAATAAGCGTAGTCGCAGTAATTGAACGCCACACCTTATTAAATTCTGCACAATCAACCTCAAGAGAAACAGCTTCTCCTTTTTCATTGTACATTACCGCAGGAATACGACCGGCTGCACGAAGCTGCTTAGAAACTTTCTTACCCGTTCCCTCGCGCTTTTTTGCTTCAATAACTAACTGATCCATTTTGAGGAACTCCTTACCTTAATAAAATCTATAAATTTTACTGGGACGACAGGATTCGAACCTGTGGAATACCGGCACCAAAAGCCGGGGGCTTACCGCTTGCCGACGTCCCAAAAATAAACATTATCAGTCCTCGCCGTCACCTGGCAATGCTTCTTCAACATGTCCGGCATTATACTCGGCTAGGATTTTCTCCTGCAATGCAGTCCTAAAGTCAGGACTTATAGGATGCGCTACATCTTTATATTCACCGCTTGCCGTCTTCCGACTCGGCATCGCGATAAACAAGCCTGTTTTCCCCTCAATGATTTTCACATTGTGGACGACAAAACAGCCATCAAACGTTACCGTCACATATGCACGAAGCTTTCCTTCTGCAGTGACTTTTCGAATACGTAATTCGGTTACATTCATTGCACTCCTCCGCTGGCCGATAAAAAAAATCATCAAAAAGCGGACCTATTGCGCTAAAACGCATCGTTTCCAACTCTTACGCAGCAAGTCATACGCTGTTTTTGCTGCAACAGCCGAATCATACGCGCCGAAAACTACTGCACCAGACCCGGTCATTTCTGCCCAAACAGCACCGCTTTTTTGAATATCCTGCAAGGCATCGCCTATTACCGGATATTTTCTTTTAAGAGCCAGAGTAAACGCATTCGCAAAGGTCCAGCTTTTCAGCGGACCGTAGTACAATTTCGTGAGCTCTTTTAGAGGAGGAAACTGAAAATCAGCTTCTTCTTCTAATATATTATCAACCAGTGTATACGCTTCTTTTGTAGAAGAATGTACATCTGGCATAATAAGCACAAAGTATAAATCAGTACGAGGCTCGATTGGCAAAACAACGTCACCACGTCCTGTTACAACAGCAGCCCCGCTTTTATCTTCTGCGCAATGCATAAAAAAAAATACATCGCTTCCAACAGAAGCAGAAACTGCATCAGCAAGCTCAAGCGTAAGCTCGGTTTTCGTCAACGTAGCAAGCGCTTTTATAAAAGCCGCTGCGTCAGAAGAACCGCCTCCTAAGCCACCGCCTGCAGGAATACGCTTTGTTAGCGTAACCTGCACTCCATCAGTCTTTCCAGTAAGCCGACAGAATGCTGTATATGCCGCCGTTATTGTATTATGAGCAGGAAGCTGCATTTGCGCACAATATACACGACAAACATTTTTTTCTAGCAACAGCTTTACGTCTATATCGTCATAAAAGCTTATTGTCTGGAATATGCTTTCTATGTCGTGGAAGCCGTCCTCTCGTCGCGGGTATACCCGCAAGCCGATGTTCACCTTTGCAGGTGCTCGAACTTTCACTTCAAGAAGCATAGTAAAGTATTATACAAATTTCAGAATGAAAGTCAACGACAGTACATCATTATGGGGAACAATTTTTAAAGCAGAAGCCTTTGCCGCATTTTTTGCCGTTAGAAACCTGTTGACAGAGCGTATAGACTTAATTACAGTTAAGCTATGATATACGATAATGAATTGTCGGATCCTGCAGCAATGGAAGCCTATGGTTTTTCTTATGACGACGAATACAACGACGATATTTCAGAAGACGAATTTGGCGAAGACGACGATTACAACGACTTTGAAGACGATTTAGACTTAGAAGATGAATTCGATGACGATTTAGAAGCTGACGAATTCGATGATGATTACGATGAGCGAGACATCGGCTTCGATGACGAAGCATCAGAAGACGATTATCTCGAAGAAGACGACTACAATTAGTCAGCTAGCGCAGTACCTTTCCTGCGTGCCACAGCTTTTCAAGCTCGTAAAATTCGCGAGCTGCTTTTGACATAAGGTGCACAACAATAGAACCTATATCAAGCAAATTCCAGTTATCGCCATCTGGTGCTTTATTATGCGTTTGATGGAATTCTAGCTCATTTTCCTTCACAAAATCTTTTACCTGCTTCACAAGCCCTTGGCAATGTGCAGCACTGTTGATTGTTGCAATCACAAAAAAATTCGTCCAACTGCTAAGCTCCGTAACGTCAATTACCGTCACCTGCTCTGCTTTGCCATCTTCAAGCAGCTGCGCAATGTCTAATGCCTGCTGCAATGTTTTCTCTGCCATCCTATTTCCTCAATTTATACTATTTGACGTAGCGACCGTCAAAGTCTTTTCCTAAAACAATCGTAAAGTCAACATTAAAATTTGAATCTGCCGATTCCTGCGTAGCAACCACATCGTCATCAACGATATTCGTGCAGTGTATAAAATCTCCGATGTTCTTTGCGATTTCTGCATTACCAATGTGGTTTATAATCATGGTCTTTTCATAATCATTGCGGTCGGCATTCATCGCACTAAGCACATCGTAGCCTGCGCCCTGCATAAGAATCGATGTATTACGCGCCAAACCTTGCACTGGTGTGCCATTTTTAATTTCAAGCACATATATGCGGTTCACGGCGTTTTCGTCAAGAGAAACAAGCGCTGTCGTTGTTTGCCGCACAACGTCCTTTATAAGCTGACCGTCATAAAACGGAAACAGCAGCGTCTTTCCGTCAACCACACGCCGGGAGCCTGTAATCGCTTGCGGCACAATGCGCTCTGCATCCACTTGCGAAATTTCAGACATCAGCCGTTCAAGATTCTTGCCATGAATATTCGTTTCCATACGCTTTTCAAAAAGCGAAAAACTGTCGTTCTTAAAAATAACGTCCGCATTGTGATTAAGCGCTGTCAAGAATGCCAGCATAACATTCTGACGCCTGTCCTGCACATCTTCAACAGAATCTTCTTGCTTTTCATACGTCAGATAGGTGTTGATTTTGTCGCCATCAAGCGCAACGGCGCCGCTCGGCAAAAGCCAGCGCGTTCCATCGCTTGCCGTAACATCAATCGGAGACGACACAAAGACTTTCATTCCACCGAGCATGTCGGTAAGCTCGCCAAAATAGTCGCGGTGCAAAACTACATAAAACGGAACGGGCATTCCGATAAGGTTTTCTATTTCCTGCTTATACGTTTCAATGCCAAGCTCTGAATAGATAGCGTCAATGCGGTCAACGCGCCCGATGCTTTGCCAAATTGCGCCTGTGTTGCCGAGAATGTTTATCAATGCGCCGCGCTTTGAAACTGGGTAATAAATGAACACATCGGAAAAAAGGACTTGCTTGCGGTCTTCCATCACAAAAAGCACTTTTATGACTGCGTCGCTTTTTAATGTTTCATCAATGGCGTTAGTGCGAAGCGAAAGCGTCATAGCGACGGTAAGCACGACCAAAACGGCGAAAATCAGCACAAGGAAAATGGCGCTGTTTCGTTCTCTGCGCGTATGATGCAACTTCATGAATGTTGCTCCACTGGTTTTCCAAGCGCGTTGCGCAAAGCCGCCCTAAATTCTAACGAAAGCGGCGCAACAGCCTTCCCGTGCGCTTCTAAATATGCAATGTTTTCTTCAACAACGGCAAGCACAAGCCCATCGAGCGGCAAGGCAAGCAGACGAGCACGGGAATCATCGGTAGACTGCGGGCGCCCCGGCTCGATTTTGTCTGCTGCAAACAGAATTTTTGCAAGCGCACACAAATTGCTTCCGCCAAGCGTGTGATTTGCAACAGCTTGCAGTATGTCGCTATCAGTAATGCCGTAGTCTTTTTGCAGCACAACGGCTGCTGCGCGCCCGTGCAGCAACGCGGGCTTTGTGCTTTCCACCGCAGAGATAGGCATTCCGTCCTCGGCTGCAAACGCAAGCATTTCTTCATCGGTACAGTCTTTGCACATGTCGTGAACGACGCCTGCAAAGTAGCCTTTGTCGCCGTCAAGTCCGTAGCGCTCGCACATTGTGCGCGCCATTTCAGCAGTTCGCAATGAATGTGCATAGCGTTTTTCGCTCACTGAATTTTGCACGCGCGTTCTTATTTGTTCAAATGTTTTGGCATCCATAGAGTTTTCTCTGTACAATATAGTGAAAAACGCCGTCGCTTACAAGGTAACGCCATGCTTTTCCAAATGCGATGCAAGGATTAAATCGGCAGCTTCGCTTAATTCTTGCGCATGTTCCCATTTGCCGTAATCGCGCGCCAAATCATTGCCCATAATAACACCGATTTTGCCAGTAAGCACATCTGCATATTTTTGCTGCAAATAGCATACCGTCTCGTAGGTATACGAAAAGCCGCCGCGCTCTATCTCGCACGCCTCACATTCAAAGCGCTCATCAGCTGCTACAAGCGCCTGTACCATGGCAAGCCTGTCTTGTGCGCTTACTGAATGAGCCATTTCTTTGTGCGACGGCTTATTTACAGGCACAAACAGCACCTTGTCGTAGCCAAGCTCGGTGCAAACGCTATCGGCAAGGATAAGATGCGCAATATGTGGCTGATTAAAACTGCCGCCTAGCATAGCAATTTTCATTGCTCCGTCCCCGGATATTGCACCGCTACCGCATCATCGACAGAACGGCTTGCAAGAAAAGCGTCCTGCGCATCGGGTTGCGCTTTGTCTGTTCCTGCGGCATTGCTTTCTGCCGCGCTTACTAGCTTTAGTATGGCAAGGCTCACATCGTTCATATTTATGCGCTGCATCACAGAAACGGCAAGCACAGGCGTTTGCGGTTCGTCTGCATGAATGTGCTCGGTAACTGCTTTTGCGCGCTCTGCAGCTCCTTCAACGTCAATTTTGTTGCATAGCACAATATGCGGCTTTGCAAGCAGTTCCTGCGAAAAGCCCGCAAGCTCTTTTTTAAGCGTTTCGTAGGCAGTAAAGCAGCTTTCATCGCTACAATCAAGCATAAAAAGCAAACATGCAGTGCGGGAAATATGCTTTAAGAAGCGGATTCCAAGCCCCGCGCCCTCGCTTGCACCTTCGATAAT
>ERZ842401.8147-NODE-8147-length-10423-cov-3.277488_pt1 | contig 10423 bp, 9 predicted proteins | sample MGYA00521270_ERZ842401 | MGnify/ENA primary metagenome ERZ842401 (study PRJEB31892, sample SAMEA3878208) | bioreactor metagenome | biome: Moose rumen | place: Sweden | collected 2011-10 | study: EMG produced TPA metagenomics assembly of the PRJEB12797 data set... | reverse complement strand
TGTCACCAGACTGGCCACATCCTTCATTCTCTGCGGCGTACCGACGCTGGTGCCGCCAAACTTAAGGACTTTCATGTCAATGCGAACTTGTTTTGGGCGCAAAAGTAATAAATTGTCATCAAAAAACACGACTGAAACAGCCACAAAATCCTCATGGGAGCCCAAAATACAATTTATGTCAAGAACGGAGGCAGCTGCTCCTCCTTCATCATCCGGTGCAGAAGCTCACCTACCCTGCTGTCGGGGACGTCGGGGAAATGGATTTGCAGGAGCGAAGTGACGCCCTCGCGCTCGATGAAATCCAGGATGCGCTGCCGCAAGGCCGCCTCGCGCTCCGCCTCGCTGGGCGGCCGCTGTCCACCGGCCGCCAGACAGTTGTCGCAGACGCCGCACGGCACCGCCTTCTGCTCACCGAAATAGGATACCAGATAACGGCTGCGGCACTCCGTGGTCTGGAAATAGGCCACCATCGTCTGCACCCGCGCGGCGAGTTCCCGCTTGCGGTCGGCATAGACGGCCTTGGGCAGCACGATTTCCTCGCGCTCCACGCGGCGCTGCACGAAGGTGATGTAGGGGATGAACTTACGGGGTATGTACTTCAGAATATGGCGCTGGCTGAGCTCGAGGAGATGCTCGGTCACCTGCTGCTCGGTCATGCCGAGCGTGTGGGCCATCTCCTTCTCCTCGACATAGGCATACTCGCTGAAGATGCCCGTGCACGAGCGCAGGAGGTAGTGGATGATGCGCTCGGACGCCGGCGCGAGGCGGAAGGTGTAGAGCTCCTGACGGTCGCAGACCATCATCACGCGGCTGTGGTTCTCCTCGGCATCGGCCCACTCGATGTAGCCGGCACGGGAGAGGAGCTGCAGGGCATTGTAGGCCCGCACGGGGAAGTGATGGAAGGCGGTGCAGAAGCGATCCAGCGCGAACTCGCGCGTGACGCCCGCTCCGTCGCCCATCGCCAGCTGGAGGAAGAAGCAGACATCCTCATAGACCTGCGCCACATAGTCCTCGGGCGGGAAGGTGTCCTCGATGCGGCGCAGGAGCGTGCCCACGGAGCGGCTGTCATAGAGGAGGACGGCGTGAGCGGGCCCGCCGTCGCGCCCTGCGCGCCCTGCCTCCTGGAAGTAAGCCTCGGGGGAGTCGGGGACGTCGTAGTGGATGACGCTGCGCACGTCGGACTTGTCGATACCCATCCCGAAGGCGTTCGTGGCCACCATCACGCGGATGTCGCCACGCTGCCAGGCGGCTGCACGCTCGCTCTTCTCGCGGTGGGTGAGGCCGGCATGGAAATGGGTGGCCGAGATGCCCTGCGCCGTCAGCCACGACGCCAGCTCGTAGGTGCCGATGCGGCTGCGCGTATAGACGATGGAAGAGCCGGCGTACTCCTGGAGGAGCTCCTGCACCTCCTGCTCGCGGGTGCTGGCTACGCGCCGCACGCTGTAGGCGAGGTTGTGGCGCACGAAACTCATGCGCTTCACGTTGCGCTCCTTGAAACCCAGCTGCCGCTGGATGTCCTCGACGACGGCGGGCGTAGCCGTCGCCGTCAGTGCCAGCACCGGCGCATCGGGCAACAGCTTACGGATCTGCGCAATCTGCGTGTAGGACGGGCGGAAGTCATAGCCCCACTGCGAGATACAGTGCGCCTCATCGACGGTGATGAAGCTCACCTGCATGTGGCGGAGCTTCGCCTGGAAAAGGTCGGAGGCGAGGCGCTCGGGCGAGACATACAGGAACTTGAAGTTGCCGAAGATGCAGTTCTCCAGTGCCACGATGACCTCGTCGTGGGTCATGCCCGTGTAGATGGCCGTCGCCTTGATGCCGCGCTGGCGGAGGTGCTGCACCTGGTCCTTCATCAGGGCGATGAGGGGGCTGATGACAACGCAGATACCCTCCTTCGCCAAAGCCGGCACCTGGAAGGTGATGCTCTTGCCGCCGCCCGTAGGCATCAGGCCGAGGGTGTCGTGCCCCGCACCGATGCTCTCGATGATCTCCTGCTGAATGCCGCGGAAGTCATCGAAGCCCCAGTAGTCCCGAAGAATCTCGCGATAGGTCACTCCTCGCTGGGCTTGATGTCCTCAATCTGCAGTTGTACCTCCCCGCGCTTGTGGGTGTTCTCCTCGATGGCGTAGCAGATGTCAAAGGCGCGGCGGCTCTTGATGAAACGCGCCTGGGAACTCTGCCCGAAGGCGATGCCGCTGACGACGCTGTGGCTCTTGTTATCTACGAGCTCCAGCTTGATGTGCTCCTGGTGGTGGCCCACGACCTTGCTCGTGCCGAAGTCATAGACACGTTCCGTGCAGAACAGCGGCCGCGGGTTGTCGGGGCCGAAGGGCGCGAAGCGGCGCAGGGCGTTGTAGAAGCGGATGGTCACGTCGCGGAACTCCAGCTTGCCGTCGATGTTCAGCTCCGGCTCGATCTGCGTGGGCAGGATGTGCTCCTCCACGTACGCCTCGAAGCGGCGCTTGAACTCCGGCACGTTCTCCACCTTCATGGAGAGGCCGGCGGCATAGGTGTGGCCGCCGAAGTTCTCCAGCAGGTCGCGGCAGCTGTCGATGGCCTTATAGATGTCAAAGCCCGCCACCGAGCGCGCCGAGCCCGTGGCCATGTCATCGGAGCGCGTGAGCACCACCGCCGGGCGGCAGAAGACTTCCGTCAGGCGCGACGCCACAATGCCGATGACGCCCTTGTGCCACTCTTCGTTATAGACCACCAGCGACTTGTGCTCGTGGCCGGGGTCCAGACGCTCGACGATGTTGTTGGCCTCGTGGGTCATCTCCTTGTCGAGGTCCTTGCGCTGGTCGTTGTAGGCATTGATCTGGAGCGCCATGCGGTGTGCACGGTCGGAATCCTTCTCCACGAGCAGCGCCACCGCCTCGCCGCCGTTCTGCATACGTCCGGAGGCATTGATGCGAGGGCCGATCTTGAAGATGATGTCGCTCATCGTCACCTCGCGGTCATGGAGGCCGCAGATCTCAATGATGGCTTTCAGCCCCACGCTCGCGTTGGCGTTGAGCTGCCGCAGGCCGTGGTAGGCCAGCACGCGGTTCTCGCCCAGGATGGGCACGATGTCCGACGCGATGCTGACGGCACACAGATCCAACAGCGGCATCAGCTGGCTGAAGGGGATGCCGTTGTCGATGGCGAAGGCCTGCATCAGCTTGAAGCCTACGCCGCAGCCCGAGAGGTGCTCGTAGGGGTAGGTGGCATCGGTGCGCTTGGCGTTGAGGATGGCCACGGCGGGCGGCAGCTCGTCGTCGGGGACGTGGTGGTCGCAGATGATGAAGTCGATGCCGCGCTCCTTGGCGTAGGCAATCTCGGCGTTCGCCTTGATGCCACAGTCGAGCACGATGATGAGTCCCACGCCCGTCTCGTGGGCGTAATCGACGCCCTTGTAGCTGACGCCGTAACCCTCCTCGTAGCGGTCGGGGATGTAGAAATCCAGATTGGTCGTGAAGCGTTGCAGGAAACGATAGACGAGGGCGACGGCCGTGCAGCCATCGACATCGTAGTCTCCATAGACCAGGATGCGTTCCTTGCGCCCCAGCGCCATGTTCAGCCGATCCACGGCCGCCCGCATATCGCGGAAGAGGAAGGGATCGAGCAGCTCACTGATGGCGGGGCGGAAGAAATGCCTTGCCTCCGATGCCGTCGTGATGCCGCGCTCCAGGAGCAAGAGCCCCAAAGCGGGGTGAATCCCCACTTCGCGGGCCAATGTCTTAGCCGCTTCCTGCCGCTCGGGTGTCGGAGGTACATAATTCCATTTGTAGCTCATGTATGTATGTCATTTTGTCTTATTTCTTTAGTGAATGTCACATTAAGCGGCCAAAGGTACGAATAAATTCCGTAAGCTGTACACGATTTCATGCTAATAAACGCTAAAACGCCCTAAAAGCTTATGGATGGCAGCTCGCGGGCCTATCGGCCTAAGCTCGCGAGCTGCCATCCACAAGCACGCGAGCTTACGGACATAAGCTCGCCTGCTTCAGGGAATTTCCATGCGTGGAACTCCCGATTAGATGCCCAGCTTCTTGCGAATGTCCTTCGGGATGGCGTTCTTATTCACCAGGAAGTCCATCGTACGGGCGGCGATGTAGTTCTTGGTCATATACCAGGAACCCTTGTAGTCACCGGTATCGCCCCACGAGTTCTTCACCATGTAGTACTCGCGACCATTCTGGTCCTTGGCGAGACCGTAGATGTGCATCCCATGGTCGTCGGTGAGCGTCCAGTTGTCATAGTCCTGCTGGCGCTGCTCCTGCGAGGGCGTGGCCTCGGGGGCGTTGACGCCGAGCTCTTCGAGGAAGTTCTTGCGCTCGCCGGGCTTCAGGCCGAGCCACTTGGCCTGGTCGCTGCCCGTGAGGCTCTCGCCGCTGGCTTTCATGTCGTAGAGGATGCCGAGGCCGCTGCGGGTGAAGCCGTCGTCGCTGACGTCGCCGCCCCAGGCGATGGTGTAGCCTTTGTCAATGGCATTGTCGATGATGGCCATCATCTCGTCCATCGGCACGTTGTAGCTGTGGTCCCAGCGCCAGTTGTCCTGCACCTCTACGGCGAAGCTGGTGTAGAAGGGATGGTGGGTGTAGCTGGTGATGCTCACGTAGTCGTTCCAGTCGATGCCGAGGCTGGCAGCAAACGTCTCCGGGGTGTATTCCTTGCCTTCGTAAGTGAACTTCTCCGGCGTGGCACCGATGTAGGAGTCGATGATGCCCTGCAGGCCCTTCTTCCATTGGTTGGAGATGGTCTTGCTCTTACTCTTGGCAACGGCATCCACGTAGGGGGACATTACGTCGAAGAACTCGTTGAAGTTGGCCAGCGTGTCGCCGATCATCGTGCCGGGCAACGCCATCGCCGTCTCGGGGATGATGCCGTGGTTCTTGATGATGAGGAGCACGTCGCCGGCGCTACCGCCCTGCGAGAACTGGCTGTCGCCGTGCATACGCACGGTGACCTCGGCGCGCTCCAGATAGTCCTTGTTGGCGATGAACATCTCGGCCAGGTCGTAGGTCTTGCCTGTCGCCTTCAAAATCTCTGACTCGAAGAAGCTGAGGGTGCTGTAGGCCCAGCAGGTGCCGCTGCGGTTCTGGTTCTTGACGCTGGTGATGGGGTTCTGCTTCACGACGGTGAAGACGGGCTTGTTCGACGGCTTCTCTTCGTCTTGGGCCATCGCGGCACTGAGGCAGCACGCTGCCAGTAGAGCCAGGGAAAGGAGTTTTTTCATTGTTTTTGAGTTATTTGATGGATTAAAAATGAACAGGTGATTAGCGGCTCTCAAGGAACGCCTCCAGCTCCTCGACGTGGTAGGGGATCATCTGCTCGCCGAGATAGCGGCAGCCATCGGCGGTGATGAGCAGGTCGTCCTCGAGGCGGATGCCGCCGAAGTCGCGGTACTCCTCGACCTTGTCGAAGTTGATGAACTCCTTGTTGTGGCCGCTGGCCTTCCAATCGTCGATGAGGGCGGGGATGAAGTAGATGCCGGGCTCGTCGGTCATGACGTAGCCTTCGCGCAGACGGCGCCCGAAGCGGAGGGCGTTGGTGCCGAACTGGTCGAGGCGCGGGCGCACCTCGTCGTCGAAGCCTACGTAGATCTGCCCGAGGCCTTCCATGTCGTGGACGTCCATGCCCATGGCATGGCCGAGTCCGTGGGGGAAGAACATGGCATGGGCGCCTGCCTCGAGGGCGTCGTCGGTATTGCCTTTCATCAGTCCGAGGGCTTTAAGGCCTTCGGTGATGACGCGTGCTGCCTCGAAGTGGACGTCCCACCATTTCACGCCGGGGCGTGCAATCTCAAAGGCGCGGTCGTGAGCGTCGACGACAATCTGATAGATGTCGCGCTGGCGGGCGTCGAAGCGGCCATTGATGGGCGTGGTGCGGGTGTTGTCGGAGCAATAGTTCTCGTTGGTCTCGGCACCGCAGTCGCACAGCATCAGTCGGCCTGCCTCAAGGGGCTGGGGCGAGGGATAGCCGTGCATGATCTCGCCGTGCATCGAAAGGATGCTGGGGAAGCTGACGATGCAGCCGCGCGACGATGCTATGCCGCTGATGCGCCCAGCAATCTCCTGCTCGGTGACGCCCGGACGGCAGAGGCGCATGGCCGTGGTGTGCATCTCGTAGCCGATGGCACAGGCGCGCTCGATCTCGGCCACCTCTTCGGGCGTCTTGACGAGGCGTTGTGCCACCACGGCTTGTATGAGCTTTAGGCTGGCCTTGGCACGTTGGTCGCGCGGGTGTATGCCGGTGAGATCCATCAGCTGAATCATAAGGTCGTGGCGGTAAGGCGGCAAGAAATGAATCTCGCGGCCGCTGTCGCGGACGTCGTGGATGAGGCTGTCGAGGCGGCTCATGGGTGCGCTCTTGCCTACGCCGGCCTGCTCGGCCATGTCGGCCACGCTGTCGACAGAGCCGAACCACACGATGTCCTCGATGTCTATGTCGTTGCCGATGAGCCATTCGTCGCCCGAGTCGGCATCGATGACGCCTGCGAGGCCGTCGCGCTGTAGCCCGAAATAGTAGAGGAAGGAGCTGTCCTGACGGAACTTATAGCCGTTGGAGGGGTAGTTGACGGGCGAGTCGTTGTTGCCGAAAAGCAGTATGAGACCACTGCCTATGCGCTCGCGCAGCACGGCGCGGCGCTCGATGTAAGTCTGTTTTGGGAAAAGCATAGTTGTTATGTCGACTTTTGTTGTAAGTTAAGGTGCTCTTGCAAATGCTCGCGAATCATAAGCAGAACGGCAAACTGCCCGGAGTAGGCTGGCTTGCCGCTCATCTGCAGCCGCAGCTTGTGGACGTAGGTCTCGACCGTGGCCCGCAAGTCGGGTATGTTCATCGAAGGTGACAGCTGCAGCGACGCCGGCAGCTGGTCTGTGTGCTGCTCAAACCATCGGAAACACTCTTCGACCTCCTCCTGAGTGTATTGCTGCTTGAAGTGCTTGTTCTCTGCCATGATGAATTACCATTTAGTAGTGTTGAAGCCTGCGTCAACGTACCAGTCGTAGGTGTGGAACACCGCATTCCAACCTAAATCTTCGTAGAACTCCGACGGCACGAAGATCGACACTCCGCCGCAGTGGGCCGGGTCGCGCACCTCCTGGAGCCAGCTGCGGGCGGCCGACGGCCAGTAGCGCGAGATGTATTGCGACGTCACGGCCTCGTCAAACGTCCGGCGCCACGCCTCGAAGACCTCGTCCGGGCATCGGTGATAGAAGAGGTTCACCATGTCGAAGTACTGCGTGAACACCTCGCTGGCGATGACGGGGTAGAAGTATTGAACGTCGCCCGTCTTCACTTCAGTGCGCTCGGCGAAGAGAGCCTGCACCAGAGGCTTCGTGGCGGCTGCCAGGGCCTCGAGCTTGTCGGTGCGTATGGCAGAGATGATGGAACCGCCGTAGGCCTTGCCAGGCCCGCTGACATAGTAGTCGTAATAGATGCGCAGGGCGTTGTCGATGTTGCCTGTAGCCAATTCGGGCAGCATCTGGGTGTAAGGTGCGCCGTCGGCAGGCTGCTCAGCCCGCGAGCCTATGACGTAGTCGGCGACGTGGCGCAGCTGGTAGGCCGCTTCGACACACTGCATGAAGCAAGCGTCGAAGAAGAGATAGTCGGTGTGCGGGTGGTGAGCCAGCACATTGGCCATCGTCGTAATCTCCATCTGAGGACCCTCGTCGCTCTGCGAAGAGCGCTGCCCATTGTCGATGCCAAAAGTGCGGCGGCGAACTTTCTTGTAGCTCGAAGGCACCCAGCCTGAGGCATGACTCCAGAACACGATGCCATAGTGCTCGGCCGGGAAGAAGCGAAAGACGTCTGTCAGCACGGCCTCCATCTCGGCACTGTCGGTGGAGCAGACGTTGTGGTCGTAGGTCTTTATGGGCATCAGCTCATGCTTCGACGAGCCATAGTAGAGCTTGCTGCTGTAAGTGTTGTCAAAAAAAAGAGCCACCTGAACAGTGTCGGGCAAGAGCTTCAGCCCCTCGGCAATCTCTAAGGAGTCCGAGCGGAAGTAGCTGCCCAGCGTGTTCTCGGCGGCAATGTAGAGAAGTATGGTGTGACGGCTATGGCGCACGTGCGGCTCGGGGCTGTCGTGATGACACGAAAGGACGGTAGCAGCCGAGCACACTATAGCAGTCAATACCAGCAGGAAAGTCGTTTTTTTGCGTTTCATGGCTGCAAAGTTACCTTTTTTTAGCCATACTGCATACTAAAATGCCAATCATTTTCGTTCTTTTAATAAAAAAAGAGAAAATATGCATTGGACTGATCGCATGCGTTTGGTAAAAGTGGTGCTCGTATGCAGCGCCGTGGCCATCTGTGCGGCCTCGCTCGTGTGGTCGCATATCCTCGTCAGCGACTTGGCTCGCGAAGAGCACGGCCGCATGGAAGTGTGGGCCGAAGCCATGCGCTCCTTCGAGCAGGCCGACGAGCAGACTGACCTCGCCCTCGTGCTCAAAGTTATCAACGGCAACAACACCATCCCTGTCGTAGTGCTCTCGCCCGAAGGGACCATACAGGCACATAGGAACCTCGACCTGAAGGCGCCCGACGAAGCATCGCTCGAGAAGAAAATCATGGCCTGGGCTCTCAAGCGCCGCGACGCAGGCAGCGTCATTGACATTCATCTCGACGACGACGAGGTGATGCAGATATGCTACGACGAGAGCGTCATGCTCAAGCGCCTGGCAAGCTATCCCTTCATTCAGCTCGGCATCGTGTTCATCTTCGTCGTAGTGGCCATCTTCGCCCTGCTCAGCAGCAAACGGGCCGAGCAGAACAAGGTGTGGGTAGGCCTCTCGAAAGAGACGGCACACCAGTTGGGGACGCCCATCTCATCGCTCATGGCATGGACACAGGTGCTCAAAGAGACCTACCCCGACGACCAGCTGCTGCCTGAGATGGACAAGGACGTGCGCCGCCTGCAGATTATTGCGGAGCGCTTCTCCAAGATAGGGTCCCACCCCGAGCCGCATCCCGAGAATATCAACGAAGTAATCTCGCACGTCGTAGACTACATAAGCCGCCGAACCAGCAACCGCGTGACCATAACCTCGCAGCTGCCCGCACAACCCTTCTATGCCAACATCTCCGCGCCGCTCTTCGAGTGGGTGGTGGAAAACCTGTGCAAGAATGCCGTCGATGCCATGGACGGCTCAGGCAGCATCACGATAACAGCCGTTGAGGAACCCTCGTTCTTTGTCGTCGAGGTGGCTGACACGGGGAAGGGCATACCCAAGAACCGCTTCTCCACAGTGTTCCAGCCGGGCAACACGACAAAGACCCGCGGCTGGGGCCTCGGACTCTCGCTCGCAAAACGTATTATCGAGGAATACCACAACGGCCACATCTTCGTCAAGTCCTCAGAAGTCGACAAAGGCACCACTTTCCGCATTGAGTTGAACAAAACTTAGCCTCAAAATGGCATTTACGACCCCAAAAGATTAAATATTAGCCCGTAAAAATTAAGTTTTTTAGCCTAATCCTTTGTCGCAAAAGAAAAAAGCACTACCTTTGCCGCCCGTATGGAATGTCCGAGACACTATAAGGTAAATCTACTCGACGTGCCTTCCGAGGGTTCTGACCTTGCATGGCATCTCGATGATGACTTCTTTAAAGCCCTCGAGCAGACAGAGATAGAGCACGGAAGCCTCGATGCCACGCTTCGGGTGAGACACAAGGCCGACGCTTACGAGCTCGACATCGACATGCAGGGCTGCGTGGAAATTCCATGCGACAGGTGTCTGGAACCTATGTCTCAGCATCTCGAAGCCCAAAGCACACTCAAGGTGAAGCTGGGTGAAGCCTACGACGACGATGGCGACATCATCACCGTAGCTGCTGACACGGCAGAGCTCGACCTGGCGTGGAATCTCTATGAGATGGTTGTGCTGGCCATACCCACACACCACACGCACCCCGACGGACAATGCCCCGTCGACGTGCCGTTCCTGGTCTCCGACAGCCCCGAGCCTCGCTCCGAGGCCGGAAGCCCTTTTGCCAACCTGAAGGACTTGCTCGCACAGAGTGATGCCGACAACGATGTAACGCAACAATAAATCATAAAACTATAAAGAATCATGGCACATCCTAAAAGAAGACAATCAAAGACACGCACGCTGAAGCGTCGTACTCATGACAAGGCCGTAGCTCCCGCATTGGCAGTATGCCCCAACTGCGGCGAGTTCCACATCTACCACACCGTATGCCCCGCCTGCGGCTACTATCGCGGAAAGGTCGCTATTGAGAAGGAAGAAGCGTAAACATTCATTTTACAATTGATAATTCACAATTCATAATTCAAGTTCACAATCTGCAACGGACGTGTTTGAGGCTAAAGCCCGCGCAACGAAGTAATTGTGAATTATGAATTGTGAATTGTGAATTCTTTTTTTTGTTATGGAAAAACTACACGCCATCATCACGGGTATCGGAGGCTACGTGC
>ERZ842401.8146-NODE-8146-length-10423-cov-4.557292_pt1 | contig 10423 bp, 5 predicted proteins | sample MGYA00521270_ERZ842401 | MGnify/ENA primary metagenome ERZ842401 (study PRJEB31892, sample SAMEA3878208) | bioreactor metagenome | biome: Moose rumen | place: Sweden | collected 2011-10 | study: EMG produced TPA metagenomics assembly of the PRJEB12797 data set... | reverse complement strand
TTATGTTCGCGCGGTCAAGTGAAAGTCCTTCCTGCCCCTCGCCGAACTTCTTGAAGGCATCCATGTTGTATACGAACTGAGCGTAGATTACCGGTGCCTTGAGAGCCTTGAGTTTTTTTGACACTCCTACAGAGAATGCGAACGGGTTGTTCACATCCTCATCGTAGCCTTCTGCTGCGTCTGTGCTCTTCTTTGTCTTTACGCCGACTGCCGCAGCAAGCTTAACGTCGCCTGCAAACTCAACCTGTCCTGCAAGGGTATTGAACAGACGGATTGCGTTGCCATCGTCGTAGCCGTAGTATACGTTTACGTTGCGGAGCGTAGGTCCGATGTCTGTCATGGCAAGGGTAAGACCGCCCTTCTTGAACCGGAAGCTTGAGTCGCTTGAGGCGTACTTGTTCAGCTCGTCCTCGTCAAGCTTTGTGCCGTATTCGTCCTTTCCGTATTTGTATGCGCGAAAGTCAAGGTCTCCGTATGCGCCGATGGTAAAGATTGTCTCTGGAATCTTGAATGATACGCTCGGCTTGAACTTGAATTCCGCTCCGCCCGTTTGTGTGTACAATGGTTCCATCTTGCTTCCACAGCGTTTGAGGTACCAGCTTTCTACGCCGCTTGCTGCCCAGTAGTTTGTCTTATTGAAGTCCTCGTCCTGGCTCAAGTCCTCAAGAGGAAGCTTTGCGCGTACGGCAAGGTCAATGGTAAGCGCCTTGTCCAAAAGGCTTACGTTTCCGTGAACGTCGATGTTCTGGCTGTTCAATACACCAAGCTGCTCAGAAAGGTCAAAGGTTCCGTCGTCGGTGTTCTCGCGAACGTACAGCATTGAAGCCTGCATACCACGAAGACGGTAGCTTGCGTCTACGCTGAAAGCGTCCTGTGAATAGCCAACCTTTGCCTGTGCCGCAATATTTTTGATTCCCTCAAAGCTGTCCTTGCGGTAGAAAACGTCCGTTGAATAGCCAACGAAGTCTGCGGTTCCGGTAAGGTCTGTGTCAGGCGTGTTGTCTGCGCTCTTCTGGTATGTGGCAAGCAAGCCCTGTGCCGCAACGGTAAGGCGTCCGCCTGCAACGGTGAATGCGTCCTTTGCACCAAAAACGTAGTCCTGCTCAATTGAATCGTAGAAAATGTTGCCGTTGTCGTACATTCCGTTTGACTGGAAGTCGATTACAAGGTCGTCCTTTTTTACGCCAATCCAGCCCCAGTGTCCGTACAAAGTTCCCTTGCGGTCTGCGGTGCGGTTTGGTGCGAATCCTGCGGTGAACGAAAGACCTGTTCTCTGCTCAATAAGACCTGCAAGCTGGTCGCTCAAGGAGAATTCGTTGAAGCCTCCAACGTGCTGGTAGCCTGCATCCCATGTGTTGTCCACGGTCTTCCAGATTACTGCCTGACGAAGGTTCGGTTTTGCATAGTTGAAGCCTGTTACAAAATTGATGTACGGTGTGTTGAAGCCGAACTTAAGGTGTCCGATGTAGGAAGCAGAACCCGGACCTGCGCCGTCGCGCCCAACGTTATCTGTAGACTGCGCGGTATAAGAAACCAGGTTTGAGGTCATGTTCTTTACGAAGTCCTTCAATCCGTCCTCAAGCTCAATAACGTCGTTTCCGTCCTTGTCTTTTTTCATAAGATAGATTGGTTCTACGTCCGGGCTTAATGTGTCGTCAAGCTGTGTTTCTGCAAGACAGATTTCTATAAAAAGCGGGCATTGTGGAAGGAAGTTTCCAACGAATTTGTTGTAGGAAACAGCTCCAAACGATACGTTGTCCACATCAAGTCCTTTTTTTGTAGGATCGTTTTCTGACTGAGTGGAGAACTTTGACTGAAGCCCCACCATTGTCCATGTGTTGAAATTGATTTTGCCTTTGCCGCCGGTTGAAGCGCCGTCGTCTCCGCCAACCATTTCGCTTAAGATAAGCTGGCTGTTCTTTCCGCCAAAGCCGTCGTCAAGAAGGTTCGGAGCGCGAAGGTCAGGCGTCCAGTTTCCGTCGCTGATGAATTTGTAGATTACTTCATCAGAAGCCTTGAAGGTTTTGGTGAGCGTAAAACCTTTGTCTGTTTTTTCCATTGGTTCTGCGCCATCACCCCAGTTGGTGAAGTTTCCTGCAAGCAGTACTTCGTTTGCGCGCGGGTTGCCATAGAAGAATACAACTTCTACGTTACCGTCGCTCAATTTTTTTACTGTTACATCCGCAAAAATCATTGCGGTTGCTGCCAGCAAAACTGAAACAAAAGCGATTAGCCTTTTCATTTTGTTTCTCCTTATTTTTTATTGATGAACAGAAGGTTTCCCCCCTGATGTTCCCAAAGAATGCCGGAGCCTTCACCTCTCCGGCATGTACCCCGCAGCGTTCATTCCGCGGGGGTGTGCTTCAGCGTTTATTCGCTCCGTTGAAACACGCAGACTTTTTTAAATTTCTATCCTTAGTTATTGGAGGACTGATTATTTTGCGGCTTCCATTGCGGCTGCCGCTGCGTTCAGGTCTGTGCGAACGTCGTCGCCGTCCCAGATTCCGGCATAGGCTGCGTTCATGGCAGACCAGTAGGTTCCCAGTTGCGGAATTGTAGGCATTGGGCGTGCATATTTAAGCTGTTCCTTTATTCCGTTTACCAATGGGTTATCAATCGTAATGTCGTTGCGCGGTGGAATCTGGTCGGTCATCTCGTAGCGCTTCTGAAGCATTTCCTTGGATGTAAGGAACTTAGCGAATTCCTTGGCTTCTTCCGGGTGCTCTGTGTATGAGCTTACGAACGCAAGGCGCACGCCAGAGAATGATGTTGAATGATCCGTTCCTGGAAATGCCGGAAGCCGCGCGATTCCAAGGTCGATTCCTGCTTTTTTGAATGTTGGAATTGACCATGGACCGGTGATAATCATGGCCGCCTTGCCTTCTGCAAATTCCGCGTTGCAGAAGTCGCCGTTTGCGTCTGCGGCGGGAATATCAAGCAATGCCTTGCGGAGTGCCTTGAAGTATTCAAGCCCCTTGATTGCGTTCGCGCTGTTCAGGTTGTGCTGCTTGCGGTCGTTTCCGTCTGGTCCAAAGAGCGGAGCGCCAAAGCTGTCCATGAACATATAGTCGTAGTAGCCGTCGCCAACCGCCCATACGATTGCGTATTTGTTTTCTATCTTGTTGTTGAACTTTGCGGCAAAATCCTTGATTTCTTCCCATGATTTTGGCGCGTTCTTGATTAGCGCCTTGTTGTAGAAAAGGGCATAGGTTTCGGCAGCCAGCGGGTAGCCGTAGCTTACGCCGTCGTACTTTGAGCCGATTTTTGCCATGTCGTAGAACTCCTTCATGTAGTTGTCCACGTCGTCAACCGGAAGAACGTTTCCGCCTGCAACGAGCGCGCCGATGTGGTCATGCGGAGAAACAAAGATGTCTGCTCCTACGCCGGCAGGTCCGTCAAGCTCGATTTTTGCGCGGGAGTCGGTGTGTCCAACTGCCTCATATGTGATTTTTACCTTTGGGTTTACCTTTCGGTAGTCCTTGATTGCCTGAAGAATGAATGCGCTTTCCGGACCGGAAGATTCCCAGACCTTAAGCTCTACGCGGCCACCCTTTGGGGCTGCAAACAGATTCATAGCCAGAACGGCTGTTGCAATACTGCAAACTATTTTTTTCATAAGATACTCCTGTTGCGCTATAGTTTAGCGCTAAACCTATGATTTATATTACACAGGTTTACCGATAAAGCAAGTTTTTTTTTGCAAATTTTTGAAAATTTTTTGATTTTTTTTTATAAATCTGCCGAAAAACAAAAAATTCACCGCTTTTTTTAGCGGTGAAAGGTTAGGGGAGATGCCAAAAGTCTTATGGGAGCGTTTTTTTCTATCTGCCTAGCGTATGTCTCGCACGGAATCCCGGAGAGAAAGCTTTGTTTCCGTGCAGAGTACGGAAGGCTGCTCCTTTCCGGCAAGCTTGTTCAGCAGCATATGAACGGCGCGCACGCCCTTTTCTGTAGTCTGCTGGTCAACCGACGTAAGTTTTGGGTCAGAAAAATTCCCTATGGAAAGATTGTCAAAGCCAACGATAGAAAAATCCTCGGGCACCTTAAGCCCGTTTTCCTTTGCACCCTGCATGATTCCAAGCGCGCACACGTCGCTTGTGGTGATTATGCCGGTGCAGTCAAGCGTTTCTTTTTTGAGCGTCCTTCCAAATTCCAGTCCGCTTTCATAATTGGGAAGAATGCTCACGCATTTTGACGCGTCAAACGGAATGCCGTTATCCTCAAGCGCCTTTTTGTAGCCATTGAATCGCTGCTCCAAAAGAAGGTTTCCCTCATGCTCCGCCGCAAAGATGATTTTCTTGTGTCCGTTCCTTATAAGGTACTCCGTGGACTGGTAGCAGCCGTTAAGGTCGTCGCAGCGCGAATACAGCACGCCCGGAATGTCTGCGTAGCTGTCTATAAGAACGAAATTCTTGTTCTGGTAGTCTGCAATCTCCGGAATCGTTTCGTTGAAGAATGGAAGTAAAAAAATCGTGCCGTCAATTTTCCAGGTGCGGTACATAAGGTCAATGTCCTTGGGCTTGTACACGGAACGCAGCAGCACGAAGTAGCCGTTTGCCATAAGCTCGCGTTCAATGCTTGCAATAAGCTCAATAAGATACTGATTGTAGATTGAGGTTAAGTCCATTGTTTTTATGTACGGAAGCACAAGAAGAATCAGGTGGGACGATTTTGAGGACAGCGTACGCGCCATGAGATTTGGTACGTAGTCGTACTTTTTGATGACGGCGGTAACTTTTTCGATTGTTGCCGCCGAGACTTTTTTGTGGTTTCCGCTGATGACGTTCGAGACGGTCATCATGCTTACTCCGCATTCGTTTGCAATATCCTTTAATGTCATAGGAGCCTCTGCATTTTAAGTTTAGACTAAACCTCTTTTACTGTAGCACAAAAAAAAAATGTTGACAAACCAAAAAGAGGCGGTTATTCTGATTATAGTTTAGCGCTAAACTTACAGCAAGATGAAACAGCGGCGCTTGTATGGAATTTTAATTTGGAGGAAAAATTCTATGAAAAAATTCAAACGCACAAAAGGAATCCTTGCGTTCTCACTGCTTTTTTCGTTGTTTGCACCGTTGGCTGCGGAGCCGGCCGTAAAGGTTGAGGGGCTTGCAGAAAAAACTGAGGACGGCGCGATTTTTCACGCATGGTGCTGGTCGTTCAACACAATCAAAAAGAATCTGAGCGAGATTGCGGCGGCGGGTTTTTCTGCGTTGCAGACTTCTCCGGTAAGCCAGTGTCTTGTTGGCGAGGACGGCGGACTTGAGATTTTTGGAAAGGGTAAGTGGTACTACCATTATCAGCCTACGAAGTACGTGGTTGGAAACTATCAGCTTGGAACTGAAAAGGAATTTATTGCGATGTGCGAGGAAGCGCATAAATACGGCATAAAGGTAATCGTTGACACGGTCATAAACCACTGTACCGCAACCTACAACGCGATTGACCCTGAGCTTCGCAATATGGAAGGCGGCGGGTTTCACGCGCAAAAGGGCAACTGGTCAGAGGTTGACCGCTTTGAGGAAACGCAGAACGCGCTTTCCGGCTTGTGGGATTTGAACACGCAGAACCCCAATGTTCAGCAGCACGTGCTTGCGTTCCTTAAGCGCTGTGTTGAGGACGGTGCGGACGGCTTCCGCTATGATGCGGCAAAACTCATTGAGCTGCCGGACGATTCTTCCGCAACGTACGGAAACGATTTTGCAAGCGACTTCTGGCCTACTGTGCTGAACAACGGCGCGGCATTCCAGTATGGCGAGGTGCTTCAGGAAGGCGGAAACATCACTTATTCGTCAGACATGAAGAGCGGATACGACGACTCGCTTTCTTCTCGTCTTGGGGCATACCACAGATACATGCGCACTACGAACTCCCTGTACGGCTTTCGCGTGCGCGACGCAGCCGTTCACAATAATTTCAATGCGGCATTTGTAGGAGACACCTTGCTTCCTGCGGGCGCAAACGGCAGCAAGGTGGTAACATGGGTAGAAAGCCACGACAACTTCTGTAACGATGCGTCCTACAAGGAACTTGACGGTCAGCAGATTGTGCGCGCGTGGGCGGTAATTGCTTCGCGCAAGAACGGCACGCCGCTTTTCTTTGACCGACCGATGGGCAGTACGGCAAATACTCCGTGGGGAGAAAACAAACTTGGCGCTGCGGGTAGCAACTTGTTCAAGGACGCGCAGGTGGTTGAGGTGAACTTCTTCCGCAATGCAATGGCGGGCGAGGACGAGGCGCTTTCAAACCCAACCGGCGAGGACGAAGTTCTGTTCATTGAGCGCGGAAAGCGCGGCGTCGTAATCATCAATGCCTCTGCGCAGAAAAAGACGTTTGATGGCGTTCCTGTAAAGATGATTGCGGACGGTGAGTACACCGACCAGGTACGCGGCGGAACTGTACGCGTTGAGGGCGGCAAGTTGTACGGTTCTGTGAATGCAGAAAGCGTTGCAGTTGTATACAACAAGACGGTAAAAACACCGGCATTTGCGCCGGCAATAGAAAGCTCCGTTCCAAGCGGATACTTCCTTGAGGACACAATGAAGCTTAACGTTGCAATTCGTGGCTGTACTGACGCAACCTGCACCGTGGGAAAGGATGCTCCTGTTTCCGTTCAGAATGGCGATGTCATTGAGATTGGAAAGGGCGTTCCGTTCGGAAAATCCATTGCGGTAACCATTGCGGCAACGGATGCAAACGGAAAGAAAATCACCAAAAAGTACAGCTACAAAAAGGCTTTGTATAAGAAGAACACTATCGTATATTTTGACACGGCGTTCATGGGCGCGGGTTGGAAGCATGACCGGGTATGCGCATACATCTACAACGAGGGCGGCGTAAAGGCAAATGCCAGCTGGCCGGGAGTGGAGATGGAGAACATGGGCGGCGGAAAATATAAGTACGTTCTTCCTTACGAGCTTGAGAACCAAAAGACATACGTCATCTTTAACAATGGTAACGGCGGCGACAAGAACCAGTACCCCAACGGTGCCGGGCTTGACTTGTACAAGGGAACTCAGATGATCTTGCAATCTGATGGCTCTTGGAAGCTGTTAAAATAGTACGGAACACATTGCAAGAAACGTAAGGGCGTGCGCTTGCCTCAATATAACGGCTGGCACACGCCCTTTTTTTTGCATTCATGATTTTTTTTGTATCTGGCAGAAAGACAAAAAAAATACCGCCCGCATTTTGTGCGGGCGGCCTCTGCTTTTATTTACTTAGCGGACGAACAGCTTTTTGAGCATGTCCAAATCAAGTTCCGGATAAAGCACGTGTGCGCCCAAAAGCTTGTTCACTCGCTCGCGGGCAGATTTAACTGCGTCGTCAGAAATCTCAATCTTTCCCTTCGCTGGCTTTCCTTCCTTTGTAAGACCAGGCTTTGTGTTCTTGAGTACGTAGTCGATGATGTCAGCGACTTCCTTCATGTCAGCCTCATTCATTCCGAGCGTCGTAAGACCAGGAGTGCCGATGCGGATTCCGCTTGTCCACCATGCGCCGTTCTTGTCATAAGGAAGGGCGTTTGCATTTGCCGTAACGCCGCACTTGAACAATGCAGCCTCTGCCTGTTTTCCTGTAAGGCCATAGCCTGTTACGTCCACCAGCATAAGGTGGTTGTCCGTTCCGCCTGTCTGGAGCGGCATTCCGTGCGATTTGCATCCTTCTGCAAGAGCCTGTGCGTTCTTTACAACCTGATGAGCCCACGCCTGATACTCAGGAGTGCGCGCTTCCTTGAATGCGATTGCCTTTGCAGCCATCACGTGACCGAGCGGACCGCCAAGAACCATCGGACATCCCTTGTTCACGTAGTCAGCGAATTCCTTCTTGCACAAAATCATGGCTCCTCGAGGTCCGCGGAGCGTCTTATGGGTCGTAGTCGTAACGATGTCCGCCCATTTTACAGGGTCAAAGTCGCCCTCAAACACTTTTCCTGCAACAAGACCTGCAAAGTGCGCCATATCCACCATCAATACTGCTCCGCACTTGTCGGCAATCTCGCGGAAGCGGCGGAAGTTTATTTTTCTTGGGTATGCGGAAAATCCTGTAAGAAGGATGAGCGGCTTTACTTCCATTGCCTGCTTTTCAATCGCATCGTAGTCCAAAAGTCCTGTCTCGCGGTCAACTCCGTAAGGATGGCTTTCAAACATGCGCGCAGAAACGTTCATCTTGTATCCGTGCGTAAGGTGTCCGCCGCAGGAATAGTCCAAGCCCATAAGACGCTGGTTTCCGAACTTCTTTCGGAGAGCGTCAAACTGCTCATCGGTAAGGTCGTTCAAGGATTTTACGCCAAGCTCCTCAAGAGTTGGAGTCTCAACCTTTGCAGAAAGAATTGCCCAGTAGGCAACAAGGTTGGTATCTGCTCCTGAGTGCGGCTGAACGTAAGCGTAGTCAGCTCCAAAAAGGGCTTCTGCCTCGCGGGCAGCAGTGTTTTCAACCGCGTCGATGTTGACGCATCCGCCGTAGTAGCGGTGCTCCGGGTAACCTTCGGCATATTTGTCCGTAAGGAGGTTTCCCATTGCGGCCTGAACGTTCAGGGAGCAGTAGTTTTCAGAAGCTACCAGCTTAAGGTGGCTTCTCTGGTTCTCAAGCTCATTCACGATGCTTGCCGCAATATCCGGGCCGACGGCCGCAACCTGCTGAAGGTTTGCGACATACGCTGTCATTGCGGCGCTAGGCTTTCCGCCGCAGGATGAAAGATATTCTTCTAATGGAGTTGACATTTGTTTCCTCTTTTCTTAATGGTATTGATAAATACTAGCGGAAAACCGCTGTAGTTTCAATTTTATTTAATGTTTTTCTGTATGAACTCGGCCTTAAGATTTTTGAGTTCTTCGGTTAAAGAAACCTTGTAGATGTGCGGGTTCAGGATTCGCTTGTAGCTTTCGTCAAGGCTTGCAAGCTGGCGTTGCATGTTCTCGCGCGCAAGGCGGAGCTGCTCGCTTTCTGGAATGCGTTTTTCAGTCCGTTTTCCGTCCTTGAGCTTGAGCTTGAGCAGCGGATCCACACGGCTTGCCTTGTAGCTGAACTGCCTGTAGTCAACCATCGGGTGATAGAAGCGGTATTCCGTGCCGGCTTCAAGCGACTCGCCGTCAAGCGAAAGTATGTCTGCCTGCGCCATTCCATTTTCATCGTAAAGACGGTAAACGTTCTTGATTCCAGGGTTTGTGGTCTTTGCCGGATTGTCGCTGAACTTCATTGCTGGAGTCATGGTGTCGGTTTCCTTGTCATGTCGGGCGGCAAGCTTGTACACGCCGGTAAAACTTGCTTCGTTTCCGCCGGTTACCATGTGGGTTCCAACGCCCCAGCTGTTGATTGGCGCACCGTTTGCAACGAGGGTGGTGATTATTTCTTCAGTAAGTTCATTTGAAACGCTGATTTTTGCCTGCGGGAAGCCAGCCTTGTCCAGTTCCTTTCTTACTTCGCGGGTAAGGTATGCAATGTCTCCGGAGTCCAGACGAACGCCGAAGTTGTAGCCTTTCTCAACAAGCTCAGCCCCTGCTTTGATTGCGTTTTTGATTCCGCTTTTGAGGGTGTCGTATGTGTCGATGAGGAATACTGCGTTCTGAGGGTAGATTTTGGCATATTCACGGAATGCCTCAAGTTCCGAGCTGTGGCTCATAATCCATGAGTGAGCCATTGTTCCCATTGCAGGAATTCCGTAGAGCTTTGCGGCAAGCGTGTTGCTGGTTCCTGCAGCCCCGCCGATGAAAGCGGCTCTGGTAGCTCCCATGGCACCGTCCGGTCCCTGGGCACGGCGAAGCCCGAATTCCATGATCGGGGCTCCCTTTGAAGCAAGGTAAACCCGGGCAGTCTTTGTTGCAATGAGGCTTTGGAAGTTCACGATGTTCAGCACGAGCCCTTCAAGAATCTGTGCTTCAATAAGGTTTGCGTGAATCCGTACGAGCGGCTCCTGCGGGAAGATTACGCTTCCTTCAGCCATTGTGTAAAGGTCGCCCGTAAAATGCCAGTCCTTAAGGTAGTCCAAAAATCCTTCCTCAAAGATTTTCTGCTCTCTTAAGTATTCAATGTCATCTTCCTCAAAATGGAATTCTGTGATTGCATCAAGCAGAGTTTCGTTTCCGGCAAGGATAGAGAACCCGCCGTTAAAAGGATTCCTGCGGAAGAACATGTCGAAAACGACCTTCTGATTCATGTTTTCCTTCCAGTATCCCTGTGCCATGGTCAGCTCGTAGAAATCAGTGAAAAGCGCATTGCTAGAAAAATAATTTTTCATAAAAAAACCTCTTGTGTTCATTCTAGTAAGGATTTCTTCGAGCCTGCCCCAAGCATCTTGTTCGCAGCCTGCATGTCCCGACTGCGCCATTCTACACAAAATTCAGCATTTTGTCATCACGACTAGATAGCTGTCATGGAAATCAATTTTAGAGGCTGAATTTATAAAAATAGCGCAAGGGAGAATTTG
>ERZ842401.8145-NODE-8145-length-10426-cov-4.681226_pt1 | contig 10426 bp, 10 predicted proteins | sample MGYA00521270_ERZ842401 | MGnify/ENA primary metagenome ERZ842401 (study PRJEB31892, sample SAMEA3878208) | bioreactor metagenome | biome: Moose rumen | place: Sweden | collected 2011-10 | study: EMG produced TPA metagenomics assembly of the PRJEB12797 data set... | reverse complement strand
GGGCCAGGAAGCCCAGGATGATGGCCACCAGCAGGCCGCTCTCCCCGGGACCGCCCATTTTCACCTCGGCCCAGAGGGTATCCACCAGCTTGGAGATATCCGCCGGGAGGTCGGTGAAGATCTGGGTGTTGGCCAGGATCTCCTCCGTGGGGTAGTGGATGGGGCTCTCCACCACCTCGGGGTCGATGAACTCCTTGGCGGCGGTCTCCGGGGTGGAGTAGCCCACGTACTCCATGTTGGCCCCGGCGATCTCCGGGTCGCACAGGAAGTTGATGTAGGCCTCGGCCTCCCGCTTGTGGCTGGAGGTGGCAGGGATGCAGATGGCGTCCACGAAGAAGTTGGTGCCCTCCTTCGGGGCGACGAAGGCGATGTTGTCGTTATTGTCCACCAGAATGGCGGCGTCCCCGGCGTAGTAGGGGGCGATCCACGCCTCCCCGCTCTCCATCTTGTCGAAGATCTGATCCATGACGTAGGCCTGCACCAGGGGCTTCTGCTCCTTGAGGAGCTTGGCGGCGGCCCGCCAGTCGTCGGGGTCGGTGGAGTTCATGTCCTGCCCCAGCCGGGCCTGGGCGATGCAAAAGGCGTCCCGGGGGTTATCGAACATCAGGATCTTCCCCGCGTATTTGGCATCCCACAGGGCGTCCCATCCCGTGATCTCGTCCTCGATATATTCCGTGTTATAGAACAGGCCGATGATGTTCCAGGTATAGGGCACGGAGTAAGCACCCTCGGGGTCGTAGGAGGGGGTGCGCAGGTCCGGGTCAATGTACCTGTAGTTGGGGATGTTGTCGAAGTTCAGCTTGGCCAGCCGGCCCTCGGAAATGAGCTTGGCGATCATGTAGTCCGAAGGGATGATGATGTCGTAGTCGGCGCCGCCCCCGGCCAGCTTGGAGTAGAGGCTCTCGTTGCTGTCAAAGGTGGTGTAGTTCACCTGGATGCCCGTGCGGGCGGTGAACTCGGCGTTGACGTCCATGCTGTCGTCGGTGCCGTTGGCGATGTACTCCCCCCAGTTGTACACGTTCAGGGTCACGGAGGTATCCAGGGGCTCCCCTACGGGCAGAGCCGTGTCCGAGGTATAGTCCGGGTCATAGGTGTCGGAGTAGCCGATCTCCGCGGAGGCGGGCAGGGCGATGCAGACCAGGAGCAGCCCGGCCAGCAGAAGGCTCAGCAGCTTTTTCATGCGGCATCCTCCTCTCCCTGGGGCCGGCGGTCCTTGCTCTGCCGGACGTTGACAATGATCAGCAGGAGCATGACCACCACGAACAGCACGGTGCTCAGGGCGTTGATCTCCGGGCTCACCCGCTTGCGGGTCATGGAGTAGATGTAGATGGGCAAAGTCTGGGTGGTGCCGGAGGTAAAGTAGCTGATGACGAAGTCGTCGATAGACAGGGTGAAGGACATGATCATGCCGGTGACGATGCCGGGCATGATCTCCGGCAGCACCACCTTGAAGAAGGCCCGCACCGGGGGACAGCCCAGGTCCTGAGCGGCCTCGTACAGGTTGGGGTTCATCTGGCGCAGCTTGGGCAGCACCGAGAGGATGACGTAGGGCAGGCAGAAGGTGATATGGGCGGTGATCAGGCTGCCCATGCCGAGACTCCGGCCCCCGAAGAGCCCCACCGCAAACACGAACAGCAGCATCAGGCTGACGCCGGTAACGATCTCCGGGTTGACCATGGGAAAGTTGGTGATGTTCATCATGATGCGGCGGGGCAGCTTCTTCATGCTGTTGATGCCCACCGCGGCCATGGTGCCCAGGGCCGTGGAAGCCACCGCCGTCACCGCGGCGATGATCAGGGTATTGCGCAGAGCCTCCAGGATCAGGCGGTCCTCAAAGAGCTTCTGGTACCACTTCAGGGAGAAGCCGCTCCACACGGTGCGGCTGGCGGTCTCCGTGTCGTTGAAGGAGAAGACGATAAGCACCAGGATCGGGGCGTACAGGAACAGGAAGATCAGCACGGTATAGATGCGGGAACCTGCTTTTTTCACAGCATCACACCTCCGTTCACTTCTTCGCCGTCGTCAAACTGATTCATGATGCCCATGCAGATCAGGATGATGACCATGAGCACCAGGGAGATGGCGGAGCCCAGATTGGGGTTGTAGGCGGAGCCCAGAAACTGCATGTCGATCAGGTCGCCGATCAGCAGGTTGCCGCCGCCGCCCAGCATCTTGGAGATGATGAAGGTGGACACGGCAGGCACGAAGACCATGGTCACCCCGGAGATGATGCCGGGCATGCTCATGGGCATGGTGACCTTCAGGAACACCCGGCGGTCGTCGGCCCCCAGGTCCTGGGCGGCCTCGATGACGCTGCGGTCCATCTTGGTCAGCACGGAGTAGATAGGCAGGATCATGTAAGGGATGTAATTGTACACCATGCCCAGCACCACGGCTCCGGCAGTGTTGATCATGTGCACCCGGGGCAGCCCGATGGCCGTGAACAGGGCGTTGATCAGGCCGTTGTCCTCCAGGAGGGTCATCCAGGCGTAGGTGCGCAGCAGGAAGTTCATCCACATGGGGAGCATGACCAGCAGGATCATCATGCTCTGGCGCTTGGCGGGCATTTTGGCGATGATATAGGCCAGAGGATACCCCAGGGCCAGGCAGACCACCGTGGCCACCAGCCCCAGCCAGATGGAGCGCAGGAACACGTTGCTGTACTGGCCCACGGAGAGGATGTTCTCCAGGGTGAACTGGCCGGAGGAATCCGTCAGGGCAAACCAGGCCACCAGACCCATAGGCACGATGATGAAGATGGTCATCCAGACGGTGTAGGGCGCGGAAAGCAGCTTGGAATTACTCTTCATCGCCGCTGCCCTCCTCCGCCTGGGCCTCCGCCTGCTCTTCGGCCTCGATGTCCTCCCCCATCTCGTCGGAGAAGGTGGAGTAGTCGCCAAACATGCCGGAGTACTGGCTCTTGGCCATGACGTGGATATCATCAGGGGTCAGGGAAAGGCCGATGCGGTCCCCCACCGCCCGGAAATCCGTGGACTGGATCATCCACTTGAAGCCGGCCACATCCACGATGATCTCGTAGTGGACGCCCTTGAAGGTGACGTTGGTGACCTCGCCGGTGATGTGGGTGCTGTCCGCCTGGACCACGTCGATGTCCTCGGGCCGGATCACCACGTCCACGGGGGTGTTTTTGCCGAAGCCCTTGTCCAGGCAGTCGAAGGTATGGCCGGCGAAGCGGACCTTGTAGTCGTCCAGCATCAGGCCGTCCAGGATATTGGACTCTCCGATGAAGTCCGCCACAAAGGCGTTCTTGGGCTCGTTATAGATGTCGGTGGGGGTGCCGATCTGCTGGATGACGCCGTTATCCATGACCACCACGGTGTCGCTCATAGAAAGGGCTTCCTCCTGGTCGTGGGTGACGAAGACGAAGGTGATGCCCGTCTGCTGCTGGATCTTCTTGAGCTCCACCTGCATGTCCTTGCGCAGCTTGAGGTCCAGGGCGGAGAGAGGCTCGTCCAGCAGGAGCATCTTGGGCTCGTTGGCCAGGGCCCGGGCGATGGCCACCCGCTGCTGCTGGCCGCCGGAGAGCTGCCCCACCCCCCGGTGGGCGTAGCCGGTGAGGTTCACCATGGCCAGCATCTCGTGAACGGTCTCTTTTACTTCTTTTTCGCTCTTCTTTTTCAGCCGCATGCCAAAGGCGATATTGTCGTACACGTTGAGATGGGGGAACAGGGCGTAGCGCTGGAAAATGGTGTTCACCGGCCGCTTGTGAGGGGGCAGCGCGGTAATGTTCTGCCCATTAAAAAAGACCTCGCCGGCGTTTGGGGTGATGAACCCTCCGATGGTGCGCAAGACAGTGGTCTTACCGCAGCCGGAAGGGCCCAGCAGGGTGACGAACTCTCCGTCCCGGATGTCCAGGTCGAAGTTCTTCAGCACCGGCTCCCGATCAAACGATACCGTGATGTCCTTCAGGGAAATAATGGCGTCTTTCATGTTGGCAGCATCTCCTTTGCGGTGGTGCCTGAGGCACCGAAATAGTTGCGTGTCTTTCGTTAGTCCATTGGAAATCCCCAAACCGACGCGGCGTCGGCGCACCTCGGCTTTTTTCCGCCGGGCCGGCGTCAAAAGAGCTTGAAATACACCCAGTATTCCTGTGCTCTTTTTCCTGGCCCCGACAAAAAACGCCGGATGCCCGTCCTTGCCGTTCGATTTGGCGATTTCCGACACAACCCGGTCCGGTTACTGCGCAGTGCGCAGCGCCCCAAAGCCTCCCGCAAAGGATATTCTCCGTACCGCCGGGGACCGGCAGTCGTGACAAGGGGCCCAGACCGCTTTTAAGCCCGCGCCACCTCCACAAGGCGGGCCGTTTTCAGATGCAAACGCAATGCCCCTAGTATAGGGGACAATGCCCCAAAAGTCAACCGGTTTCGCGAAGAAAAAGCGGGCCTTCCCGAAGGGGAAAGCCCGCTGCGCTGCACAGGGTGTCGTTTTACAGGTTATGGGTGAATTTGTACATCATCACCGCGGCCTCGGCCCGGTTGGTGCTGCCCTTGGGATCCAGGATGCCGTTGCCCTTGCCCTGGATGATCTCAGAGCCCACGGCCCACACGAAAGCTGACCGGGCGTACGGAAGGATCTTCTCGGCGTCTGTGAAGACGGACAGGTCGCCCCGCCTGGAGAGGTCCTTGCTCTTGTAGGAGGCATAGCGATACAGGATGGCGGCGAACTGCTCCCGTGTCACAGGGTCATTGGGAGCGAAGAGGGTGGCGGTCTTGCCGGTGACGACGCCCTTGGATTGGGCCCAGCCCACAGCTTCCCGGTACCAGTCCTCCCGCAGGTCCGTGAAGGAGGCGGCGGGCACCTGGGGGCGGCCCTCCATGTTATAGAGGATGGTGACGATCTGGGCGCGGGTCACGGTGCCGTAGGGAGAGAACTCCTGCCGGTAGCGGCTGGTGCTGCCCATATAGCCCATGGCGTAGGCCCAGCGGATGTACTCCCTTGCCCAGCCCACCGCCTCGGCGTCCGCAAAAGGCGTGGCGGGGTAAGCGCCCGGGTCCTCCGGAACGCCCGGCTCCTCCCCGGAGGAGATCTCCTCAAAGGGCCAGCCCCGGGCCGCGGCCACCACCTGGGCGTAAGAGCCGGCCTTCACGTAGAAGGTCACGTTGTCGCAGGAATAGAAAGCGTCCTTGGAGATGTACTCCACCGTGCTGGGCACCGCCAGCTGCCGCAGAGAGCTGCAGCCGTAGAAGGCCCAATCGTCGATACGGGTCACGCCCTCCGGCAGCACCAGCCGCCGCAGGGACGAGCACTCCCCGAAGGCTCCCTTATTAATGGTCTTCAAGGCGCTGGACAGGGTGATGCTCTCCAGGGCGGTGCAGCCGAAGAACATGGCCGGGGGGATCTCCTGGAGGGTGTCCGGGAGCTGGATGGACTGGAGAGAGGTGCAGTCCTGGAACAGGTAGGTGCCGTAGGTATTCAGGGACGCGGGCAGGGTCACAGAAGTCAGGCTGGAGCAGGTGGCGAAGACCTCGTTCCCCATGGCGGTAACGCTGTCGGGAAGGACGATGGTCTTCAGCTCGATGCAGTGGTCAAAGGCGCCGGAGCCGATGGTCTTCAGGGTGCTGGGCAGATTCACTTCCTTGAGGCCGTAGCAGTAGCGGAAGGCCTTCTTGCCCAGGGTGGTCACGCCCTCCTCCAGGGTGACCGACTGCAGGGAACGGCAGGCGGAGAAGGCTTCGTCCCCGATGCGCCGCACCGAGGAGGGCACCGTCACGGAGGTGAGCTCGTCCTTGCCGTAGAACAGCCGGTCCCGGATGGAGACCACCGCACAGCCCTGGATCTCGGCGGGGATCTCCAGCTCCGCCGGGAGGCTGGCCGTGGCCTTTTCCAGCTCGCCGGTCAGGCGGTTGAGGCCGAGATACTGCTGGTCTCCCAGCTTGTAAATGAGGATGGCGTCCTCCGCCCGGGCCGCCAATGGGGCGGCTGCCAGCAGGACGAACGCCAGTAAAAGCGCCGTCAGGCGCGAGAGCTTTCTTTTCATAGGGTCCATCTCCCTTTCCTGGGCCTAGGCGCCCAAAATACAGTTCTATCATACCTTGACGGCGGGGAAAAAGCAAGGGAAGGCGGGGCAAAAATCCCGAAACGGCAATATCTTCCACCCCTGGAAAAAGCGGCCACGAAATGTGGGAAAGGGGCAAAAAAATCGAGCCGGCCGCAGCCGACTCGATTTCTCGGGAAAAATATGAAAGGACGAAAACCCTGAAGATCAAATCAATCCTGGCTCTCTTTCCGCTGGGAACGGATCACCGCCACGGTGACGCCGCCGGTCACGGCCAGCACCCCGAGAAAAGCGGCGGTGCCCACCAGCGGAGAGACCTGGTCCTCCTGAGACTGGACGGTGATCTCCGTGACGCCGGAGCTCTTGGCGGAGCGCACCTCCTGGGAGTAGCGTTCAGGCGCGCTCTCCGCCTTGGCGGAGGTGATCCGGCTGAGCAGGGACACGGTGCCCACGGTCAACACCAGGACCAGCACGAAGGTCAACAGGTTTTTGGCCACCTGACGGCCCATGGGCTCCACCTCGCTCTCAAAATGATGACAAATTGTAACCGCTGGTTACAAATTGGTTACAAATAGAGTGTACCATGTTGACATAAACATTGCAACCATTTGGGCCTATCGTTCACAGTTTCTTTACAAATTCAGCGGAACAGGGTACATTCCCCGCTGGCCCGGTACCAGGCGATGCGCTTGTCGATCTCCTCCCGGGGCACCTTGAAATGCGCCGCCAGGCAGGGGATGCAGAGAAAGTCCTCCGCCCCGCGATAGACCAGCTTTTTGTAGATGGCGATGTCGTCACCGCCCAGGGGGGCGCCGCACTGGCGGCAGGTCCTGTAGTTGGGCATCTCAGCGGCGGACCACCTTGGCCCGGAGCAACTGGCAGCTGTGGGGCTCCAGGGTGGCGGCATAGCGCTCGGTGAAGGTCCCCAGGTCCTCATGGGCCCACAGGTCCCGGAGCTGGAGGCCGCAGCCGGCGGCGGCGCTGAGCCCCAGGTCCCAGAAGAGAACAGACAGCTCCGCCCGCACGTCCCCCAGGTTCACCATGGCGATGGCCAGGTCTCCGTTGGCCAGGGGCTTGGCCAGGGCGAAGAGATTTTCCGGGTCGAAGCCCTCGCAGGCCAGGTAGGGGCCCCGGCACTCGGGGTCCTGGTTGATGGCGATGACCTCCGGGTTCGTCAGGGTCTCCCGGGTGACGTCGCTCATCCTGCGGATATCGCAGCCGATCATCAGGGGGGAGTTCATCATGGCCCACAGGGAGAAGTGGGTGCGGTACTCCACGTCGGTGCAGCCGCCCAAAGTGCCGATGAAGTCGCTGTTGCTGCCGCCGTGCATGCCCACCACCAGCATGTCGATATCGTTGTGGCAGTAGGGGCCGGCAAAGGCGATCTTGTCCAGCTGAGACTTGAACAGGGTCTTGATGCTCTCCCAGTTGTCCTGGATATCCCCGGTGGAGCGGAACAGGTGGGCCCCGCTGGAGCGGATCCAGCGGTGGACGTCCTCATGGCCCCAGTTGCAGGCGGAGAACAGGATATCCCGGCCGCAGTTGCGCAGGGCCAGGCTCATGCGCTTGTAGAGCATCTCCCCGTTGACCTGGTGGGGCTTGTAACAGTTGTCGTATTTCAGGTAGTCCACGCCCCAGGAGGCGAAGGTGGCGGCATCCTGGAACTCGTGCTCGAAGCTGCCTGGATAGCCGGCGCAGGTGTGGGTGCCGCAGCAGGAGTACATGCCGAACTTCAGGCCCTTGCTGTGGACGTAGTCGGCCACGGCCTTCATGCCGTGGGGGAATTTCTCCGGATCAGCCACCAGGCAGCCGTTCTCGTCCCGCTGCTTCAGGCTCCAGCAGTCGTCGATGACCACGTACTCATAGCCGGCGTCCTGCAGGCCGGAGGAGACCATCACATCCGCGGTCTCCCGGATCAGGTCCTCATTGATGTTCCAGGTGAAGGTATTCCAGCTGTTCCAGCCCATGGGCGGCGTCAAGCCAAGGTACTTGTCAGTCATATGTTGTGCCTCCTTTGGGAAATCTGGCCTCATTGTAGTAGTCCCCCGGGAAAAAGTCAACAAAAAAAGAGCGGGGCCCGCAGGCTCCGCCCATTTTTTGTTTGAGAGGTGAATTACTTCAGCTCGACCTCGGCGCCAGCCTCTTCCAGCTTGGCCTTGAGAGCCTCGGCGTCGTCCTTGGAGATGCCTTCCTTCACAGCCTTGGGAGCGCCGTCCACCAGCTCCTTGGCCTCCTTCAGGCCCAGGCCGGTAGCTTCCTTGACGACCTTGATGACGTTGATCTTGCCAGCGCCGGGGTTCTTCAGGATGACGTCGAACTCGGTCTTCTCGGCGGCAGCAGGGGCATCGCCACCAGCAGCGGGAGCGGCAACGGCAACAGCGGCGGGAGCAGCGGCGGAAACGCCGAACTCCTCCTCCAGAGCCTTGACCAGCTCGGAGAGCTCCAGAACAGTAAGGGCCTTGACTTCCTCGATAAGAGCAGTAACTTTCTCAGACATGATGATTTCCTCCATTGAGTTAGTTTTTTTGTTGCCCTCCCCTCATGGGGAGGGGGGACCGCCATCCGGCGGTGGGTGAGGTGGTTCACGGCAAAGCTCAAAACCACCTCATCAGTCTCGTTTCACTCGACAGCTTCCCCATGAGGGGAAGCCTAAAGCGGCGCGGATCAGGCGGACTGCTTTTCCGCGATAGCGTTCAGGGCAATGGCCAGGCTGCGGATCAGCCCGTTGGACACGGTGGCCAGACCCTGGATGGGGGCGTTCAGGCCGTACAGCACCTGCGCCACCAGGACCTCCTTGGGAGGCAGCTTCGCCAACTCGCTGATGCTGTTGGCGTCCACGGCGGCGCCGTCGATAAAGCCGGCCTTCACCGTGTAGTTCTCGTGATCCTTGGCGTACTTGCTGAGGATCTTGGGCGCCTCGGTGTAGCTGCTGTCGCTGAAAGCGATAGCCGTGGTGCCGTTGAGGCACTCGTCCAGGCCCTCGATCCCGGCGGCCTCAAACGCACGCTTGAGCAGGGTGTTCTTTACCACCTTGTAGGTGCATCCGGCCTCCCGCAGGTCCTTACGGAGCTTGGTGTCGTCCGCCACGGTGATGCCGCTGTAGTTTACCAGCACACCCACGTTGGCCGCCTTGAACACCTCGCACAGTTCGGCTACCTGCTGCTTCTTCTGGTCGAGAATCTTCTCGCTGGGCAAATTGTTTCACCTCTCTCGTGAATGGAATGGCTGCCCGACAAAAAGAACGCCTTTCCCCAAAAACGAGGAAAGGCGCAAAACACTAAAGGGACTCCATGTTTTCCTTCCTCGGCAAGCCGGTCACCCGTTTACTGCCGAGGAGGTCTCCGAGCCCTCCTGAAACGGAGAGTCGACGCGTCCCCCGGCAACTTGCTGTCTTTGGTCGGGACAAGCTGTATCTTAACAAATCACAGGGATTTTGTCAAGCAAAATCAGATAAACTTCGCCGGATTTGTCGGACACACATTTCCTGTTCGATCTCACGATCTCCGCGCGGTCAAGCCGCGCCGGAAATGTGCTCCAGCACTGGTGAAGCCCGTCAAAAGGTTTAGATGAACTTGGCGGGGTTGATCTTCACGCCGGGGCCCATGGTGGCGCTGACCACGCAGGAGCGCACGTACTGGCCTTTGGCCGCGGAGGGCTTGGCCTTCACGATGGCGTCCATCAGGGTGTCGAAGTTCTCCTGGAGCTTCTCAGCGCCGAAGGAGATCTTGCCGATGGGGCAGTGGATGATGTTGGTCTTGTCCAGGCGGTACTCGATCTTACCGGCCTTGGCCTCCTGCACCGCACGGGCGATGTCGGGGGTCACGGTGCCGGCCTTGGGGTTGGGCATCAGGCCCTTGGGGCCCAGCACGCGGCCCAGACGGCCGACCTGACCCATCATGTCGGGGGGGGCGACGACCACGTCGAAATCGAACCAGCCGCCCTTGATTTTCTCGACAAGCTCTTCAGCGCCGACGTAATCAGCGCCCGCGTCCTGGGCTTCCTTGACCTTCTCGCCCTTGGTGAAAACCAGCACGCGTTTGGATTTACCAGTGCCGTTGGGCAGAACCACGGCGCCGCGAACCTGCTGGTCGTTGTACTTCGGGTCGACGCCCAGACGCACGTGCATTTCAATCGTCTCGTCGAATTTCGCGGTGGACGTTTTCTTGACCAAATCCACGGCTTCGGCGACTTCGTACAGCTTGCCTTCTTCGAGAAGTTCAGCCGCCGCGCGATATTTTTTGCCTTTCTTTGCCATTAAAAAAATTCCTCCCAGTGGTACGAGCGATAAAATCTCCCACAGTCAAACCTTACGCGACGATTTCGATGCCCATGCTGCGGGCGGTGCCTTCAATCATGCGGGTAGCCGCTTCGATTGACGACGCGTTCAAGTCCTTCATTTTCATTTCGGCG
>ERZ842401.8144-NODE-8144-length-10427-cov-2.809680_pt1 | contig 10427 bp, 8 predicted proteins | sample MGYA00521270_ERZ842401 | MGnify/ENA primary metagenome ERZ842401 (study PRJEB31892, sample SAMEA3878208) | bioreactor metagenome | biome: Moose rumen | place: Sweden | collected 2011-10 | study: EMG produced TPA metagenomics assembly of the PRJEB12797 data set... | reverse complement strand
GCCCGTATGCGCGCCCCGAACCTATCCCCTGTTTCCACGCCGCGCAGAACTTTTCCCTATCTGTCACTTCCAACACGCCTTGATAGCATACGGCATGGGAATAAAAGGAGCCTCCCGCTTCCTCCGGATGCTTCCCGTAAACCGACATATCCGCATTTTCCTGCGCTTCCAACAGAACGAAGCCCGACTGCTCCGCCTTCCTCCGCAGCCACGCCAATCGTTCTTCCGCAGTCCGAAGATACCGCCTCCGGCTGTTCTTCACACCATCCTCCGCCACTTTTTTGGCCGGAGCCGCCAAAAGATTGAAGCAATACCGACTCCCCTCCGCCATTGTCCGCTCCCAACCGCTCATATCTTTTTGTCCACGAGGTTCCATCCCCTTTGGCATATCTTGCAAATCCGGCGCTTTCTCGGACAAAATATAAACGTCCATCTTATCTGGATTGAAACGATACAGAATATTGCCGTCTTTTCGTGTGCAATGGAACAACCGCATAATACTCCTGTGCATATTTTGGCAATCGCGGACACAGCTTCGCCCCTGCGGGCTTCTGATATCCACATGGAATTTACTGAATATCATGTGCGCCGCTCCTTTCCATCGTCTGCCGTATCACCGTGCGGCTACGGAATTTTCGCACCCCGTCGATTTTGTCCGTGCGTTCGACGCGGCTGCCGTTTGCCGGTTCCTGCGCCATATCGTCCATCTCAATCAAAACGCGCTTCTCCGGCTTTCTTTTACCGTTATCCACAAAAGGAATCGCCCGTATCGCCTCCGACAAGGAGCCGTATTCCTCGGTAATTCCTTCCAGCACAGGCCGCGAAGGCACACAACTTTTCCGTCCTAAATAAACAGGCCATTTCGGATGAAGGAACGCATCGGCAATCTCGCGCAAGCATTGGTTGTCGCCCGCGAGCGCCACCGTGAAAAACGCGTCCTGCAAATAGGTACGATAGGTGATAATCGTATAATATTCACCTTTTTTCCCTAAATGCTTTCCCTGCGCATTCAAGAACTCTTTGGATTGGACTGTATGAAAATCCACTGTCTCACGACCGGAACGGTCGGCGCGCACCGCCATGCACAAATTATCGGAAAGTGCTTTCAGCCTGTCGTCGCCGCGTTCCAGTCCCATCGCGCACCCTATCATGCCGACAACGCCGGACTTTGTCGGCATGGGTGCAGAATCCCGATAGTTCCATTTGCTGTGCTCGCCCCAGCTTTGCAAAAGCCCTTCCAGCCGCAAAACTAGGATTGGAATCGTCTGCACAATATCAGCCCCTCACTTTTCCAGCGCTTCCGTCACGAACTTCACAAGCTCGTCAAAATTCCCGCAGTCTGTAGTTCCCTTTTGGTCGAACTTTACTTTTCCGCCGGTGCAGAACCAGAAACGGCGGCCTTCATTCAAGCTTGGAAAATCCGCCATCGTCGTTTTCTCCTGTTCCATCAACTTTTCGATACTGTCCGTCACAAGGTCGCGTCCTTTCGATACGGTCGCTGGGGAAACGAACGCATTGGCATAGGACACCGGAATCGGCTCTGTCTTACACTCCACCAGCACCGCCGACGGCAGCGAATGGCCCGCGAAGGTGTTCTGCTTGCCGCTGGGACTCGTGAACGCCATTGCCCGAAGGAGCGCCGGCACTGCCGCCTTGACCAGCGCGTCGGGAGAATCAGCATAGCGAAGGTTTTCTTTCAGTTTGTCCGTATCAAGAGAGGCGTAAATGTAGTAGCAGGAGGAATTATAGTCCACGTCGCCCATCATGCCAGAGCCCACTTCGTCCGCCTCTTCAATCATATCATCCATCGCTGTGAAGAAATCCGATTCCATAATGACCTTGTTCGTGGAGAAAGCGTGCGCCACTTGCATAGATGCTTCCACATCCGCAAAAGCCGCCGAAGTCACCATGCGCCCCCAAAGCGCAATATCGAGCGACACTGGGCGATGCGCTGCATCTTTGACCAACGCTTCCAGATCCGTCGCTTTTTTCTTCTCAAACGCCTTGACCGATTCGCATTCGTCAATCACAGACTTAACCGCCTCCGCGATTGCGTCTATATCCTCAGGCGCATAAATGACCACTTGACTGGTCATGCCCGTATCCGTCTCCTTGCCGCTCTTGTTCGCAAATCCCGTCAGCCTTTTCTGCACCACGGGCAAATATTCCTCGGCCACGCCCGCTTCTTTCAACCGCCCCACCACGAGCTGCGGCATTTGTCGCGTTCTCGTCCCGAGATGCCCCGCCATATCTTTCTGGAAAAGAGGCGACATCCTCCAGCTCCGCTTCAGGCATTGGCTGGAAATCCGGCTTCTTTGGATGCCCCCGAAAATGCAATTCTTCGGCGCGCCCGTATCGTCACGGTTCAAATTCGTCGCCGGATAATTCTTCAACATGTGAATCTCAATCAACATGATTTTCCACTCCTTCACGTTCATCTTTTACCTGTTCTCGATACAATTCCCGAACCCATCGCTTTTGGACAAACCGCTCGTCGCTGTCCCAGCCGATTAAATCCTTCATCAGCGCATTTCCGTCCACCACCATGTTTTTTGACATACAGTACTTGAGCAGACGACACAATTTCATTGCAAAATATCCGTCGTCGTCCCACGGCAAATCCAGCAGCACGCGAAGCCGCTTTTCAAACGTCGCCTTGTCGTCTGGGGATAGCGCTCTTGCTCCCATCGCCAAAGGCTTTGCCTGCGACCAGTCCTCCGGCTTCCAAAGGCAAGCGGCGCATACCGCGAAAAAGCAGCGATCCTCGTTCCATTCCGATACCAGCCCGCCGCCGTAGACGCGATAAAAAGCCGCCACGGCGCGACCGTCCGCCGTCCGTAAAAGCTCTCCCGCATTGCGACGGAATACGGCCCGAAGCCCGGTATCTTTCGCAACAGCTTCCCGCACACGCGACCAAAACTCTTCTGCCTTTTCCTGCCATTCCTTATTCTGTCCCATATTCTCACCTGCCTTTCATCAATTTCACAATATCCACATTCAGCCATTTATACGCCTTTTCCGCACGAATCAGTTCATCGGCGGTGCTGCAATAAATCTCTTGCGCCTCGGAAAAAATATTCCGCGCCAGTCTTTTGACGTCTTCCGCCCATCCGTCCGCCGTCCCTTTCAAATCATCGCCGCCACAGCCTGCGACTTTATCGGACAATGCGTAAAAAATCGGCTCGCACTGTGTATAAAACCTATGCACCAAATTTTGCACGTCATTTCCTCCCCGTTTGTCGGAGGAAATCATTTCTTTCAAACGCTTTCGCAAAACTGATCCGACATCGTCCATCCACGAAACCGATTCCGCAATTACAGTCGCTTTGCGCTCATCCTCTGCAATTCGGGTATCCAGCGTAAACGCTCCCCTTTGCATATCGTAATATGAAGCTTGATTTGTAACCGCACCGAAAATCATTACTTCCATTTGGTTCTTGTCCTGCTCATCCAAAATTTTCCGGTACTCTTTCAAACTCGCTGGAACACCTAGCCCACTTTCGGCAAATTGAGCAGCCAAGGTTCCGATGTTCCGCCAACCTTCCCTATCCATATTCGGCTTAACGGATACCATGACATTCTCTTTGTTGGGCCGATATGCCGTATGCGGATCCGTCCATCCTGCAAAGCCCGTAAAATGCAGTCCTGGCTGATAATATACCCGCTTCACGTTGCCGCCTTGTTCCACCAAACGGATTCGCCGCGCAGGAAAAAACATTCCGTACAACAAAGAAGCAGACGCCACCTCCCTTTTGGGAACGATTTCCAACGGATTGCGCCACAGTTCGGAAACATCGGGTTCCTCAGAGGTGACCGTCACCACCGACAAAACCATGATTTCAAATAAATTTCTTCCCTTCGGAAGATAAAACATCGGCGGCGCGCCGTAAACATTCGATGGATATCCGCCGGACATCGCCGTGCAAAATATCTGCGCCGTCAAAAATCCGCGAAACGCCTCCGCTGGTGTCATGACCACGTCATCCTCCAGCGTATGGTCATAGTGCATGTGATTGTTTCCGCTGGCTCGCGTACTGTCCAAAACCGCTGGGGATTTCAAATTCTTTTCTTGGTCATATTCTGGATTCGGCGTTGCCTGCATGAACGGGCGCTTCTCGTCGAAAATGTCAAAACTGACGCCCTCCTTGCGGCACTTTTCGATATAATCCCGAATCTTTCCCATATCGAATCGGCCCGTTTCCAAAATATCGAGCTTATCTTCCCATGTTTCCGGTCGAAACGCCGCCGAAAGGAATACCGCAAAGAATCGCAGGACGCTGTATTCTTCCATCGGATTCAGTCCTTCCAAGCCTTGCAGCAAATGGGCCTCCTCCAGCATCTCCAAGAGGGTCACGGTTCTTGTTTCGCCGGATGAAGTCTTCACCGGCAGCCACGGTTCAGTCGTAATGTCAAACTTCACATTTCTCACCTTCCATCACAAACCCCATCTCGTCGTCCACGCGAATGGCTGTCCCATTCTCAAATTGGCACACGCCGTTTTCGCCAGGCAAAGCCCAAAGCCCAAACAGCAGTCCTTTCCCCTCGATTGGAGTCTCGCCCCCGGCGCAGGAAACGTCCCATAAGCCTGCTAAATTGCGTTTCGGCACGCTGACGCTGTATTGCAAAACCTCTTTTGCAAGAGGACGGCGGATGGCTTCCGTCTTCTTAACCCGTGCGAACAATTCCTCGGGCAAAACCGCAAGGCGAACGCTTTCTTCACCCAACCGCGTCTTGACCGCCATAAACGCGGAATCTTCATCGGAAAAGAACATATCCGCCGCTTTTGAATTGTCGTCCGCCAGCCAAAAACGCGCCGCCTGTGGTCGCGGCAAATCACAGATGCTCGCCTCCACGCCTTTGAGCTGATTGCCTGTCGTATAAGCCATCCAATCTTCCAGTTCCTCTTCGGAAAGAGGCGTGCCCGCGTACACCGTTTCCACCAAAGCGGGAATATCCTCGGGAAGATGAAAGATCTCCTTGTCTTCAATGGCTTGCAGTGTACGCGAAAGCAATATCGGCGGATATACAAAGCCGCTGGCTCCATAGTCTTCTTTTTCCGGCGTCAGCACCACAAGACGCGGTGCTTCGATTCCTGCCGGACGATTCGTGTCCCCGTGCCGCCAAAGCCGCCCCGCCCTTTGCAAAAGCAAATCCATCGGACACAACGCGCTGACCATGAAATCGAAATCGATATCCAGCGACTGCTCTACCACCTGCGTCGCCACCAATATAAACCGTTCGGGACGCAACGACTTATCGCTGCCCAAAAGCGAAACGCATTTTTTCTCCAACTCCGCGCGGCGTTTTGCCGAAAACCGCGCGTGAAACAGAAGCAGATTTTCTTCCATCTCCGGCATCAGCCGCCGAAGCGCGCAATATGTCTTTTGCGCTTCCTTCACCGTATTGACCAACACGCAGAAGCATCCACCCGTCTCCTCCATGCTTTCCTTGACGAATCCCGCGATTTCCTCCGCCTTTCCCAGATACGGTTTCTTTTCCACGCAGAGCTTCACCCGCTGATACGTTCCATGCACGGGAACCACCCGTGCCGACTTATCTTCATACAACAGCGTGATTGCCGGATACGCGTTTTCGGAGAAAGCCTCCGTGTCGCCGCCGTAACACTCGCCAAACTCCTTTTTCTTCTCTGACGGCAAGGTCGCAGACAGCATGACCACAGGCACATGAAGCACGCGGCACCACGAAAGCAGCGTCTTGATGACTTCGCTCATATAAGCGTCGTAGGAATGAAGCTCGTCGATAATCAGCACCTTTTGCGCCAGCCCCGCCAAACGAAGCACGCCGTATTTTGTCCGCATCGCCGCCATCATAGCCTGATCGATTGTCCCAACGGCAAATGGCGAAATCAGTCCCCGGCGCATCGGCGCCGTCCAAAGCTCCGCGTCCTTCGCCGCCTCCCCGTAAAATCGCTGCTCCGGTTTTTCCTCGTCTACCAGCCACGCCATGCCGTGCATCAGCTTCGCCTTTTCCAGCCGCAAAGAATCCAGCATCGCATTGACGCGTCCATACATCTGGTTCGAGGTCGCCGCCGTCGGCAACGCCACATAAAAGCCTTCCTTGCCCCATCGCTGCGCCAATCTTGCAGCAGCGTAAAGCCCCGCCTCTGTCTTGCCCTCGCCCATCGGGGCCTCGATGATGAGCGCCAGCGGCTTTTCTCCGTCCTCAGCGAAAATCGCCTCTGTCGCCCGTTGCAAAGGGCGCATACCTTCATCGGGAATTTGCGGCCACAAGCGGGCAAAACTGTCAATTTTCGATGAAAACACCCGATGCAGCATAAAATTCGATGTGAGAAACGCGTGCACAATTCGCCGCGCATCTTCTTCCGTCTGCTCCGGCGAGCGTCCCACATCCAACGAGGCAAACGCGTCGCCGGACGCAACCCAGTCCGCCGCAATGATAATGCCCAAAAGGAGCGTACAGACCGCGTCCATGTGCGCAGGTGCGGCATCCGGCGGACAAAAGCGGCTACGGAGAGAGGCTTCCAGCTCCTCTTGCAACGTCAACCATTCCTGCCGAGTGACCTCTTCATATTTCAAATCACCGCGAAACACATTTTTCACAAACGTCCGCTGATGATGGTAACGCAAAACAATACTGAAACGGTTTCGGACTTTTCGCGAAAAAACGTTCTCTTTCTTCCATAAATCGTTCAACTGATACGCGCCGTAGTCCTCGTGCCGAAAATACGGGAAATCGCAGGCCAGCCCTTCGTTCTCCAAGGCCGTCTTCCATGCATCCGAAATCTTTTGTTGAAACGGGCCCGCCGCCTTTCCGATGTCATGCACGGCGGCGATATAGCCGACAAGGGCGAGCATTTCTTCCTCGCTGCATTCGAGGTATCTTTGAAGCTCCAACCCAAGCGGGTAAAAGCACCCTTCCGCCACGAGCCGCTGCGCCACGATTCCCGTCTCCAAAAGATGCGTCCAAAGCGGCTTGAACGGTTCACTTTTCGCCCACAGCTTCTCCCGCAAAAGCGTCTGATCCATCTTCGCTGTCACTTCCCTCTATAGCGATGAACTGCAAGCCGTTGACCGTCTTTACTTTTCGATACGGCTCTCCGTGCATTTCCATCGCAAAGCCTTGTTCATTGTTCATGCTGTAAATCATGACGGCTCCGGCTACTCCGCTTGTTTCGCAAACCCGTTCCCAGAGCTTTTGCCGTACCAAAGCGCTGACCTTTCCGGCGAACGTCCCCGGCTTGACTTCCATCAGCCATTTTGTCAGTTCCCCGCGCAGCTTCAGAGGAGAATGATCAATTGTCAAAACCATCATTGTCTTCCACCTCATCCGCATGATTCCAGCCGCCAGCCGTGCGCCCTCCGTCTTCATCCCAAAGCTCGCCCGCCGTTGGCGCATCCTGTTGCTCGGTTTCCTCTTCCTCAAAGAGGCTCGCCAAATCCTTCGCAATCCGCTGCATCAGGCGAGCCGCATAAAAATACTTTCGACAAAGCTCGCGGACGACCTTTTCCGGCTCCTCCGGACATTTCTTGACCGCCGCAAAAGCCGCGGGGATGGACGTGTCCGCTTTGTAAAGATCGGCTACATCATATACAAAAGAAAGCATCTTTCCCGTATGCACAAAGCCAAGCGCCGACGAATATCCAAGGGAAAAAATCGCCGCTTGGCAAACACTGTACAGCACCGCGTTCGCCGCCGAAAGGGCCCGATTGATAGGATCGGACGCATCCCAATCTGTATTTTTGTAATCCCGTTTCTTCCACGGAATCCCGTTTTGCTTCGCCGCCACCTGATACGCCGTCCGGACGCGTATGCCTTCCATGCCGCGAATCTGCTGCAATGTCAGCTTGGAGCAATCCATCTTCGGAAACCGAATCTCATACATCCGCCGCACCACGCGCATATGAAGCTCCGCGTCCATGCAGCATTTCGCTTGCGCCAGCGTATTCTTTGCGCTTCGCGTCTCTCCTTGTCCAGCCGCGTAAAACCGTGCGCCGTTCTCCCCGCACCAGACAATCATGCAGCCGTTTTCCGTCGCCGTTTTCACCGCAGCATGCGTAATGCTGATACCCGGCCCAAGCATCAGGCACGTCAAAGCAGAAACGGGAAGCGGCATTCGCTCCCTGCCGTGCAAAACGACAATGGACGAATCCTCCTGCTCAATAATCGAATGCTCCAGATAAACGTAGCTGATACTGTCCCGCAACTTCGGAAGCTCCTGTAAATCCTTCGGCATAGCCCGCCTCCTTTCCGTTTTTGCTTTATCCATAAAATTCGACATAAAATCTTGCGTTCCTTCTTGCGGACACCGTATTGCAAGTCTTTTCGCTTTTTCCTATGATACAATTCTATATGCTATTATACAATTCTATATAGTCATATTAGGTCTATGTGTAAATTTTTTCAAGAAAAATGAACGCCCTTTTCCCGCAAGATATGAAATTCAAACCGGCACAAGAAAATAAGGTAAGAATTTCTTACTTTATTTTCCCGAGAAGACCGAATCAAAGAAAATCTCTTGCAAGACAAGACTTCCACGAATTGGCTGGAAATTTCTGTTGCTAAAAGGGACCGTCACAGGAAGAAACAGCTTTCTATGACGATCCCTTTTCAATTTGCCGAGATATGATATAATTGGAAAACAACTTTTTATTTGGAGGGAATCAGCGAAAGTGGACAGCACGGAAATCGGTTTATTATGCCTTTTCATCATCGGCTGCGTTTTCTTGTGCGGCTTTTTTACCCGCATCGAGACGGCACTCGCCGAAAGCCGGAAGAGTCGTATCGAGCATTTTGCCACGGGAGGCGACGCGCGCGCACAAAAAGTCCTTCGATTTCTTGACGCACCTGAAACGCTCACTGCGGCTTCACAAATCGGAATCGCATTCACGAGTATTTTGATGGGGGCGGCCGCAGGCGTCGCGGCGTCGCCGGCTTTGATCAAAGCATTTCCGACGCTCCCACATCCGGAAATCTTGGCTCTCTCCGTCAGCATTCTCGTCGTCACGTTTGTCGGACTTCTCTTCGGCGAGTTTTTGCCCAAAAAACTCTCGCTGCAGGATCCTGAGGACGTTTTGCTTCGTCATGTCCGTTCGCTCTCGATCCTAGAAACTTTGGCGCGTCCTTTTGTCGCCTTTCTTTCCGCATCGGCTAACGCGGTCATGCTGCTCCTCGGCGTCAATCCGAACATCGACGACGCCGTCACGGAAGACGAAATCAAGGATCTCATCGAGCAAGGCACCGAAGACGGCGTCTTCGAGAAAACCGAGCAGGACATGGTGGATCGGATCTTCCACATGAGCGACCAAACGGCATACTCGCTGATGACGCCGCGTCTTCAGATGGATTGGCTCGATATCCGCGATCCCGCGGAATATAATCTTCGCCGAATCCAGAAGAATACGGATACCGTATTTCCCGTAGGCGACGGCAATCTTGACAATTTTCTCGGCGTCATTTACGCCAAAGACTTGTTGAACGCCGCCATCGACAAAAAAAATCTCGACCTCGCGTCGTTCATCAAAAAGCCTCTTTTTATTCCACGAGCGACGGAGACTTTCCGCGTTCTCAAAAAGTTTCGCGAAAGCAGCGTCCACGAGGCCGTCGTTCTCGACGAATATGGCGGCGTGATTGGCTTCATCACGCTCGGCGATATCGTCGAAGAAATCATCGGCGACGTCGAGAAAAAGGACGAGCCAGAAAACTTGCAGATTACGCCGCGTTCCGAAAATTCATGGTACATCGACGGACTCTGCGGCGTCGACGATTTCAAGGAAAAATTCAACTTGGACGAGCTGCCGAATGAAGTCAAGGATCATTACCAGACCATGGGAGGTTTCCTGACTTCTTATTTCGGCTATATCCCAAACGTCGGCGAAAAATGTACATGGAACGGGTTTACATTTGAAATCCTGCGTCTCGACCGTGCGCGTATCGCAAAACTGATGGTCATTCAAGGAAAAGAAAATCGCGCCGCCAGAGACGCATAATCGCCAAGCAAAACGGGCTTCCCATGAAGGAATGGAATTATCCTTCTTGGGAAGCCCGTTTTCTTATTCCTCCACGAATTCGCCGAGAACGACTTTTTCTGCTTCGTCCATTCCCGCGAGCTGCACGCTGACGGTTTCCTTCGCGGCAGTCGGTACGTTTTTGCCGACGTAGTCGGCGCGGATTGGAAGTTCCCGATGTCCACGGTCAATGAGCACGGCCAGCTGGATACTGCGGGGCCTCCCCATATCCATCAGTGCGTCCAGCGCGGAACGGATGGTCCGGCCTGTGAAAAGCACGTCGTCGACCAAAACAATCGTCTTGCCGCCGATATCCACCGGCATTTCTGTCGGGCGTACAATCGGCTGATAGTCCATTGTGGACAGGTCGTCGCGATACAGGGTAATGTCCAGTACGCCTACCGGAGGCTTTTGTCCTTCGATTTTCTCGATATTTTCTGC
>ERZ842401.8143-NODE-8143-length-10428-cov-13.511135_pt1 | contig 10428 bp, 5 predicted proteins | sample MGYA00521270_ERZ842401 | MGnify/ENA primary metagenome ERZ842401 (study PRJEB31892, sample SAMEA3878208) | bioreactor metagenome | biome: Moose rumen | place: Sweden | collected 2011-10 | study: EMG produced TPA metagenomics assembly of the PRJEB12797 data set... | reverse complement strand
GAAAAGAAAATCGAAGTCCACATTTTTAAACTAAATGAAGACGATGAAAAACAATTCTTTCATTCAAAGTGCTATATTTTTATGGGGCTCAATGGTAAAACCTTCGGAATCGTAGGAAGCAGTAACTTTACACAAAAAGGTCTTGAAGGGAATTCTGAACTAAATTACCTTGATACCGACACACCTCATATAATCGCAGAACCTAATCAATACAGTCCATTTAAAGGTCACTATTACTGGTTTAATGAAAAATGGGCTCTTTCCGAGGATTGGACTAAAGAATTTGTAATTGAAGTTGAAAATTCTCCTGTTGGAAAAGAAGCTAAAAAAACTCCATATTCACCGGCAAACTTGCCTCCAGTTATGGACTCTTGTAAGGTTCTTACACCTTATGAAAATTATATCAAATTGTTGCAAGATAAATTTGGTATGATTACAGATGCTAATTTTAAGTCAATACTTACTGGATATTTACCAGAAGATATAAAACCTCTTGAATATCAGCTTAATGCCGTTCAGCAATGCTATTCTTACATGATTCAGCACGGCGGCTTTGCACTGGGTGATGTTGTAGGTCTTGGTAAAACTATTGTCGGCATTTTAATCATCAAATATTTTATTGATGTTGCCGCCTCATTGAAAAAATCAGATAAGGTCTTAATAATTGTACCACCTGCAATCAAATCTTCCTGGGTAGATACGATTAAGAAATTTGATAAGAATCAAACTGATAAAATAGAAGAACATGTAAGATTCTTGACTACTGGCAGCCTTAATCATCTTTCTGACGATTTCTCTGAGGAAGAATTAAGCGATGCAGAGGATGCTATTGAAGATGATGAAGATATGTTTACTCTGTCTTCAGAAGATAAAAAAGAAACAGTCAAAGAAATGACTCCTGAAATGAAAACTTTCTCTACAGATGCAGAAAATTATGGTCTTGTAATCATTGATGAAAGCCATAAATTTCGTAACTCTGGGACGGAAATGTATATTGCTCTTTCAGAATATCTTGAAAGTGTTAATGCTCGTACTGGATACTATCCATTTATCGGCTTGCTTTCTGCCACAATGCAGAACAACAGTCCCCGCGACATTCAGAATCAGATTTATCTGTTTGAGCATGAGCCTAAGAATTCAACATTTGAAAAAGTAGAAGGCCGTGACTTGGAGCATTTCTTTGCAGAAGTAAATAGAAAATATGCCTTGCTCATTCATTCAAAGAAACAAGGTCTGGGAATTGAGCAATCATCATTTACTTCTGATCCGAATACAAAAAAAGAATTGATTGAGCTTTCAAAAGAAGTTCGCGAAAAGGTCTTGAGCGATATTCTTGTCAGGCGCACCCGAACTGACATAAAAAAGCATTACGCTGATGATTTAAAATTTCCAACCGTTCATGGCCCGGAAAATCTATACTACACAATGGATAAAAAACTTGCCCAGCTTTTTTTTGATACAATGAATATGATTGCACCCAAAGTTGAAGAAGGTGAAATGTTTGCAACTGAAGGCCTTGGATACTATCGTTACAGAGCGACAATGTTCCTTGACAGCAAATACAATAAGGTTTATTCAGGACGAAACATGACGGCTCAGCGTTCGTCTAATCAGCTTGCCCGAATTATGCAGATTCTTCTTGTAAAACGATTGGAAAGCAGTTTTGAAGCCTTTAAGGAATCCTTGAGAAATTTCCAGAGATATACCCAGAATATGATTACCATGTGGGAGAATGATACAATCTTTATTTGTCCGCAGATTGATGTAAACAAGGAACTGGATATTAAAGAGAAACAGTCAAAGAATCCTGATAAAGTAATAACACTTGAAACTTGTTTTGACGACATAAGAGCAAAAATTGAAAAACTAAATAAAGAGGGTAGAAACGAAAAGAAGCAGAATGCAGAATATAATCGTTCTGATTTCAAAACTTTTGGTTCAGATAAGAAAACCTACATTGATTATCTGAAATCCGACTTGGCGAAAATCAACGACCTTGTAGACCGATGGAATGAAAATGATTATGACCCGAAATTTGACAGATTCAAGCTGGCATTGCGGGAGAGCACGGGGCTTTTCTGCAAGGAACGGAATATTCCCCATAAACTCGTTATTTTCTCAGAAGCAATCAGTACCGTAAAATCTTTAAGCCGTGCCGTTGAAAACATTACTGGAAAAGAACCTCTTGTAATTACTGCGGCTAATCGTGATGAAAAAGAGCCAATAATCAAAGAAAACTTCGATGCAAACTATGATAAAGCAAAACAGAAAAATGATTATGACGTAATCATTACAACAGAAGTTCTTGCCGAAGGTATCAACTTGCATAGGGCAAATTCAATTTTGAACTATGACACACCATGGAATTCTACAAGGCTTATTCAGAGAATCGGTCGTGTAAACCGTATCGGAAGTGAAAACGAAAATATCTATGTTTACAACTTCTATCCTTCTAGCCAGGGCGATGAACAGATTAATCTTGTACAGAATGCCTACACTAAATTGCAGTCTTTCCACACAATGTTTGGTGAAGATGCAAAGATATTCAGTCAGGAAGAAGAGCTTTCAGAAGGTAATTTTGAAGCCATTGTAGATGGAGAAGAAAGTCCACAGGAAAAATATATTTCTGAATTAAAGCAATATAGAGATACAAATCCTGAGCGGTATGATTTTATCCAGAAGCTTGAAAATGCAGAAGAAAAAGGCTTTAGCCCTGTTCTGCAAGATGAAGAAGGAAATACCTACTTTGCAATAAAAGTAAAAAATAAATACGGATGCGTTTATGTAAAAGTTGCAGAAGATTTACAGGCACAGGTTATAAACTACATGGATATGTTTGATTCATGTAAATGTAAAACCGATACAGTTGCAAATGATTTTGCCTCAATTCCAGATATTGACTCAAAAAGAAAGGCCGCTTTGGATGCTTACAATGTATTTGAAAGCAAATTAAGCAAGGCTAAAAATGCAAAGGTCGATGTTACAAATGTACTTGTAAAAGCAAACAAATGGATTGTAAGCGGAAAGCTTTCTAAGGAATCTATGAGTTTAATCGGTCAGGCTTTAAAATCCATAAAAGGTGGGAATATAACTCTTGCAAAACGTTTGGACAAATTCCTTACAGAATTGGGAGAACCTGATAAACTACTCATTCCTGTAACTGATGAAGATATTGTAAATATGATACAACAGGAACTTGGAAACATAACTACTGTTAATACGCAGAAGCATGGCGAAGCATATATTTATGCCGGATTCTATTACTAACTGGGGAAGAAGATGGAAAATAATACAAATCTTATAATGTATACCACAGAAGACGGCATAACAAAAATTCAGGCCACCTTTGATAAAGATACGGTCTGGCTTTCCATAGACCAGATGGCAGAGCTTTTCCAAAGGAATAAATCTACTATCTCCCGTCATATAAAAAACATATTTGAAGAAGGTGAGCTGTCCGAAAGTCGAACTGTTGCAAAATTTGCAACAGTTCAAAATGAGGGAAGTCGAGAAGTTGAACGGGATATAGAATATTATAATCTTGATGTAATTATTTCTGTTGGCTATCGTGTAAAATCATTGCGAGGAACACAATTTAGAATCTGGGCTATGAAGATTCTAAAAGAGTATATGCAGAAAGGCTTTGCGCTTGATGACCAGCGATTAAAAGAACTTGGTGGTGGTAACTACTTTGATGAACTTCTTGCAAGAATCAGGGATATTCGCTCAAGTGAAAAAGTCTTCTGGCGAAAAGTCCTTGATATTTACGCTACAAGCATAGATTATAATCCCAGTGCAGAAAGTTCCGTCGCCTTCTTTAAGCAAGTTCAGAATATGCAACGGAAGCAGGCGCGTAGCGTTGCACACTGGGCGGCTCATAAACATACTGCCGCAGAAATTATTTATGAACGTGCAGACAGTGAAAAACAGAATATGGGGCTTACCAGTTGGAGCGGAAAAGAAATAAAAAAGACAGATGTTGAGGTTGCAAAAAACTATCTTTCAGAATCTGAACTGGATGCCTTAAATAAAATTGTTACTGCTTATCTGGATATTGCAGAAGTTAGAGCATTAGACCATGAGCCAATGTATATGAAAGACTGGCTTGAAACAATCGATGATTATCTTAAAATGACTCGTCGTGAAATTCTTTCTACAGCTGGCCGTATTTCACATACTCAGGCATTGGACAAAGCTCATGACGAATATAAGAAATACAAGCAGAAAGAAAAAAACAGACTTTCACTTGTGGAAAAACACTTTTTGCAAAGTATTGGTGAATTAGATAAGATTGAATACAAAACCAAAAGAGGCGAATAAATGACAAACTTTAGACCTATTTTCGAGGGAGACTACTGCGGAATTGACAACTTCTTAAAAGAAGTTCTGTCTCCTGTCTTTGGCGAATACGAACAGGGATATGATGTTCTTACAAATGATTCAGATGTCCGCGAAAAAGCAAACAATGCAAACATTATAGAAATTCGCCATGCTGCAACTTTTGATTTTTTTGGAAGCGAGCTTAAGGTCTTTGATATTACAGTAGGTGATAATAAAAAACTTGAAAATAACAAGGTCGGAATTCAGGTCATTGTCCGCCAGTATATAAATCAGTTTGAAGGCGCGCTCATAATTTTCCATCACAAGAATGTTGAAAATCAGGAATGGCGATTTTCTTATGTAGAAAAAAGAATAAATGCAAAAGATTCCACTTCTGCAAAGAGATATACGTATATTCTTGGAAAAGGACATCCTGCAAGAACTATTGCCGAAAGATTTAACGACCTTGAAAGCAAAAAAGACAAAGATGAAGCCATCCTTTTGCCTGCTCTTACTAAGGCATTTAGTGTCGCTCCATTAAGTGATGATTTCTTTAACGAATACCGCGAGCATTATGCAGATTTAGTTGAATATATCAGCGGAAAGCGCTTTGTCAAAAAGGGCGGCAAGTTTGTTGAGGAAAAAACAAAGAATGCAAACGGGGCTTTTAAATCTGCTTTTGATGGCGATGACAAACTTGTGCGTGACTTTGTAAAAAAGATGATGGGACGCTTGGTTTTCCTTCACTTCTTGCAGAAAAAGGGCTGGCTTGGCGTTCCTGAAAATGCGGAGTGGGGAAGCGGGGACAAAAACTTCATTTACAATCTTTTTAAAAATGCAGATGAAAGCATAAAAGCAGACTTTCTGGAGCAGGCGCTTGAACCATTATTCTTTAAGACATTAAATACTGACCGTGGTGAAGATGCACTTGCCCCAAAAGTCCTTTGCGATATTTACGGCTCAAAAATAAGAATTCCGTATCTTAATGGCGGTCTTTTTGAAGAGGATGAGCTTGATAAGAAAAAAGTGAAATTCAAAAAAGAGCATTTTGAAAACCTGCTGGAATTCTTTAGCCAGTATAATTTTACCATCGATGAAACAGACCCTGATGACAAGGAAATCGGCGTTGACCCGGAGATGCTGGGTAAGATTTTTGAAAACCTTCTGGAAGACAATAAAGACAAGGGGGCTTTCTATACTCCAAAAGAAATTGTTCATTATATGTGCCGGGAAAGTTTGATTGCATATTTGGAATCTTATTCCAAAAGAGATGTTTCGCCAACGGCTCAACATGATGGTGTTCGTCCTTCCGAGCAAGATAGTCATTCTGAGCATAGCGAAGAATCTAAAATCCGCAACTTTGTTTTACATCACGCCATCTCAGATTTTTCTGAAGGTGAAAAAGCTGCGCTCCTCAAAGCCCTTCTTGATGTAAAAATCTGCGACCCTGCTGTTGGATCGGGTGCTTTCCCTATGGGAATGTTAAATGAGCTTTTGGCCTGTATGCAAGCTCTGCTTCACGGTAAAACAGATGTTTCGCCTGCGGCTCAACATGACGGTGTTTGTCTTTCCGAACAAGCCAGTCATTCTGAGGAAGCACAAGCGACCGAAGAATCCCTTTCAAGAAGCCAACTGAAAAAGCACATCGTAAAGAACAACATCTACGGCGTAGACATAGAAAAAGGAGCCGTGGACATTGCCCGCCTGCGTTTCTGGCTTGCGATAATCGTAGACGAAAAAGAGCCGATTCCCCTTCCAAACCTTGACTACAAAATCATGCAGGGAAACAGTCTGCTTGAAAGTTTTGAAGGGGAAGATTTAAGCTGCCTCACAAAAACCAACGGTACGCTCTTTGACAATGCAGAAATCATAAAGCAGCTTACGGATGCGATAAACGGCTTTTACATTCCAAGCGACCATATAGCAAAGGCCAAAATCCGCCGTCAGATTTCAGAAAAAGTGCTCCAGCTTTTAAAGGAACGCCAGATTGCACCTGAAAAGCTGAAAAAACTGGAATCAATAGATTTACATTCCAACAGCGAATTCTTCCTCTGGCACACATGGTTCAGTGATGTGTTTAACCGACCCAATGACTGCAACGGTTTTGACATCGTGATTGGGAACCCGCCGTATATTTCAGCACCCACGCAGATTGCTAACAAAAAACTTTCAGAACAAAGGGAGCGCATAATCGATTCAAAAAAATACAGGTCGCTTTACCAAAAATGGGATTTGTACATTCCCTTTATCGAGCTTGGAACACAGTTGAACTGCAAGAACGGCATAACCACGATGATTGTACCTTTTCCGCTCACAAACCAGCTTTATGCAAAAGTACTACGAAAAATGCTCGTTGAAGAAAACAACATGTTTGAACTCGTTGATTTGAACGGCACGAAGATTTTTGACAACGCAACAGTGTCGAACTGCATTCCGTTTATACAAAAAAGAGATGTTTCCCCTTCGGCTCAACATGACACATCCCGTCATTCTGAGCGTAGCGAAGAATCTACCTGGATTAGTAAGATTGACGAAAACTTACACATCAGCCGTGCGTTTGAACAGACAAAAAGTGCTCTTGTGCAGGACGAAAAGAATTATGTTTGGAACGTAACGCAGGAAAAACGCGAGACGAATCGTCACGCAGATATGCACGTCTTGGGCGATTATTGCTATATCAGTGAAGGCATGAAACTAAATGCTGATGAAAAAATCGCTCGCGGGGAATTCAAAAAAGAAGATTTAATAAGCCTTGTAAAAGATGAAAAACACCCAAGAGAATATTATGAAGGAAAAGATATTGAAAAGTATTTTTTCAAGAATAAACCTCGATACTTGGAATATGACACAGATAGAGTACCTGCAAAATTGAGAAGACCAACATTTTCTGAATTATACTCCAATCCAAAATTGATGTTTAATATCTTAGGCGACATGCGTTGTGTTTATGATATAAATAAAATTCTTCATAGCACATCTATTATATCTGCTGTTCTTTGGAAAGAATTACACGATGTTGAAAACAAGAGCATTGCATCTTCTATCAAGAAGTTCAGCACGATGAGCAGAGAGAAGATGGAAGAACTTTCTGAAAGTGTAGACTTGCGCTATTTGCTCGGCGTGATGAACTCGAAGTATGCTTCTGTTTTGCTTACAAACAATCGTGGTGATGATTATCACATCTACGCCGAACATATCCGCAATATCCCAATTCCGAATGCAACACCCAAACAACAGCAGCCCATCATAGCTTTGGTAGATAAAATCCTCGCCGCAAAGAAAGCCAATCCGCAGGCGGATACAAGCACGGAAGAAGCAGAAATCGACGAACTAGTATACGACTTCTACGGCTTAACTGGAGATGAAAAGGACATTATCCGAGGTAAATAAGAAAGTCCCTAATTAAGGTTTATCTTCCAAGCAACTTACTATTAGCACTCAGAATATCAACATCTGATGATGAAAAATCATAATCATGTGTTAATAAAATCATACTCTTTTTCTTGCACAGTAATTCAATGAGCTTATCATTAAAGTCAAGTGTTGTTACGGTAAGGAAAGAATTCAATTCATCTTTTGAAACATGTTCATTGATAATTTGAAAGTTAGACAGGATTTTATTTTTTATGATTTCATAAATATCTTCCTGAACAGATTTGCCTTCTGGAGAATCTCTGTAGTCTTTGAATTTATCTTTCGGTATATTAGATTTATAAAACTCTAATCGTAATACTCGATTAATTATTTCAGAAATAACAGTTTCATTCACAACAAGATTTGCTTGATTTTTTAAGAGATTATTCAGAATTGAACCATAGTATATGGCTTCTTGAGAATCTGGACTAGTTGACCAGAAAATATATATAAGAGAATTTGCATCAAAGAAAACTGTTCTATTTTTAAGACTTGGAATACTTGAAGCAGAGTATCTCATTCTCATTACGATTCCTCCAGAACTTCTTTCAATGAATTCTTTATTCTTTCAGGATCTGTGTAGAAAAGCTTTGCGGTATCTACAACTCTTTTTAATAATACTTTATCTGTCGCATCAATATCTGAGACTGAAAGATATTGCTTAATATCTTCTTCGGAAAAATCCTTATATAAAAGTCCGACTGCTGTATTAAGAAAAGCCGAGGTCAACATAGTGACGTTCAAAAAAGACAATACTACAGGCTGCTTCTGCTTAATGAATTCGCAAATAACATCATAAACTTTTCTTCCGTCATCTGCTTCAACACAAATTCCAGCTCCTACTATTTGATAAACACTCTTTGTAACTGCTTCTGTCATAAAATCCTCTTAGAATATATCATCAGTATAATCTGATTCAGATGAAAGCCTATATGAGTTAGTATCATCTGTTCTAAATTCCATATTTACTATTGTTCCAGGAAATGGAGAATCAAGAAAACCTGAATTCTCAGTTTCCCCAACTTCATAGAAACCATCATCACTTATAATTTGGAACTTTCCTCTATTTAATTTAATAAATTCTGTTAATAATGACAATCCAATACCCCCTGGAACATCTTTTTTAGTCGTATTTCCGTTTATTAAAGCCCATTTTATAGTTTGAACCGATGATAAGGAAAAATTGAAGCTATCATTAATATGTTTTTTAAAACCAATTCCCATATCAACAATAGTAAATTCTATCTTTTCTTTATGTGGAAAAAATTGTCCACAAGTATAAATATAGTCCGATTTACTATGAATTTGGGCATTTACAAATATTTCATAAATTGATTCTGCAATTTTCTTCTTCAACGAGTCAGACATTTTAGGTAAGTCAGAGCGGGATAATAGTTCATTCATTACATATGAGTTAAAATATCGGCTATCAGAAGCTCTAAGTTTCAAATATTGAATTGTTGTGTTATTAACATCTGGATTCTTCTCATATCCATAATTTGCAAGAAAACCATTCTTTTTTAAGATTGATAAGATGGCTTCATTTTTAGAGCTAACATTTATCGAAGCTGTAAAATCAAGTTTATCAAGAACACCACCTAGAGCAGCGCTCATATTTGCTCCAAACCATTTTTCAAGTTTTATATTGATTGTATCAAAATAAACATCTTTTAATTCTTTATAAAGATTCGCAAATTGATTATAGCAGGAGAAACTTGTATTAATGTCGGTAAGAGTAAATTCTTTCACAGTATTTTATCGGTAAAATCATTGTGTTTGTTTACCTTCAGAACGAGAGTTTCATTCTTCGTCCTCAACACGGAATTCAATCTCATAATTCTTTATGAATTCTGTTTCTTCTTTCGTCAGACCGTAAAGCGGACAGATTAAATCATCAAGCTGGTCGATGAGATGCTTTGATTTTCTGAGTTTGTATTCCTTAAAAGTGCTGTGCTGAATTACATTTCTTTCGATATCTGCAAGATATTCAGCGTATTTATTTTTGATTGCTAAAGTTGTCTTCTCATTGACTTTTGAGAAATCTGGAAGAGGGAAAGCATTTAGTTCAGGAGTTTTTAGATCAAGACCATTTGTGTAAACTTGACAATAAAACCAAAAGAGTGTTGTACTCAGAGTTGCGGCAATTATAGAATTAAAATCTTTCTGCACAAAATACGCTTTGTCTTTGTTAGAACCAGTCGGAACATCAGAAATCACGTTAAAATATCGTCCGCCAGAAGTCCTGTAATAAAATGGCTTCCCGTTTTCATCAGCATAGCTTTTAATGTTAAAACCGATGGAAAATAGTTTTGAAAGAATATTATTTTCCGTCTGAACGCTTATTTTCGCGTAGCGTCCCGGTAATTTGAGTTCTTTTGAGTCAATATATTCAAGACCGTCAATAATAGCCCCAATTGAATCAGTATATCTGCGGCGTTGCAATTTTGTTGTAAAAATATGCTTGTTTGTAGTAAGAGTTTTGTTAAAGAAAAAAACAGAAGTACGAATACAAGCTGCATCAAAAATCTGTTTTGGTCTGTTTGAATAAGACGACACTTTTATTGTCTCGCAATTTTTTTCCAAAAGGTTATGAAGAGAAGTCATTGCATCGCTTGATGTAACTGCCATCGGAATGATGTAAGCAAGATTTCCGTTTTTGGATAGCAGATTGTAGCCGAGGTTTACAAACACTGC
>ERZ842401.8142-NODE-8142-length-10431-cov-4.295297_pt1 | contig 10431 bp, 6 predicted proteins | sample MGYA00521270_ERZ842401 | MGnify/ENA primary metagenome ERZ842401 (study PRJEB31892, sample SAMEA3878208) | bioreactor metagenome | biome: Moose rumen | place: Sweden | collected 2011-10 | study: EMG produced TPA metagenomics assembly of the PRJEB12797 data set... | reverse complement strand
TGATCCGGTAAAAACAAGAACGTGGAAAACACGCGGAAGAATAGAAAAGAGGCAGGAGGAGAACTACAATGACCAAAATTGATGTGGTGTCCGGTTTTTTGGGAGCCGGCAAGACGACACTGATAAAAAAGCTTTTGAAGGAGGCACTTGACGGATCGAAGACGGTGCTCATCGAGAATGAGTTCGGCGAGATCGGTATTGACGGAGGCTTTCTGAAAGAGGCGGGTATCGAGATCAAGGAGATGAATTCAGGCTGTATCTGCTGCTCACTCGTAGGAGACTTCGGTACGGCTCTCAAGGACGTTATCGACAGATTCCATCCTGACCGCATCGTTATCGAGGCTTCCGGCGTAGGTAAGCTTTCCGATGTAGTAGCTGCAGTAAAAAGAGTTGAGGATACAGAGATCTGCGGTACCGTAACGGTTATCGACGCATCAAAGTGCAAGGTATATCTTAAGAACTTTGCCGAGTTCTATGAGAACCAGATCAAGTACGCGGGAACTATCATCCTCTCCAGAACAGGCGACATCAAGCAGGTGTCGGCCTTGGCCATGCAGGGCGACATCAAGAATATCAACCTGCTTATTGGCGATATATCGGCCCAGCCGCTGCCGGGTCTGCCCATGGAGGCCACTGCCAGCATCTTTGCCCGTGCCAAGAGCGATGCGCCCAAGGAAGACATTGCCGCCGGCATCATAGGCATGGTGCTGCAGACTATCGGCTCGGCCTCAGTGCTGGCCGCCAAAGGTTCGGGCTGTCGCGACATGGTGCTGATAGGCAATCTGACGCTGCTGCCCCAGTGCAAGGATATATTCCCTGCGCTTGAGAAGCTCTACAAGGTTCGTTTCCACATACCCAAATATGCCGAGTTCTGCACGGCCATCGGTGCCGCTCTGGCTTACAAAGAAGAATGATGATGAAAAAACTTTTGATAGCAGCCCTGCTGTGCCTCATGGGGGCAACGCTCCCTGCCAGTGCGCGTCAGCTCATGATGCGTGCCGACACCTTGAAGGCAGAGAAGAAGGAAAGCGAATACGAAAAACTGCTGAAGAAAGGGGGCACCGAACAGAAAGGCATGTTCACCGTTCGCAAGATAGAGGGCAAATACTATTTTGAAGTGCCCGACAGTCTGCTGGGCCGCCTGTTTCTCTGCGTCACCCGTTTTACGGCAGTGCCGCAGGGCTTCGGCAAGTTTGCAGGCGAGGAGATTACCCACAGCACCGTCTATCTGGAGCGACGCGACACGGCCACGATGCTGATGCGGCAGTATGTGCTGAGCTATCTGGCCGACGAGAAAGACAACATAGCCCGCACACTGGAGAAGGCCACCATCGACCCGATTGTGGAGGCATTCAAGATCATCGGACAGAACAAGGAGAAGGATGCCAGTCTGGTGGAAGTGACCAATCTCTTCAAGCACGACAACCAACTATTCAGTTTCCAGTCGGGCTCAAAGACCACACTGAAGGTAGGAAGCCTGCAGGGCGACCGCACCTTTGTCGACACGATGAAGGTCTACCCCACCAATATTGAAGTGGTGACTACACGCACCTACGGCAGTTCGCCGGCAGCATCGGCAGCCTCAAAGACAGGCTCGGTGACCATGGGCTTCAACACGTCCATCGTCATGCTGCCGAAGGAACCGATGCGCAAGCGCATCTGGGACGAGCGCGTGGGCTACTTTGTCAACCAGCTGCGCCTGTTCAGCGACAACCAGACAAAAGCACAGCACGAGTCATTCATCTCGCGCTACCGCTTGGTGCCGAAGAATAAGAAAGCCTATCTGGCAGGCAAACTGTCGGAACCCGAGGAACAGATTGTCTACTACATAGACCCTGCAACGCCGAAGAAATGGATCCCCTATCTGATACAGGGCATCAACGACTGGAACGTGGCTTTCGAAGCTGCCGGCTTCAAGAATGCCATCGTGGCTAAGGAGTGGCCGAAGAACGATTCGGCCATGAGTCTTGACGATGCCCGTTTCTCGGTGCTGCGCTATCTGCCCTCAGAAACCGAAAATGCCTACGGTCCGCGCATTGTAGACCCACGCAGCGGCGAAATTATCGAGGCACACATCTGCTGGTTCCATAATGTGATGAACCTGCTCACAAAGTGGTACATGATACAGTGCGGCCCACTGGACAAGCGAGCACAGAAGATGAAGTTCGACGACCGGCTGATGGGACAGCTCATCCGCTTTGTATCGTCACACGAGGTGGGCCACTCGCTCGGTCTGCGGCATAACATGGGGGCCTCGTATGCCACGCCCGTTGAGAAACTGCGCGACAAGCAGTGGGTGGAAGCCCATGGCCATACGGCATCTATCATGGACTATGCCCGCTTCAACTATGTGGCCCAGCCAGAGGACAAGATTGGCGAGAAGGGGCTGTTCCCTCGCATCAACGACTACGACCGTTGGGCCATCAAATGGGGCTATCAGTGGCGACCTGAGTTCAAGGATGAGTTTGAGGAAAAGGAAAAGCTGATGACGGAGACGACGGCTGCCCTGCGCCAGAACTCACGCCTGTGGTTCGGCGGTGAGGGCGGCGGACAGGATCCGCGCTCGCAGACCGAAGACTTGGGCGACAACAGCGTGAAGGCCTCAGAATATGGCATCAAGAACCTGAAGCGCGTCATGGAGGACCTGCCCCAATGGACAAAAGAAGACAACGACCAGTATGCCGACTTGACGATGATGTATGGCGAAGTGCTCTCGCAGTTCAACCGCTATCGCAACCACGTCATGAAGAACATTGCCGGCATCTACCGCAACAACATGCCGGGACAGGAACCGCGTGCCAGCGTGCCCCGTCGGCGCCAGCAGGAAGCACTGCAGTTCTTGGGCCGCCATGTCTTCGATGCGCCAGAATGGCTCTACCCCTCACATATTATTAATAAAGTGGGGGCCGACCCGACCACTTCGCAGAACAGCTTGCAGGAGAACGTGCTGAACCGCGTGCTATCGGGCTATGTGCTCAACACGCTGAGCAACCAGCAGACCACGGGCACCGATGCCTATCCCGTTGATGCCTATCTCAACGACCTGTTTGCCGAGGTATGGACTTCGCGAGCCGATGCCAGCGCTTGGCAACAAAAAGAACGCCGCACCCTGCAGCGTGTCTATGTGGGCCTGCTCGACAAGTTACTGAATCCCGGCGAAAAGGCCCTCAGCACCGACCGTGTGGACAACAGCGATGCGCAACTCTATCTCTTGCAGCATCTGGACAAACTGGAACAGCACTTGAAAGGGCCGTCATCGGGCGATGCACTTGAAGACCTGCACCGCCAGAATTTGCTGGAGCGTATCCAGTTGTTGCGCGAACGTAGAAAATCACCAAATCGTTAATTACATAATGTTTAAGCCAATGAGAAAATCTACTTCAATGAAAATGCTGGCTCTTGCTGCCAGTATGCTGCTATCGTGCACCATGGGTGTACAGGCAAAAGTCACGAAACCTACCAGTTCTGGAAGTATGGTCATCAGTAAAGTATTTTATAACGGAATGAAGAACGATGCCGGCAAAGCCTATCTCTCTGCAAGCTATATTCAGCTCTTCAACAATTCTACCGACACACTCGACATTGCCGGTATGTTTGTCGGCATGGTAGAAAGCCACAGCAGTGCCGACCAAGCATGGAACTTGGCAGCTATGGAAGCTGAAGGCAAGAAAGACAGCGTGGCCATCAAGCAACTCTATCAGATTCCTACAGACAAGGAATACAGGGTCGATCCCGGCCAGAGCATCGTGATTACGAATGCTGCTTTCAATCACAACTCAGTGGCTGCTGCAGCCCCCGACTTGACCAATGCCGACTTTGAGGTGAAGTCGCAGAACAATCTCTACAAGAACTACCACAACGAAGCCGTTCCTGCTTTGGTGACCATTCACACATGCACGGCCACCATGGATTTTATCAACTTTGTAACCACAGGTCCCGGAGCCATTGTTCTGTTGGCTTACAATCTGGATCTCACCAAGTGCTCTGATGGTTTCCAGCATGGCAAGACCTCTGGCAATGCCATCAAGTTTGTACCTGCCTACAAGATTATTGATGCCGTGGATGTTGTTGCAAACACAAAGACTGCCACTCCTTCGGCCGATCAGAAGCGCATCCCCACCAACCATGATGCCGGCTTCACATCACAGGCCACACAAGGCGGCAACAATGCCGAGGCAATTGTCCGCAAGACGGCTTTCGTCACCAGTGCCGGACGCACCGTTCTATACGACACCGACAACTCATCGGTAGACTTCACGGTGACTACCGACCTCGCCATTCGCGCTTATAGCAGCGAGGCTGCCGGTCTCTCCGACTCTACCATTGTGATTCCTGAGAGCGGCTACGTAGCTGTGGACATCACGAAGCCTTTCTGTGGTCCCAAAGAGCTGGTGTTCAGCTATGTGAACGTTACTAACAACGCCGCTACCACCGACCTGACCTACTACACCTTCCCTGGCGACTCACTGCTGCTGATCAAAGGTCCGTGGATTGCCATTGGCAACCCCGGAAAGTACACCATCAAGCTTTCTGAATCGCAGGGTGTGATGAAGACACGCTCATCGGGCATGACCTGGAGCGACGAGGACACCAAGACACTCTCGCAGACCAACCGCATGATCTACAAGTTCCAGAACACGCTGGGCAAGATTGGCTTCCAGCGTGTGCCTGCCGTAGACGGTCTCTATAACACAGCTACATTTGGTGCCGACGACCGTCTGTACTACGCCATCACCGAGGCTATTGCCGACAAGATTGCTGCCGCCAACGGAGCGAACGACCATACCGACCTCGACTTCATTAAGTGGCACGGCTACTTCACGCAATATCTCAAGGATGGCATTGAGAATGTGGTGCTCCGCCCGGCAACAGCTGGTTCCATTTTCGACCTGCAGGGCCGCCGCATTAACGGCACGCCTCAAAAGGGTCTCTACATCATTGACGGAAAGAAAATTCTTGTAAAATAAACTTTTTACCACCAATATGAAACTACAACTAAAGCTAACGCTGGTAGGGATGCTGTATATGGCAGCATCCACTACCACTTGGGCTCAGACCGAGCTTTACCCCAAGCATTTCGACCTGGAACAAGTGACGCTGCTCGACGGTCCGATGAAGACTGCCATGGAGAAGAACTTCGAGACGCTGATGCAGTATGACGTTGACCGTCTGCTCACCCCTTACGTGCGCCAGGCTGGTCTCTCGTCGACAACCGATCAGAGTTCGCCTTACTACGAGTGGCTCACCAAGCACCCCAACTTCACCAACTGGGGCGACAGCAACTTCGACCTGAGCGGCCATGTGGGCGGACACTATCTCACTGCTCTGTCGCTGGCCTATGCCGCCTGCCACAATGAGGCGATGAAGGCACGGCTGAAGGAGCGTCTGGACTATATGGTCAGCGTGATGAAGGACTGTCAGGATGTGTTCGACACGAACACGCAAGGCCTTTACGGCTTCATTGGCGGACAGCCTATCAACAGCGACTGGACGGCTCTCTATACGGGTAACATCACTCCCTACAAGAACCACGGCGGCTGGGTACCCCTCTACGTTCAGCACAAGATTCTGGCCGGTCTGCGCGATGCCTATCTCTATGGCAACAACGAGACAGCCAAAGAGGTGTTCCACAAGCTGGCCGACTGGAGTGCGAACGTCATCGACAAGGTTAGCGACAGCAATATGACCACGCTGCTTGATACCGAGCACGGCGGCATGAACGAGTCGCTGCTTGATGCCTACCAGCTCTTCGGCGATGCCAAGTACTTGACGGCTGCCAAGAAGTACACCCACAAGACCATGCTGAACGGCATGCAGACACTGAACACCACTTTCCTCGACGGCAAGCATGCCAACACGCAGGTGCCTAAGTACATCGGCATGGAGCGCATTTTCGAACAGGATGCCACGGCCAGCACTTACAAGAAGGCTGCCGAGAATTTCTGGACTGACGTAGCTCAGAACCGCACTGTCTGCATCGGTGGCAACTCGGTAGGCGAACACTTCCTCTCTGTGGGCAACTCCAATCGCTATATTGACCATCTGGACGGTCCCGAATCGTGCAACACCAACAACATGCTGAAGATGTCGGAGATGATGAGCGACCGCACCGGCGATGCCAAATATGCCGACTTCTACGAGTATGCCATGTGGAACCACATTCTCTCCACACAGGATCCCACTACGGGCGGCTATGTCTACTTCACCACGCTGCGCCCACAAGGCTATCGCATCTATTCGCAGGTAAATCAGGGCATGTGGTGCTGTGTGGGCACTGGCATGGAGAACCACTCCAAGTATGGCCACTTCATCTACACCCACGACGGCGCAAAAACCCTCTATGTGAACCTCTTCACACCGTCCCGTCTTGAAAGTGACGATTTTATAGTCACCCAGGAGACGCAGTTCCCCTTCATCGACCCCACAGCCTCAAACATTCCTACGCCTAATACTGCTACCACCAAGCTCATTGTGGGTAAGGCCGGTACTTACGCCATCGCTGTTCGCCATCCGGCTTGGGCAGGCACCGAGTATCAAGTGATGGTGAACGGTGCTGCCGTCAATGCCACCGTCACAAAGGGTGTGGCCAGCTATATCACCATCAACCGCACGTGGGCCGTGGGCGATGTCATCACCGTTTGGCTGCCCATGCAGCTGAAATATGCAGAGTGCCCCAACTATACTGACTATATCGCCTTTACCTATGGCCCCATCCTGCTGGCAGCCAACACCACCAATGGCAGCGAGACTCTGCAGAATGAATATGGCGGTGCCGGTCGTATGGACCATGCACCTGGTTCGATGGCCTCATCGAAAAGCTTGCTCTCTGCTCCCCTGCTCATCGGCAACCGTGCCGACGTGCTTAACCGTATTGAGGCTCAGGATCTCTCGAAGTTGACCTTCACCATCGATGCCAGCCGCGAAGGTGTGGAGACCTATAAGTGGACATCGCTCACGCTGCAGCCCTTCTATCAGATTCACCACGCCCGCTACTCCTGCTACTGGTATCAGCAGACAGCCGAGAACTTCGCCAACAGCGACATGGCACAATCCGAGGCTGCCAACGAAGCACTGGCCGAACGCACCCTCGACTTCGTGGCTCCAGGCGAACAGCAGAGCGAGGCCGGTCATGAGTACAACTACTCCAGCGAGTCGACCACGGGCAACTACAACGGCGAGGCCTATCGCGATGCACGCGCGGGCGGCTATGTGCAGTACACCTTATTTAATAGTACGCAGGAGAGTGACGGTCTGGCCATCATGTGCCGCTTCACCACAGCCGACCAGGGCCGCAAGGCCACACTGCTGGTCGACGGCGTGAAGATTGCCGACGTTACTGTTCTTTCGTCGGTGAAGAGCGCTGTCAACGGCTTCTACAACGTGGAGTTCCCCATCCCCGAGTCACTGCTCAAGGACGCACAAGGACAGGTGAAGACGCGCTTCGTGGTTCGCCTGTCGGCTTCTGCCGGAACAATGAATCCCGGTCTCTACTATCTGCGCTTGGTGAAAGGCTATAATCCTGCTGCCAACGCCTATCAGTTTCGTGCCAGCGACTGGACTACGGGCGATGCTGGTCGCATCCCTGCCAGCAGCATTACCTACGACAACGAAAACAACATTCTGAAGGCAAAGGCTACAGGCAACAACAACATTGCCCTGATGCTGAAATATCAGCAGTTGGACTACGACATCGACAAGAGCCAGACTTATCTCGTAGTGCGCGGCAAGGGACTGAAGACCACCAGTGGTGCTTCCTATCTGTGGTGGCTCAACGGTTCGAACCACGGCACACAGGTGGCTCCAGCAACGACAAAGACGGTGTCAGTTGATGGCGAACAGCAGATACTGATAGCTTGGAACATGGCTACCAGCGGCATCTACGAGAACTTCACGGGCGACCGTCCCAATGTGTGTCTGGGGCAGACCATCTTCGGTATGACCTCGTCGAACAGCGACGGTTCCTGCGAGATCTACGACATCAACTTTGCGACAAACGTCAGCGACTACGAGAGCGTGACGACTGCCGTTGACCACATCGGCACGAAAGTCGTCGACAGTGCTGCCTACTACACGCTGGACGGAAAACAAATGAAAGAGCCTGCTCGACACAAAGCCATCTACGTGAAGGACGGGCGGAAAGTAGTAAGATAACGACGAACAGCAACGAGGGCATCAAATCAGTTTGATGCCCTCGTCGTTGATGGTGATGAGCCGTCGGCGGTACAGGTCGCCGATGGCTTTCTTGTAGGCTTTCTTCGACACCTTGAAGCGGTCGGCAATGAGTTCGGCAGGACTCTTGTCGCCCAGGTCGCAGAAGCCGTTGTTTTCATGAAGATAGCGCAGCAGCACTTCGGCAAAGTCGAGTGTGTGCTGTCGGCCCGTTGGCTGCAGGGTGAGGTCTATCTTGCCGTCCTGTCGCACGTGGTCTACATAGGCCGTCAGGCGGTTGCCCGTTCTAAGCGGCTGGAAAATCTGGTTGTCGTAGAGCTGGCCCTGGAATTTGTTGTCGACGATGGCCTTGAAGCCCAGATCGGTCTTCTGCCAGATGAGGCAGTCCACGGCATCGCCATGGCGCAGCCCCAGCAGGCTCCCCTCCCTCACAGGGAGGGGTTCGGGGAGAGTCCTTAGATAGCGTTCCACCTTTGCGGTGGCCATCAAGCGGTGAGTCTCCTCGTCTTCCTTCACGTAGACGATGTAGCTGCGGCCCTGCTCCATGCGCTGTTTCTGTTCGCGGAACGGACAGAACAGGTCTTTCATGGGGCCCCACTTCAGGAAGGCTCCATACTGGTTGGTCCAAGCCACCTCAAGACAGGCAAACTCATTCACTTTCACCAAAGGTGCCTCGGTAGTGGCCACGATGCGTTCGTCCTGATCCAGATAGATGAACGCCTCCAGTTCGTCGCCGATGTGCATCTGTGGGGTCACATAGCGTTTAGGCAGCAGCACTTCGCCCTCGTCGCCTCCGTCGAGATAGAGGCCGAAGTCCACGCGCTTCACAATCTTCAGTGTGTTATAATCTCCGAGTTTCAGCATATCAAAGGTTCTTCTGTCAATATGGGACTTTGCTGAACGAGCAGTCCATCCCGCATGTGAATGGTTCTGTCGGTAAGTGTGGCCAGCTCCTCGTCGTGGGTCACGATGACGAAGGTCTGCCCGAACTGGTCGCGCAGGTCGAAGAACAGCTGGTGCAGTTCCTGCTTGTTCTTCGTGTCGAGCGAGCCGCTGGGCTCGTCGGCCAGAATCACGGCCGGGTTGTTCACCAGTGCACGGGCCACAGCCACGCGCTGCTTCTCGCCGCCACTCAGTTCAGCCGGCTTGTGGTGGGCGCGGTCGGTCAGCCCCATGAACTGCAGCAGTTCTTCGGCACGATTCTTCGCATCTTTGTTTGAACGACCGGCTATGTAGGCCGGAATCATAATGTTCTCGATGGCGGTGAACTCAGGCAACAACTGATGGAACTGGAACACGAAGCCCAAATGGCGGTTGCGGAAGTCGCTGAGCTGCTTCTGCGAGAGGGTTGTGGTGTCGACGCTATCGACACACACCGAACCCGTGTCGGGGCGGTCGAGGGTGCCGATGATCTGCAGCAGGGTAGTCTTGCCGGCACCGCTGGGGCCGACGATACTTACCACCTCGCCCTTGTCGATGTGCAGGTCGATGCCTTTCAGCACCTGTAGCGACCCGAAGCTCTTGGTTATATTCTTAATATCAATCATAACTTATCACTTATCACTCATCACTTATCACTTCTTCTGATGTATCCAGCGCAGGATTGTGTCGTAGATACTCTTCTCCTCGTGGTGCTGGGCCTCGGTGAAGCTCATGCGCTCATCCTTCTGACTGCCGAACTGGTCGGGGAAGATAATCATGAGGTTCTTGCCCGAGAAGTGCTTCTGCAATTCATCAGGCAGTCGCTCCAGTGCATTCTTGTAGGAGATAGTTCCCTTACGGGCGGTGACCACCACGAAGAGATGATCCTCGGAGATGTCCGATGCCAGCTGTGGCAGCTCGTTCCAATGGCCCATGAAGGTGTATTCTGCCCGCACGTTCGGGTGGCGGTTGTTGATGTATTCCTTGATTAGTGCCAGCGACTCGTTGCGTCCATGGAACTGGATGCGGCAGTCGAGCTGTCCAGCCAGACGGCTCAGACGCTCCAGCCACCGGTGGAAGCCAGGCTCGAATTCGGCCCTTGAGGGCACAGCCACTCGGATGCGGCGCAAGGTGGCCATCGGCTGTACAAAGCGCGTGAGGATTATCTGGCGGTTCAGACCATTGTAGAGGCTCTGGATAAACTCACCCCAGAAGCGGGGATTGATGTCGGTGTGGACGTGCATGCCCATGATAATCTCCGAACAGGCAAACTCACGGAAGGCGTGCTTGATGCCGTTGGCGATGTTCGTGGCCAAGCGTACCTGTGTCTGCACCTTCACC
>ERZ842401.8141-NODE-8141-length-10432-cov-4.889178_pt1 | contig 10432 bp, 12 predicted proteins | sample MGYA00521270_ERZ842401 | MGnify/ENA primary metagenome ERZ842401 (study PRJEB31892, sample SAMEA3878208) | bioreactor metagenome | biome: Moose rumen | place: Sweden | collected 2011-10 | study: EMG produced TPA metagenomics assembly of the PRJEB12797 data set... | reverse complement strand
CCCCGACCCTCTGCTTGTAAGGCAGATGCTCTAAACCAGCTGAGCTAAGCGCCCTCATTTTGATTTGCGGCTGCAAAGGTACAGAGAAAAAATGAATCTGCAAAATTTCTCGGGGGAAATTTTGCAGATTCTCTTCACTTTTTCCCTCTTACAGCTGGTAGAGGTCGTTAGCAGCCATCAGCTCCACCTTCTTCTCGGCCAGCACCTTCTCGCAGGCATCCAGGTCGGTAGGCCGAATCACCACCGTAGCCACATTGCCGTTGGCGAAGGAGTACATGTACTCGATGAAGATGCCGTTGTCCGACAGATGCTTCAGCACGACGGCCAGCGAGCCGTGCGTATTGGGACATACGAATCCTATCACGTCGGTAATCTTCACGGCGAAGTGCTTCTCTTTCAGTACCTGATAAGCCTTGTCGGGATCGGAAACGATACAGCGCAGGATTCCGAAATCGCTGTTGTCGGCGATACTCATGGCCGACAGGTTGATACCAGCTTCACCTAAAGCCTCAGTCACCTCGGTCAGTCTTCCAGACTTGTTCTCGAGGAAAATGGATAGTTGTTTTGTTTTCATAAGCTCTTATTTCTCTTAATTCTTGATTCTCAGCTCTTAATTACTTAGATCTGGCGGTTGTCGATCACGCGCTTGGCCTTGCCCTCGCTGCGCGGGATGGACTTGGGCGCGACCAGCGTGACCGTGGCCTTGATGCCCAGCATGGACTTCAGGCCGTCCACGATATCTTTCTGACGCGCGGCGATCTCGCCCATGTTGTCCGTGAACATCTCCGGGGTCATCTCGACCTGGACATCCAGTGTATCCGTATTGTTGACCCGGTCCACGATGATCTGATAGTTGGCGGGATAGCCCTTGTTGAGCAGGACGGTCTCGATCTGGGACGGGAAGACGTTGACGCCCTTGACGATCATCATGTCGTCGCTTCTGCCCATGGGCTTGGCCATGCGCAGGTGCGTCCTGCCGCAGGAGCAGGGGGCGTCGTTGAGGACGCAGATATCCCGGGTGCGGTAGCGGATCACCGGGAAGGCGGCGCTGGTCAGGTCCGTGAACACCAGCTCGCCCTGGGTCCCCACCGGGAGCTGCTCAAAGGTCTTGGGGTTGATGATCTCGGCGATGTAGTGGTCCTCGTTGATGTGCATGCCGTGCTGCTCTTCGCACTCATAGGAGACGCCGGGGCCGCCCAGCTCCGTCAGGCCGTAGATGTCGTAGGCCCTGATGCCCAGCTTGCCCTCGATGTCCCGGCGCATCTCCTCGCTCCAGGCCTCCGCGCCGAAGATGCCCGCTTTCAGGGGAATCTGATCGGGGGTCAGGCCCATCTCCTTCATGGTCTCGCCGATGTAGGCGGCGTAGGAGGGGGTGCAGCAGAGGATGGTGGCGTGCAGGTCCTTCATGAACTGGATCTGCCGGTCCGTGTTGCCGGAGCTCATGGGAAGGGTCAGACAGCCGACCTTGTGGGAGCCTCCGTTCAGTCCGGGGCCGCCGGTGAAGAGGCCGTAGCCGTAGGAGACCTGCACGATGTCGTCGCGCGTTATGCCGTACATGGCCATGCAGCGCGCGACGCCCTCGGTCCAGATGGCGACATCTTCGGCCGTCTGCGGTATGCAGATGGGCTTGCCGGTAGTGCCGGACGAGCAGTGGAAGCGGTTGATCTCCGACATCGGCGCGGCGGTGAGCCCGTAGGGATACTCGTCGCGAAGGTCGGTCTTCTTCATGAAGGGGAACTTCGCGAGGTCCGCGAGCGTCACGAGGTCGCGCGGCTTGACGCCTTTTTCGTCGCAGCGGCGGCGGAAGAGGGCGACATGTTCGTATTCGTAGGGAATGAGTTTCTGCAGTTTCTCGAGCTGCATCTTTCGCAGCTCCGGGATCGGCATGTAGTCGGGTTTTGAAATGGGGTTCATGGTGAAAGAGTTGAAAGGTTGAAAAGTTGAAAAGTTGAAAGGTTGAAAAGTTGAAAGGTTGAAAAGTTGAAGGGTTGAAGGGTTGAAGGGTTGAAGGGTTGAAGAGTTGGGGATTATCTTCTAAATCGGTCGTCAAGGGCGTCGAGCAGTATTTTCATCTGCCCGTCGGTCCCGATCGTGATGCGCAGCCGGTCGCCGGTGAGTGGCCCCGGGAAGTAGCGCACGTAGATTTCTCGGCTCTTGAGATACGCGAAGACGTCTTTTGCCGCGGCGCCCGCCGGCGGCTTAGCGAATACGAAGTTGGACTCGCTCTTGATGACGTCCCACCCGCGCTTGGCGAGGGCTTTCCCGAACGCTTCACGGGTCTTGATGACTTTTGCAACCGTCCTTTTGTGGTACGTGTCGTCCTTGAGCGCCACGAGCGCCACGGCCTGCGCCACGGCGCCGACGTTGTAGGAGGCCTTTGCCTTGTATAGCGCGGCTATAAGGTCCTTCGGGCCGACGCAGTAGCCGACGCGAAGCCCGGCGAGCGAATAGCTCTTCGAGAACGTGCGCATTACGATGACGTTCCTGTTGCGTGGGGCGGTTGCAAGCGACATGCAGTTGTCGCGCGAGAAGTCTGCGTACGCCTCGTCTACGATCACGACGCCCTTGAACTTCTTTGCAAACGCGGCAATGTCCTTTGGCTCGGCGAATTCGCCTGTCGGCGCGTTGGGATTCGTCCAGAGAAAAAGGGAGACGTGGGAAAGGAAAGGGCTTGAGGGTTTGAGGGCTTTAGGGTTTGAGTGGATGGAGGTGCCGACCCACTTGACGTCGCGTATCGCCGCGAGTGTCTTGTAGAGCGTGTAGCTCGGGTCGAACGAGCCGATAGATTCGTCGTTTTCGACAAAGACGCGCGTCGCGAGCGCGAGTATCTCGTCTGAGCCGTTGCCGACGAATACGCGGTCAGCCGTCGTGCCGTTCTTGTCGGCTATCGCCTTTGCGAGCGCCGTGAAGTTGGGGTCTGGATAGCGCCGTAGGTCGTCGAGGTCGAACGACGTAAGCACGGCCGTGCACTTTGGCGACGGCGGATACGGATTTTCGTTCGTGTTCAGCTTTACGACGTTCTTGGACTTGGGCTGTTCGCCTGGAACGTAGCCCTCGAGTTTTCTGATGTGACGTGCGATGCCCATTTTATAATTCCTTTGGAAGGATCGTAGAGACTCCTTCTGCCCTTGCTTCTTCCATGTCTTCTTTCATCAGCAGTTGTGCGCTCGTATGGTATGCGTGCCTCTTGAGGAGTATGAGCAGAACGTGCTCGTCGACTGTGAAACTGTTGATGTCGCGGACAGCCACCGTGCCTTCGTCGCGGATCACCTTGTCTAGCATCTTCACGTTGTTCTCGAGCGTCACCGTCTTGCTGAAGAGCCGCGTGGTGCAGGAGTTCGGGCGCGTCGGGTTGCCGGAGGCGAGCGGGATGAAGTTGAGGAGGTACCAACCGGAGTTTTCGATGTTCACCATCGTCGCCCCGTCGCGGCTTACCGTCACGGTCGCGCATCCGCCGAGAAGGGCGCATGCCAGAATTATTGCAAGCCGCTTCATTTAAGCACCCCCGAAAGCTGCACTTCCTTGTAGGTGAGGATGTACGGAAGGGGAATGGGAAAGTCTGTGCCGGGGATCTCGAAAAGGACGGACTCCTGGGTATAGTAGCTCATGTCGCGTGCAGATTTGCCGTAGAATCTAGCGTATTCCATGAACCTGTGCTGGATTTTGTCCATCGTCACGTCGTTGCGGAAGAATATCCAGGGCATCAGCGGGTCTTCCGAGGCATTGCCGCAGGCAAGCGGAATGAAGTGGAAAAGGTACCAACCGCTGTTTCCAACGCAGATGTGCTCTTCGCCGGTAGTGCGAATGTCCGCTGTGTCCAATGTGAAGCACCCAGTGAGACATATCGTCGCACTCAGCGCTGTCGCAATGACCAGAATTGTCTTTCTGCAGATCATGATTTTATGACGGCATTACTGCACATTGACCAATATTATAGTATAACACGTGTGCGTGCGCAAGCGGGATTTGGTATAATTGTGACATGAAACAGGGTAATGTCTTAAAATTCGCTCCGAATTTCCATCCGGCGCTATGGGGAAGTGAAAGCTGGGAGATCTCGGTTCACCCAGCGGGACAGAGCGTTGTATCTGGTGATTGCGAGTATGCAGGGAAGTCGCTTCCCGATGTTCTGCCGGACTTTCCGCTGCTCGTCAAGGTCATTGACGCGAAGACGCGTCTTTCCGTGCAGGTGCATCCGAACGAGAGGACGTGCAAGGTGACTGGTGGTGACCCGAAGACCGAAATGTGGGCGATGCTCGAGGACGGCGTTATCTACGCGGGGCTCAAGCCGGGCGTCGGGCCGAAGGATGTCGAAGAAGCCGTCAAGTCCGGGCGCTTCGAGGAGCTGCTTGTCCGCCACGAGGCGAAGAAGGGCGAGGCGTTCTTCATCCCTGGCGGTCTCGTCCACGCGATCGGCGACGGCACGCTCATCTACGAAGTGCAGCAGAGTTCGGACACGACATTCCGGCTCTACGACTGGAACCGCGTCGGAGCCGATGGGAAGCCGCGCGAACTCCATGTCGAGAAGTCGCTTCAGGCAATCGACTACTCGCTTCCCGCGCCGACGCCCGCTGTCGACGTCAAGTGCGCCTTTTTTGACTTCAGGCAGATAGCGCTTGACGGCGAGCTTGCCGTTCCAGCTTCGTCTGGCGGCACTGTTCTTTTTGCGGCAGAAGGGTCTTTCTCTGTGAATGGAGTTGACGTGCCGCGGCGCACGAGCGTTCTCGTGCCGCCTGGCGAAGATATTTCGCTTAAGGGTGCTGCGCATGTTTTTCTGACGACGTATAAATAAAACAACAACATAAAGAGAGGTCTTCGCATGGACATTTCATTCTTCGACAAGGCGGCTGCTTATTTCCCGGATAACTGTTTCGACAGGGCGGTTGATCTCGGAATCTTGCTTGGCTCGGGCTGGGGCGAGGCTCTCGAGATGGACGAGGTTATATTCCGTGCGTCGTACTCCGATATCCCCGGGCTTGGTGCGTCTACAGTCGCAGGGCATGTGGGTGAGTTCGTCCTTTATCGTCGCGGCGAAAAGAGGATCGCGGCATGGTGCGGACGCAGGCACTACTACGAGGGCGTCGGCTGGGAGCCGGTCGTTCTCCCGATAGAGATGATGCGCCGCATGGGTTGCGGAACGGTTCTTCTGACGAACGCCTCTGGCGGGATAAACCCTGCGCTCAGGCCAGGCGACTTCGTCATCATACGCGACCACATAAACCTTATCAACGCGAATCCCCTCGTCGGCCCGCATCGTCCAGAGTGGGGCGAGAGGTTCCCCGACATGACTGAGATATACACGCGCCGCCTCGCAGAGCTTCTCCACGCCGGCGCGAACCGCTTAGGACTCCGCGTAATGGACGGTACCTACGCCTACAACGTCGGGCCTGCGTACGAGACGCCCGCAGAGATTCGCGCCTACAAGGCGCAGGGCGCAGACGTCGTCGGCATGTCTACCGTGCCGGAGGCCGTCTTTGCAAAGGCGTGCGGAATGAAGGTCGCGGGGCTTTCACTCGTTTCCAATCTCGCCGCCGGCATCGCCCTGCGTCCGCTTGGCCACGAGGAAGTCATTGCCGCAGGAGAAGCCGCGAAGCCGGCGATGCGCGCCTTGGTGGAGGACTTCATTGCCAGACTCTGACATCGAGGCCTTTATCGGGTCGCTCCGCTTCGAGCGGTCGATGGCCGAGAATACCTGCGCGGCATACGCGAGGGATCTGCGGCTCTTTTCTAAATACTTGAAAAAGCGCGGCATATCCGCCGCGGCCGACGTCAAGCGCGAGGACATAGCGGGTTTTCTCGGAGAGGAGCGGGCGAGCGGGCGGAAGTCCTCTACGCGGGCGCGGCGCACTGCGGCGATCCGGATGTTCTTCAAGTTCCTCGTGGAGCGGCGCTACATAAAAAGAAATCCCGCCGCGCTTCTCGACCCGCCTAAGAAGGGGAAGGTGCTTCCCAGGGTCCTTTCCGAGGAAGAGACTTTCAGGATGATAGACAAGGTCGACGGAACTGATCCCCGCGACCTGCGCGACCGCGCTATGCTCGAGATAATGTACGGCTGCGGGCTTCGCGTTAGCGAGGTATGCGGCATGAAGATTGAGGACGTCATCGCCGATGGAGAGCTTCTTCGAATACTCGGCAAGGGCTCGAAGGAGCGCGTCGTCCCGATAGGCAAGGCCGCGGGAAGGGCGCTCACGGCGTATCTCGCCTCTGCCCGCGACGTGTTCACGAAAGGCGACCTTTCTGTGTCGCACGTCTTTGTCACTCGGCTCAAGAAGCCGTTTACTCGCCAGGCGGTCTTCAAGATGATCCGCGAGAGGGCCGTCGCTGCCGACATCGCGCCAGAGCGCATTTCCCCCCACGTCCTTAGGCACTGCTTCGCCTCGCACATGCTCCAGCACGGCGCTGACATTCGCGCGATCCAGGAACTTCTCGGACACGCGGACATTGGCACCACCCAGGTCTACACGCACGTTGACGTGGCTCGCTTCGGCGACATCCACCACAGATTCCACCCACGGGGATAGGGACACGGGGGCGTAGGATTTGGTATAATATCCGAAACCTTTAAAGGACTTTTTTATGGCAAGACTTACGGACATCGGCTGGAACGAGTTTCATGCGCTTCCGCTCGAGGCGAAGCGTCCATATCTTGAAAGGGTCGAAGGCGAGGGAATGCCTTACCACACGCTCTTCGCCCAGCAGTTCGACAGACCCATTCTCGAACGGCTCTGCGCCCTCGCGAACCGAATCAGGTTCATCAACAAGTCGAAGGAAGGTGCTCTCTACCTAAAGAACGTCCTTGCGCACAAGCGCGCGATGCTCTACTTCTCCCAGCCGAGCTCGCGTACGTTCCTCTCTCATCTCGCGGCGTGCCAGATCCTCGGCGTGACGACCGGCTCGGTGCGTGACGCGGCGACTTCGTCCGAGTTCAAGGGCGAGAGCCACGAAGACTCCATCCGTACGTTCTCGTCATACTTCGACATGATAATCATGCGCTCGCCTGAACAGGGGCTTGCCGAGAAGATGGCGTGGGAGCTATCCAACTCGTCGCGCCCGATTCCGATCCTCAACGCCGGCTCGGGCAAGGACCAGCACCCGACGCAGGCGCTCCTCGACATCTACACTCTCTTCCGGTCCTTTGAGAACAAGGGCAGCATAGACGGCAAGACTGTTGTGTTCTGCGGCGACTTGATGCGCGGGCGTACGGTCCGCTCGCTCTCCTATCTTCTCACCAACTTCAAGAACGTTCGCCAGGTGTTCGTCGCGCCGCAGGAGCTCCAGGTCCCCGCCGACGTCGTGATGGTCCTTGCGAAAAAGGGCGTCGACTTCGAGGTGACCGACGACCTTCAGGCGGCCGTGCGCACGGCTGACGCCGTCTACATGACGCGCATCCAAGACGAGTGGGACGAGTCGAAGGGTGCTTCTGCGAAGATCGACACGTCGCGCTTCAAGTTCGGCGCCGAAGAACTCAAGCTTCTCCCCAAGGACGGCATAATCATGCATCCGCTTCCGCGGCGCGACGAGATTGCGACTTGCTGCGACCACGATCCACGCGCAATGTACTGGCGCCAGATGAGAAACGGCATGTGGATACGCGCCGCACTTATCGCCTCCACGTTCGGCTTCGAGAAGTCGATCATGGACTGTGGCTACTGACATGGAAGCTCAAATGCAAAAAGAAAAATACAGACTGCTCGTCATAAATCCTGGCTCAACCTCGACCAAGGTGAGTCTTTTTGAAAACGAGACGTGCCTTTTCGAGAAGAGTCTTTTTCACGATTCGTCGGTGCTTCTCGCGTTTCCCCACGTGAACGACCAGGTGCCGTTCCGCAAGGGCGTCATCCTCGACATGCTTTCCGCAGAGGGCGTCAGCCCGCGGTCGATCGATGCATTTGTCGGGCGCGGCGGCAGCGCCTGCACGCAGCCCGGCGGCATAACGGCAATCGACCAGAAGCTCTACGACGACACGGTCGCGGCTGTCGGCGGCTCCGAGCATCCTGCGAAGCTCGGCGTCATGCTTGCCTGGGCTTTCGCGCAGGAATACTCTAAGCCGGCGTTCACCCTCAATCCCACGAATGTCGACGAATACAGCGACTTGGCGCGGCTCACTGGCATCAAGGGCGTCTACCGCGTCTCGCACTCGCACGTCCTCAACCAGAAGGCGGTGGCTGAGTTCCACGCCGCGAAAATGGGTCGCAAGTACGAGGAATGCAACTTCATCGTCGCGCACATAGACGGCGGCATCACGGTGTCGGCGCACGAGCGAGGAAAGATGGTCGACGGCAATATGGGCGCAGACGGCGAGGGCGCGTTTACGCCGACGCGCATCGGTTCGGTGCCAGTCCTCCAGCTTCTCGACTACATCGAGGCGCACTCCGTCGCGGACGTGCGGCTAAGGTGCTCGCGAGCGGGCGGTTTCGTTGACCTCTTCGGCACTTCCAACTCTGATACGATACACGCGCTCGTCGACAAGGGCGACAAAAAGGCGACGCTTGTCTGGAACACGATGATCTACCAGATCTGCAAGATGATCGGCGAGATGTCGGCGGTCTTGTGCGGAAAGGTCGACGCGATTCTCCTCACAGGCGGGCTCGTCCGGTTCAAGGACATCGTCGACGGCATCAAGACGCGCTGCGGCTTTATAGCGCCAATCGAGGTCTACCCCGGCGAGATGGAGCAGGAGGCGCTCGCGCTTCCGGCGCTCAAGGTCCTCCGCGGCGAACTAAAGCCGCTGACCTATTCCGGTCGCAACGTCTGGCCCGGTTTCGGCGACATCGGGCTCTAAGGACAAGGCAAAGATGACATCATAGATAGGCGTGGCGACGGCTGTCGGGATGCTCGTTTGCAGCAACCTCTTCATGACCTTTGCGTGGTACTGGCATCTCAAGATGCAGAAGCCGGGCGAGGCGAGCTGGCCTGTCTATGCGATAATCCTTATTAGCTGGCTTATCGCCCTGATCGAGTACGTCATCGCGGTGCCCGCCAATAGGATTGGTGCGGCGAACGGGCTCAACGTGGCGCAGCTCAAGATCATACAGGAAGTGATAACCGTCTGCGTGTTCGTCCCGTTTATGCTGCTCTTCATGGGCGAGAAATGGCGCTGGGACTATCTCTGGGCCTTTTTCTGCATGGTCGGAGCTGTGTATTTCGTAAACCGCGCGAGACTTTAGACTGCGATTAAGGGGCGATGGGCTGGACAGAATGGACGCTTGCGAGCGCGGTATTTCTCGCGCTTTACGACCTTGCCAAGAAGGCAAGCGTGCAGCGCAACGCCGTCCTTCCGACGCTGCTGTGCTCCACGTGCTTCGGGTGTGCGGCGTATGTCGGTGCGCTTGCGCTCTGCGGCCGCATTTCCGTGGCGTCCGGCCTTTCGGCGGAGATCCTCACGCTTTCTGCCGTAAAGTGCGTGATTGTCGGCACTTCGTGGGTGTTCACCTTCTGTGCGCTAAGGACGCTCCCTATATCGATAGCGACGCCGATACGCGCTTCCGCACCGGCGATAGTCTTCGTAGTTGCGTTCATAGTGTACGGCGAGAGGCCGTCGCCGATCCAGCTCGTCGGAATGGCGGCGGTGTTCGCAGGTTATTTCGCGTTCTCTTGGGCTGGCAAGCACGAGGGCATAGACTTCTTCAGAAACCGCGCCGTCTGGTGCGCTATCGCCGGGGCGTTTTGCTCGGCACTGTCGGCTCTCTGGGACAAGTACATATTCCAGATGCGCGCTCTTCCCGTCGAGACGGTTCAGTTCGTCTTCCAGATCGGACTCGTCGTCTTCTACGGCGTCGCGCTTGCCGTCGTCAGCGCTGCGCCGGGCCAAAGGGAGCGCGGCGCCTTCGAGTGGCGGTGGTCGATTCCGCTTGTCGGCATTCTCCTTGCGGTAGCGGACTGGATGTACTTCACCGGGCTTTCCTTCCAGGGCGCCCCGATCTCGGCGGCCTCGCTCCTCAGGAGATTCTCCGTCGTCATAACGTTCTTCCTTGGAGCGAAGTTCTTCCACGAGACGAACCTCGTCCGCAAGGCCGTGGCTCTCGCGGCCATAGTCGCGGGCGTCGCCTTGATATGCCTCGGAGGGTAGGCGCCGTCCATTTCGTAAACCGCGCGCGGCGCTGTCCAGCGAAGCACCGCCGGCAGAGGGTGCAACGAGATATTTATGCAGAGTCAAAGGATTTTAGCCGCAGAGGACGCAAAGGACGCAGAGCTCATGCCGCGCAGTCGACCTGCCTCAGGTCTCTGACGAGGTAGGCGAAGAACTGCTCGAGTCGGTTCGACTTGTAGAGGGTGCGCAGCGGCAGCAGGGCCTTCGCTCCTTTCAGCGACCAGATCATGCCTGACTGCTTGAAGCGCTGACCGATGACGGTCTTGCATCCGCTCTCGATGACGCCTGAGCCGATGAACCACCCGTTGGCTCGGTACTCGTCGTATTTCATCCTCCCGGCGT
>ERZ842401.8140-NODE-8140-length-10434-cov-8.106369_pt1 | contig 10434 bp, 8 predicted proteins | sample MGYA00521270_ERZ842401 | MGnify/ENA primary metagenome ERZ842401 (study PRJEB31892, sample SAMEA3878208) | bioreactor metagenome | biome: Moose rumen | place: Sweden | collected 2011-10 | study: EMG produced TPA metagenomics assembly of the PRJEB12797 data set... | reverse complement strand
TATATATCAATAAATTAAATACCTAAGTTAAAAATTTATCGCGACAGTAGTAATTCTAATTGACCAAGTTACCGTTTCGTCTTTTACACTTTTCTTTGTGACGAACACTTTAACAGGATAATCTTTGCATTTTTTGTAAAAATCATCCAAACTATTTATTGAAATCCCATTTTGTTCAGATTCAACAAAAACTCGCAACAAAGTTGCATCAACAGAATTCTGAAGCAACTCACGGATACACTGATGCGGCTCATTGTACAGCCCAGCGCCTTGTAACAATTCTATCGCCTTAGGAGAATCAATTTTAAAACCAGGACGCTCTTTGCCATCAATTGTGTCAAATCCTTTTAAGACAACGTTTAACTTGCCTAAAGTTGGAAGAAACCCGTATGATGTTTCAGGCACAATTTCATTCCAGTTTTTCATTTGATTGTACATTTCTGTGTCAATCATAGTGAACCACCTATTTGTAACGTCTGCCACATCGTAATCGTCACATTCCGCAATTGCTTCAATCTTTGTTTTATCTATCTGTAAGTGCCTGACGGCCATGTGTTTCCCTTTATGCCATACTGAGTCTATTGGAATTGATGGCAGAGTCTGCAACAAAATTTCCGAAAAACGATTATTGTCGATGTCCAACAAATCACCTAATCTCAATAAACAAGCAATGTATCGGGGATGGCAATCCTCATGGTCTATTCCCGCTTCACAGAAAGGCAATTCCATTACTTTGTCAAAAGATTGCGTATGAGCATTGCAAATACCTCCCAAAACATCAATGATGCGATTGGGTATTGGGCTTCCCGGCAAATTAACGGACCTGTCTGATCGCATCGCGTCATTAGCTCGTTCACCATGTTTTTTTCTAACGTATTCTGCTAATAAAAACCTTGCAGAATCGTAGTTTTGGGCACTCAACAAATCATTCTTGTAATACACTTTATCGTCCTTGACTTCAAAACATAGAGCATATTCATTCAGGGGGGATGATTCTTCCGAACGACAAGTCTTCAAAAAATCCACAAAACTTTTGTCTTGGAAAAAATTAATCTTTTCGTCAGAAAAGACGGCCATACCAACATCATGGTAAAACGCAGCAGATAATATCATCCACAAATCTATAGGAGACATTTGCTCAAAGGTCTTCAATCCAACAATCCTGCCTATGTTATATATGATGGTCTCAGAATGAGTACGATCATGTAAACTGTAATGTGGGAAAACCTGTGATATTGTACCCAAAACTTGAGGTATATAATCCTTTGCCACTTGCCATTGGGTGAAAAAAACATGGCTTTTCTTCCCTGCTGTTTTTGTTTCTAATAAGTGTTCGATTTCTGTCAACATAATTTGATCTCCTTTTATTATTTTACTTTCACCTCCCCACTCATCAGCTTCGGCAGCAACCCGTCGCGGGTCTGAATGAGTGTTTGGATTTGCTTTTGATTGTTTCTTATCTTGTAAAACAATGGCTCAACCTTATTGTTGTAATTTCGAATTGTTTCAGAATCCACGTTAGGGCAAGTAAACGAGAAAATCGACTTGGGGTCAATTCTTTGGTGACTTCCACTTGTACCTCCTACACCAGAAGCAATTTCATCATAATTCTCTTTATTCATCAACCAACCATACAAGAAATACAGGTATTCAGGCTTAATAGGTTTGACTATTTGAAATTCCGTGGAACAAATAGCATTGTCAGGAACATCATTAAGCATTAACCAAACTCGTTTATCTTTGTGTGGATTGAGTTTTGAGAATAAAATGCAATTAGAAGGCACTAAATACTTGTTACTTTGTATATTTTCTCCAGTTTCCACAGTTGGATTCTTCCCACCATCAAAAGCAGGAATACTGTAATGCAGGAAAATAGAATTAGGGTGCTTTTGCGGATTTATGGATTCCTTGCAATGTTGAGCAAAAGCAGCAACCGTTCCTTCCACCCACTCCTCCTTGGCCTCGGCCACGAACCACTGGCGGAAGAGCGTTTCGGCCATCTGCTCCAAGGTGGCGTTCTCGCGGTGCAGAAGGTCTATCTTGTCGTCAAAGGAAGAGAGGATGGCGGCTATGCGGCGCTGGGTGGGAACATCCGGAATTGAAACGGGTAGTTCGTGTATGTGATTCCTATTTAACGATGGGACTGCGCTTCCTGTGTTCAATTGCGTAAAATCAAAGGTTTTCAGCAAATAATACATGAACTTTGCATCATTCCCCTTGAAATCAACAATATACAACACTGTATTGTGCGCCCAATAAGCATTAGGATAATAATGCGGAATACCAATATTACCACTTCGACCAATTGTAACCCCCGGACCTTCTTTCGTAAATTGATTATGATACCCGATTATTCCGTTGGAACCAGCAACAGGAATATCGCCATCAATCATTTTATCTTTTGGCAAGTCGTGTCCTCTTTGAAAAGTGACAATTTCTCCCAACTTATAATCTTTCCACTCGGTCATAGTTTAATCTTTTATTCCAAAGTTATTTATCTTTTATCGCCATTCACAAAAAAACAACTTATTTATAATCAGCATTTTAATTCTTTTCTTTTCTTTCTTCTTTCTCAAAACAAGCTATTTTCTGGCGTCTGTTGAAGAAAAAGAACTATCTGATAATGAGTATTTTCTGTATTTTTTTCCTCCAATCGGTATTATTTCATCATTCTTTACCATTTTGCCAACCATCTTTGCCAATTCTGCAAAGACCACATCGGGCAATCGGTTGGAAATTTCAGCCATAGTACTATTCGGGTGATATCTCAAGTCTTCGTGAATCAATGCCCTCAAACGATAAGGCTCTATTGTCTTTAATGTGGTAGGAAACTGCAGTTGAGCGCCAGCCACGAATTCTGGGTTTATCTCATATCTAACTCCTTTACCCGTACCTCTTGTCAATATGATCTTATGGGATACCAATGATTCCACATAAGGTCGGAGACGGCCACCATCCACAATTTGAAGCTCTTTTGATAGTTCAATGGCAGTTACCGACTTTTTTTGCAAAACAATACCCAATGTAATATACGCCTTTTGGCTGATTTTGTAATTTGCAGATACAAAATCACATATTCTGGAAGATTCTTTGGAAACTATCTTCTTATAAACCGTCACTTCAACATAATCATCCCCTTCGTAAACGATTGGTTTGCTTTTGCCAGAAGTCAACAAAGTTTCGTAAATCAAGTCGTAGCCAGAGCCTTCTGCCTCCATCAAATGCAAATCATAGAAAACATTTGCCAGATGAATGTTTCTTTTCTCAGTTTTTTGAAGGATGTTATTTACAGTTACCCCGATTGGCAGAACTCCAGGATTGGTAATGGTCATCCTGTCGGGATATAGCTTTATGAAAATATCTCCCCGTGTAGTGTAAGGTCTATGGACAATGGCATTACACAATAACTCCCTTACAACTTTTTCATCATATACGGGCAATTCCTTGCGCCAAAGTCCCTCCGACACCTCATTGTACTCTCTCCATTCGGGAATGGATTCCCATAATGATATTAATAGTTCCTGTGGATTCAGTCTATAATCGTTCCATACTATCTTGTCAACCTTATGTTCTTCTGTATCATATCTGATATATTGCACAATGGGAGAATACAGCAATCTGGCCCTTTGCTCCGGCTTCCCAATCCATAGCACGCCTAAATTTGTCAGATAGCCGTCGTCGTCAATCATTTGATAATAAGAAAGGAGCTCCTCGTCGGTTTTTTCTTTTACAAAACGGGACACCCTGTCGGAAGACTTAATATCCAACACGAATTTGCTCAGTTTTGTCAAATCGGCTTTTTGCCATTGGGTTTTAAGAGACACTTTGGTTTCCCAACTGTATGCGGGCTTGTCAGAAATCAACCTGCTTAACTCATCGGGTAAAAGAGGCCGGCTTGAATCGTGATCCCTGATATAATAAACTCCTTTTGTAGTACTTGCAATAGACACTTGTGATGGAAGAACGTGTAATTTCACATATTGCCCCCCATTATCTGCATCAATCACTTCTGGTCTTAGGGCTACATTTATAGTGAGTTCATTGATGCGTTTTATGATTTTTTCTGGCAAATCATCAGGAATTTTTTGGTCGGAAGCAGGTTTCTCCTCGCCATCTTCGATTCCTATTGCCAAATATCCGCCATGACTATTTGCAAAGGCAACGCAGTCTTTTGACAACTCATCAAAATCGGCTGTTCTGCCAGTCACTTTTTTCAGAGACTTATTATCGAACTTGTTGTTTTCTTCCATGATTGTTTCCCTTTTAGTCCAATTTTATCCTCCCCAAATTCTCCAAAATCACATTGTTCAGCCGTTCTTCTTCCTTCAGTTGCTCCTCAAGCTCGGCTTTCAGGGCGGTGAAACGATTGGCAAAGTTGAAGTCGTCCTCCTCTTCAGGCAAGCCCACATAACGGCCTGGCGTGAGCACATAGTCCAATTCGGCCACGCGGTTCACGGGCACCGAGGCGCAGAAACCTGCAATGTCTTGGTAATCGGTGGATTCGTCTCTCCATAAATGATAAGTTTTGGCAATCTCCTGAATGTCGTCTTCCGACAGTTCGCGTGTGCGGCGATTGATGAGATGGCCTTTGTTGCGAGCATCAATGAAAAGGATTTCGCCGGTGCGGTGGGTGCGGTTGCGCGTCACAAACCACAGGCAAGCGGGAATTTGCGTGTTCAGGAACAATTTGGCGGGCAAGTTCACGATACAGGCAATCATTCCTTTGTCAATCAATGCCTTGCGGATTTCGCCCTCGCCACCCGTCTTGGAAGTCAGCGAGCCTTTAGCCAACACGAAGCCAGCTTGTCCCGATGGCGCTAAATGGTAGATGAAATGTTGGATCCAAGCGAAGTTGGCATTGCCCGTAGGAGGCACACCATACTGCCAGCGGGCATCGCTGCGGAGTTGGTCGCCACTCCAATCGCTGTCGTTGAAGGGTGGATTGGCCATCACAAAATCGGCTTTCACATCGCGGTGCGCATCGTTGAGGAACGAGCCTTCCGTGTTCCACTTCACCTGCGAGGCATCGATGCCACGGATGGCAAGGTTCATCTTGCACAGTCGCCAGGTGGTCTGGTTGCTCTCCTGCCCGTAGATGGAAATGTTCTCAATCCGCCCCTGATGTTCCTTCACAAACTTCTCGCTCTGCACAAACATACCGCCCGAACCGCAGCAGGGGTCGAGCACACGGCCTTTGTAAGGCTCCAACATATTCACTAACAGTTCAACGACACTGCGCGGCGTATAGAATTGACCGCCCTTCTTGCCTTCGGCCAGGGCGAACTCGCCGAGGAAATACTCGAACACGTGGCCCAACAAATCGGCACTCTTTGTGCTCGTGTTCTGCAAAGTGGAGTTGCCAATCAGATCGATCAACTCGCCCAAACTCGTAGGGTCGAGGTTAGGACGGGCGAACACCTTGGGCAGCACCCCTTTCAACGACTTGTTTTCGCGCTCAATGGCATCCATCGCATCGTCGATGTGCTTCCCGATTTGTGGATTTTTCGCCATCGAAACCAAATACGACCAGCGGGCATTGGCAGGCACATAAAACACATTTTCGGCGGCGTATTCCTCGCGGTCTTCAGGGTCTGCGCCCTCGGCCTGCTGTTTCACCAGTTCGTTGTATAGTTGCTCAAATGAAACAGATATGTAGCGCAGGAAAATCAATCCCAGCACCACGTGCTTGTATTCAGCCGCATCGATATTCTTACGGAGTTTGTCGGCAGCTTTCCAGAGCTGTTTTTCAAGGGGCTCTTCTGTCCTTTCGTCTTTTTTTGCCATAGTTGGACTATACAAATTATAATTTGCAAATGTACATAAATTTCAAATACACCTAGAAAAATGAAAATGTTGAGACGTTTCACGTAACGTCTCAACATTTTCAGAGGATAGGCGCGATTTAATAGTGCTTGTTGTTCACAAACCCTTGCTCATTTTTGAGGGATTTAGCCTATGTCTTACGCTAAGTCCAGCAAACTGGTTGAGGGCTACCTATTACTTTTTATCAATCTCCACCAACGTATATTTCTTCGTCCCCAATCCGATCTTCTCCGCCCAGTCGATGGTGTGGGTGCCGTGCTGTTGGTCGATGCGGGAGAGCAGGTCGGTGGGGTCGTTGGTGGCGGTCACCTTCTGCTGGTTGATGATATCGACACAGGCCTGGTCGAGGGCCACGGGGTCGGTGCTGGCGAGGATGCCGTAGTCCTCCAGCTTCACGGGCTCGGGATGATCGACGCAGTCACAGTCGATGCTCATGTTGTTCATCACGCTGATGTAGATGATGCCCTCCTTCTTCTGGAAGTAGTCGGTCACGGCTTGCGCGGCCGCCGCCATGCTCTCCAGGAAGCCGTCCTGGTCGCCGATGTACTCGGGGGTCCAGAGTTTCTCCATGTCGAGGACCTCCATCTTGCCGGCGGAGTGGATGTAGGCCTTGCCGTTCTGGCTGGCGCAGCCGATGCTGAGGTTCTTGAGCGCGCCGCCGTAGCCGCCCATCGGATGGCCCTTGAAGTGGTTGAGCGCGATCATGAAGTCGTAGTTGGCCATGTGAGAGCCCACGATGTCGTACTTGATGTGCGAATCGTCTTTCACGGGGATGCGCATCTCGCCCTCCTCGTCCATGATATCGACCTTGAACATCGGCTTGAAGCCGTGCCGCTCGATGATTTTCCAGTGGTTGGCCGAGGTGTTGCGCTCGTCCTTGGCGTCTTCGGGGGCGTTGCCGTAGGCAGTGTTGCACTCCACGATGGTGCCATCGACCAGCATCACGAGGTCTTTGATGAGCTCGGGTTTCAGGTAGTTGGGGTTGCTGCCCTCGCCGGTGGAGATTTTCACGGCCACGCGGCCCTTGGCTTCCACGCCCAGCGCTTTGTAGATTATCACCAACGCCTCGGGACTGATGTCACGGGTCAGATAGACGGTCGCGGCCTCGGGCTGCGCCGTCTCTTTCTCGGTTTGGGGTTGGCTGCTCTTGCCGCTCTGCCCGCAGGAGGCAAGCACCACGGCGGCGATGACGATAAATGGGATGTTTTTCATTTTGATTGATTCCTGTTAACTAATGTGATTTTTTTTCTGCAAAGATACACAAATTTCGAATATACGCGGACAAATGAAATTGCTTTGTAGAGACGTGCCGCGGCACGTCTCTACCCCTCCATTTCTGGGTGCGGCACGGACAGCGGGAGGCCTTCCTGCGAGAGATAGAACATGTAAAGGACGGCGGGCACGGAGCCGCGGTTCTCGCCGTGGTGGACGGTGTTCACCATCTCGACGACGGCTTCCCCCTCGTGTACGACCTTCGTTCTGCCGTCCTGGTCGATGATAGTCAGCTCGCCCTGCACTAACACTCCGTAGTTCATCACGGGATGGTGATGCCAGTCCAGCTTCTCCCCGACGGGAAAGACGTATTTCATGACCACTAATTCGGGTCTGCCTTGCAGGTAATCAGGCAGTTCCGCGCCATCCCAGCTCTGCGAGGTGCGGATAAGTTCGATTTTTTGTGTGCTCATTATTTCTCAAATAAATCTTCTAACGTTACTACATTTTGGAATACATGACTGTACGGGTTGTCAGCCAATCCGTAAGTCGTGACAAGCACCGGATGAATGGCCGTCCTGACTTTTTCCTCGTTCCTGAATATCCTTACCCGTCGTTCAACATCGTCGGCATCCTTCTTCTTCATCGTGTAGATGTCGTCATAAAATTTCATCTCGCACACGTTTACAACTTTGTCGGCCCTTTTGATTATAAGGTCTATCTGGGCTTTCTCTGTCGCATCTGGCTTTGTGGTCCATGAATAGACCTTTGTGGCCGTTCCCGATATGCCGAGAGCCTGTTCAATCTGGATGTGATGATTCAGGCACAGTTGCTCAAATGCCAGCCCCGCCCATGTATCGTGCTGACGTGTGCCGATCTGGTATTGCCAAAACGGCTTGTCGTAGGGTGCATTTTTCTTGATGAACTTGTAGTAAAACAGGGTGAACGGGTCTGTCAGTTGGTAAACCGACATTCTCGCATTGTTCCCATAACCCCTATAACGGCGGATAAAATCGCAATTAGCCAAGTCTTCAAGAATTTTGGAGAAATGGCCGTTGTTGGTCAACTTGGTGGCCTGCAGGATTTCCTCCCGCGTCAGCCCTTTGTTCTTCTTGCTCAACGCTTCCACCACTTTGATGTAATTCTCCGATTTGTCGAAAAGTGAGGCGTAGAGAGCGTCAAACTCATCCGCCAACCGCCCTCTTTCAGCGAAGAACATCTCGTCCACGTTTTGCGATAGGCTGGCTCCTCTACGCAGGTTTTTCAAATAAAAAGGGATGCCGCCCATAATCATATAACACTCGGCAATTTCCTTATCCTCCATCGCCAGTCCCCTGCTAATGATGTACTCCCTACATTCCGCCAGCGTGAATGGACGAAGGTAGAGCTTTTGTGTGACACGGTTATGCAGCCCGCCCTTGTTTTTCAATATTTTCTTTGTTATCCACGAGGTGGCCGAACCGCATACGATGAGAACGATGTCAGATTGTGTGTTCGCCCAGTCGTTCCAGAAATGCTCCAATGCAGAAATAAGATTGCTTCCCCGGGAATCCAGCCACGGCAATTCATCAATAAATACCACTTTTTTGCCTTTCATCTTTTTGGCTTCCAATAACTCTCTCAGCCTGTCGAAGGCTTCGTACCACGTGCGGGGTTTCTTGTATTTCACTCCGTCGCCGTATCGGTTGAGTGCGGTGGCGAAGTTGGCCAGCTGTTCGCGTTTGCTTTTCTTGGCAAGACCCGTCAGTTTGAACGCATAGTCGTCCTTGAAATAGTCGTTCACCAAAAATGTCTTCCCGACCCGCCTGCGTCCATATACCACCACAAACTCGGGCTCTTTAGACAAAACGATCTGATTCAAAGTGTCTTGTTCTTTTCTTCTCCCGACTAAAGTGTCTACTTTCTGTATCATAACAGCAATATTTTTTCGCCGCAAAAGTACGAAAAATATTAAATCACAACAAAAAAAATTACATACTTTCGGGCTATATCTCAGTTTTTTATTGGCTTATAGCCCGAAAGTATGTAAGATATGCCTCAATGAAAGGGTGTGCCAATCTTCAAAAATGCAGACTTTCGGGCTATAACTCGATTTTTTGTTGAGATGTAGCCCGAAAGTATGTAATATTGCTGTCGTGGCTATTTTATGCCCCGACGAGTGCCTTCAGGCGATTTATATCCTCTTCCACTCCCTCTTTTCCCCATTTGTCGGCCAAACGATACCATCGCAAAGCCTCTTTGTAGTTTTGCTCCACACCGTCGCCTTCTTCATAAAGGATGGCCATGTTATATGCAGCCTCCTCGTTTTTCTTTTTGGCCGCACGACGAAACCACTGCATGGCCGTTTCACTGTCTTTCTTCACAGAGATTCCGTCACTATAGAAGGTTCCAACGGTGTTTTGCGCATAATCATCGCCTTGTTCAGCCGCTTTCACAGCCCAGAAAAATTCCAATTCTTCACTTTGATCCACACCAATGCCTTTCCGATAATACCACGAAAGGTCGTATTGGCCCCATGCGCAACCGCCTTCCGCCGACTTTTTTATCCAGCGGATGGCAGCAGGCAAATTCTTCCGCACTCCTTCGCCCCAGTGATAGCGGGTAGAAAGGGCCCACATCGCCAGGGTGTCCCCCTTTTTCACCGCCCGCTTAAGCCAATAGATATGCTTGGCTAAATCCTTTTCACAGCCTTCACCGTTATAATAGCAATTAGCAAGGTTATGCATTGCATCCCTGTTGCCATGGTCGGCCGCTCGCTGATACCACTCCACCGCCTTAGTATAGTCAACATCGCATCCTTGGCCATAATAATAACACAAACCGACCGCGAATTCAGCATCATGATCTCCGTGTGCAGCCGCCATTCGATACAATTCCAAAGCTTTGACGTGGTCGCATTTTAAATGTCGTTCTCCATGATCGTATGCGTAGGCGAGACGGTAAATCTCCAAAACCTGCTCGTCTGACAACTTGTTGCCGGACTCGTGCAACGCTACCGCTTCTTCATACGTCAAAGGTTCGGATTTTTTGGGTACTTTCTTTTTCATTGTTTGTTTGAACCTGATTTGTTGTTTTTATGTTCCATAATCAGTTTCTTCTTTGAACTTGCAAAAATACATAAATTACGAATACATACGGATACCTTAGAATGCTGAGACGTTACACGCAACGTCTCTATATTCTAATCAACCCGCAGATACACCCCCGTAACAGACCCTTTATCCTCCGCCATCGCCCTGGGCGTTCCCTCGAAGATGATGTCTCCGCCCATCGCGCCGCCGCCGGGACCGAGCTCGATGAGCCAGTCGCAGGACTTCAGCATCTCGATGTTGTGCTCGATGAGGAAGATGGTGTTGCCCGCCTCCACCATCGTGTCGAAGAGGTTGAGGATGCGCTTGA
>ERZ842401.8139-NODE-8139-length-10438-cov-4.771453_pt1 | contig 10438 bp, 7 predicted proteins | sample MGYA00521270_ERZ842401 | MGnify/ENA primary metagenome ERZ842401 (study PRJEB31892, sample SAMEA3878208) | bioreactor metagenome | biome: Moose rumen | place: Sweden | collected 2011-10 | study: EMG produced TPA metagenomics assembly of the PRJEB12797 data set... | reverse complement strand
CCGCCGTGGGCTTGGGCGATCATCTGGCAAAGGCTCAGGCCCAGCCCGGCCGCCGTGGCGATGGCGTCCGTCACCGCCGGGGCGAAGATCAGCCCGGGGAGACCGAACAAGGCGTGCATGACGTACAGCGCCGGCAGGTACACCAGGCCTTTCTGCAGCAGGGCCGTGAAGGTGGCGTAGCTCACCTTGCCGGTGCCCTGGAGATACACCTGGCACATCTGGTAAACGCCGCCCAGAGGCGCCGCGATCACCGTGCCCAGGACCATGGTCTCCCCCAGGGCCACCACCGCCGCGTCGTCCAGGAAGGCCCCCACGAAGGCCGTCCGGCCCAGGGCGAAGGCCCCTCCCAGCACGGTGCCGATCACCACCGCTGCCAGCCCGGTGCCTTTTACGATCTGCCGCAGGCGCGCCTGATCTCCCCGACCGTAGGCGTAGCTCACCGCGGGCTGCACCCCCATACACACGCCCATGACGATCATCCCCACCAGCATGCCGGCCTTGCCGGCCACCCCCTGGGCGGCCACAGCCTCGCTGCCATAGGCCACCAGCAGGCGGTTGCCAAAAGCGGAGGAGAAGCTCATGAGCACCAGCCCCGCCGCCATGGGCAGGCCCAGCCCCAGCACCTTCCCGGCCACCTGGGGCCGCAGGGTGAAGTCCCGCAGGGAGAGGGAGAAGAAGTCCTTTTTCCGGGCAGCCAGCAGGATGGCGATAAAGCTCACGGCGTTGCCCAGCACGGTGGCCAGAGCGGCTCCGGTGACCCCCCAGCCCAGCAGGGAGATCATGAGGGGGTCCAGCAGGATGTTCACCAGCGTACCGGCCATGGTGGCCACCACAGCGCTTTTGCCCTCGCCGTCGGCCCGGAGGGTGTTCCCCAGGGACCCGGCAGCGATGGCCAGGGGCGCCCCCAGGGCGTAAATGCGCAGGTACTCTCCGGTGAGCTCTCCCACGGCGCCCTGGGCCCCCAGCAGCCCCAGCAGGGGCTGGGTGAACAGCCAGGTGCCCACGGTGCACAGGGCCCCTACCAGCAGAGAGCCATACAGGCAGAAGCTGGTGTACTGCCGCACGGACTGTTTATCTCCCCGACCCAGGGCCATGGAGGCCGCCGTGCAGGCCCCGAAGCCCAGCAGGGTGTTGAAGGCCGAGAACACGGAGAACACCGGCCCGGCCAGGGCCACCGCCGCCACCGGGAGGGGATCTCCCGTGCGGCCCAGGAAGAAGATATCCGCCATATTGTAGGCCACATTCACCAGCATGACTAAGATCACCGGCACGCACAGCCGGACCAGCAGCTTCCCCAGGGGAGCCTCCCGCATCATTTTCTCGTTTGCCATGGTCTGTCACTCCTTTTTTCTCGCTTATTGTTCACCGGGAGGAGCCCTCCCGGCCCTTGTTTTTTCTCGATGGTTCCAGTATACTGAGAGGCAGGACTAAGCTCAACCATCAATATCCCGATTTGTGTTGGAATAAAGGAGGCTCCCCTATGATCGTCATCCTCGGCACCTACACCCATGACGTTTTCGGCCAGGATTCCACCGGCAGCCCGGGCATCCTCCGGTGCCGGCTGGAGGACGCCACCGGCGCCCTGACCCTGCTGGACAGCACTCCCTGCCGCAACCCCTCCTTCGTGGCTCTCTCCCCGGACGGGACCCTGCTGGCCGCCGCCGAGGAGATGAAGCAGGGCGGGGCGCTGCACCTGTTCTCCGTGGGAGAAGAGGGCGCTCTGACACCTCTGGCCCGGCAGCCTCTGGAGGGCATGGAGTGCTGCTTCTTGGAGTTCTCCCCGGCCGGGAACTTCCTGACCGCCGCCCACTACGGCAGCGGGGAGGCCTTCGCCTGGGCGGTGAGCCCGGCCGGCTTCGGAGAGCGCACCTTCTCCCACTTTGACCAGGGCACCGGCCCCGTGGCCGACCGCCAGGAGCGGGCTCACGTCCACTCCGTCCGGCTGATCCCCTCCCTCTCCGCCGCGGTGGTGTGCGACCTGGGGAACGACACCGTCTCCTTCTACCGGTACGGGGAGGACGGCTCCATGGTCCCCCACGAGATCCCCACCCTCCAGGTCCCGGCAGGGGTGGGCCCCCGGCACAGCGAGTTCACCCCCGACGGCAGCCGGCTCTATCTCACCGGGGAGCTCTCCAACGAGGTGCTGTTCTACGCCCTGGAGGCAGGGGCCTATGTCCTGCGGCAGCGCGTCTCCACCCTGCCGGAAGGATTTGAGGGCTTCAACACCGCCGCGGATGTTCATTTCGACGGCAAGGGCCACCTTATCGCCTCCAACCGGGGGCATGACAGCCTGGTCACCTACGACCTGGCCCCGGACGGCACCCTGCGGGCTCCCCGGTGGGTCTCCACGGGGCGCACTCCCCGGCAGTTTGCCGTGGCGGGGAAGTGGCTCCTCTGCGCCTGCCAGGACAGCGGAGAGGCGCAGGTGTTCTCCCTGGGGGAGAACGGCCCTGCGGGGCCCGTGAGCACTTTGGCTGCTCCGGGGGCGGTGTGCGTGGCCATCGCCCGGTGAAATATGCGCCGACCCTTGCATTTGGCGCGGGAAAAGAATACAATAATGCCAGTGATTTCGCCGGGCTGCCCGGCATGAGGGAGGAAAAAACCTATGATCCGCATAACCATTTTCTATGAGCACGTGCAGGAGCTGGGCCCCGCCGCGGTGCCCGAGGAGGCCATCCAGGCCATCGCCAAGACCGAGGAGGAGGCCGCGGGCTTCCGGGCTTTCCTGGAGAAGTCCGCCCGGGAGATCAAGGTGGTCCACCCCAACGGCCTGCACAACACCCTGAAGGACCTCTTCGAGGAAGAGGAGGACTTCCAGGTGCGGGTGGCCCTGCTGGAGGAGCCCGAGTGCGGCCTGACCGAAGAGGTGCTGGACAACACCGACGTGCTGGTATGGTGGGCCCACATCGCCCACGATAAAGTGCCCGACGAGATCGCCCAGCGGGTGAAGGACCACGTGCTCAAGGGCATGGGCTTCATCCCCCTGCACTCCGCCCACCCCAGCAAGCCGGTGCAGTTCATCCTGGGCACCTCCGGCTCCCTCCAGTGGCGGGAAGGCGACCGGGCCCGGGTGTGGTGCGTCAACCCCACCCATCCCATTGCCGCCGGCATCCCCGAGACCATCGAGCTGGACGAGGAGGAGATGTACGGGGAATACTTCGACATCCCCAAGCCCGACGACCTGATCTTCATCTCCTGGTTCGCCGGAGGCGAGGTGTTCCGCTCCGGCTGCACCTGGACCCGGGGCTACGGGAAGATCTTCTACTTCCAGCCCGGCCATGAGACCAACCGCAGCTACTATAACCCCTGGGTGCGCCAGGTGCTGAAGAACGCCGTGCGCTGGGCGGCTCCCACCCTGCGCCGCACGGACAACTTCGAGTGCCCCCATGCGGAGGTCAGCGCCGAGGAGCGCTACGCCCGCAGCAAGCAGTAACGTCCCACCCTCCGGCCGGCGGCCCTTCCTGGAAAAGGGGCTGCCGGCCCTTTTATTGGCCTGTCGAAAAAAGAAGGATTTACAAAAGCGAAAAAAGGGACTATAATAAAGCGTACTGCACTTGATTCTCCATCACTTGAGGATGATCCCTATGAAAGAAGACAGCTTCAACAGCGTCCGTATCATGACCGACAGCAACAGCGGCATCTCCCCCGAGCAGGGGAAGAAGCTGGGCATCACCGTGGTGCCCATGCCGTTTTTCATTGACGGCAAGGAATATTTCGAGGAGGTCTCCATTACCCGGGACGATTTCTTCCGCTGCATGGCCCAGGGGGCGGAGATCAGCACCAGCCAGCCCTCCCCCGAGGGTCTGACCGACCTGTGGACCGAGACCCTGAAGATCTACGACGAGATCGTGTACATTCCTATGAGCGGCGGCCTGAGCGGCTCCGTCATGACCGCCAAGTACCTCTCTGAGGACTTCGGTGGGCGGGTCCAGGTGGTGGATAACCGCCGCATCTCCTGTACCCAGAAGCAGTCTGTGCTGGAGGCCGCCGAGCTGGCCCGCCAGGGCAAGTCCGCCGCGGAGATCCGGGAGATCCTGGAGCGCACCTCGCTGGACTGCAGCATCTACATTGCCGTGGACACCCTGACCTACCTGAAGAAGGGCGGCCGGGTCACTCCGGCAGGAGCGGCCATCGCCACCATGCTCAGCCTGAAGCCTGTCCTCCAGATCCAGGGGGACAAGCTGGACGCCTTTGCCAAGGTCCGGGGGATGAAGGCCGCCCAGGAAAAGATGCTGGCCGCTGTGGAGGCCGACATGAACGGGCGCTTTGCCGGGCGGCAGTGCGCCATCAAGGGGGCTTTTACCTGCACCAAGGCGGAGGCCAAGGCCTGGCGGAACCTGATCGCCGACCGCTTCCCCCGGCACAAGATCAGCCTGGACCCGCTGCCCCTGAGCATCAGCTGCCACATCGGCCCTGGCTCCATGGCCATCGTCTGTATGCCGGAGCTGGAAGAGGCGCCCCGGATCACCTACGAGCTGTAAGACGACCCCAAAAGAAACAGGCAGGCTTTCCAAAAAAAGGAAGGCCTGCCTTATTTTGTGGATCGTCCTTCATCCCAATGAGGTGGAGTTCCCAGAGCCGCCTGCACCCCATGAAGGGAGGGCATGGGCAATGTGCAGTGTAGAATGTACAATGTACAAATAAGGGACGAAAGGTCAAGGGCAGTTAAGGAAGCCCCCCCTGCGCGGTCGAACAGTTTCTCCTAGCTGAAAGCTGTCCCGCGACTTGGCCTCCGGTGCCAACCGGCGCGACTTGGCCCGTCCGACCACGGACTTACATGTCTTTGAAGCGGCGGACCTTCCGCAGCTGGCGCTGCTTGCGGCGGTACACGAAGATCAGGATGATGTACACCACGATCAGCCCGGCGATCACCGCCACGATGGCCAGAAACCAGGGGGCCGTCAGGATCTGATGGCCTGTCTCCAACACCTGCATGGCCTCGCTCTTGGCTACAGACTCCGCCGCGATCAGGGGCACCTCCGCCAGCACCTCGCCGGCGTAGGTCAGGGTGGCTGTGCCAATCACGTCCCCCTTCTGCACCGGAGCTTCTACGCTCTCCGGCAGGTTGGGGGTCAGCAGGATGCTGCTCTCCTCCACCGTGTCCGGCATGATCACCGATACGTTCTCCCCTACCGTCAGCAGGAGCTGGTCCTTCTTCCAGGCGAACTTCAAAGGCACGGAGGCCTTGGCGTCTCCCTTGACGGCCACCGTCTTCTTCTCCAGGCCGTCAAAGGCCCAGCGGAACAGGGAGCGCACGTCCAGCATCTCCCCGTGGATGTCGATATCATACCCATTCTCGTCCACCATGGGGCTGCCCATGGCCACCGCGATGTAGGTGTACCCGAAGGCCGTGGCCGTGGCGGTGATGCAGTACCCCGCCTCGTCCAGAGAGCCGGTCTTGATGCCCGTGCAGGACTGGTAGTAGTAGGTCATGCCATTGTCGTCCAGGTAGTTCAGCAGCATCTTGTTGGTGGTCACGGCGGTGCGCTCGTCCTCCGGGTCCCCGATGGGATGGTAGTTCCAGGCCTCCGTGCCCGTCACATCCGTAAAACCGGGAATGGTCATGGCGTACTTGGCGATCTTCACCATGTCCCGGGCGGTGGCGTAATGGTCCTCGTTATGCAGGCCGTGGGGGTTGGTGAAGTGGGTGTTCTCGCAGCCCAGCTCCTGGGCCTTCCGATTCATCAGCTCCACGAAGTAGCTGTGGCCGGTGTAGTCCGTGGGGTCAAAGGTGGGGTCCACCACCCAGTCCCCGTCCTCGTCCTCGGTGATGGGCGTGTACAGGTCTCCGTGCTGCTCGTCCACATACTTGGCTAGGGTCAGGGCGGCGTTGTTCCCCGAGGGGACCATCATCAGGTAGAGCATGTCCTTGCCGGTGTAGCGCTCCCCGGCAAACATGTACGCCTCGGAGCTGTAGGTCCCCTCCAGCTCGTCGGAGACCGCCTGGGGCACCGTGAGCACCGTGCTCTCCAGGTCGGGGATATTCTCATAGGCCACGATGTAGGTCATGATCTTGGTCATGGAAGCCATGGGCCGGGGAGTGTCCGGGTCCAGGGCGTAGACCACGGAATCCGTGTCCAGATTATAGAGGAGCAGGCTCTTGCAGTGGGGCGCGCCATACTCCGGGGTGTTGTCGTCGATATCCCAGTTGAAGGAGAAGCCCTCCGCCCCGGCGGAGAGCGCCCCGCAGCACACCAGCATCAGCGCCAGCAGCAAAGCCGCCAGCTTTCGCACACCTCTCATGCCTCCGCCTCCATTTCCGGTTTTTTCATCCGCAGCAGCCGGGTCAGGGTCTCCCCCTTGGGCAGCAGCACGATATCCTCATAGGCCACGGCCCGGGTCTTCACCACACACACGGCGTACACCAGCACGGCGACGACGATTGCCGCCAGCACCGCGATCTTCCGGCTGATCACCAAAGTCAATGCCCAGTACACCCCGAAGGAGACCGCCCCCATCACCGCGGAGGACAGCACCATGGGCAGCGCCTTGCGCCATACGTCCCCCAGCCTGGGCTGGACCCGGTGCAGGGCGAAGAAGTTCAGCACCATGATGACCAGGTAGCTGGCCACCGTGCTGATAGCCGAGCCGAACACGTTCACCTCCGGCATGGCGGTGAGCAGGAAAGAGAGCCCTACCTTCACCAGGCCGCCCACCCCCATGGTGATCACCGGGATCACCGGGTGGCCGTAGGCCTGGAGGATGGCATTGGTGGTCATCAGGGCGGCGCTGAGGAAAATGGCGGCGCTGAGCACCGTCAGCAGCTGGGCCGTGGCGGCCGCCGTCTCCGGCTTGCTGGGCAGCAGCAGGTCGCAGATGGGCCCGGCATAGAGCCCCATACCCACGGAACAGGGCACGGAGATCAGCAAGGTCACCCGCAGGGAGAGGGAGGTCATCCGCCGGGCGCCGTCGGCGTCCTGGGCCGCCACCGCTCCGGACAGGATGGGCAGCAAACTGGTGGAGATAGGCACCACGAAGGCCCCGGGGAGATCAAAATACTTCCGGGCGTTGCCCAGGCAGGTGCGCATGAACATGGCGGTGTTCTCGTCAAACCCCGCCGGCCCCTGGAGCTGGTGCATGAGGATAGCCGAATCCACCACGTCCAGCAGGCTCAAAAAGCAGGAGCCCAGGGTGATGGGCACCGCGAACTTCAGCAGGGTGGAGAAGAGCTCCCGCCGGGAAGCGCTGGTGGGGTCGTACTCCGCTGCCGAAAGGCGGTCCCGGCGCTTCTGGCGCAGCTTGTAGAGGGTGAGGTACAGGGTGCCCAGGCCGGCGCTGATGGACACTCCCGCCACGGCGCCCACGGCAGCCATGGTGGAGTCCCCGAACACGTGGATGATATACACCGCCAGCCCTACGCCGATGACCACCTTGGTCACCGCCTCGATGGTCTGGGAGACGGCGGTGGGGACCATATCCGATCGGCCCTGGGAGTACCCCCGCAGGGCGGACATGACGGAAATGAAGAACATGGTGGGGCTCAGTGCCCGAATGGCCGGGCCGGACCCCGGGGTAGCCAGGAAGACGTTCCCAAGCCAGTCAGCCCCCAGGTACATGATCAGGAAGCCTCCCAGCCCCAGGCCGAAGAACACCCAGAAGGCCACGGAGAACACCCGGTCCGCCTCCAGCCGGCGGTTTTGGGACCAGGCGGTGCCCACCATGCGGGACACCGCGATGGGCAGCCCAGCGGTGGAGATCATCAAAAACCAGGTGAAAATATCATAGGCAGCGTAAAAATAGGACATGCCCTGGTCGCTGATGAAGTTGGCCAGGGGGATGGAGAACAGCAGCCCCAGCACCTTCACGATAAGCGTGGAGGCCGTCAGGATGGCCGCTCCCTTCAAAAAGCTCTGATTGCGTTCTCCTGCCATGGGCGCTTCCTCCTTTCCGTTAGAGTGTCCTATCTGGTTATTGTACCCTAAAACAGGACAAAGGTCAATCTTCCGGCGGGTGTTTTTCCAGCCTGGCAAAAACGGCCTCCCGCCAGGCGGAAAAAGCCGACGGCAGCATGATCTCCCGCTCCAGGGCCTCCGCTGTGGCCCAGGTGAAGCCCGGCAGCTCCTCCGGGGCCTCCGCCGCCCAGGCAACCATGCGCCACTCCACATGGGTGAAGATATGGGTGTCTCCCGGCAGCTTCTCCGGCTTCGCTCCGGGCATGCCCCACTCCTCCAGCGCCTGCCGGGCCTGGTCCTTTTTCAGCTTGCCGGGGGCGGCAGGAAGTTCCCACAGCCCGGCCAGCAAGCCCTTTTCCGGGCGCCTGCACAGGGCCAGCTTTCCCCCGCAGGTGAGGACGAACACCGTGCGCTCCTCCACCTTCCGGGGCCGCTTGGCGGCTTTTACAGGAAGGGTCTCCTCCACCCCCTGGCGGTGGGCCTCACAAATGCTCTCCCAGGGGCACCGGCCGCAGAGGGGCGCCCCGTTGGGCAGGCACACCGTGGCCCCCAGGTCCATGAGGGCCTGGTTAAAGTCCCCCGGGCGCTCCCGGGGCTGAACGGCGAGGATCTCCCCCTCCGTGCGCTTTTTCACCTTAGGGTCCAGAATGTCGTCCTCCCGGCAGGTGAGCCTGGAGATCACCCGCAGGACGTTGCCGTCCACCGCGGGCAGGGGCAGCCCGAAGGCGATGGACCCGATGGCCCCGGCGGTGTAGTCCCCGACGCCGGGGAGCTTTCGCAGCTCCTCAAAGCTGCCGGGGAGGCCGCCCCCGTGCTGCTCCATCACCACCCGGGCGGCCTTCTGCAGGTTGCGCACCCGGCTGTAGTAGCCCAGGCCCTCCCAGAGCTTTAAGAGCTTTTCCTCGGGGCAGGCGGCCAGATCCGCCACGGTGGGCAGCTCCGCCATGAAGCGCTCAAAGTAGGGCAGCACCGTGTCCACCCGGGTCTGCTGGAGCATGATCTCCGACACCCAGGTCCGGTAGGGGGACACCTCACTGCGCCAGGGCAGCACCCGGGCGCACCGGTCGTACCAGGCCAGCAGCAGTTCCGCCATCTCCGGCGGGATTCTCTTCTCCGCCATGCAGCTCCCCCTTTCTCGAAATGCTTCTCTCATTATAGGGGAATCCGCCCCCCGCGTCAATGCTGGCCGCCCTCAATGAAAAAAACTCCCGAGGGCTAAAAGCTCTCGGGAGCTTCGATCCAGTCGGGCGGGCAGATCGTTCCCCGCACAAGCTGCCCAACCGCCCTTCATTCCTAATTCCTAATTCCTACTTCCTAATTGCTAATTTCTCATTCAGTAGATGATCTTCGTCTCTGTCTTCTCCAGGGCCTCCGCCAGCAGGGCTTCCCCGTCGATGGCCTTCTCCGCCTCCTCCACAAAATGGAGGATGGGCCGGGTGCGGGGATGCTTGGGGGTAAAGATGGTGCAGCAGTCCTCGTAGGGCTCGATGGAGATGTCATAGGTGTCGATGCGGTAGGCGATCTTCACGATCTCGCTCTTGTCCATGCCGATCAGGGGCCGGAACACCGGCAGCCGCTCCACGGCGGCGTTGGTGCAGGCGATGGCCTGAATGGTCTGGCTGGCTACCTGGCCCAGGCTCTCCCCGGTGATCAGGGCCTGGCAGCCCTCCTCCACGGCGATGCGCTCCGCGGCCTTGAGCATGAACCGCCGCAGGATCACGGTGTTCAGGTCCTCCTGGCAGTGGTCCCGGATCTCCTCCTGGAGATGGGTGAAGTTCACGGTGATCATCTTGATGCGCCCGGCGTACTGGGCCACCTTCTCCAGCAGGCGCACCACCTTCTGGTGGGCCAGCTCGCTGGTGTAGGGGGGGCTGGCAAAGTGGATGGCCGTCAGCTCCACCCCCCGCTTGGCCAGCTGCCAGGCCGCCTCGCTGCCCGCCAGCCCCGCGCCCACCACGGTCACTTTCTCATTCGTCACTGTCGCCGCCTCCGCTGTTCTCCGCCTCGACGCGGCAGCGGCACTGCTCGTTCACGCACACGTGCCACACCTCGCCCTTTCGGCCGCGCTTCAGCACCATGCGCCCGCCGTTGTTGAATTTCGGCAGTTTGTCCCGGTATAGCACCAATGCAGTCTCCACCGCGCCGACGATTTTCATATACGCTTTCAGCACTTGCGACGACGAAGCCTTGACGAAGTACAGCGGATAGGCGTTCATAAAGCCGTGCTTTTGGCCGTACTCCTGCACCATCGGGATTTGCTGCCAAGCGCAAAAGACGATCATTGCCGGGGCTTTGCCGCGTTCTTTCGGTTCTTTGATTAACAACTTGCTGCAAAAATGGAAAAACTCGGCAATATTGAATTTCCCATCGGTTTTGAAAAACGCCTGTCCCGCCAGCTTGCTTTCGCCGTTCTTGTTGTCGCCGTCAACGTACCAAACCGGGTTAGATCCGTATGCGTTCGCGCCCAAATTGTACGGAATATCCGAAATGACAAGCTGCGCTTTCGCGGGTATGTTGTAGACTTTGAAATTTTGGAAATTATCGTT
>ERZ842401.8138-NODE-8138-length-10438-cov-5.830300_pt1 | contig 10438 bp, 9 predicted proteins | sample MGYA00521270_ERZ842401 | MGnify/ENA primary metagenome ERZ842401 (study PRJEB31892, sample SAMEA3878208) | bioreactor metagenome | biome: Moose rumen | place: Sweden | collected 2011-10 | study: EMG produced TPA metagenomics assembly of the PRJEB12797 data set... | reverse complement strand
CACTCGCGCCGATAACAGGCTCGCCGGTAGCATCCTTAACAAGGCCATTCACAGTAATCTGTGCATAGGCTCCCAGTGACAGGAAAAGTCCCATCACGAGGGTGAGAATCCTAAACGGAATTCTGATGTTTACCTGCTTCATTTTAAAATTTTTAAAGTTAATATTATGTTGGTAATCAATTATTTATATTAACACCAAAACAACAAGTTGCGACAGCTGCCAACACTGTCGGGTTCATAATGGCCGTTTCAAGGCAATTAAAACGTTGGCAAAAATAGGTTTTTTAGGTTTATCTTTCTTTTTTTATAATGTTAAAATTTCTATTAAATAAATGCAATCGTTTGCGCATTCAGATTTTTCGTTATAACTTCGCCACTCAACAAGTAGATTTTCAATCGCATTAAACCATCAACCAACTCAAGTAAATGAAAGAACTGATATGGATGACAAGCAACACATGACGATGAAAGACATTGCCCGGGAGTTGGGCGTGTCGGTAGCCACCGTCTCGAGGGCCTTGAGCGACAGCCCCAGCATCAGCAAGGAGCGGCGGCAAGCCATTCAACAGTATGCAAGGGAGCACAACTACTTTCCTAACGTGATTGCCGAGCAGCTGCGGCACAGTCGCCGCAATCCGTCACGCGCCATCGGCGTGATAGTGCCCGAGCTGGTGCACTACTATTTCTCGTCGATCCTCGACGGCATCGAGAGCGAGGCTTCGTCACGCGGATACCAGATCCTGATTGCCAAGAGCAACGAGAGTTATGAGCGCGAGGTGCAGATCTGCGAGGCGATGCTCAAGAACAAGGTGTGCGGCATCATCGTCTCCCAGGCCAAGGACACCGAGCGCTATGACCACTTCATGCACCTCGAGGCGGCGGGCGTACCCCTGGTGTTCTATGACCGCATCTGCCCGGCCATCAATGCCAGCCGCGTGGTGGTGGACGACTATATGGGCACGATGAACGCCGTGTCGCACCTCATCGAGACGGGCTGCAGGCGCATCGCCTTCTATGGCGCACCCATGAACATGGAAATCGCCAAAAACCGCTTCAATGGCTACCGTGATGCCCTATACAAGCACGGGCTCACGCTCGACGAGACGCTGGTGCGCATCTGCGACAACCGTGCCGACGCCGAGCGCATCACACCAGCGATGTTGCGCGCCCCAGAACGGCCCGACGCGTTCTTTGCCGTCAACGACGAGACAGCCATCGGCATCCTCTCGGTAGTCAAACGGCTGGGCTACAGTGTGCCTGACGAGGTGAGCATCTGCGGCTTTACCAACGGCTTCCGCGCCACAGTGTGCGACCCGATGCTCACGACGGTGGAGCAGCGCGGCTCGCAGGTGGGCAAGGAGGCGGCCGACATCCTCATCGGACTGGTGGAGGGCACCCTGCCCCGCGACCACGCCGAGAAACGCATCGTCAAAACCCGCCTGGTCGTCCGCGGCACCACCCGCCACCTCTAACCCACACTACTATATAACAACAAAAAAGAAAAGGAAAACAATAAATACAATAAATACAAAGTGACAAGCAATTGCATTATGATAAACATTGAGAAACATATTGAACACATGTTTGACATTGTGGGAGCAATCTATGAAGTCCACACCGAGTTAGGGCCTGGGCTCAACGAATATTGCTACCAAGAAGGCTTTAAAATGCAACTTGAAGAGCAAGGTATCACCTTCAAGAAAGAACTTGTTATTCATCCTACCTATCACGGCAAACCCATGGGAGCGGTTTACCGTGTTGATTTTCTTTGCAAAGACAACATTGTTGTGGAATGCAAGTCAGTTGATGAATTGAATGGGGACATGAGGGCACAGTTGTTTAACTACATGCGCCTACTCAAATGCCCATGTGGAATCATCGTCAATTTTGCAGAGAAGAAAGCCCTAGTCGAGAGATATTTGTATGATAATCAGGAACGTAATATACTCACAATAGACGGTCGTATTGTGCACAAATATCGGAGATAAAAAATTGTATTTATTGTATTTATTGTTTTCTATATAAAATAACGGATTATTGTTTTTAAGGATATGGAGAGAATGAAGAGATTATTTGTTTTTGTGATAGCCGCAGTGGCCTTGTGTGCTGCGGGGCAGGTGGAGAGGCCCAAGCTGGTGGTGGGCCTTGTGGTGGACCAGATGCGCTGGGACTACCTCTATAACTACCAGTGGGGCGAGGGCGGCTTCAAGACGCTGCTGCATGACGGCTACCTGTGCAACAACACCATCATCGACTATGTGCCCACGGTGACTGCCGCCGGGCATTCCACCATCTACACCGGCACGACACCCGCCTTTCACGGCATTGCGGGCAACAACTTCATGCTGCACGGCAAGAACGTGACCAGCGTGCAGGACGACAGCGAGCGCGGTGTGGGCGGTAACGAGAAGACCCGCGGCAAGTCGCCACGCAACCTCATCACCACCACCATCGGCGACCAGTTGCAGCTGGCCACAGGGTTCAAGAGCCGCGTGGTGGGCATCGCACTGAAGGACCGTGCCGCTATCCTGCCTGCCGGACATCATCCCGTTGGGGCCTACTGGTATGACAAGGGCAGCACGTCCTTTGTCACCAGCACCTACTACATGGACAAACTTCCCAAATGGGTCGCCGACTTCAACAAGCGGCACCGCAAGCAGCTGGCTATGGACCTGAACAACACGCCCATGGGCACGACGATGACCTTTGCCATGGCCGAGCAGGCCTTGATCAACGAGGGTCTGGGCCAGGGCGAGGCAACCGACTTGCTCGCTATCAGCGTGTCTAACACCGACATGTGCTCGCACTACTATGGCACCCACTCGCCCAAGGTGGACTCCATCTACTGGCAGCTGGACCGCGAGATTGCCCACTTCATCCAGGTGCTGGACGAGCGCATCGGCCGCGGCAACTACCTGCTGTTCCTGAGCGCCGATCATGGCGGCACCCACAGTTACCCGCGCATGACCGAACACGGCCTGCCCAGCGGCTGCTGGCACAACCCCGACGCCATCGTTGCCGCCAACAAGGTACTGAAAGAGCAGTTCGGCGTGGACAGTCTGCTCAAGGCCGAGATGGAATACACCTTCTACCTCAACCACGAGGTCATCAATGCATCGGGGCTTGAGTATGACAAGGTCATGAGCGCCGCCTGTCAGGCACTGGAAGCCCCAGAGGAGATCCAGTGGGCCATCGACGTGTCACGCATCGACACCTATCCCATCCCCACCATCCTCAAGGAGCGCATCAAACTGGGCTACTTCCCCGAGCGCAGCGGCGAGATCTATGTCGTGCCCCGCACGGGCGTGTATGCCGGCAAGACCGAGTGGGCCGGTTCTAACCATGGCTCATGGAGCCAGAGCGACTCGCACATCCCCCTGATTTTCATGGGCTGGCACATCACGCCAGGCGAGACTTCGCGACTGACGCACATGACCGACATCGCCGCCACGGTGTGCGCCATGCTGCACGTGCAGGCCCCCAACGGCTGCATCGGCACACCTATCTTTGAATAAGAGACGGCAAAAAAAATTTCGTGGTCATGCTTGCAGGTTTCATTCTGTTGCATTACCTTTGCGTCAAGAAATTATACATCAATTAAATACACGTTACTATGAAGAAGATTTTTACTTTACTGTTTTGTGTAGCCGCATTGGCCTTTGCCGCCAATGCCAATGAAACGGCCGACAACGGTGCCATCACCAGGTGCATCAATATCGTGCTGGGCATCGAGCAGCCCTCGACCAACATCAATGGTGTCAACTTTGATGTCAACCAAGACGGTTGCATCGACGTGGCTGACGTGACCCTGCTCATCGCCCAAAAGTTAGAGAGGCAACCGATGCAGGCTCCCGCCCAGCGAATCGACGTGGACCGACTCATCAAGGATGTCCTGGAGTCGCCTGCCACCGAGCCTAACATCAACGATGTCAACGAAGCCATCAATCACAACCTGAAACTCGACTAAATGATCAAGAAACACGCAACGAGGGCCTGGCAACTGATGCTGCTAGCTGTCCTTTTTATCGGCATGGGTGTGACCTTCACGGCCTGTGGCGATGATGATGAGCCCAAGACTGAGGTCATCGACTACTATGTGAGTGTCGAGGAAGCGTTCCTCGTGAACGGCCTTACCGATCACACCGACCGCTACTATGACCCTGTCAAGCGCATGACCGAGGCCATACGCAAGGCCTATCCCACCCCCAATGCCAAGGGTGATGACGACGGCGTGATTGCGGCCTGTGACAACGAGCGCATGACCTACATTAGCATGTATGACGGCGGAGCAGAGCACCTGACGTGCCTCTTCCACCTGGTGCGCGTTGTCAAGCGGGGCGACGTCGTGCGCGAGAGCATGACGCTCAAGACCTACTACTACGACATCAACGCTACCGAGATTGTGGAGTAACCCACTCCCACGACTCAGCAGGACACATCACGGGGTGCGGTGCCTATTTGGGCAACCGCGCCCTTAGTTTTTCGACCAAGCGGGGCACGGCATAGTCGCCGATGGCGCCTTCCTCCACCCAGCAGTAATCGTCTGGCAGCGAGGGCTTTTCTTGGGGTTCAGCAAGATAAAAATCGGCCAGCAGCACTCGATGCGTGAGCACGTGCCTGACGCCGCTGGCAATCAGCGTGAGCGGGCAGCCCAAATCGGGCAACGGCGCGTCCTCGACCAGCAAGGGCTCCCACAGGCCCTGCCAGATGTCGCCGGCGGGACGGCGGTGCAGGGCGGTCTGCCCCTGCCAGTGGATGTAGATATAGGTCAGGTGGCGCTCCAGCACCTTGAGTTTCTTCTCCTTGACGGGTAACTGGTCCACGCGGCCTGTGCGCAAGGCCTCGCAGGTCTCGGCGACAGGGCATTCGCCACAACGGGGCGAACGTGGGGTACACCAGATGGCACCGAAGTCCATCATCGCCTGATTAAAGGCCGATGCCTTGCCGGCGGGCAGCAGTTCCTGGGCCAGGGCCTCAAAGGTACGCTTCCCACGGGTGGTATTGATGGGCACGTCGATGCCGTAGTGGCGCGCCAGCACGCGATAGACGTTGCCGTCGACCGCAGCAGCTGGCAAGCCAAAAGCCATCGACCCGACGGCGGCGGCAGTGTAATCCCCTACCCCCTTCAAGGAGCGCAGCCCCTCGATGGTTCGCGGGAAGCCGCCCATGGCAATAATCTGCCGGGCAGCGGCGTGCATGTTGCGGGCTCGGCTGTAGTAGCCCAGGCCCTGCCATTGTCGCATGACCTCGTCCTGAGTTGCCGCAGCCAGCGATTCGACTGTTGGGAAATGTTCCATGAAGCGCAGCCAGTAGTCGCGACCCTGCTCGATGCGCGTCTGCTGCAGGATCACCTCGCTCACCCAGATGCCATAAGGGTCATCGATGCCGCGCCACGGCAGTTCGCGCCCGTGTGACGCAAACCACCTCAACAATGCCGTTGCAAATGCTGACTGTTCCACGCGCTCTTCACTCCAGCGGAAGGATATTCTTGAAGTTTTTCCAGTTCTTGGCACTCTTGTAGGCGGGAACCGATGTGTCGGGAACACGCAGTTCCACCTTGTTGTTGCTCACACCGTCGAGTTTTGGCGGCAGCACAGCACGGCACTCGATGCGCGTGAGTTCCTTACACTTCTCAGTCACCTTTTTGCCGATGTGGTTGATGCCCTCGGGCAGGACAAGCGACGTGATGGCCGTCTCACGCAAGGCATTGTCGCCCAGGGTCGTGAGCCCACTACCCAACTCAATCGCGGCCAGTGCGGTACACTCGCGGAAGGCTTCCTTGTCCACCGTCTGGCAGCCATCGGGCAGGGCGACGTGCGTCAGCCCGCGGCAGTTCTTGAAGGCGCGTTCTCCGATGGTCTTGAGTGCCGAGGGCAAGTCGATAGCCGTCAGGGCCTTATTGCCCTCAAAGGCTTCCTTGCCGATCTCAGTCAGGCCGATGGGGAACTCGACCTGGGCGATTTTGGGGCAGTTCTTGAAAGCTCTCATGGCGATGGTCGTCACCATGGACGGCAACCTGACCTCGTGCAGGCTCTTGCACTCCTCGAAGGCCTCCTGCGGGATGACCTGGATGTCACGTCCCACGGTGAACGATGCGAGCGCACTGCAATACTTGAAGGCGCACTTGCCCATCGTGCTCACGCCAGGCAGGTCAATGTGCTGCAGGTGAGCACATTTCTCGAAGGCCGACTCGCCCACCTCGGTCACGCTGGGCGGCACCAGCACCTCCTCGACCAGCGCGCCATAGAAAGCCCTTGGGCCTATCGCCACCACATCGTCAGGAATAGCACAGCCACCCGAGCGGCCTGCCGGATAGAGCAGCAGCACCTCGCCCGTGTGGTCATAGAGGGCACCATCCTCGCAGGTGTAGTAGCGGCTGCCCCGATCAACGATGATTTCTTCCATCTTGGACATGTAGCCCAGGCTGTTGTCGGCAATCTGGGTCGTGGCGGGGATCGTCAACTCGACCAGTGGAGTATTTTCGAAGGCATCCCTGCCCAGCGTGAGCAGTCCGTCGGGCATGACGATGTGCTGCACGCCGCTGCCCTTGAAGGCGCGGTCGCCGATTTCGGTCACACTGCGTGGCAGGGTGATGTTGCGCAGTTTCTCACAGTTCTCAAAGCATTCATTGCCGATTTCCTGCAACCCCTCGGGCAACGTGATGTATTCCAGGCGGCTACACCCCGAGAAGGCACTGCTGCCCAGCGACCGTACACCGGGAGGCATGATCACCTCCTCCAGGCGGCTGCAGCCTGTCAGGGCATTGCTGCCGATGCGCTTGAGACGCTCGGGCAGGACGATGGAGCGCAGGTGGCTCGAGTAGGCCAGGGCATTGTCCAGCACATCGCGCTGGCCGCCGTCGCCCAGCAGACCCCTAGTGCCGGCACTGATGATGCGGGCGTGCTCCAGTTCCAGGTCGAGGTAGTTGTCCACCGACTTGTCGCGGTTGTCCACACATCGAGAGCGGTCGCACAGTTTTTTCACATACTTGAAGTCCGAGTTGTCCATCGGCCCCTCGACGCGCAGCAAGCGCACGCGCTGCTCCATGCCCTTAGGCATCTTTTCCTGCAGCGTGCCCGGGTTATTCAGGCGGATTTCCACCACGTCACCATAGGTGTCCGCACGGCTGTATCGGTCCCTATACCGCTTGTCGCCCCGGCTGCCATACTGTGCACTCACCGGCAGAGCCAGCATCACAGCCAGCGCCACCGTCACCATCCACCTCAACAGAATTCTGCTATTCATTGTCGTCAACTTCTTGTTTTATCTGTGCAAATTTACACTATTCTCACGACAACCACAAACTCGGATGTCATTAAACTATGAATTTCTCGAATTAATACGATTGGCATCTCTTACTAATTACACTAATTGCCAGTGCCAGGTTAATGTGTTATATTCATTGTTTGGTATCTAAAAATTTGTTTGGGTGGTTTTTAGAGGTTATGATGGGGTGTAATTGAAAGAAAAGCAGTATATTTGCGACAAGATTGTAATATTAACCTCCTAATACGGATTTTTATATGACCAAACGACTATTGATGACCCTGTTAATGGGGACGATGCTGGCCCTGGCGGCGGTGGCCGAGGGCGACGGCGATAATGCGCTGTTCACCAAGCCCAAGTTCAGCGGCTTTGCGATGGCGTCCTACCAAGCGACGTTCCAGGACGGCAATAACAGCAATACGTTTGACCTGCGGCTGGTGCGTGCCTCGATCGAGGGGCGCATCCTGGGCGACTTCCACTATAAGATTCAGGGACAGATCAACGGCAACACCACCAACCTGGGCAGCAGTCCGCGGCTGGTGGACTACTTCATGGAGTGGCAGCGGTTTGACTTCCTGGAGGTGCGTCTGGGCCAGTTCAAGCGGCCATTTACCTACGAGAACCCGATGAATCCCATCGACCAGGGCTTCATGGGATACTCGCAGCCGGTGTCGAAGTTATCGGGATTCAGCGACCGCACGGGCGAGCACTCGAGCAACGGCCGCGACATCGGTCTGCAGGTGCAGGGTGACTTCCTGAAGAGCAGCAGCGGACGCAACCTGCTGCACTACCAGGTGGGGGTGTTCAACGGCCAGGGCATCAACGTCAAGGATGTTGACGAGAAGAAGGACATTATTGGCGGCATGTGGGTGATGCCCATTAGCGGCTTGCGCATCGGTGCCTTCGGCTGGGAGGGTTCCTATGCCCGCAAGGTGGGCAGCGAGACGGTGAGCGTGGACAAGCACCGCTATGCGCTGAGCGTGGAATACAAGAAGGGCGACCTGCAACTGCGCAGCGAGTACATCCACTCGACGGGACGCGGCTTTGCCACGACCTACCAGAACGCCAGCGATGCCCGTGACACCGAGATCAAGACCTATAGGGACCGCAACGGCGAACTGGTGGACAACGACAAGGCCGACGGCGTGTATGCCCTCGCCATCGTCCCCGTGGTCAAGGATAAATTGATGGCCAAGGCCCGTTATGACCTGTACCGCCCCACGGCATCAAGCGTGGCGGCCAAGAGTAACTATGAGGTGGGTCTGAACTACCGCTTCTGCAAGTACCTGGAGGCCCAGACCGAATATTGCCTGACGCACGACCGTGCGCTGGCCAAGCCCAACTACAGCACCGTGTTCGTGCAACTCTCCATCCGCTACTAATCAAGAGTTAGTAGTTAGAAGTTCCCTCAGGGTTCACTATGCCGCGACTGAGTCGCGGCCCCCAAAAACTAAGGACTATAAACTAAAAAACTAAATACTATGTCAGTAATCATGATTATCCAACTCTGCATCGTTCTTGCAGCGTTGTGGCTGGGTTCCCGATATGGCAGCCTGGCATTGGGAGCGATTTCGGGCATTGGCCTAGCCATCCTCGTGTTTGGCTTCGGCATGAAGCCGGGCACGCCTCCCACCGATGTGATTTACATTATCATTGCGGCAGTCACCTGCGCCGGCATCATGCAGGCTTCAGGCGGCATGGACTGGCTCATCCAGTTGGCCGAGAAACTGCTGCGCAAGCACCCCGACCGCATCACCTTCCTGGCCCCGCTGGCCACCTTTGTCCTCACCGTGCTCGTGGGCACTGGCCACGTGGTGTACACGCTCATGCCCATCATCTGTGACATTGCCATCAAGAAGGGTATCCGCCCCGAGCGTCCCTGCGGCATCGCCAGCATCGCGTCACAGATTGGCATCACCTGCTCGCCCATCGCCGCAGCAGTGGTGGCCTTCATCACCATCAGCGGCGCAAACGGCTACAACATCTCTATCCCGCAGGTGCTCATGGTGACCTTCCCCGCCTGCCTGCTGGGCATCCTGATGGCATCAATCGCCTCATTCCGCCGCGGCAAGGACCTGGACAAGGATCCCGAGTTCCAGAAGCGCCTGGCCGACCCCGCCCAGCGCGAGTACATCTACGGCAGCAACGCCACCACCCTGGACAAGAAGATTGCCCCCGAGAGCAAGCGCGCGGTCTACATCTTCTTTGGCGCACTGCTGGTGATTGTGTTCTTTGCCATCTTCCAGGACCTGTTGCCCACCTATGACACCATCAAGGCCATCGATGGTGACGCGACAGTCGAACTCATGGCATCGCGCGTGAAAATCACGGCCGACCAACTGGCAAAACTGGGCATCGCTGTCGACGGCTTGACCAAGACCAATCCCATGCCGCTCAAGATGAATATCGTCATCCAGATTGTGATGATCACCGCCGCGGCGCTGATGATCATCTTCTGCAAGGCTGCACCCAAGAAGGCCATCGCCGGCCCCGTGTGGCAAAGCGGCATGGTGGCCGTGGTCGCCATCTATGGCATCGCCTGGCTCGCCGACACCTACTTCGCCAACTACCTGGGCGAAATCCAGCAGATGCTCTCGGGCATGGTAGCGAAATACCCGTGGTCGATCGCCTTCGCCTTCTTCCTGGTGTCGGTGCTCGTCAACTCGCAGGGTGCCGTCGTCGTCTCAATGCTGCCGCTGGCCTACCAGTTGGGCATCGATGGCTGGATCCTGCTGGGCGTGTTCCCCTCGGTGTACGGCTACTTCTTCATCCCCAACTACCCGTCGGATATCGCCACAGTCAACTTCGACCGCACGGGCACGACCAAAATCGGCAAATACCTGCTGAATCACTCGTTCATGATGCCTGGCATGGTCCACACCGTCGTCGCCTGCGTCGCCGGCTACCTCATCGCCCTGCTCTACCACTCCCTCGGCTGGATATAAACATCTATCAAGCAAAACCAGCCCCCATCTTCCCTTAAACGAAGCGGGTGCCATCAGTTGGGACGGTTCTTGTGATGCCAAAGCGAAGCGACGCCATCAACAAGACCTGTCCCAATGATGCACCATCCTTGCACCCATCACCTCACTAAAAAATTACATCAAAAGAACCGTCCTAGGCTGTTAAGTTAACGATAAGTTTTGGGCTGTCGAATGGCAGCCTAATTTTT
>ERZ842401.8137-NODE-8137-length-10439-cov-2.772727_pt1 | contig 10439 bp, 6 predicted proteins | sample MGYA00521270_ERZ842401 | MGnify/ENA primary metagenome ERZ842401 (study PRJEB31892, sample SAMEA3878208) | bioreactor metagenome | biome: Moose rumen | place: Sweden | collected 2011-10 | study: EMG produced TPA metagenomics assembly of the PRJEB12797 data set... | reverse complement strand
GAATGGCCTGGGGCAGGATGATGCGGAAGAAGGTGTGGCGGTTGCTGTGGCCCAGGGCGTAGGCCGCCTCGTACTGCCCCCGGTCAATGGTGCCCACACCCATTTTGATCAGCCCGAATACCGCCGCGCCAAAGGTGAGGGTGAATCCGATCACCGCCACGGCGATGCCGCTGATGGACACGGAGCCGAAGATGATGTAGTACAGGATCATCAGCAGCACCACCATGGGCGTGCCCTGCACCAGCCACAGGGAAAACCGGGTGGCGCCGTTGGCGGCGTGGCTGCCGTTGCGGCAGAGCATGAACAGCAGGAAGCCCAGCGCCGTGCCAAACAGGATGGAGAGCAGGGTGATGAGCATGGTGTTGCCGATGCCCTCCAGGAACAGCTTCCAGCGTCCTTCGCGGATAAATGTTTTGTTGAAGCTGGATTTCAGGCTATCCCAGAAGGTTTCTTCCTGCTGCGTATTATTCGTAACGGAAACGGCGGCAGCAGGCTCCTCCGCTTTCCGCGCGACCATGACCGTATCATCCCATACAGCCACAGCAATGCCGCCATAATAATTCGGAAGGCTAAACAGCATGCTTTCGGAACGCTCTTCGGTGATCGTGATGCAGGAAGAAGCGAAATCGCACTTTCCGCTCTGCACGGAAGCCAATACGCCGTCAAAGCTCATGCCTTCGATTTCAAGCCCGTATCCATATTGCTGGCAGAACCGGGCAGCCACATCCACATCGTACCCCACGGCGCGCCCATCCTTCATATAGGAGAAGGGCGGCTGTGTAAGATCCGCAGCCATGCGCAGCGTGCCGTTGGCAGCCGGCAGGCTTTCATAGTCCATCACGGTGCGAACCGCGTCGTCAGCGCCAAACCACACAGCGTCGATCTGCGCCATGGTGCCGTCGGCCCAAAGCTTTTCCAGGAATTCGCTATACTGGTCCCGCAGCGCTTGGCCCGCTTCCGTTTTCGGAAATACGGCAGCCAGGTTGCTCTCCGCCAGGTATTCATCCAGGATCACCAATTCAGGATTCTCGATCTTCATGAAGCGGATGACGGGTTCATCCGTGCTCCAGGCGTCGATTTTCCCGGCCTTCAGCGCGGTCAGGGAGTCGGCCTGCGTCGTGTAATAATTCACCTGCGCATGGGGAAAGCGGTTTTCTACCAGCTGCCCGCTGATCGTGCCCGTCAGAACGCCGACGCGCTTGCCGTCCAGCTGGGAAAGGGAGGTGAATTTAGCTTCTGGAGCACTTGGTTCCCCTTGCCCATCATCCCGCACCATGGCGGTGATTTCCACCTCAAACAGCACATCGGAAAAGGGAATGGCTTCCTCCTTTTCGTCTGTGTAAAACAGATTGGACATGATGCAGTCGATGGCTCCCGCTTCAGCAGCGGGGATGATGCCGCCAAAATCGTATACTTTGAATTCCAATTCAGCCCCGAGCCAGCTGGCGAACCGATGGGCCAGCTCAATATCGTAGCCTGCCAGCTCTGTGCCCACATAGTAGGAATAGGGCATCACGGAACCCGTGGTGCCAACCCGCAGCGTCAGGGAGGGATTTTCCGCCGGAGGAATATCGGGCAGGGTATCCTCGCCACGAATCACCCAACGGTCATACATATCGTCCAGCGTGCCGTCCGCTTTGGCCTCTGCGATGAAGGCGTTCAGCTTCCCCTTCAGATCGGGAATGGGCGATGCCGGCGAAATGCCTACGGCAATCTTTGTGGAAAAATAATTCTCATCCAGCAGTCGAACGCCGGTAAATCCATTTTGAATGGCAAATTCCATTTCCGTCCGCGCGTTCACACAGGCGTCCATTCGTCCGTTGGCCACGTCCAAATAAGCCAAAACAATATCGGTGTAAGGAGTAATTTTCGCTTCCGGATAATCCCGCGCCAACGCTCCTTCCGCGGGCGTATCCAGCCCCACGGCGATATTGACCCCGGGTTGGGCAAGCATCGCCAGAGAAGTGATGGGCTGCTTTCCCTGATGGCGCTGACCGTCCGTAAGCTCCGCAGGTCTGTCCTCCGTCCGGATCGCCAGCACGATGCCGCCTTTATAGAAGGGATCGGAGAAATTGATGCTTTCCTTGCGCTCCTCTGTGATGGCCATGGAGGATGCGCACATATCGTATTTGCCGCTGACCAGGCCAGGGATGCGGGCGGCAAAGTCCACGTCCTCGATGACCGGCGTATAGCCGTAGCGGCGGCAGAACAGCTCCACAAGCTCAATAGACAATCCGACATATTGATTATCCTTCACATAGGAGAAGGGCATATCTGTGGCGGTTGTCACCACATTCAGTTTACCATTTTCGCCGGAGAAGCCGGTGGTCAAATCTACAGTCTTTGCGGCCTCGTCGCCGCCAAACCACTTGTTCAGCAAGGCGTCCATGGTGCCATCGCTGAGAATTTCCCCCAGCATTTCGTTAAACTGGCCCCGGATCGTGTCCGCCCGCTGGCTGTTTTTACCGAAGCCGAAGGCGTAATCGTCGTGGGTCAGCATCTCGGGCAGGTAGGTCATTTCCGGCACTTCCTGGCACATCACCCGGATCACCGGTTCGTCGCCCAGAAAGCCGTCGATCTTGCCCATGGTTAGGGCCGTCACCACATCGCTGTTGGTGTTATAGTATAGATATTCGCTGTTTGGATAGCTTTCCAGCGTTGCCGCCTCAAAGCTGGAGCCGGTTACGATGCCCATGCGTCTGCCGTCCCAATCCAGGGGGCTGAGGGACGCGGCAGGGGCAGTCTGCGCCGTTTCCGTTGCATTGCCCTCCGTCAGGATCGCCAGCACCACGCCGCCGGAGCTGGTGGGATCGGAAAAGAGCACCTGCTCCTTGCGTTCCTCGGTCACGTTCATATCGGTGGTGAAGTCATATTTGCCGGACTGGATGGCAGGGATTCTCGCGGCGAAATCCACGTCGCCCAATTCCAGCTTGTACCCGGCATACCTGCAGAAGCGCACCACCAGGTCGATATCGTAGCCCACGTTTTTACCGTCCTTGATGTAGGAGAAGGGCATATCCGTGGAGGTGGTCACGACCCTTATCGTGCCGTTTTCCCCGGTCAGATCGGACATATCGACCACTTTTCGCTCTTCATCCACGCCGAACCAGATATCGTCCAGCTCCTGCAGGGTGCCATCCTGATGGCAGAGCGCCAGGAAAGCGTTCAGCTCCGCGCACAGGGCGGCGCTTTGCGGATCGTTTTTGCGGAAAGCGAAGCTGTATTCCTGGTTGGTGATCCGCTCGTGGATATAATCGATTTTCGGCTGCTCCGCGTGAATGGTTTTCAGGCTCGGCTCGTCGCCCAGATAAGCGTCGATTTTGTTGGCCAGCAGCGCGGCGATGCAGTCCGGATAGCTGTTCAGCAGCAGGTATTCGCTGTCCGGGAAGTTGGTGTAGGCGATATCCTCCATCAGCGTGCCGGTGAGCACGCCCAAGCGCTTGCCGTTATAAGCCTGCCAGGCGGGGGCGCTTGCTGTTTCCTCCGCTGAAACAGGAAGAACCGTCAGGAACAGCAGGGCCGCAAGGAATACGGAAAACAGTTTCTTCATGTTGAAGCTCCTCATTTATCGCAATTATCATATAATTGACAGTCACGCCAGATCATTTATGAAATACGATCCAGTTATGCGACCAGGGAACCGGGAGGCCAAAGAGCGTGACCACCTTTCCGGCCGCGCTCCTGAACCATGAATAATTCCAGCCCGCGCCCATGTCCATATACAGGGCATTGGTGACACCCAGGCGCTGCAGCTCCTCCAAAAATTCTTCAAAATGCAGCATATTGACGGAATCGATGACGCAAAGGTTTCCGTTCAGCTCCGCCAGCGCACGATAGCAGCGTGCTCTGGGCCTGTTGATGCTCATCACGATTTCCCCATCCCGGATCAGGCCGAACTGCATGAAGCCGCTGCCGCCTTTATTGGCGGCCTCTTTAACGGCTTCGGTGGGATGATCGAACGCGAATGAGAATTTTCCTTCGGCAAAAGTAAATGCCGCGTAGCTATCCTTGTTGTAGGGGCTTTCATAGAGCACGCCACGTACCGCGTGGTCCCCTTCCACATTTTCCTGGGTAAACCCCAGGCTGATTTCGTGCTGAAAGGCCGCGCCGCTGCACCAGGTAATGGAGCTATCGGCTTTGGACGGGCGGTTTTCGCATACAAGACTCACATCGGAATACTCCGGAAAGATGACGTAAACCGCGCCCGTATTGTAAATCACGGTCCGCTCCTGGGGAAGAATCTGCTCCACCGGCATATTTGCGGCGGGGATGCTCTCCGGGATACGGACATGATATTGGGAAATCAGGCCCATTAAAATGAAAGCAAAGGCGGGAACTACGAAAAGAGAAGAAGCATACAAGAGGCGGTACAACAGCTTCATGGGCCAGGACTTGAGCTTTTCCGGGCCCCACAGGTAAAGGATCAGCGCCGCGATCTGCAAAAGGGCTAAAGTCAAGAAGGCGGCATGCAGAACATTCAGCCACATCTGGGCCACAAAATAAATCGTATACGCGAAGAGGGACAAAAGGGTGGCCGTCATCAGCCAGATCCCCGAAAGACGCTCCCTGGCCTTCATCTTCCCTTCCCCCTTTCGCGTTTGTCCTTGCGCAGCTCCTGGCGCAGCGCGTTGAAGGAATCGAACTGGGATTCCACGCTGACCAGCAGCAGCAAAAGCGCAATATCCGTTACGTACCACAGAGCGTTTTTCCACAGCGCAACGGCAGGAAAACCGAGCTGGCTGTTGGCCGCAAAGAGGAGGATATACACCACGAATTTCACCAGGAGCGCCATGCGGTTCAGGATCATATTCTTCTCATTGCCGTGGGAGGAATAATTGATGAAAAAATGATTGATCGTGATAATCACCGTCATGAGGAACGCCATCCCGGCAGCCGCCAGATAAAGGCTGCCCTGCACGCCAACCACAAGATAGGCGTCAAAATCCTGCTCTCCCCACAGTTTTGCGATCACCAAATAGGCTTCCTGGTACATGAGACAAAACAGCACCCCGCCCATGAGGCCCTTTGCCACATCCCATTTGAAAAACCGGAAAGCCTGGTACATGGCAGCCGCCGTCACCAGCTTCGTCACCAGTTCAAACACCTCAAAGGCTTCCCCTTCTCTGATGGAGAAGTACAGGGAAACAAGGCCCGTAACCAGAACAATCAAACAGAAGACCGCCATAAAGCGTTCATTCAAAAATAGTGATTGCCCTTTTTTTGCTGTGCTGCCGCTGCCTATCATGTTTACCACCGAGCTTTCATGATTCTATATTTCAAAGCCAATGGATAACTCAATTCTTGATCTTCTTCACGGTGCCCATGATTGTCTTAAGGCTGCCGCCCCGGTCGTCGCTGGCCCCGCTGCGGGCAAAGGCCAGCAAGGTGACGAACAGCAGGCTCAGATCGGTCTCGGTGGTGCGGATGCGATAGAAGCCCTGCACCGGCACCAGGCTGGACAGCTTCGACTTGGCTTCCTCGTCCTCCTCGTGCACGTTCTGGCTGCTGCTCACCGCCGCGGCGATCTCCCGGCCGTTCCGTTTGATGATATATTCCGTCCGCGCCGCGCCCGTCAGACTGGAATCCACCGTGATGCCGTTGCGCTTTAAGTGCTTCCAGATGTCCTCCCCATCAAACGTAAAGGTATAATGATTGTCAAACAGCAGGCTGTTGCCCCAATCCGACGCTTCCTCGTGACCGATCAGATGCGGCGTGGTTTTGCCGTGCTCATGGTCGATAAAATCAAAGCCAAAGGGGGCCGTCAGGCTGAATTTGGTCATTTGGGCCTCATAGAGCACATTGCGGTTGGCGTCCTCGATGCGGTGCCCGGCCTTTGCTGTTCCAAGATCGGTCAGAAAATACAGCCAGCTTTCCGGGCCGGGAACAGATTCGGGATAGGTGCTACCGCCGTTTTCCGCCTGCGCCGCCCGGACCTTTCCCAGGGACTTTTTCTTTTTGACCTCGGTCACGATGATCACGGCCAGGATGGCGACGCCTACGGCCATGAAATAAATCCCCAAAAGATTGTCACCGTGCACGACAGAAGGATCGTTCGGATCATACAGCACGGGGATCACTTTGCCCACCCGATAAGAACCGCTGGATACATTCAGTTCCCCCGTGTAGGTCACGCCGTCCACGGTGTATTCCACTATGGGCGTATAGGACGTATCCGTGCCGGGGGCGGTATCCCGCATCTCCACGATGGTGGCCTGGGTTTTGACGAAGCCCACGGAATGGAAGAAGGTGAGATAGACGCCTGCGGCCAAGGCGATCACTGCCAGCACCGCCGCGATGATTTTTACCGGGATTCCCTTGAGTGAAAACATGCTTTTCCCCTCCTTGTATCAAAAGCTGACGTTCAGGGTTTCCATGGTGTCGATCACCACGACGCAATCCGGCTGCACCTGCTGCATCACCAGCTTCATCATGTTTTCCGGGATGGCCACGCAGCCGCCGGTCCAGGGCTTTTCCGGGCCCAGGCAATGCAGGAAGATGGCGGAGCCCCGGCCCGGCGCGCCCTCCTCGTTGAAGCTGATGTTCAGGCAATACTGATACTGGTATTCATAGTCCACAATGTGCTCGCTGTCATCCATGGCCAGATCGGGATAATCGTTGATGTTCATCATCTCGTTGTAGTGATAATCGGGATCGCCGGACCAGTAGATATCGTCATCCACCTGGATGTAGGGCAGGGCGCAGCCGGGATCGGCGGCGATGCCGAAGGCCTTGTTGAAATGATACACGCCCACGGGGGTCTGGCCGCAGCCTTCCACATGATCGGCGTCCAGGCACAGGCCGTTTTTGCCCACGAAGCCCGGCGTGGACAGGATACGCTGCCACTGGCCGTTTTCATCCCGCTGATGCAGGGAGACGCTGGCGGCGGTGCTGTCCATACTGAGCCCTGCGACGATGAAAAGCTGCTTTACGTTTTCATCCTGGGCGGCGGGCAGGGCCTTGACCCATTCCGGGGATTCTACCGCCTGCTGGATGGAGGCGTGCAAGCCGTCCTCCGCCAGAGCCGAACCACACAGCAGAACAAACATCAGAATAAAAATCACGATCATCTTTTTCATCTTGTTCCTCTCCTTTGAATTCGTTTGATTCCGGGCGTGATGGCCCGCTGGGGACATACCAGGACGCAGAGATGGCAGCCCACGCATTTTTGCCCGTTCAGCTTGGGTTGGCGGTTTTTATCCAGTTGGATCGCCTGATGCCCGCCGTCCGCGCAGGAGATCTGACAGCGCCCGCAGCCGATGCAGCGTTCCCGGTTGAACTGCGGAAAGATCACCGTATCACGTTCCAGCGTATCGGTGGTGGGGCTGAGGGCATCCAGGGCCAGACCCATGGCTTCCCGGACGCTGCTAAAGCCTTTTTCCGTTAAGTATAAGTTCAGCCCCGCTTTCAGATCGTCGATGATCCGATAGCCGTACTGCATCACGGCGGTGGTCACCTGGAGGGAGCCCGCCCCCAGCAGGATGAATTCCAGAGCGTCCCGCCAGGTTTCGATGCCGCCCATGGCACTTAGGTGCATCCCCTGCAGGGCCGGATTCTGGCCCAGCTCCGCGATGAAGCGCAGGGCAATGGGCTTGACGGCGTTGCCGCTGTACCCGCCCACGGCGCTGTGGCCGTGCACGGCGGGGGCGGACACGTAGGTGTGCGGGTTGATGCCCACGATGGATTTGATGGTGTTGATGGCAGCGATGCCGTCCGCTCCGCCACGCTTGGCGGCCTCGGCCGCCGGGCTCATAGTCGCCACATTGGGCGTCAGCTTGGCCAGCACGGGGATGGAGCAGGCTTGCTTCGCTGCCCGGGTAAAGCACTCTACCAGTTCCGGCACCTGGCCGATATCGCTGCCCAGACCGCCCTCGGCCATGTTGGGGCAGGAGAAATTCAGCTCCACCGCGTCCGCGCCGTTTTCCTGGCAAAGCCGCGCCAGCTCGCCCCATTCCCGCTCGTCCTGGCCCATGATGGAGGCCAGGATGAATTTGGTGGGGTAATTCTTTTTCAGACGGCGGAAAATCTCCATGTTCTCCGCCACGCTGTGATCGGAAAGCTGCTCGATGTTCTTAAAGCCGATGATGCCGCCGTCGCTGCCGCTGATGGCGGAAAAGCGCGGCGAGGCCTCGTGGATATCCAGGGTGCAGATGGTTTTGAAGCACGCCCCGGCCCAGCCCGCCTCAAAGGCCCGGGCGCACATATCATAGGTGCTGGCCACCACGGAGGACGAAAGCAGGAAGGGATTCTCCAGCGGAATGCCGCACAGATCGCACTGCAGGCCATCCTCGTTTTCGGGCAGCGGCGTTTCGCATTCCGGCTTCACCTGATAATACAGGCGGTTGACCAGATCGCGGATGGGCACCTCCCCGGCCCGGACGCAGGCCCTCTCGCAGGGAGCGTCGCAGGTCAGGCAGGGATTTTCCTCCTTCAGCCGCAGCGCCGCCGTTTGCTCATTGGAAAACCAAATGGAGCGCAGCAATGCCGCAGGGTCCATTTTTGCGCAAGCCTTGCCGCAGGGAGCGTCCCCGCACACGGCGCAGCGGATCATATCCGCGCGGGTGATTCTTGATTCGGTCAGGATCATAACCACATCCCCCTTCTCTTAATTAGGCGACAGTTTAATGGTCAGGTTGTTGAGGTTCAGGGAATAGGTGTATCGGATATCGTCCGCCATGGCCATGACCACGCGAATACCCAGAGCGTCCTGCTCGCCTTTGGGCGTATAGCTCACCGGGTCAAAGGCCCGGCAGTCATCCCGGAAGCGCAGCACCCAGCGGTTCCCCTTGTGCTGGATGCGGATGGACAGGTGATTCTGTTTATTCTTTTCAAAGCCATGCAGCACCGTGTTGCTGGCCATCTCCTCCACGCACAGGGCGATATGATTGGCCGTTTTTTCGCTTTGCCCATGCTGTCGGCAGAAGGCCTGCGCCTGCTCTGCGGCGGATACCACCTCGTCGATGGAATGGATATCCATTTCCATCAGGTTTTCCTTCTGCACGCCGAAATCCTGACTCAGCAGCAAAAAGGGCAGGGCTTTCATGGATACGCCGCGGTTTTTCCGCCATACGTAGAGGGCGGTCAGCAGCAGGGCCAGGCTTTCTCCCAGCACGAAGTACAGCCATACGCCGGTGACGCCCCACAGGAGACTGCACAGCCACGCGCACAGGGTGGGCAGTACCGCGCCCTCCAGCACGGAGATGATCTCGGTGAGCAGCACCCTTTCGGTGCCCTGGTACAGGCTTTTCAGCGCGTTGTTCACGCAGCAGAAGATCAGCCCCAGCGCGAACAGCCGCACGCCCAGGACAGCCATATCCTGGGCCGTTCCAGTTTCAGCAATGAAGATGCGCACCAGGATGGGCGCGAAGGCAATGAGCAGCGCCCCGACGATGGCTCCCAGCGCCACAGCATATCGCGTGAGCAGCCGCAGCAGTTCCCGCAGCCCCGTTCGGTCCTCCTCGTTATACAGGATGCCGGACAGCGTCAGCGATACGCCGCCCACGCCGGTGGAGATGCAGTTGCTGGCATTGCCGATGGTCATCAGCACGGAATAGGCCGCCACAGCCTCGCTGCCGCCCACATTCATCAGGATTTTATTCAGAATGAATACCAATATCACAGAGGCAGCCATGCCGACCACCGTGGGCACGCCGCCAACGAACAGCTCCCGGATCTTCTTCCAGGAGATGAGCTTCAAAGAGAATGTAAACACACACTTCTTCGACAGAAAATATCCCAGCGCAATCAGCATGGCCACATAGTAGCTGAGCGAGGAGGCCAGCCCCATGCCAAACATGCCGCCATGGAACACCAAGACGTTCAGCAGATCAAAGCCTACGTCCGCCGCCGTCATGCCCAGCACCGCCACGATCAGCAGATTGCTCTGCCCGGCCATCTGCAAAAAAGGCACCAGCACCAGCGCGCCCATGGAACCGGGCGCGCCGATGATGAAGCCCGCCAAATAATCTCTTGTTTGATCATACAATTCTCCCGCGCTGCCCGCCCCCATGGCGGTGGCCAGGGGATTGCGAAGAAGCAGAACCAGCAGCATGAACGTCAGCGAAATGCCCAGCATCAGCCCGACGGCGGAGGAATAACCCCTGTCGGTTTCCTCCCTGGAGCCGCTGCCCAAAGATTTGCTGCACGCCACCTGCACGCCGGCCGCCAGCATGCTGCCGATGGCCCCGATCACAAGCAATATGGGGTTAGCCAAGCCATAGGCGGCGATAGCCTGCACACCTAAAAAGCGACCGATCATGATGTTGTCGACGAGCAGGCAAAGGGAGACCGTCAGCGCGGACAGCGTTTGGGCGGCAAGCATTTGCCGGATCAGCTTTCGGATCATGCTTCATCATCCTGACGCATTTGATATTAACAGCGAATCAACCGGAGCGTATGGATCAAATCAAGCGCAAGTTTTATTTCTTCGTGACGCCATCGCC
>ERZ842401.8136-NODE-8136-length-10439-cov-2.929507_pt1 | contig 10439 bp, 7 predicted proteins | sample MGYA00521270_ERZ842401 | MGnify/ENA primary metagenome ERZ842401 (study PRJEB31892, sample SAMEA3878208) | bioreactor metagenome | biome: Moose rumen | place: Sweden | collected 2011-10 | study: EMG produced TPA metagenomics assembly of the PRJEB12797 data set... | reverse complement strand
GACGCCGAGGTAAAGATTTATTTAACCGCAACTCCTGAGGCTAGAGCCGAACGCCGCTATAAGGAGCTTATTGAAAAGGGTATGGACGTTAAATACGAGGATATATTAGAAGACGTAAAAACCCGCGACTATAATGATATGCACCGTGAAATAGCTCCGCTTAAACAGGCTGACGACGCTATACTGGCCGATACAACTGAAATTGACCTTCAGGGCAGTATTGACCTTATAGTAAAGATTATTAAGGAGAACAGTTAATGGCACAGTCAAAGGCGCTCTACGCGGTAGGCAGGGTAGTTTGCGCTCCGCTTATGAAGCTTTTCTACAGATATAAGATTATAAATAAATCAAATATCCCTAACGACGGCAAGGGTTATATTATCGCTTCCAACCACCTTTCGTTTTCAGACCCTGTTCTTCTGGGACTGGGACAGAAACGCAGACTGAACTTTATGGCTAAGGATGAGCTTTTTAAGAATAAATTCTTTGCGTTTATTATTCGTCACCTCGGAGCGTTTCCTGTTAAGCGCGGAGCGGGCGACGGTAAGGCTATTAAAAATGGCGAGGACCTTATTAACGAGGGTAACCTTATGACGATTTTTATCGAAGGCGGAAGAAGTAAGACAGGAGAGCTTATGCGTCCGAGAAGCGGATTTGCCGTAATCGCTCAGCAGACAGGCGCTCCCGTAGTACCCGCTTGTATTACTAAAATAGGTAATGGAATATTCGCTAAAAGAATTATACACTTTTCGGAACCTATAACGGTAGAGCAGTTAGGTTTAGACTCAATCGACAGACGCGCTCTCAAAAAAGCGGGAACTATGGTTATGGGCAAGATTAAAGAAATGAGAGAAAAAGATTTAAATGAGTATTCAGGTAGCTAAAACCGCAGGCTTCTGCTTCGGTGTAAACCGCGCGGTTGATATAGTAAATAATTTGCTTGATAACGGAGAGCGGGTATGTACCTTAGGACCTATTATCCATAATATGGAAATGGTTTCGGAGCTTGAGAGCAGGGGATGTAAGGCGATAGATAATATCGAGGACTGCCCTGAGGATACAACTCTGGTTATCCGCTCCCACGGAGTGAGCAAAAACGTAATGGACAGGATAGAAGAGCTTTCGCTTAAATGCGTAGACGCTACCTGTCCGTTTGTTAAAAAGATACATAGAATTGTTACCGAAGCGGGAGAGAAAAATATCCCCGTATTAATCGCGGGTAACAAAAATCATCCCGAGGTTCAGGGAATTATCGGACATTGTAACTCCAGTTGTTATACCTTTAAGGATGATGAAGAGCTGGGCGAGCTTGTGCTTAATATTCCAATAGAGAATAATAATGACGTATTTGTAGTTGCTCAGACAACTTTTTCAAAAAAAGAATGGAAAAAATGTTTAAAAACCGTAAAAAAGGTCTATACAAATGCGAAAATTTTTGATACAATATGTAAGGCTACATCTGAACGTCAAAATGAAGCAGATCTAATTTCCGGCAATTCTGATTTAATGATAGTTATAGGCGACAGGCACAGTTCAAATACCGCTAAGCTTTACGATATTTGTAAAAGCCGATGCGCCGATACCTTTCTTATTGAAACGGCAAAAGAGCTTGATAAAGATCTCGTTAGTAAATATCGTTCAATAGGTGTAACTGCGGGCGCTTCGACTCCCGCAAGGATAATAAAGGAGGTACTGGATACAATGAGTGAAGAAATCAAATCCAGCGAAACAGTCGCAGAGACTGAGAATTTTGAGGCGATGTTAGAAGAGTCCCTCAAAAACATGAATACTAACGAGAGGGTAAAAGGCGTAGTAGTCAGCATAGCTCCTAACGAAGTTATTGTTGATGTCGGAAGAAAACAGTCAGGTTTTATTCCTGTGGACGAGCTTTCAAATGATCCGTCAGTTAAACCTGAGGACGTTGTTAAAGTAGGCGACGAGTTAGAGCTTCTCATTATGAAGACTAATGACGTTGAAGGAACTATAATGCTTTCCAAGCGCAGAGTTGACGCTCAGAAAGGTTGGGAAGAGCTTAAAGAACTCGCTGAGAGTCAGGAAGTTCTTACCGGTAAGGTTACAAACGTTGTTAAAGGCGGCGTAATCGTAATTTATAATGATAACAGAGTATTTATTCCTGCTTCTCAGGCTACCGCTTCACGCGACGACAGTCTCGAGGATTTAGTAGGTCAGGAAGTTCAGTTTAAGCTTATCGAAGCTTCTCAGCGCGGACGTATGAGAAGAATCGTAGGTTCAATCCGCGCGGTACTCCGTGAGCAGAGAGCTGCTCAGAGAGCTACTTTCTGGGAGACTTGCGAGGTTGGCAAGCGTTACAAAGGCGTAGTTAAGTCTATCACCAACTACGGCGCGTTTGTAGATTTAGGCGGAGTATTCGGTATGATTCATATTTCCGAATTAAGCTGGACTCATATCAAGAACCCGTCTGAGGTTGTAAATATCGGCGACGAGGTTGACGTATACGTTAAGGAAATTAACGAAGAAACTAAGAAAATTTCTCTCGGTTATAAGGATCCCGACGCTAATCCTTGGGAAATCCTTCGCCGCGATTATCCTGTTGATACCGTTGTTGACGCTACAATCGTAGGTCTTACTACATTCGGAGCGTTCGCTAACGTTATCCCCGGAATTGACGGACTTATCCATATTTCTCAGATTGCTAACAAGAGAATTGATAAGCCTGAGGATGTACTTAAAGTAGGCGAGACCGTTAAGGCTAAGATTATCGCTATCGACTTCGAGAAGAAGAGAGTAAGCCTCTCAATCAGAGCTTTACTTCCCGTAGAAGAAAAGCCTGCTCCTAAGGTTGAGGAAGACGAAGTAGTTGCTTCTACTGAGGATGAAGTAGTAGCTTCCACTGAAACTCCTGTTGAAGAACCTGCTCCCGTAGTTGAGGAAGTTAAGGAAAAGGTTGAAGCTAAAGTAGAAGAAGTTAAGGAAAAAGTAGAAGCTAAGGTTGAAGAAGTAAAAGAAAAAGTTGAAGAAAAGGTAGCGGAAGTTAAAGAAAAGGTTGAGGAAGCTAAGGCTGAAGCAGAAGCTGAAGCTGAAGCAGACGACGCTGAATAATTATCAATTAAAATTATGGTCGGTAGAATTTCTACCGACCATTTTCTTGTATCTTTTTAATTTTCTTCCAGTTATAAAACCCGTAAACATCATTAATTAAAAATACCGAAAAGCATATAATCATTGTAAGATATCCAATATCTCCTATAGCGGCGATTATCCAAAGTATAATAAGCACTATATCGTTAGCGGCGTAAGCCAAAGCGTAGTATTCAACTCTAAGAGTTGTAAGAGCTGAGGCTAAGAAACTTGTAGTTACCGAAATTGTACTGAAAACTAGGCTGTTCGTACCCAGATGTTTTAGTATAAAGTAGAATATAAACGTTACAATCACTGTGGATACCGTAAGAATAATTAACCTTTTAATATCAAGCTTTCCTACTTTGACCTGAGATTTAGTATGAGGATTTTTTATCCATATATAAACCGATACCGCGGCTACAGGAGCGCTCATTCCTAGATAAGTTATCATTTCGCCGTAGTACTTTTGTTCAAATGAAACAACAGCGTATAAAATTGAAAATATAATTATAAGTATCTGACCCCATACATTACCTTTAGCGCAGAGTATAACGCCGCTTACGCCTATTAATGACGCGAAAAGCGATAATAAATTAAAATTCTTTGACGTAAGGAAAGAGGCTGTAACAGCCGCCAGAGAAGTAATCCAAAGCAGTTTTTCAAATCCGCTTAATTCTTTAAAAGAAAAATTCATATATCTCCTAAATAAAAAGCATTCGTTTACATATCTTCTAAGACCTAACGATATGTAAGCGAATGCTGTTATCACATTCTTCATCCCGGTGGATGGTGATTATAATACTTTTTTAATAGCGTCTAAAAATTCGTCATATTCTTCAAAAGCAGGATATTGAGGATAATCCTTTTTAATCTGTTCAGTGCTTTTGAAAAGAAAGCCGTGCTGGCTTGCCTCAATCATTCCAAGGTCGTTAAAGCTGTCGCCCGCGGCGATCGTCGTGAAGCCGACGGACTGCAGCGCCTTTACCGTGCTGTATTTCGAGTCGGCGACGCGCATATGGTAGCCCGTGATTTCGCCGTTTTCGGCAACCTCCAGCGTATTGCAAAAAAGCGTCGGATAGCCCAGCTTTTTCATCAGCGGCGCGGCAAACTGCGTAAAGGTATCGCTGATAATGATGACCTGCGTCAGCTCCCGCAGACGGTCAAGAAATTCCCTCGCCCCGGGCAGGGGCTCTATCTTCTCTATCGTCTCCCGAATTTCCTTTAAGCCGAGCTTCTTTTCCTTTAAAATATCCAGACGGAAGCGCATCAGCTTATCGTAGTCCGGCTCGTCGCGCGTCGTCCTTTTTAACGCCTCTATTCCGGTCTCCTTCGCAAAGGCGATCCATATCTCAGGAACCAGCACTCCCTCCAAATCCAGACATACAACCGTATTTTCCGCGGACATCGTTTCCCGCTCCTTTCCGTTTTCTTGTCCTGCGACATGCTGCAAGCCTTTACATCATAGCACACTGCCCGCGTTTTTTCTCAAAAAATGTTAAAAAATGATGTTTATTTTCGTCAAAGTGTTTTATAATGAACCCATGAAACCGGTACAAATATTAGCCATCGCACCCTATGAGGGTATGGCGGACGCGCTGCTTGCCATTTCCAAGATCCGACGCGACGTTAAACTGACGATCCGCACCGGAGATTTGCGCACGGGCTTGGAGACCGCGCGAACGCTGTTAAAAAACAACCATTTCGACATCATCCTCTCCCGCGGGGGCACCGCGGAGCTTTTGCGCAACGAGCTGAACATGCTCGTCGAGGAGGACGAATTTTCCGTCTACGATCTTTTGCGCTGTCTGAAAATGGCGGAAAACTTCGGCGGCAAATTCGCGATCACGGGCTTTCGCGGCATTACCTCGAACGCGCGTATTCTCTGCGACCTGCTGCAAATGGATACGAAGATCGTCACGTTCCACAAGGACGAGGACGTTCTGCCGGAGCTGCAGAAATTAAAGGACGACGCCTATTCCCTCGTCATCTGCGACATGATCGGGTACAACGTCTCCCATTCCATCGGCTTAAACGCGGTTTTCGTACCCTCCGGCATGGAGAGCATCAACGAGGCGCTGACCCGCGCGGTGAACACCATACGCGCCACGTCGAACATCATCAACGAGCGCGCGCTGTTTAAGGACTTGCTGATGAACGAGGACGACGGCGTCGCCGTTTTCGACAAGGACGGGAAGAACGTGTTTTCCACGATCGACCCCACGGAGGACGGTCTGCCCTTCCCGCAGAAGCTTGCGGACAGCCTGCCGGAATTTCTCGCGATGAAAAATTCCAGTGCGGTCAGGCGCTACGGCGACATGCTTTTCCAAATCACCAACCGCACCCTCCTCTCTCTCGACGAGGAGTATACCGTGCTCAGGCTTACGCAAAAGCCCCTGCTCCTAGAACCGGAGGAGCGCGTCGTTTCGGTGTACAACACCTACGAGGAGGCGTCCCCCGACGCCTTGATCGAAAACAGCAGCGCCAATCTCGTCGGCAAGACGCACGAGCTTCTCGATAAATACGCCCCGACGAATTATCCCGTCGTAATTACGGGCGAGGAGGGCACGGGAAAGGAGCGCGCCGCCGTGCTCCTGTACAATTACGGTCCTCACCGCGAGCGTCCCTTTTACGTCGTGGACTGCTCGATGATCAACGAAAAGAAGTGGCGGACGCTCATGGAGAGCGACAACTCCCCGTTCAACGAGGTCGGCGTCACCGTGCATATCAAGCGCGCGGACTGCCTCGACCACAACGAGCTGTCCAAATTCTTTGAATACATCGACGGCAGCAATCTGATGAAGCGCAACCGCATCATCATTTCCGTGCTTACGCCGTCAAAGGAGGCGGACGAGCTGACGAAAACGCTGACGAACCGCTATTCCTGCCTGCTGCTGTCCCTCGTGCCCCTGCGGGAGAGACTTGAGGATATGCCCGGCATCGCGACGCTCTACATCAACCAGATGAACCTGATCCTCGGAAAGCATATCGTCGGCTTCGAGGAGGATGCGATGCAGCTGATGCGTGATTATCACTGGCGCGGCAATCTCGACCAGTTCCGGCGTGTGTTAAAGGAGCTGACCGTCGTCACGGAGACCTCCTATATCTCCGCGGAACAGGTCAGGGAGGTGCTTGCGCAGGAGGACAAGCTCGCGGGCGTTGCCTCCGTTTCCGGCGGCGGCATACTGGATCTGAAAAAGCCGCTCGATGAGATTAACCGCGACATCGTGGGCATCGTGCTCGCCGAGGAGGGCGGAAACAAGGAGCGCACCTCGAAGCGCCTGAATATCAGCCGCTCGACGCTCTGGCGCATGCTGAAAAATTCGCGGGATTAAACCAAGACAGCGCCATGCCTCCTGTTCCTACGCTTTAGGTAAGGGAAGGTGGCGCAGAGAACCTGCGATACGAGGATATGATGAAAGGGCTGCCGCGCGGCAGCCCTTTTTATACATTTTTTTCGATTCCGAGGCGTTTACGCTGATTGGACGCCTCACTACTCCGTTATCCCACGATTTTTGCGGGTAACCCTGCGTTCACGAGAGTTGGTGACGCTTCAACACCGACACAGGGCGAAACGGACGTCTACGCCGCCTGCGCGGTCATCGTATCCGAGCCGCCCTTATTCCTCCTTGCAAGCACGAAGCAGTACGCCATGAGCACGATGCTGCCGACGACGCCGATGACGTCGCTAATGCCCTGCGGCATGATGTAGCAGAGCGCGACGATAAGGAACGCAATCCGCTCGGCCATGTTCAGATCCTTGAACATGTAGCCGGAAATCGCCGCGCCCAGACAGAACGTGGCAAGTAAGAGCATGGCTCCCGCAACGACGATACCGCCCGTGGTGCCCTCCAGCAAAAGCGCGGGGCGATACACGAACATAAAGGGCGCGATAAACGCGACGGAAGCGAACATAAACGCTTTCCAGCCCGTTTTCCACGCGCTCGCGTTCGCGATGCCCGCGGCGGTAAACGAGGCAAGGCACACCGGCGGTGTGATCTGCGCCACAACGCCGAAATAGAAGATGAACATGTTGCCGATCAGCGCGGTATTCAAGCCCTGCATCGACGCCTGCGCGTCCAGAAGCTGCTGGATGGCGGAAATAAAGAGCGTGTTCGCGATCAGGTACGCCGCCACCGTAGGCAACGCCATACCCAACAGGAGGCAGCCGATCGCCGCGATCAAAAGCGCAAGCAGCAGGCTGCTGTTGCCCGTCTTGCCGATCAGCTTGGAGATTTTCACCGCGATACCCGAACGGACGACGACGCCGATCATAATGCCGCACGCTGCGGTGGGAATCGCGATATTCGCCGCCTGCCGTATGCCGTCCAGAACCGTCGCGATAATCTTCTTTACGGAAAGCCTCGTTTCTTTCGCAATCATGCTGACGACGATGGAAACCACCGTGCAGATGATCGCCGATCTCGGTATCGAATAGCCCATGATGATCATGGCGACCAAAACGACGATCGGAAGCAGTCTGTAAAGTCTCGGCAGCACCGGCTGTCCCTCATAGTGCAGACCGCTGTCCTTGCCGATATGGCGCTTTCTCGCAAGCAGATGCACCAGAATGAACGCGGAGCCGAAATAGGCGATTGCGGGAATGACCGCCGCCGCCGCGATATGAATATATTGCAGACCGATGATCTCCGCCATGATGAACGCGCCCGCGCCCATGATCGGCGGCATGATCTGTCCGCCCGTGGAAGCCACGGATTCCACCGCGCCCGCCTCCTCGGGAGAATAGCCGGTCTTTTTCATCAACGGAATCGTAAATACGCCCGTACTGGAAACGTTCGCCACCGCGGAGCCGGAAATCATACCCATCAAGCCGGAGGAAATGACCGCCGCCTTGGCAGGCCCGCCGACGGTCTTGTCCGACAGCTTCATGCCGCAGTCGATCAGGACGCCGCCGCCGCCGCAGGTCGCGAAGAACGCCCCGAACAGCAGGAAATAAAAGAGCGTATTCAGCGAGGTATTTAAGGGCGAACCGAAAATACCGTTTTCGCTTAGCATCAGCGTTTCGCAGAAGCGGTCAAAGGTAATGCCCTGGTAATGGAAAATGCCGGGGACAAACTGCCCGAACCACGCGTACGCCATAAAGAACAGGATAACGCCGAAAAGCGCGACGCTGACGACCCTGCGCGTCGCCTCCAGCACCGCGATCAGAAGAAAGACCGCGACGATGATCTGCTCCGTCGTAAACGGATCGACGCTGTACATACGGAAATTCAGCGCCTCTGCGTTTCTGACGAAATATTGCAGTATCCAGAGACACATCGCGACCAGCGCGCCGTCAATTACCCAAAGAAAGTTTTTCTTATATTTATCCGCCAGCGGATTCATCAAAAAGCCAACGATCAACGCAAGGCACATGTGCAGCGACAGCTGCCTCCACGGCCGCAGGGGCTTATACAGCTTGATATACAGCTGAAAAACCAGCCAGAAAATCGAGATACCCACCAACAGGTAATATCTCCATTTCGGCATTGCCTTGATCATCTTGGCAATCTTGGTATCCTCGTCCGGCTCGTTGGCAAGCGCTTTCGCCTTTTCGTCCAGCTTCGAGGATGTTTCATTTTGCTCAGCCATACTCCCTCCAAACACAAATACGATTTGAAATGCTTTGCTATGCAAGTCCCCTGTATGCCCAGAAAGAAATCCGTCCTTCCGTTATTTCCCTTATTGCATGCGCAGCCTTTTTCACAACACAAGCGCCTTTGCCGGAGAGCCCGTATGCGCGGGTTCTCCGGCAGTCGGCGGTACTGCTTTTTGATTACTTCATGTAGCCCATTTCCTTGTAGTATCTCTCAGCGCCGGGGTGCAGATCAATACCGCCTCTCTTGGAAGCCTCCCAAGCGGTCGCGGGATCCCAAGGCTCTAAGGAAGCGTATTCCTTAACCAGCTCGTCGCGGTTCTCGCTCAGCGTCTTAACGATCATGTAGACGACGTCCTCGTCCAGATTTTCGTTGACAAACAGCGCGTCGGGGGAACCCGGCAGATGCAGCTCCTCGGTCTGTCCCTTGAAGCTGTTCGCGGGCACCGTGATCAGGTCGAAGCCCAGCGTATCCATGAACCACTTGCACATATCGTCGCTCCACTGTAAGAACGTAACGTCGCAGGTGGAAGCGATCTGCGCCATCGTGGAGGAGCTGGAGGAGGTGTGGTCAACATAGAAGTCGATCTGACCGTCCGCAATCGCTTCCGCGTTGGCGTCGCCGCCCTGCTCGATGATGTCGCCGCCCCAGGACTGCAGATCCTCTAACGTAACGCCGAAGTAATCCAGAAGTCTGTACGCGCCTTCCGCGTCCATCGAGCCTCTCGGAGAGCAGCCCATGCGGATCGGAAGCTTCTGCTCAAAGATTTCTTCCAGCGTGGAAACATTGTACTTCTTTAAGAAGTCGTTGGAGATCAGGTTGATGTAGCAAACCGCCGTCAGGCTGCCGATCGCCGCCTTATAGCCGTCGGTCGGGGGATTGCCGAGGGTTCCTTCCTCCATCGCCCACTTTGCCGGAGCGCCGTTTGCGAAGGAAAGGTCGACGTTGTTCGCCTTAAAGATGTAAGGCGCGCCCATGCCGCCGGGATAGCTGGGGTCTACGTTGACCTCGGCGAAGCCGCCCTTGTCCTCGAGCACCTTGCTCATGGCAACGATCATGTTGTAGGAGCCGGAGCCGACCTTGTCGGACCAGAAGTTGAGCGATACGCCGCTCATGTCAATCGCACCCTCGGAAGCGGATGCGTCCGCCGCCTGAGACTCCGCCGCAGGCGCGCTCGACGACGCCGCAGGAGCGGAAGCGCTGCTGTCGGAGCCCGACGAAGCGCCGCCGGAGTTAGAGGAACCGCACGCCGTTACGGAAACGACCATAGCGAGCGTAAGTGCGATTGCACAAAGTCTCTTTACTGCTTGTTTCTTCATTTACTTACCTCCCTTTTTATGTTGGTAGCCTTTATTTTTACGGCGCTATGCCGCAAAAAACGTTTTTATCCGCGGTTTTTGCCCAGACGGATCGCGTAGTCCATCGCGTTCAGCAGACTCAGCTCGTTTGCGTGCCCGCTGCCCGCGTGCCCGAACGCCGTGCCGTGATCGACCGCGGCGCGAATGATCGGAAGCCCGAGCGTCACGTTGATGCCCGCGACCGCTTCCCAATGCTGCGCTTCCTTGTCGTAAACAAAGCCCTTGACCTTTAACGGGATATGCCCCTGGTCGTGGTACATCACGACGATGACGTCATACCAGCCGCCGAGCGCCTTGGAAAAAACGGTGTCGGGCGGCAGCGCCTTTTTGTCGGGAATGTTGATGCCCTCGGACAGCGCGGTCTCGATCGCCGGATTGATCTCGT
>ERZ842401.8135-NODE-8135-length-10440-cov-5.136062_pt1 | contig 10440 bp, 4 predicted proteins | sample MGYA00521270_ERZ842401 | MGnify/ENA primary metagenome ERZ842401 (study PRJEB31892, sample SAMEA3878208) | bioreactor metagenome | biome: Moose rumen | place: Sweden | collected 2011-10 | study: EMG produced TPA metagenomics assembly of the PRJEB12797 data set... | reverse complement strand
TTCGAGAACGAGCAGGGCATCTTCCAGCTCCTCACCGCCGCCGTGCGCGATGCTATAGGCCGATTCTGCGAGATACCGACCTTCAACTTCGATGCCGAAGGGCGTCCCGACATTCCCGTCTTCGACCCTCAGCGCGACGCAGTGCGTACGCCACAGGTGCATTACAACCCCACATACAATCCCTTTAACACCCGCCACGCCGTTGAGGCACAGGCCGACCTGATGGGGAGCCTGGTCGGTGCAGCACGTGCCAAGCAGGAGGAAGCGCCGGCGGCTCCATCCCTTTTTGAGGACGAACAGAAGACCGCTCCCATCATTTCCGAGATGTCGCCGGCGCACTATCAGTACAAAGGGCGCTTCATTATGACGGCTGTAAAGTCGGGACTGATGATTATAGACCAGCACCGGGCCGACGTGCGCATCTGCTATGAGCGCAACATGGAGCGCCTTTCGCAACGGCAGGGCAGCACCCAGCGCATTCTCTTCCCCGAGGTGGTGCAGTTCTCGCCAGCCGACAATGTGATGATGCAGCGCTTCCTGCCCGACCTGCTGGCAATGGGATTCGACATTAGCGACCTGGGGGGAGGCAGCTATGCCGTGGGCGGCGTGCCAACAGGCATCGATGCCGTCGATCCCCTGTCGCTGCTACGCAACATCGTCACCGATTCTGCAGAACGCGGTGCCGGCGACGACGAGGCACTCCATTCCTCCCTCGCACTCAGCATGGCCCGCAATACGGCCATTGCCTATGGACAGGTGCTCTCAAATGAAGAGATGGAACAGCTGGTAAACGAACTCTTTGCCTGCTCAAATGCCAACTACACACCCGATGGCCGGCCTATCCTGAGCATCCTTCCGCAGCACGACATTGAGCAGCTTCTTGATTGAATAATCCCATATATTGCTTCGATTTGGCGAATTTATCAGGAATATATCGTTTTTTTGAAAGAAAAACAGAATTTTTCTTGTCTAGTTGTGAAAATTTTCTTAACTTTGCAGCGATTTTGCATATAATTTAAGTATTAATATTATAAATTTTTATGTTCATGAAAAAGAAATTTATTAATGGATTGCTCTTGGTAGCCCTGTTTGTGGGCTTCACGAGCTCAATGGTTTCTTGTAAGGACTACGACGATGAAAAAGTCGGAGATGCTTATGGTGTGATAGCCGATATCGAGGCTAGCTTGAAGGCTGCGCTTGAAGCACAGAAGAAGATGCTTCAGGATCAGATTGACGAACTGACGAAATCGCTCAATGAGTGCAAGAGTACTTGTGCAGAATTCCGCGACAAGATTCAGAATGAGCTGAAGAACTACGTACTGGTGTCTGACTACAACAAGTTCATCCAGGAGTACAATCAGTTCAAGGATAACCTTGGAAACATCTATTACACCAAGGAGCAGGTGAACAATCTCTTCTACAACAAGGAGGAAATCAATAATCTGTTCACCAACTATTACACCAAGGAAGAGATCATCAACCTGTTTGCTGATTACTACAAGAAGGGGGAGATCGACAGCAAGTTCACCAACTATTATACCAAGGAAGAGATTGACGAACTGCTTGGTAAATATGCCACTAATGAGGATCTTCAGAAACTGGAGGATAAGCTTGCCAACTATTACACCAAGCAGGAGATTATTGACCTGCTCAACACAACGCTCGCTGGCTATGCTACCAAGGAAGATGTTGCCAACCTGAAGAACGAGATTGAGGAGAAACTGAAGGACTATGTCACGAAGGATGCCCTGGCACAGACTATCGCCGACCTGCTTAACGAAGGCAATACTACCCTGATTACATCGCTGAACAACTGGTTCCTGAACAATACTGTTATTGAGGAGTACTTCAACAATAAAGTCTCTAACATCATCAACCAGTACGTCACTGTTACAATCGTTAGCGTCAACGACTCTATCAGCAAGGTGAAGGCTATTGCCAACGAGGCTCTTGAGCTGGCTAAGCAGAACAAGATTGACATCGACTCTCTGAAACTGCGTGTTAGCAATCTGGAGACTACCGTTGTTCGGCTGGATTCTGCCATCATCAAGCTGGATGGCAGACTCGACAATGTGAGCGCCATCGCCAACGAGGCTAAGGCAAAGGCCGAGGCAAACAGCATCCTCATCAACAACCTCTCTCAGAAGTTTGACCTTCTTGATGGTCGAGTAAGCGCCCTGGAGGACGAGCTCGCTGCTCTGAAGGAGAAGATCTACAACGACAGCCTCGCTGCCGATGCTCTCCATCGCGAAATGCTCGAAACCATCAGCGGACTGGTAGAGTCGCTGAATGGCAATGCTGAGACGATTGGCGAACTTCAGGAGCAGCTCAACGACAACGTAGAGGCGCTGAGTGACTCCATCGATTCTATTGTTACCAATATTCAGGAGATTAACATCAGCATCAACCAGAATACCGTTGTTCTGCAGAAGCTGACGAAGACCTTCGAGAACGTGATGGCTAAGTTCATTACGGGTATTCTGATTAACGGTACCGACAGCCCGCTCTTCGGTGAGCTCTCGTTCCCCGTTGACGTTCGTTCTAACATCCTCGTTGCCTACTATGGCAAGCTCGACGACTACGGCATCAAGTTCCCCACCAACCGCCCGGCTTACTATGCATTGCCTGCAGCAAACCAGTGGGAGATGATTACCGACGAGGATATCGAAATGATTGGCGCTCTGGAGGATGTTCCTGGATATCTGAATAAGGCTGGTAACGAAACTATCGTCGCACAGGATGGTGCCGAGGGTAACGCCGGTACACTCTATCTGACCGTTAACCCCACCAACCGCGACTTTACGGGTACTGAGTTTGAGCTCATCAACAGCCTGAATGAGACTTCTTCAGTTAAGCTCAGCGACATTACCAAGAGCGAGCACCTGCTGACCTTCGGTTACACCCGTGGTGCCGTGACTGGCGAGCAGAGCAAGAACGGCTTCTATGAGGCAAAGGCCACCATCGATGCCAATAGCATTAACGATGCTCGCCTGAGCATTGACTTCGACGAGACCAGCCTGAAGGCTACTATCAAGGACATCGAAAACACCAAGGACGGTTTCAATATGACGACTCTTGCCAACGCTATCTACAAGAATGTTAGCCACTTGCTCGAAGCTACGGCTGTGAAGGCAACTTGGGAAGACAGCCTTGGCACTCGCAGTGTTGTTTCTCAGTATGCAATTGCTGCTGCTGCCGCTAAGCCTCTGTCGTTCGCATTCGCTAAGGATCTGGCCGACCAGGAGGAGAACCTGACCGATAAGCTGGAGGAAATCCTCGACAAGATTATTGATAAAATCAATATTGACTTCCCCGACTTCCCCGTCAGCGACATCGTTATCACGAATGTTGTCCGCAAGACCGTTGGTCAGGAGACTGACAAGTGGACGGTGACCTTCCAGATTAAGCTTAATGGTGAAGTGAAGACCTTCAAGGTGGAAGTTCGCGTCAACGAGAGCTCTGTTGATGACGGCATTGACCTGGTTGAGGCTTTCAACGACTTTATTGACGAGTACAATGATATTAACATCGACAAGACGGCCGACAAGGTGAAGGATAGCCTGATTTCTAACATCATCGAGGCTATCGACAAGCACATCCACCTGAAGAACTTCCTGAAGGAGCCCAGCAAGCTGATACAGCCCGTGCTGCTGGTGAAGGCTAACGACAGCTATGCTCGTCTGAGTGCTTCTCATAACTATGCTGCACGCGTGAATGCTACCGAGTTCTATCTCGTTCCCACCACCTACACGGCAGAAATCATTGCTCCAGCTTATAAGAAGTTCGTGGCTGTTACCAATGTAACGAAGGGCAATGCCAGCGCTAAGGGCGGCGATGCAGCCTGCAAGGAACTCCTTGCCAAGGCCAACGCTCAGGAAGGCATGAAGAAAGTCTTCAATGGCGGAATCAGCGATGAGAGCTTTATCCTGTTCACTGCAGAGGCTGGCTACACCTACGAGATTCTCTATTCTGCAGTTGACTACTCTGGTAAGGTTGTTACCAAGAAGTTCTACGTGAAGGCTAACGACTAATAAACATTATTAAAGGAGAATTGATTATTATGAATATTAAGAAATCAATACTTTCCTGCTTGCTGATGCTGGGCTTTGTCTCAGCATCAGCCCAGGAAGCTGAGACGAAGACGGAATATGTCTTCAATCCTCACTGGTACGTGCAAGTGCAGCCGCTGGGTGCTCAGTATACGCTTGGTGAGATATCCTTTGGCGATCTTACGTCTTACAATGTGCAGGCTGCTGTGGGCTATCAGTTCCACAAGGTGCTGGGCGTTCGTCTCGCTGTCAATGCTTGGCAGTCGAAAGGCGGTTCTGACTACGGACAGGCAGGTTACTACCAGTGGAAGTGGAAGTATGTTGCTCCTACTGTTGACCTGACAGCCAATCTGTCGAATCTGTTCTGTGGCTTCAATCCTAAGCGTCCTGTAAACGTCAGCCTGTTCGCAGGTGTAGGCGCTAACATCGGCTTCAGCAATGATGAGGCTGCCGACGCACAGACTGCTATCGCAAAAATCCATCAGCCCCTGGTTGCCAACGGCTCTACGCTGAACACTCCGCTGTCGCTGCTCTGGGACGGCACGAAGCCCCGCTTCACGGCACAGGCCGGTGTTGCTGCCGATTTCCGCCTGAGCGACAAGGTGAGCCTTGGCCTGGAGGTCAATGCCAACACCCTGAACGACCACTACAACTCTAAGCCCGCCAACAATGCCGACTGGTATTTCAATGCACTCGCTGGTCTGAAGATCAACCTGGGTAATACCTATACCACTCGTCAGGTGAAGGGCTGTGAGCCTCGCATCATCGAGAAGGTTGTCGAGAAGGTTGTCGAGAAGCCCGTTTATGTTGACAAGATTGTTGAGGTTGAGAAGAAGGCTGAGCCGCTCCGTCGCGACGTATTCTTCACCATCAACAGCACGCGCATCGATCCTACTGAGACACAGAAGATCATTGACATCGTGAACTATCTGAATGCTAACCCCAATGCCAAGGTTTCCATCACTGGTTATGCCGATAAGGGCACTGGTAACGCACAGATCAACGAGCGTCTGGGTAGAAACCGTGCAAAGGTGGTTACCGACCGTCTGGTGAAGCAGTACAAGGTTGATCCTTCTCGCATCATCACCGACAGCAAGGGTGACACCGAGCAGCCGTTCGCTGAGAACGATAAGAACCGTGTCAGCATCTGCATTGCAGAGTAATTGCTGAGCGTGCGTTAAATAAGAATTGATTTTCCTGTCTTGCAGTTCGCCATGCGGCGATTTGCAAGACAGGATTTTAACTTTACGAATTATGAAGAAACTCTTTTTCTCTCTCTTTGCACTCCTAATGTCCCTTCCGTCGGTGGCACAGCTTTCAGGCAATGGCTACTATCGCGTGAAGAACTTCAAGTCCGAACGCTTTATCATAATGATTGATAATAAGACTGAGGGTGCTGATCCGGCTTCTACTACATACGACATGGATGCCCTGATGACCATAAAGCCTTTTAGCCGCATCGCTTCCGACCCTGGCTCGGTCATTTATATTGAGAATGGATCTGGCAACGAGTACAACTTGAAAGCACAAGGCACCGACGTGAATCAGTCAACGGGCCGCTATCTGACCATCTCTACTGGCAGCGCCTCGCAACAGACTTATTTTGCATCTGTAGTAGAAGCAGGAATCAAGGTTTTCCTTTACGACGAGCAGTACACGGGCACTGAAGGCCGCCTATTCACAGAGAGTTCAACGGGTGGCGCGGGTGATGTGTATCGCCATTGGCGCATCTTGCCCATTTCTGCCAGCGATGACAACAACTACTTTGGTGTGGAAGGTGATGTTCAGGCTGGCGGGAAATACTACAAATCGTTCTTTTCTTCGTTTGCCTACACTTTTGCCTCTTCTCCCATGAAGGCTCATATAGTCACTAAAATTGATGGTGACTTGGCCGTATGGAAGCCTGTTGAGGGTACGGTACCAGGCTATGTTCCCGTCATCATTGAGTGCACAGGAGCCGCTGCCTCGGGAAATCGCCTGAATCTGGTAGCAGACAGCGACAACATACCTTCGGGCAACCTGCTGCAAGGCGTATTCTTCAATAACCTCTACGTGGACTATATCTCAGAATCTTCATACCATTTCAATGCAAAAAAATATGACCCGCAGACCATGCGCCTGCTTGGCACTACTTCTGAAGGCAAGCTAGGATTCGTGAAGTCAAGTGAGAAGTATATTCCGCAGAACTCAGCCTATCTGACGGTTCCTTATGGCGCTCCCGATGAAATAACTCTCGTCACCCAAGCAGAATACGATGCTATCTTGGCTGCCGATGTCGTCACTGTCACGGCTCGCAGTTACAGCCGCGAATATGGTGAATCCAATCCCACTTTTGAGTATGATGTGGAGGGCACACTGAAGGGCCAGCCTGCCATCAGTTGTGCTGCCACGACGAGTTCACCCGTAGGCGCCTATCCTATTGTGGTCAGCCAGGGCAGCGTTTCCAATCGCACGTTTACAGGCGTAAATGGTACACTGACCATCACACAGGCTCCGCTCACTGTCACTGCTCGCAGCTATACCATCAAGCAGAATGAGCCGCTGCCGCAGTTTGCCTATGACTATGCAGGCTTCAAGCTGGGTGAAAACGAAGAAGCACTCTCCGCCAAGCCCGTTATCAACTACGATGTCCCTGCTGATAAAACTCCAGGCACCTACCCCATTACCGTTAGTGGGGCCGCTGCCCAGAACTATGGCATTACCTATGCTGGTGGCACCCTGACCATTCTCCAGGCTGACCCCATTACAGTGACCGCCACCAGTCTGGCAAAAGAGTATGGCGATGCTGTGCCCGCACTGTCGTGGACGTTGGAGGGAGGCACCCTTGACGGACAGCCCGAATTGCAGTGTGAGGTAAGCGAGACTTCGGTGCCCGGCACTTATACGATAGAGATCAATAAAGGCACGCTCGACTATCCCAACCTGGTCTTCGTCCCTGGCACGCTCACTGTTACTAAGGCGCCGCTCACCATCTCTGCCGGCACCTATACAATGAAGCAGACCGACGAGCGACCAGAAATGAAAGCCTCGTTCGAAGGCTTCAAGCTAGACGAGACTGAGGCAGTTCTCACCCAGCAGCCTACCCTGACGACTGATGCGCCTGCCGATAATGCACCCGGCGAATACGAAGTGACGGTGAGCGGCGCAGAGGCTGAATGCTACGACATCACCTATAAGCCGGGCCGACTCATCATTACCGAAGCCGACCAGATTATCCTGATGGCACTCGATGCCAGCATGGTATATGGCGATGCCGTGCCGCAACTGACCTATATTGTCAGTGGCGGTGAGGTCGAGGGCGAGCCTACCGTCAGCTGCCAGGCCACAAGCAGCTCGTCTGTCGGCACCTACCCCATCGTCATCGAGGGAGGTACTATCAACTATCCGAACCTGAAGCTGGTCAACGGCACGCTTACCGTTACCAAGGCTCCGCTCACGGCCTCGGTTGACGACTATGTACGTGAACAGGGCCAGCCCAATCCCGACTTCGTGATTCTTTACGATGGTTTCCGCAATGGTGACGATGCATCGGTACTCACGGTTGCTCCCGTGGCTACGACCAGCGCCACTGCCGACAGTGAACCAGGCATCTACGACATCATTGTCGCTGGAGGCGAGGCCGAGAACTATGCCTTTAGTTACGTTGGCGGAAAACTGACAGTAAACATCCCCGATGGTATAGCCGTCGTTGCAGCATTCTCCGCTCCGGTCGACATCTATTCCGTTACGGGCCGTCTGGTTCGCCGACAGGCCACCACCACTATAGGCCTGCCTAAAGGTGTCTATGTAGCCGGCGGAAAGAAGATCATGGTGAAATAGCGTCAGGGACAGTGCCCCTATGACAAGGGCACATACAGACCGACAGTCCAATAATGATAGCGGGACGCCAAGGGCATCCCGCTATCATTATATTATATAGATAAAACTAAAAGATACGCTTGGTAATCCGCAGGTTCAGCACAGGAAACACCTTGAAGCCCTTGATAATCTTCACGTAGTCACCAACTTTACCAGGAATATTGGTCACGTCGTTCACCAAATCCGTCCCATCGTGGGTCACCACCTTTGGCGTACCCCCCCAGAACATGGCACCGCAATCGAAAGACACCTGCCAGCTGTCATCGTTCTTCACCAGGTTACCGCCATAGCCGAAACCAATATATGGTTTGAACTTATTGGCGTATGCCCACGCCTTCACCATCGAATTCTCATCGGGCGTCATGCGATAGGCCGTGCCCTTGGGTATCATCACATCCCCGGCATGGTGAATAATGTCACCCTCATTATAGAAGACATCGTTTTCATAGTCAAAGAAATCATACGCAGCCACAACGTCCTCTTCGTAAAGAATGTCATGCTTATATTCACCCATGCCGATGCTCATCTGTCCGTACCTCGCCAGCATATCTTTCAAGTCTATTTTACCCGTAGGGTCTTCCATGAATATATCGGTGCCGTGTATGTTGGCAATAGGCTCTTCGTTCATGGTCTTATTATAGAGGTTATTATACATTGAGACAGCCAGCAGCGACGACATGTCTTCTATGGCATTTACAGCCTTTCCAATCTGCCCGTTACCAGCAAAGACGCCCGCAGTAAAGTGCCAATGCTTGTTTCTGAAGGGTTTCACGTCCAGCAGCAGCTTCCAGTTCCAGTAGGAAGGAGTAGCCACCATGTCTATTTGATTGTCAACCGTATTACCAGTGAGACTCGCCAGCAGACCCGACAGACGTTCAAACTTGCTTTGGCTTTCCGCGGGATTGTCGCCGACTTCCACTTCAAAGTGCAGACGCTGACTGAAGCGCGGCATAATGGCATAGCCGGCACGCAGGGCAAAAACCTTACTAATAGGCATAGACAGGTCGAATCCTATACCCGTGCTTCCCGTCGTAAGCGACAAGTCCAAATGGTCGAAGGCATGACTTTTAGGCTCATAGCATTTCTCCTCGATATACAGTTCCCCGACCGTGGGTTCACAGCATCCGGGTGACAGGCTGTCAGCCAGTACACCATTTTGTGGCAACGCCAAGGCAGCAGGAGCCCAAAGCGTAGTCAGTAACAACAAAAATAGTCTCATTGCAATGCTCTTTTTCCTATAACGCGTGCAAAATTAGGAAATAAACACGATATAGCCAAGAGAACAATCTCTTTTTTTCGGCATTGCCACTTTTTTTAGCCTTCTTATTAAAAAAGTGGCGAAAAAATTTGGCCATGTCATTTATTCTCGCTACCTTTGCACCCGCTTAGAAGAAAGCAAGGGCGTTTAGCTCAGTTGGTTTAGAGCATCTGCCTTACAAGCAGAGGGTCGGCGGTTCGAATCCGTCAACGCCCACATCAGAAAAGACTTACAAAACATGTTGCGGCTCTGCCGCAACTTTTATTAACAGCAGTCCCGAACGTTGCGGAAAACGTCACAACACTAAAAGAACAAGCAGATGGAACTATCAGTGCTCACAGCCGTTTCGCCTATTGACGGCCGTTACCGTGGTAAGACAGACCCTCTATCCGAGTATTTTTCTGAATACGCGCTTATTCGCTACCGCATTCGCGTGGAAATAGAATATTTCATTGCACTTTGTGAGCTCCCCCTTCCGCAGCTGGCCGACTTCCCTCACGACCTGTTCCCGCAGTTGCGTACCGTCTATCAGGAGTTTACTCCTCAGGATGCGCAGCGCGTAAAGGACATCGAGGCTGTGACCAACCACGACGTCAAGGCAGTAGAATATTATATCAAGGAGCGCCTCGACGCGATGGCCGCTCAGGGGGCTTTGGGCAGTGGCAATGCGCTTGCCGCCCACAAGGAGTTTATCCATTTCGGCCTCACCTCGCAGGACATCAACAACACTTCCGTACCCCTTTCGCTGAAAGAGGCTATCGAGCAGGTTTACATTCCCTTGCTCGAAGAGCTGATTGAACAGCTCAACGACTATGCCCAGCAGTGGCGCAATGTGCCCATGCTGGCACGCACCCATGGACAGCCGGCCTCGCCGACGCGCCTGGGCAAGGAGGTAATGGTCTATGTATATCGTCTGGAAGAACAGCTGCGCACACTGCGCGATGTGCCTTTCACTGCAAAGTTCGGCGGTGCCACGGGCAATTTCAACGCCCACCATGTAGCCTATCCGAACATCGATTGGCCGCAGTTCGCAGAGCATTTTCTCAGCGAGAAGCTCGGCCTGGAGCGCGAGCAGTACACTACGCAGATTTCAAACTACGACCATCTGGCAGCCCTGTTCGATGCCCTGCGCCGCATCAACACCATTGTTATAGACCTTGACCGCGACTTCTGGATGTACATCTCCATGGACTACTTCAAGCAGCGTATCAAGGCTGGCGAAGTAGGCTCCAGCGCCATGCCCCACAAGGTGAACCCCATCGACTACGAGAACTC
>ERZ842401.8132-NODE-8132-length-10444-cov-3.777842_pt1 | contig 10444 bp, 9 predicted proteins | sample MGYA00521270_ERZ842401 | MGnify/ENA primary metagenome ERZ842401 (study PRJEB31892, sample SAMEA3878208) | bioreactor metagenome | biome: Moose rumen | place: Sweden | collected 2011-10 | study: EMG produced TPA metagenomics assembly of the PRJEB12797 data set... | reverse complement strand
GAGAAGGAAGTCCACATCATCAATGTTGTCCTGGAACAGGTTTTCCGTTAGGATAGCCGGGCAGACTGTATTGTTGAGCACATACAGATTCTGCTTCCAGTATTTCTGTTTTGGCGATGGCTGACGCATATTCAGACCGTGTGACTTGGCAGCATCAAAGAGGCAGTCGGCCAGACGCTTACTGGCAGCACCAGCCTTGGTGCCTACGCGTACGCTCCAGCCATTAGGCTGATGCCATTTGCCGTCGCTACTACTTGCATCGACATGAACTGAGACATATATGACTCTGTTCTGGCCCTGCTGTCGACATATTTCATTGACATAGTTCACTCTCATGGCGAGTTCCCTCTGGCGTTCCTGTACAGGATCAGGTGACTGCATAGAGCGTGGAAGATCCAAAGGTTCAAAGTCAACCAAGACACGTACACCGTAGGCTTCCAGCTTTGGTTTCATCTCTGCTATCAGTTCTCTCCCATATACACATTCCTTTAGGCGTCCGTCTGAAGACTCCTTGCCTGGCTCCCGCAAACGATGCGGTGTGCCAAAAATCACGATAATCTCACTTAGTTTCATTCTCTTTTATATTGATGTTCAGATAATCACTTAGGAAAGGAATACGCTCGATAAACTTGAAGCGTAGAACATAGTAGAGGAACGAAACCACCTGCCACGGGGCAGTCTGCGGTTTGAAGATCTTCTTCAGGTTTTTCAGCACGTTTGTACCATAGAAATAAATGATGGTGTAGGTGATGAAGCTGACGCACTGCAGCGCCCCGGCATCTTGCCCCTTGAACCTGCCAACGGCATAGATAGCAGTACACAACACGAAAAACACAGCGGCCTCTCCGATGCAGCGAAATGCCTTCTTGAAGTTGAAGTCTTCATGACTTGCTACCATGCCGGAGAGATACCCGAATAGGAAGTTGAGGAAGAAGATAAGGAACAGCGACCATAGCTCCCCCTCGATTGGCTTCAGGTATGCCAGGATTGCCATGGCAACACCCACGATAAAGTTTTTTACTTGTTCTACCATAGTTTCTGACTATTTTTCTGCAAATATAATCAGAAACACAAAGGAATAAAAATACGCTGTCACCCACATATAGAATGACAGCGAACTTTAGAAAAACCTATCAATTACTGGTTCAGGAGCCATGCTTTGGCTATCTGAACAGCTTTCTGACACCATGCATAATACTCTTCATACTCCTGACCGGCATCCTGATAGTCGCCATTGATTGCATGGCGTTGGATGGCCATCTCCTGACTTTCGGAGTAACGAGTACGAATAATAGCATTAGCCAACTCACCAGAGTCATTTTGTTGTTCACAGTGCATGACTGTGCCACCATCAGACTCTGTGCCGGTATAGGCATAAGCAACGGGCCATGGCTCTGGCGTTTCTTCACTCTCACCCCCTTGGTTTTTGGTTGGGATGTAGTCTGTCAGCTCTTCCTCATTGAGGTAGCCGATAATGTGCGTCTCGTCGTATTTGAGAAACGTACGGCGCTGGGGATAAACTTGTCTGTTCATAGTTCTATGTAAACTTGGTGTATTCCTTACCATCCTTGCCTCTGAACTGCTGAATGATAGTCGGTACGGGCAGATCTTCACGCGTAAAGTCACTCATGGCTTGCTCGATCATGATTTTACTGCCTGTAAAAGTATAGAATTCTGCATCCTCTGTTGTCAGTTGACCTTTTTCGTCACGTTTCTTTTCAAACTGATAAGTCTCCTGCTCTTCACCGTTGAAGTCTGTGGTGGTGAATGTTTGGATGATTTTCTTGAATCTCAGTGCAAGAACCTTGCCAGGTATTTGTTTGGGAATATCCTGCATGTTTCCGGTAGAGTCGGACATGCTGACAGAGACCATCTGACGCTCGATTTTCGAATCTTGCACGACGAAATCTTCAAGAAATAACTTGGTAGGTTGATTTACCCCCCCCCCATTAACATTTCTTTACACTTGTTCACTACCGATGAAAACGGTACTTTCTGGTCGGGATTCATGTCCTGGAAAGGAGGGCGAACACGACGTTTCTTGATAATTTTACCTAGAGTTTTTTCCATGCCTAATGATTTTAGAAGGTGAATACAGTCTGAATGTTTCACAAATCCGAGTTGGCTTGCAACCTTTATCCGGATTTGTTCTTCATCGAGGCCTTGCTTCTGCAGCTTATGGATACGTCGCGCAAGTTCCTGTTTGTTCCGTTTGCTCACTGCCACATGGTCATGGTAGTAAACATACCCTGCCAGCCTTATTCCCATCCAACATGGGCGTATATTATAGTCTTTGTTGACTATTACATGCCAATCACGCGAGAGATGCATGATGGCCAGTTCAAGAATGATGTGTAAGGCTGTTTTGTCGGCATGTCTGAATAGGATATTGTCGACAAACCGGAAGTAGAACGGCACACCCTCTTCAACATATCGTTGGAATTTGCGTGCCAGGTGAGCAGGTCCAAGACACAGGTCACGGAAGTCCCTATGAGTCCTGGCAGTACATATCCGGTCAGTAACATACCGCTGAGTCCAGTAGGCCAGTTTCTCAGGATCCTTGCCGATATCGAAGAATCGCATGGCAAGGCGGTCAAAACGCGCCAGGTATATCTGACCGAACAGCTGAGCGACCTTGATGCCCAGCGGTGCGCCCTGTGGATAGCTGTCTACCACCTTATAGAAGAAGGTCAGCAGCTTGCCAGGCTTCACCAGATGCAACAGTTCCTGCTTCAGGATGGCATGATCCATCAGCGGGAAATAGTGGTGCGCATCGATGGGAACGTAATACGCCATGTCCTCTTGTGCCCATGCATACATCTCGTTTCGCAGAAAACGAAACATCCCATGGGTGCCCATACCAGGTTTTACGGCTGGAGCCCTCCACGTTGAGTAGTCATAGATAGCTTTCTCATACGGGAGGATAGAAGCACTTTCAAGTACATGGTCTTTTATCGGGGCCTTGGCCAACTTACGGATTTTCCTCTCGAATATCACTTTCTCAGTATATCCTTCAGGAATCCATGACTCATCAGCAATCTGTCTCACAATCTCTTCAAGGTTGTGCAGCAAATCGGCCTCGAAGGCCTGTACATAATCGCGGGAGTGCTTTTGATCCGAGTAGTTGTCATACGCCTTCATGGCGTTGTCCATCGTCTCATTCTCCCGACTGTCGCGGATTCTGCGCATGGGCGGGGTTCTCTTGGGTTACAGAAGAAGGGGTCTCGGAATGGGTCTCGATGTGGGTCTGTTTGGATCTAACGGGAGTCTGCTATACCTCCCGGACAGGTACGCCGCTCGCCCTTATGGGCTACGAGGCTCGCTGCCATCTCAGCTATTTTTGACCATTGGGTCAGGCTCACTCCCACCAACTTATTTCTTCAGGTACTGTTGAGGAACGCGCCCCAGTTCGCATTGGCATCAGAGACCGCATTGTTGCCATTGAGGTACACCGAGCCCGCATTGGCATCGTTGTTCGCATTGCCGAGCAATTTAGCGCCACGCAAACCGCGCATGGAAGTTCTACCTACTTTTTTCAAAAGCGGATGCAAAGTTACACTTTTTCCGTCAATTCAACAAGTCAAAGAACGATTTTAATTGTTATTTATACTGATTTTAAACATTGTCGACCGCTTCGCGGTATCGACCGCCTTTCAGGCGGGGGCGCTATCGCGCCGGTGTTCTTTGCGCTCCGCGCTTGCTGCGCCCCCTTTGTCCGTCCGGTTTACTGGTTCTCCACGCACCACACTGGTTGCGTCGTGAACGCCTCTGCGTATTCGCAGAGGAACGCGCCCCAGTCCGCACAGGCATCAGAGACCGCATTGTCGCCATAGAGGCACACCGAGCCCGCATTGGCATCGTCGATCGCATAGCCGAGCAATCCAGCGCCACGCAAACCGCTTGTAGCGGCTGGATTGTAATATCCGTCGCCATAGTAAGTGCTGCTGCTGCCGCCCAGCTCCGCTTTCGGGAAGAAAGCCAGGTTCTTCAGCGTGTATTCCTTCGCGTACTGCCATCCAGCTGCTGAAGCGACTGGGCCTCTGCCGATTTCCCTCAGTCCGGCGACGCTGCTCAGGTTCATGTTGCTGCCGTCCACCATGTCAGCAACGAAGAGTGTCTGCGATTTGTCGGAATTGCATTGCAGCAGCATGTTCTCGCTCATTGCATAAAGATACTTATAGTCATTCTTCAGACCGTAGAATGACGGTATGTTGCCGATGGTCTTCTGCGTGCCGTTGTCGTTGATGGTCGTGCTGAGCAGTCCGGTGAAGTCACCCTGATCAACGCCGACGTTCAGTTTGACGTAGGGATAATAATGCCAAGTACCACTCCGATCGGTAGGCAAATCAATACCGGTTCCCGTGCCGCCCTGGCGCAGTCCGTTGGAATCGAGCGTGGCATTGAAGGCAGCCTGAATGTCACGGTTGCCGAAGATGATGCGCTTCAGAGCAGCAGTAATATACTGCATGACACGCTCATTGGCAAACCACAGCGTGCCGTTCTTACGCGCTGCCGTGCGGAAGGCACTGATGTCCATATTCGTTGCTGGCATACCCAGCTGAGAATTGAAGGCTGCATCGAGTGCCGAATCATTATTACCACCTCGGTACTGCGCTTCATCGTTTACAAAGCTTACGAGCTTGGAGTTCGTGCGATCCATTGCGGCATAGCCAGCACATGAGCGCGAGCCAACGGGGATGTAGTAGTTCCAGAATCCTGGACGAGGACCGCCGAGCGAGATAGTCTCATACAGATAGTTGTCATCCTCATACACCTGGTAATAGAAAGGCACATTCCAGCCCCACTGGTAATGACCAGCACCGCCAGTAAGATCGGCAGCACCGCCACTCTCCAGAAGGTTGTGGTTAGAGGCCGACAGTTTCGTTCTCACATGGGCATCGGTCACAAGGTAGCCACCCAGTCCCAGCTGCTTGCCCAGAACCTGGCCGAGGTCGAAATCGCCAACGGGAGATCCGACAGGCGATGAGTTTCCTTTTGCCCACTTGCGGCCAAACCATGGCAGGCTGCCGCTTACTTGTGACACTGCAACAAGACCGACTTTGCCAGCCTTTGTGTCATAGCCTATAATGCAGGTGTTTGCACCTACATTCAGGCTTTCTAGATTTTTCATTAACTGTTTGTCCATAATCTATAACATTAATAACCACTGTTTATAGGTGCTTCCAATTTGATAAGCCAATATATCTGTTCTACACCTTGAGCCGAATATTGAGAACCGTAAGGGTTCGCTCTTGCCTTACATTCAATATACCATACTTTCCCGTTTTGTAGGAAATAACTGTTTCCAGAACCATCATCGGTTTTCATAATTGTACCTGTAAGAGCCACGAGGCCTCCAGAATTATTGACAATTATCAGATTGGTACCTATATACTTCCTTTCAGAAGGTAATATGCCGTATATAGGTGTTCTAAATTCAATATACGTGCCTGTCTTTTCAAAGTCAATCATCAAATCGTCATCTCCGAGTCCGCTTGGCTGAGAGTACTGAGACAAATTATCCGATGTAACTATTGTTTTCACTTTACCCATCAGCCCACAGAAAAAGCCATTCCCCCTGATGGTCACATCATTAAGTATAGCACCTCCCGTTGCAGCATTCAGTAGGATATTCGGCATCCAGCTACCATTCTCATCTGTAAAGTTCTGGAAGTTCCTGGTACCATCTATTCCCTGCTGCGACATCATGAAGTCACCATTGAACACCCAGCTGCCTAACTTGGCAAAGGCAGAGAAGAATGCTTCGGTAATCATGTACCGAAAATCTGTGGTCATCTGTTCCCACACACCTGAAGCGGCAGAAGTACGAGGAGCGACCAGGACGCTATTTTTCCTGTTGGTGTTCGCAATAAGCATGTAATAGCTGGTTCTTATCACTGGACCGTTATCAGTATTGTCTGTCCAGTCAAAGGCAACATACGGAGCCTTATAGTCATCCGCTGTATATTCCTTTGTGCTGACAAAGTAGCCGTCATAGTAATAGAATCTTCCAGCCTTACCTCTTTCTCCATCGCTTCCATTCCTGACAACCTGAAGGGCAGCCGTTTCGTGAACGACGGAATTTGAAGAGGTCGTTCCGTAAAGAAGCCTGAAAGCGATTCCACTTGTGATGGTGCTGACAGCAGAACCAGGGACACCATAGCCCCTTTCTGCCATCATACCAATTCCAATACTTATAATGGAGCAATCCGTCCAAGAACCACTGTCTATTCTATACTGCGCCCAATAGTGAGGAGGATACTCCTCATTATCATCTATCCCTACTGCTATAATACGGCCCAAACCACATGAAGTCCGGATTCCAGCCTCTGTCTTATAGGCAGAAACCCTAATAGCACCTGTAAGAATGTTGCCATCCTTGTCAGCCCGGATATTGGCCACACCCGGAACTATCTCGTAAGTGACACCATTCTGACCGTCGTTACCGTCCTGACCTTTCTTATTGACAATAATTTCCTGTGATGCAATCACAGTATTGGGGTCTGCTGCAGATCTCAGTTCAGCCCTTATATAGTCCATTCCTGATGCATTGGACGCAGGGAATGTGAAGGACGCAGCAGTAGTCCTGCCTATCCGCACACCAGAGCCATCTTTTACCTTATATACAAGGATAGTGAGGTCTGTTGTCGGAGCGGCAGCATTCTTACCCACCCTCTTCATCTTTGTAAGTGTGATGTTCTGGTCAGGATTCGTGGGTACACCGTCTTTGTCGGCATCTATCGTCAGAACTGTCGACTGGATATAGTAATAGACGGCATCATCCCCGTTTTCAGGAGCCGGAATAAGTACCTTGACCTTCGAGATTTGCATACTATCAATTTTTTCTTGCCACTATTCGTGTTGCGATACCACCATTTTCACTCAGGCGCTCGAAGGTGATACCTGTCTGGTTGAAACTGGTGATGACCTCACCGGTCTTCTGCGATACCAGGCTATAGGTGAATGTCCAGCCCTCGCTGGCCGTCACATCGACATCCTCACCATCGTTGACTCTCTTATATACCTTCGGGTTCCAAGTCACCGTATCTCCACGCTGCACGGTATCACCGTCTATCGAGCAGCCATCCACGATATAGTAAGGATCGTGTTCGTCTGTCGGGTTCAACAGCTGATACCATGTATTGCCGTTGTAGACAGCCTTGACACGGTACAGTTCAGACCCGTCTACAGCTGCCTCATAGAGTTTCAGCGTCTTACCGGCAATCTCCGTAACACCAGTATTATTTGTAACAGCATTCCACTGGTTGTTGTTGAAATGCTCAAAGGTAATCACGGCAGAGGCGATGTCCGTACCTGTAGACATCATCTGCAGGGAAGCTGTGTACTGTATCCAGTCTTGTTTATCGCTCAGCACCTCATCGCCGAGTCCGTTAGCACCCGTCACTGATACCATCAACTGGTAGGCATCACCCACGACGCTCTGCACGGGGATGCGCTGCTCACAGGTAAACTGTTTGCCAGCGTATTGACCTACATAGTAGATATAGATATCGGTGCTGATCCTGTTAGTGCTGTTAACCAGGTTAGCCTTGATTTTCAGTGCAGGAAAAGTCTTATTGTTCATCTGAACTGTGGTCACCTCGAACCTGTCAGCGAAAGAAGCCTTCACGGCACCATTGGAATCAAGGATACCAGCATTGTCGGCAATATTGTTGAAATACCACTGTCCGCCAGCAGCAGGCACGACCACGGAACCGGCCTTGCTGCTATAGGGCTGAGGGAAGAGCGTAGCAGGGAAGTCGCCAAAGTTCGTGTTGGTGACATCCCATGTCTCTGCGTTATAGAACTGCTGCAGGCCGTGGCCCGTTGCTATCTGCACACCCATGCGTGGTGTGATGTTGTCGCCATCCTCGTAGGCGTACAATACCTTAATTTTAGATACACTATTCATTTCTCAAAGATTTTACGAAATCAACTGCTTCTTTCTCTGTTACCCCCATGGCTCGCTCATAGAAGTCCTGTGTAGCACAGGCGAAATCTCCCGTGTGTACCAGGTAGCCGTCCTTCTCATTGCCCTCGCGGAAATCCGTGACGCCTAAGCGGCGGGCATCGTCGGCACTGATGATGTAATACTGTAGTTTGCTCATACTTCTCTTGATTTTGTTGGGAACTGTGCGAATAATGGTGTGCCGTTGTCCAGACAGAGAACCTTACCGTCATCATCAGCGAGCGCCCTGTACGCACTCAGTTCACGGCAAAGTATTCCGGCTTTTGGCTGACCGCTTTGCAGGTCACTACGACGGATGGTGGCTTCCTCACCATATCCGGCACTCTCAAAGTCACCTGCACCGACGGCAAAGAACAACTCCAGATCGAAGTACTTGCAGGGATTCGATATCTGCCCCTTGCCGTTGGCCACCCATGCATTCAGGACAACCACGTTGGAGTCGTGGAAGATGTACTTACCACGCAGGAACTCCACATCGTAGTCAAACTGTCCGTACCAGCGGCGCAGTCGTGTGGTCCAATATTGCGTGGTGGCATTGTTGCCAAAGGCAGTGGCCCTGACACGCAACACCAGCTTCTGAATGAAGTCCTGGTCAACCACTATCTCTTTCGTCTGCTCACCACTGACCAACCAAGGCTGCTCGCTGAAGTCCTCACTCCATGCCCTAGTACTCTCGTTCCACCATTGCCATTGGTAGACAGCCCTATTGTCGGGCACAGCCTCGTTTCCGTTCATGAGCTGCACAGGAATGCCGAACTGTCCCCAGTGTTTCATCGGTACCAGCGATACGCTACGGCGCCATCGGCCAGTGTCAAGCGTCACGTTCATGTCCGTCTGAGCCTCACAGCCGAGGTCTGTTTCCCAGTTGAACTCAGAAACCTCGTTACGACGTGTGTCTGTGTACTTCCCAAAGAACTTCACATGCACCAGTTCTGCAGGGTAATTATTCTTGTAGATGGTCAGTTTGTGGGTAACGCTGTCGATTGTGTAGTTCGTATTACCGTTACTTGTAGGAGGCAATACCACATCCCCAGTACCATCATTTATGGTTATCGTCCACACCACATTATTCATCTGTGCCACATAGTCAGCAGTGTTGATCACCCCATCAGGGTCACTGATTATCAGTGACGGTTTCAGTATGAATGGCGTTGCCTGACGATTCGGGATGAACGAACTCGTAGTGGCATCGTATTTCTGCATGGCAGAGCCGCCCATCTCCAAGACTTGGAAGATGTAGCTCAGTGGCGAATATACCACATGTCCGGAATGTTTTCTTATCTTCATATCATTATATTGTTACTGAGTACTCTGAGCTATATGTTTCGTTCTGTTCTGGAATGAAGATGTCGCACTGGAAACAGATCTGAGACCCAGCCTGCCACACCCCAGGGTAGTCGACGGTAGAATCCACGTCAAGTCTAAGTCCCTGCGTTCCCGTGGCATGCTGGATGTTCCATGCAATATCTCCCTGCACATCGTCGCTGATGCGCTGCCATGAGATATGGTTCCGTCCTATCTCAGCTTCAGTCAGCAGCATCTCAGCATTCCAGAGCGAGGCCACCAGTGTTGTCTGCCAAGGCTTCCCGGCAGGAAAGGTGTCTCCCGCTGTCGATATGATCTCCATTGTCATGTTGGAGCCACCCAACAGACATGCCCAGTCCGGATTGTTATATCGAGGTTCCCTGCCAATGGTAGGCTGAGCGACGGCAGCCTGCCAGAAGCAGCCACCCCACCACACACGGTCGGTGAAGTAGCCCTGTGCCACTTCATCATATCCATGTATATACTGATGGTCAGACTGCCATGTCCCGCAGTCGCGTGTGGTGTATTCAGGATTACCCAGATAGTCAATCTTGATAATGTCCTGGACTATCAGGCCACGGGCATAGATATATGGCTGTCTCTTGTTGATGGGAAGGTCACGCAGACAGGCAAGGTCAGGAGGCAGACCGATAAAGGCAGAGTAGTTGGAGTCCTCGATAATGGGTTTCGTGACTCCCTGCAGGAACAGGAAACGTCCGTCTTCGCTGGAAATGAAGAATACCTGCTGACGGTCTTTATCCACCTGGTTGCCCCATCGTATCATACGTGCAGCCGCTTCCGGTGCAAAGTTCTGACCGCCGGGAACATCCTCGTCATCGTAGAGTGTTACATCTATGGTGTTGGCGGTAAGGTCAACGGCATCCACGCGCATCCACGATGTCTTGTATGTGCGTGCCACATCGAGGTTGTTCATGGCGCAGCGCAGCACGTCATAGACATGGAACGTAACCTTCTCATCTTCGTACTCCTTGCGGATAGTTAGTCGGAACTGGCCGTTTCCAAGGTATTCCACCGCATCAATGATTCCCTTATCGGTAAAGTAGGTGTCACCTTCCAGCACATTCTGGTGGTTGAACACCAGTTCATTGAAGATGGCACTGCCCAGCACGTTGATGCTGCTGCATGTGATGAGATCGGAAGAGCACACGT